>MDTD01111033.1_pt1 | contig 19565 bp, 18 predicted proteins | sample 811221 | NCBI WGS metagenome assembly MDTD01 (sample SAMN05326646, study PRJNA326480) | marine metagenome | isolation source: seawater | place: Pacific Ocean: South West | collected 2011 | reverse complement strand
TTGACGAAGGTTATATGTTAATTTCAGAAAAAACGTACGAAGGCTCACTTAAATTATTATATTTTGAAAAAGGTTAAATATGGGAACTGAAATTTTTTTGATCTCCACCTCTTTATTTACCGGTGGAGCTGAACGTCAAGCTATTTGGCTAGCTAACGCATTAAGTAAATCTGGTTATAAAGTCAATCTTCTTATTTTAAAAAAAGGTGACGAACTTAGTCACTTAGTAAACAAAGATATAAATATCTTAAGATTTCAAATTTATTCGTCTGAATCAAGAATATTATTTAAATATTTACGCCTTGCTAGGCTTGCCTTAAAAACTATTTTTACAATACGTAAAATAATAAATAAAAGCAAAGCTCAAAATAAAGTAATTATATCTTTCATGTTTCACTCTTATGTTTTTGGTTATTTTGCTAAGTTCGTGAAATCTAATGTAAAGCTTGTTTATTCTGTAAGAAGTGATCGCTTAGGTAGAAGAACAAGTAGAAAGTCAAAATTAAGACATTTAATTTTTAAATTGATTTCTTTTAAAGCTCACGCAATTTTATTTAACTCAATTTCTGGAATGGAAGCATTCAAAAAAGAATTAAATAAAAATTTAAATTTTTTATATATACCTAATGGGATGATCCAAATTAATAAATCTGATAACGACAAGATTGCCAAAACCATAAAAAATTTTTTAGGGCATTCTGAATTGAGGTATGTTGTCTCAGCCAGAGTTGACCCACTAAATAACTTCTCTAATCTAATTGAAGCCTTGAAACTTTTGAGCAAAGACAAAACAGATTTTAGATGTGTGATTTTTGGAAGAGGAATTGAAGCCGATGAAATAAAGCTAAAAATAGAAAAACTTAATCTTACCGATAAAGTTTTAATGCTTGGAAATATTAAAAATTCATCTTCTTACTACCATTTATTTAACTTATTGATACATCCAGCATTTCATGCTGGTTTTTCCAATTCTGTAACAGAAGCGATTCAAGTCGGTTTAAATGTATCAATTGGCAATATCGGAGATACAACTAAAATTTTCGAAGATAGTGAATTGGTATTCGAATCTTTCAGCGAACATTCAATTTATGAGTCAATTAAAAATTTTAATAAACTTGACACAAATGGCAGACAATTATTAATAGAAGCTTCGCAAAATAAAATTAATAATCTTTTGAATAATGAAGAAACGTTAGAAAAGTGGGTAAAAGTAATTGAATAAATTGTTTATTTTTCTTCCAACACTTGGTTTCGGTGGTGCCGAGATTTCTTTATCAAGAGTATCTCAATATTTGTCAGACAATTCTGGTCTCGATGTTAAATTAGTCATTGCTAAAAAATTAGATGACAAACTTGAATTACAAATTTCACAAACTTTAGATATTGAGTACTTAAATTCATCAAGAACTTTTTTTTCAATAATAAAATTAACTAAATTAATAAATAAAGAAAAACCAGATGCAATACTAACAACACTTCCAACCCCTAATTTTATTGTTACGATGTTAAAAAAATTGAAGTTAATAAATGCTAAAGTTTTTTTAAGAGAGGCTAATTCAAATTATTTAAATTGGAATAAAAATTTAAAAAATAAAATTAAAGGAAAGATTGCAGTATTTTCTTTCAATAATTCTGATGCAAATATTTTTATTTCACACGAACTAAGAGACAATGTAGAAAAATACATATCTAACAAAAATAATACAGTAATTTATAATCCTGTACTTACAGATGATTTTTTTGATAAAACAAATGAAGAAATTATAGATTCAGAATTTAGTAATAAAGAAATTTGGATTACAACATCTAGGATTGAACATCAAAAGGGTTTAGATATTTTATTTAATGCTGCATACGACTTTTTAGACAAAAAGAATTTCATATTACTAATTGTCGGAGATGGTAGTTTGGTAGATACATATAAAAAGAAGTATTCAGATTTGCCCATAAAATTTATTGGAAATGTTGATAATCCTCTTAAGTACTTAAAATCAGCTGATATATTTTTCTTTCCTTCGAGAAGAGAAGGGTTAGGAAATTCATTAATTGAGGCACAAATATTAGGTAAAAATATAATATCATCTGACTGTCCCTCAGGTCCTAAAGAAATAATTAATTTATTTGAAAATGGGGTACTATTTGAATCTGAAAATGTAAATGAATTAATAAAAACTATTAAACATTTTCAAATCAAAGACAACAATATTGTATCTCCAGAAACAATCAGTAAATTCTCAGTTACGTCAATTGGAAATCAATATCTTGATTTTTTACTGAAAATATTGGAGTAAATTTTAAAAATTAGAACGTAAAACATATTGTAAGATTTGTGTATTGAATATCTACTTTATATTGAACTCTACTTGTTTATCTTACTATTCTGAGGTAAATGGTTTTTATATTAAAAGAACAGAGTGAAAAATCACCAGGAATCGCTGTTTTTTCACACAAAGAATTTAAAAAATATTCAAATTATAAAGTTTTTAATTTAATTCTTAAAAAATTGTCTAATGATTTTTATTTTGGTGTCCACTGGGGTGATTCATTTCAAAATACAGAACAATTTAATTTTGATAATATAGATATAAATTTTTGCTATCCAGAACAATTACCAGAATTAGAAAAAAAAGAAATTCTAAATATTCCCCTCACAACAAGATCATTTATTCCTTCAAGTATTTTTTACCCAAGAAAGGATGTAGAAAAAGAATTTGATTTAATTGCGGTAACAAGAAAAGATAAAAAAAAATATAATTTAGATCTATTTCTTATCTGTAGCTTGCTAATTAAAAATAATCCAAAAATTAAAATACTTATATGTGTTTCTCATCCAAATTATCGAAAGCAGACATACGATTTTTTATTTACTGAGTTTTTTAATGAAATACTTGGTAGTTTTGTAAATAAAAATATTTTTCTAAAAGAGTACACAAAGCCACCAAATCAAGATGAAATATCCATCTTTCTTAATAAATCTAAAGTCTTTTTGTTTACAAGTAGAAAAGAAGGTGTAGCTAAAGTGACAGCAGAAGCTGCATTATGCAACTTACCAGTCGTAATGTACAAAAATTTTTTTGGTTCGGCTAACAGAGGAATTAATAAAAAGCATTTATATTACTATGACTCAATAGATAGTGCATATGATGTTATATCGAATATACTTGCCGAATACAATATTGAAGAAAATGTTTTTACCAATGAACTTATTGATGAACATAATTATCTTGAACTTAAAAATTTGCTCAAAGAATATTACTTATTGAAGAATAAAATTTTTATCGACGAGCTTGATTTAGATGATTTAAAAAATAGATTAAACAGCTTTAAACAAGATTTACCAAAAAAATTTGTGAAAAATAATAATATATTAAAAAACCTCTTTGCTTTAAAAAAATTTTTTGAATATAAAATTAATAGAAAAATTCAAGTTTCAGATATATTAATTTTCAAATCATTAGTTTTAGATAAAAAAATTAGTTTAAATTTTAAAAATATTATTTTTAAAATAACTCCAATATTTATTATTAAAATAATACGAAGAAAAAAGAAAAAATCTTACAATTTTTAAACTTATGCCTAAATTCATAATGGTTATTTAATTAGAATGATTTCATGGAAAAAACAAGTTTAAATAAATCTTCCGTTAATTTATTAATAACTAATATATTTCCCAGAGTTCTTACTATTTTTTCTCTACCAATTTTTTTACGTTTAATTGATGACAATATTTGGGGTGAAATCAGCTTTCTTATAGCTATTCAGTTAATATTTTCAAACATATTGTTATTGGGATCTGAGTCTTCAGGAGTCAGATTTTTTGCATCCCTTGATAAAAATAACAAACTGAAACTAAAAAATAAAAATATTTTAACTACATTTTTTTCAGTCTTCTTTCTTTTACTCGTTTTAGAAATTTTTATAGGAAATTATTTATTTACATTTTTTGATATCGACTATGGCCTTCCTGCAAAGCTGTCTATTTTGACAGTATTTTTTTTAGTTTCAAACAGGCAATTGGTTTCTTATTTTAAGTCAACAAACAAGACAGGAACTATTAAAAAATCAATATATATAGATTCATTAATTACTTTATTTTTTCAATTTCTATTTGTATTGATTATTGTAAATTATTTTGGTTTTGACGATCGTATGTTGGCCTCTGCATATTTTCTAGGACAATTTTCTGGTTCATCATTCAGAATGTTTTATTTGACAAGAAAATTAAGCTTCTATGAAGACAAAAAGTATATTAAAAGTGATGCTTCAATAAATAAGTATGCTCTTTATGGATATCTCTATTCGATATTTTCAGTAATGCTAACTTGGCAGGATAGATTAATTATCCAGTATTTTTTTGAGGAAGATATTGTAGCCCATTATTCTACAGTCTATAGGTTGGCAGATTTACATGGAGTAGTAATTGGCGCTTCAGTTGCTAGCTTTGCGCCATTTTTTTGGAATATAAAAAATAAAAGTATAAATATTTATAGCGTTTTTAAATCTATAGTAAGCATTTCGACATTTTTAGGGCTTACAGGAGTAATAATTTTTGAACTTTTTGGAAGATTCTATCTCCCAACTAATTATCATTATGCAATTAAGTATGTACCAATCATTACTGTTGGAATGATATTTTCTAGCTTGTCTGCATTATTTGCTCTTGATCTCGATAAGCGATTTATAAACAAGCAAAGAGCAATTTATATGCTTCTTGCTTTTTTAGTAAATTTAATTATTAACTTAACTTACATCGAGAAATACGGAATAATTACTGCAGCTGCTTCCTCAACAATTGCATATTTTGTTGCAATGTTTTGGAGCATTTATAAAAGTAATGTAAGTTTGAAAAATGTTATAGATTTTTATGCTTTACTTAACTTATTTCTCATTGTAATTTTTTATATCACCTTTTATATTTTAGATATTACTAGTTATGCTGTTTCCATTTCATTCCTTATATATTCCTCATACTTTTTGATTAAAGAACTTAAAAATTATCAATTTCTTACAAAAAGACTATCCTTATAATTACAATGAAAATTTTAAAAATTTTTTTCCTCTATCTTTATTTAGAACTAAAAGAAAAATTAATAATTTCATCCTGGCCTAAGTCTGAATTTAAAGAAAATGGATTTGAAACTATTGAAGACTTCTTAACCCCAGAGGAATGTGAGTATTTTATTAACCTTGCAAATAGCCATGCAAAACCCACAAGTTACATGATTGGTGAAAATGCCTGGTTTGTAAATAGAAGTGAGAAATATGACAACCAAGACTCAAAAGTATCACAGTTAATGAACATACAAAATTTAGACGAAAAAGCAAATGAATTATTTTTGAGTAATAAAATTGAAAAATTATTTCAGGATAGAATTAATGAAGACTTATACATACGATCAATTTCAATTCAGATTGATGAGCCAGATACTTCAACTAAAAGAAGTTGGCATGTTGATAATACAGCACCTGCTTCATACAAAGCCTTTATTTATCTTACAGATGTATTGAGTCCTACTAATGGCGCCTACACAGTTATTAAAGGAACACATAAAAAAAATATTAGAAGATGGATTAATACAGTGCTTAATTATCTAAACAAAAAGCCTTTAACAGATGTTAATTACTTTATAGACAGTGATGAGTTAGGCGATGAATTTAAAGCTAAGAAAGGGACTTTAATAATGTCTAATCAGACTCTTTTTCACAGAGGATCACCATTTCACTCAGAAAAAACAAGATATATGATGGTAATATACCTAAGGAGATCATCAGATCAAGATGCTGAGTTTACATTAGGTAAACCAAATTAAAAAAAAGACATTATATCTTCTGCAATTAATTTGTCAGACTTATCAGTTTTTGGATTAATAAAACTATCCCTAAATACTCTTTGTTGTTCGTATTTATCGTAAAGCTTATCTCTGTCTAATTTATTAAGTTCATTTTCTAACAATTTTAAAGAGGTGATATCTGGCTTAAATACATCAGGATTGTAATTAAAAGGCCATAAGATTATAAAAGGTTTTCCAAAATAATTAATTTCAAAAAAAGTACTTGAGGGAATTGTTACAACAATATCACACCACTTAACATCTTCGAACAGGCTATTTTCATTGGCGGTGGTTATATTACTACTAGAAAATTCTTTGTATTTTTTTAAATTATCTCGAGGGTGAACTCTAATTTTATACTGATATTTACTATTTTTTATGACACTATTCAGTATTACCATTTCAGAGTCATGCCATTTCTGTAGTATTTTATAATTATGGTATTCCGCGGCAGTTGTTAAGTATAAAATATTTTTAATTTCCTTATATTGATATTGAATTGTTTTGTTTATCAGACTTTTATATCTAGGAACTCCAAAACTCTTTATTTTGTCAGGTAGAGAATTATTATTTTGAAAATTATTTATGATAGCAGCTTTGTTACCTTGCCCAGAAACATAATGTCGTGAAACGTGATTTAAAAAAGTTTCTTTAATTTCATTTTTAGGCTTATCCGGATATTCAGCTAATAGAATAGCCCTCAAGCCACCTTCAATAAAGAAAGAATGCTTTTTTTTATAATTGAATTGTTTTGAAATTTGTCCCTCTATAAATCCTCCAGGTGAGAACAAATAACAATCATAAGAATTGAATAGTTTTTTGTTAAGAAAAATTAGTTGAATGTAAAAAATTATCTTTTTAATTTTTGATGTATTTCTGTAATTATTTTTATTTTGAATAATTAATCTAATTTTTTCATTTTCAAAATAATCTTGATCATTTGAATCTTGGATATAAAACGAACATAAATCAAGCAGTTTTACACTGTAGTTCTTTTCTTTCAAGTAATTGGCAACTGGAATAATATTATCAAAACCCTCTTTGTTATGATATGAGATCAGAATATTCATATTTCAATTTTTGCTAAACCAAGAAAATATATCTTTCGATTTATCGTCAATGTAAATATCCGCATTTGGTTTTCCAAATTTTAATTCATGAAATTTTACACCCCAATCCTCAAATTGTTTTAATGTAACTTCTCTCCAATTTTTACCTGTTACATAACCTCTTGCAGTAAAATAAATAATTGTATTTCCTTTGTCGTATAGTTCATTGACTTGCTTAATTCTATCTTTGTATGGTTTAGCTTTTGAGTAATCATTATCAACAGCACTACAGATTGTGCCATCTATGTCAATACAGTAAATACGATTATTCATAATTAAAAACAAAAATTTTAATAAGTTTATCATATAAATAATGAAGAATTTGAGTAAAAAAACAGTGGTTGTAACTGGAGCAAAAGGCCTTATAGGGAATGCACTTGTTGATTCACTAATAGCCAATGACTGCAAAGTTATTGCTATTGATCAATTATTCAAAACTTCTAAAACAGCTAAAGATTATATTCATGAAAAAAATTATGATAATTTAATGTGTTTTGGAGTTAATATTCTCGATGAAAGCAAGCTTTCGGAAGCAATAGTCAAAGGCCAGGAGAAATTTGGTTCGATTAATGGATTAGTTAATTGTGCGGCGATAGACTTTCTGCCAGAATCAGAATTTAGCAGCACAGTTGAAGAATTGAATATTAATGATTTTCAGAAAATTATGAATGTGAATGTTAGTGGCCAGGTTTTATGTTCAAAAATTGTTGGAAAAATGATGATTAAAACTAAAACTAAAGGTTCAATAATCAACATTGGCTCTATTTATGGAAAAGTTAGTCCTAAACAAGATATGTACAATCATATTAAAACTGACGAAGGAGTTTACAAAAAGCCACTTGTTTACAGTGTTTCAAAGTCTGCTTTAACAAATATGTCAAAATATTTAGCTACCTATTGGGGTAATGACGAAATAAGAGTAAACAACATTGTTTTTGGCGGAATATTTAACAACCAAGATGATATATTTATTAAAAATTATTCTCAAAATGTACCACTAGGAAGAATGGCTAATATAGATGAAAGTATCGAACCAATTTTATTTCTGCTAAGTGACAGTTCAAGTTACATCACTGGAACAGACTTAATTGTTGATGGAGGATGGACAGCATGGTAAAACATGGCATTTAAAATAGTAGATGATTACATAAATAGACCTGATTCAATTTACTTTATTGGTGAGATTGGAATCAACCACAATGGTGATATTAATCTTGCTAAGAGAATAATGAAAGAAGCTAAAATTGCGGGATTTTCAGCCGTGAAATTCCAAAAGCGAAATCCAGAAATTACAACCCCTCAAAAAGTAAGAAACAACATTAGAGAGACACCATGGGGAGAAATGACCTATATCGATTATAAGTTCAGAATAGAGTTTGAAAAGAAGGATTATGATGAAATTAATAAATATGCAAAGGAATTAGATATAGATTGGTTTGCTTCGTGCTGGGACAAAGATTCTTTAGATTTCATCGGTAGGTATGATTTACCTTGCATAAAAATTGCTTCTGCATGTATAACAAATAAAAACTTACTGAAGGAGCATGTGGAAACTGGAAAACCACTTATTATGTCTACCGGAATGTCAAACTTAGAGCAAATTGAAAAAGCTTATAATATTTTGTCTCAAAATTCACTTGCAATACTTCATTCTACAAGTACCTACCCTTGCCCACCAGAAGAACTAAATTTAAATATGATAAATACATTAAAGTCGATTTATCCAGATAATCCTATAGGTTATTCTGGACATGAATCTAGCCTTTCAACCTCAATAGCAGCAGCTGTAATTGGGGCTAAGCTAATTGAGAGGCATATAACAATAGATAGAGCACTTTGGGGAACTGATCAAGCTGCATCATTAGGTCCTGAAGGGATGAGAAAGTTGATAGGTTCTGTAAATTCAGTTATCGCATCACTTGGTGATGGCGTTAAAAAAGTATATGATTCAGAACAAAAGTCAATTCAAAATCTGAGACCTATAGACGATACTTAAAAAGGATGAATAAATATTATTATATTTCTGTACGAAGTGAATCAACGAGACTTAAAAATAAAGCTTTACTAAAAATTAATGAAAAATCTACAATTGAATATCTTATAGAAAATTTAAAAAAATCAAAATATTATCCAAACATTATACTTTGCACAACTGACAAAAGTGCTGATGATTTTTTTGAGGATATAGCTACAAAACATGAAATAAAAATTTTTAGAGGAAGTTCTGAAGATAAAATTAAGCGTTGGCATGATTGTAGTTCAAGGTTTGATGTTGATTTTTTTGTAAATGTTGATGGAGATGATTTATTTTTTGATTACAACCTTGGTGACAAAATTTTAGATGAGTATTCTACTTATGATTTTGTTGACGGACATGGATATTATATAGATGTATACGGAATAAGTAATTATGGAATCAAGTCTGTATATGATTCAAAAATAACAAATGAAACAGAGTACATAAGAACTTTTTTTCTAAAAGAAGATAATATTAACAAGGTTGATTTAGAAAATATTGATGAAAAATATTTCAAGACAGATGCAAGAATGACTCTTGATTACGATGATGACTTTTTATTTTTCAAAAATGTTATTAACAATGTGCAAGTATTGGAATTTGATAATATACTCGAATATCTAAATAACAATCCTGAAGTAAAAAAGATCAATTATTATTTAGAAAAAGAGTGGTCTAAGAATCAATTAAAATATAAATGATGGTTAACAAAAAATATTCTGGAAACGAATTATCCTATTTAAAAAAAGTTTTGAATGAAGAAAAAGGACCCAATGGGACCTGGGTAGCAAGTTTAGAAAATTTATTTTCAAAAAAATTTAATGGAAAATATGCGATAGCTATGAATTCTGGAACATCGACTATTCATGCTGCTTTAGAAGCTGTCGGTGTTGGGTATGGTGATGAAGTAATTAGTCCGGCTTTAACTGTAATTATGGACACTACTACCACTCTTCATGCAAATGCAAAACCGATATACGTAGATGTAGATCCTGAGACATTTAATATAGACCCCGCAAAAATTGAAGAAAAAATAACCAAAAAAACAAAGGCAATTATTGCTGTATCAATATATGGACTTCCATTCGACCAAGATCCCATATACAAGATTGGGAAAAAGTACAACATACCAATAATTGAAGATCATGCTCAAACAATGCTTGCAAAGTATAAAGGAAAAATTGTTGGCTCAACAAATGGCTTTTCCAGCTGGAGTTTTGAATCAACAAAACACCTTAGCTCTGGTGAGGGCGGAATATTGATGACTAACAATAAAGACCTTGCTTCAAAAGCAAGGAAGATAGGCGGGCAAGGCTACAAAAATCTAGAGCCTGATGGTGGTGTAATTAAATTTGGTAATGCGTCAGTAGTGCAGAATCCAAAATACAAAAGACACGATACATTAGGGTGGAACTACAGAATGAATGAGTTTACCGCAGCTATAGCACTTGCTCAATTAGAACAGTTAGAAACAAAAGTAGAAAAAAGAATTGAAAACGCAGAAGTTTTACTAGATTTAATCGACGATATTAATGTTTTACAACCACAAAAGACTCCTAAAAACTCTACTCACTCTTATTATACTTTGGCATGTTTGCTTAATCCTATGATTAAATGGCAAGAATTTAGAGAAAAATTCAATGAATACGGCGGAGATGGCTTTTATTCTGCTTGGTCAGTACCTTACCTTGAGCCAGTAATGATTAATAGAGCTTTTTACAATAGATATGACAAAAATTTTAAAATCGAAAAATTTAAGCAGGGCCATTGCCCGATAGCAGAAGATATTCAGTCAAGAGTAATTCAGTTTAAAACGAATTATTTAACGAAATCAGATATCAACAAGCAAAGAATCGCCCTAAAAAAAACACTTAAGTATTTTAAGTAAACTAAAAAACTTCGGAAATCAGTGACTATTACTAGTAAATCTATCGCCTAGTTTAATCGTAAAACCTTCTTCTTTGATGACATCGTTTACTCTTACTCCACCATTTTTGCATGCAATCCAGATAGAATTCTCATTTTTTCGATATACCAAACCAAATTGATAGGGGTGAAAATATATATCTTCATCATCAGTTTGTACATTTTTTAATCTCACTTTTGACCCTCTAATATAAGAAGATGCTCCATCAAAAGGCTCATCAAAAGCATTACAAAAGTCAACAATCTCCTTTGCCGACCAATGCCAACTTACAAATCCATCTATATCTGTATTGAGCCTTGGCCAGTAAAAGCTTTTTAAATTTTTATTAGATTTAACTTTTTTGTTTAGACCATCTTCAAAAATATTTATAAAATCATCAAAGAGCTTAATTTCTTCCATTTCAATATATTGATAAGTCTCTTTTAGGTTCTTAACTGAATTTGGAAATATAATTTCTCTTTCTAATAAAATTTCCCCACTGTCAACTTCTTCAGTTAAATAATGGATTGTAAGATGAGATAATTTATTATCCTGCATTATCCTCCAACTGTGTGAAGACGCACCTTTTTGAGTAGGCAATGAGGCATTATGGTAGTTAAATATTCTGTTTGGCATAAAATTAATAAGATTTGCTTTTATAATAACCTCACAGTTTACTGAAAAGATAATTGTTTCATCATTTATATGCTCTTCAAGAAGATCCAGAGTTACATCATTGTTTTCAAGAAAATCAACATTTAGTTCTTTGAGGGAGTCCCTAAGGCTTTGTTCCGAATTTACTGGGTAGTCCAGTCTTGAACTATTGGAGAGAACCATCGATTCAATATTTCTTTTTTTACAAACTTCTACAAAGCTCGTCATAGGTCCACTTTCATTGAATCTATTGCCACCTAAAAATATAACCTTTTTAATTTTCATCAATATAAAGGATACAAACTCTTTGAATATTCGTGAGTATATAAATATTTTTTATTAAAGTTTTGGTATTTTGTCTAACTAGCTGAACTATTTCTTATTTAATACAGAGTTATCAAAAAATAATTCTTCTTGATTATCAATTCCTCCGTAAATTATATTATTAACAACATTTATTTCTTGGGGTAAGTGAGTTGTATCTATAGGAGTATCATCAGGTAGTGCATATTTATCATACAAATCAGGTCTTCCCAATAAAAATGTTGCAACTTCGATTAATGTATTTTGAAGTATCATTAGCTGATTATAATTTTCATTTTTAATCTTTTCAGGATATCTTATTGCCAAAAAAGTTCCGTGCCTATCTTGAATATCAAGTCTGTTTATTTTGTTAAAATCATATTTTTCAAGTGTTGTACAGTTTTTTGAAAGATATGGACCATGATCTCCCATAATTACAATTATCGTATTCTCTAGATTGTTCTGAAGTAAACTAATATCATTTTTCATTTCCGAATTTGCATACTTTAGTTCCTCTTTCCAAGTTTCAAATTCTTCATTCTCACAAGAACCACTATTTTGTGTATGTCCCGGAAAATATGTGTGGGTATAGAGAAAATATGGCTCGGTTGAGGTCCCTATTTTAGAAAGCATATTATTTTTTTCATTTAAATAGTTTTCGTATGGAATTGTATAGATAGCATCCTTATGAGTAAGATTTCCTCTTAAAATAGATTTTGCCATCTTTACCGATCTTTGTGCTTTATTCGGAAAGTAGTAGTCATAAAAAGGCTTATCGTTTGGTGGAAAATAAAAAGAGCTAGGAAATATGCCCGCTGTATAGTACCCATTGTTGCTCAAAGCCTTTACGAAAGAGGAATGACCCCCTGTTATGAACCTACTATTGCTACCTCCTCCATCAGGGTCAACTTGAAGACTTGTTCCTTCAAAAAATCTAGACATAGTGCCTAGTGTGTAACTTCCAATACTATATGTTCCGTTATGTACAGAAAATCCATTTTTAATTAAATAATCTATATGATAGGAATTATCTACCCCATATAAACTCAAAGTTTCATTTTGTGGGTAGCCATCATAACTTAAAACTACAATGGAATATTTATTTTCGAAATTTTTTAAAATCGAACTAAATGGAGAAGCTTTTTGAACTGAGGCCAGATCTTCATTGGGAGGCTTGTTAACTTCAACCACTAATTGATTACTAATACCTATACCAAGAAATAGTAAAAATATTAAAATTAACTGCCTTGTATTTGAATTAATTAATACTCTTAGAAATATTATCAAAAATATAAATGCTAAAAATATAAATGGAAACCAGTTAAAGTTTCTTAAATTAAAGCTACTACTTATTGTGGGTAGTTCATAGACAATTAAAATCGTTGCTGTCGGAACTAATAAGAAATTATCTGTTTGAAACAGCTTACTTAAAAGATTAGATAATATGGCTATCAATAAAAAACTTAATACGAAAAAGATACCTACCATAGCTAAGATTTCATTTATGCCTAATATCTGAGAATTTGCAATTGAAAATCTAATAATTGGAATAAGCGTCATTAAAATTAGAGTTAAGATTTTAAAATTTAGAAAATTTCTTATACTAAAAAGTTCTGAAGCATCATGTTTATTAGTGTTAAAATAGTTAAATATTTCTTTTCTAAATAAAACAAAGATAGACATTTGAAGTAAAAGTAAATATGCCGATAGTAAATAAATCACTTTTCCTAGGAACATAATTTCTTTATCTATCAAAAACAGATATATTGTTGGAATCAATGAAATTAAACTAGCATTCAAAATTTTATTTTTAAAAGAAAGCAAATATCGAAAAACAATTTTTATTGAATTTAAAAAAAGGGGTATCAATATCAAAAATAATAAAATAAAAGAAGTCGATAAATTTTTTAAAAATGTTTTTGTTACTCCATCTTCTAAGTAAAACCTAAGAAACAATATTAAAGATGTGTTAAACAAAGTTAATATCAAAATTTTAATGCTATTCTCTAATCTGAAATTATTAAGAATTTTCATACTCGCTTTAAATTTTTTTTAAAAAAATTGACATACTTAATTAAAACATAAAATCGAGATAGTTTTGAGGAAGTTTGTGTTTGTCTCTAAATAAATCAATTATTATTATTTTTTGATTTGTTCCTTCTATTTTGGATTAAGTTGAAAAAAAATAATTTTAAATTTTTAAAATATACTCCAACGGTTACTCCCGCTGCAATTAAGACTTGATATAAATATGAACCAGTTCCAGGATCTAAGTAATTAAAGCTTTCAGTAATAAATATCATGAGACTACATTAATAGACTTTTTGTTATTCAATATAATAAATTTGTGCATATTTTAAAACTTTATTTAATTTATCATGATTTAAATCAAATAGAAAGTTAGGTAATCTTTTATTATCAAATACATTATTACATACTAAATCTACATCTAAATCAATTAAATAATCTTTAAACAATTCAGATAAATCGATAGTACTGATTAAATCTCTTGCTTTAAAGATTGTATTTGCGAATGGTAATCGATCTATTTCTCTTTCATATTCCCTGCAAATACTAACTATAGAAAACGCACAAGCGTATCCATGCGGTAAATTATAGAGGTTTGTAAGAGGGTATGATATAGAATGATTTAGTGAAGTTCTTGTAATGTTTATTGCTCTTCCAGCTAAATTGGATGCATTAAGTAATTGATACCTATAATCTATATTATCCATTTCTGTTAAGAGTTTGGGCAAGTAAGTATTTATTAGTTCTATTGATTTAATTGATAAATCAATAGAACTTGAATTATGATTTTTATTCCAAAGGCTATCTATTGAATGGCATAAGGCATCTAATGCTGTAGTTAGAGTTAGAAACTTTGGGAGTGAAGTCGTGTATTCAGGAATCAAGTAAGCTACTTCGGGCATAAGTTTAGGGTCTTCAAAAGAAAATTTCTGTTTTGTAGATTTTGACCAAATAGTCGCAAATTTAGTACTCTCTGCACCACTACCAGCAGTAGTTGGTATTGATATATTGAATGTTTTATCATCTGAAGACAGCTCTAAATCTGTAATAATTTCCATATTATCGTTCGACAGTTTGCAAGCAGCAAATATTTTTGAGATATCTAGTACGCTACCTCCTCCAATAGATAATATAAGATCAAAATTTTTGTTATAATTTTTTTCAAAAATATTTGAGATTGAAGTGAAATTCGGGTACTCATTAATTTTATATAAAGAAGTGTTACATTTATTATCGTCTAGTTGTTTTATAAAATAATCTGTATATCCGCGACCTTCATTTCCATTAGAAGTAACAATCAAGCAATTTGAAAATTTATATTCATTTATAACATTTGCAAAGTGTTCTTTAAAATTCTTTTTAACTATTTGTTGCATCTTTTAACTTAGCTATGAAAATTTTCTTATTTTCTTCCGGAGATTTTTCTGGCCTTAGTAAGTTTTTATTAGAGGTATTTTGGACTTTTATTTCAACAAATGCTGGCCCTACTATACTCTCAAGGTCAATATTATCTAATGCATCAACGTTCTCAAAAATTAATTTTTCTTTGTACCCCAACGATTCAAATAGTTTCTCACTGTCTAGGTTTTTATAGATATTTGGCTGTCCACCAACTGACTCATGTGCAGAGTTATTAAAGACTATATGGATAAAGTTCTTGGATTCACTGGTTCCCAGTATGCCCAAATTTCCCATGTGCATTAATACCGATCCGTCTCCATCTAGACAAACTACTTTGTTTTTATTTATATTTTGAAGGATTCCGTGTGAAATTGCTGATGCATGACCCATTCCTCCAACAACATAAAGATCATCACAATTTTGATTAGATTCTTTTCTAAGCTCATAAAGCTCTCTAGACAGCTTTCCTGTTGTAGAAACAAAAATTGTATTATTGCTAAATTTATCAAGTATTTTACTTATTGCATCTTTTCTTAATAGATATGAATCTTCTTTAGAAAAATTTCGTTCATCTTTTTCAAAAGTTCCTCTTTTTACAACTAATGCCAATGGTTTGTGTTCTGCAATTGATACTTTAAGGTAATTAGTAACCTCATTTATTGTTGAATCCTTATCAATAATAAAATAATCGATTTCTAATAAATCCAGCATTTGTAAGGTTATTTTTCCTTGAAATTTATGTTGGGGTTCATCAGGAACACCCGGCTCCCCCCTCCATCCAATTAGTAATACAAAGGGTATGTTGTATACATCTTTATGCAAAAGCGATGTATAGGGATTTATGAAGTTTCCAAATCCAGAGTTTTGCATATATATTAAAGGTACTTTTTGAGTTGCTAAGTTGTAGCCCATACAGGTTCCAAGGGCACTTCCTTCATTTGTAGATATAATATGGTTTTCATCACTAAAGTCAAAGTGGAGGCTTTTGCTAAATTCAGACATAAGAGAGTCAGGTACCCCACAGAAAAAATTTACGTCTAATTTTTTAAGTTCTTCTATAAATATTTTTGCATTAATCATAACAATCTTATTCAGGAGGAATAAAGTTTATAACTTCTTTTACAGTCATAAGATCTTTTTCTATTTCATGAGTCCTCCCATTTGTTAAGATTAATTCAGCAGTCTTTAACATTGCTGGGTAAGCGCTCCTTAGTAAATGATTTGCATAGATTACTATATCAACACCAATTTCTCTGAAGTGTTCTAACTTTACATGATTATATGTAGTTGGGACAACTACAATCGGCAAACTAGAATCATTTTTAAATTGGTTTATAAAGTCAAATACTTCTTTTTCAGAGTCATCCTTACTATGTATCAGGATTCCGCCAGCACCCGCATCAGCATATTTTTCAGCACGTAATAATGCATCATTTAATCCTTTATTTAAAATTAGGCTCTCAACTCTAGCGAAGATTAGGAAATCATCAGTTTTCTTTGCTTCGTTTCCTACTTTTATTTTTTCACAAAAGCTCTCAATTGAATCTTGTTCTTGATTTACCTCAGTGCCAAAAAGAGAATTTTTCTTTAGGCCCTTTTTGTCCTCTATTACTACTGAGGATATTCCTAACCTCTCCAAACTTTGGACTGTATAAATAAAATGTTCAGGTTTTCCACCCGTATCTCCGTCATATATTATAGGTTTTGAAGTAACTTCCATCACTTCATTTAGTGTATTTAATCTTGAACTTGTATCGACAGCTTCTATATCAGGCTTTCCTTTAGCAGTAGAATCTGTAAGGCTGCTTGCCCACATCCCATCATATTCGATTTCTTTTCCATCAATCGAGACTTTAGTGTTTTCAACAACGAGTGCAGATAGTGCATTGTGTATATCAAGAAAAATAAGAGTATCTTTATTATTTATAGCATTTCTCAACGAAGCCCGTCTCTCTTCAGTAGTAATCTTTTTTGTTAAGACATTTTTCAATTCTGACGATGAAATACCTTTTGTATATGGGACTTCGATTAATTCCCCACCCCATTTTTCGATAGTTTCAATTACTTTTTTTCTTGTGTTTTTCTGTATTCCTGTTGTCCAGTCATCTCCATGTACGACATACTTTGGTTTTAATTTTTCTAGATTTTTTGTATAGTCTAAAGTGTCTTGCCTCATTATTTCAGATACATATTTAATGCACTCAACTACACCATATCTTTCTTCATAATTCATTAATGGCATCTTTTTATATGAAGTTATAGCTCGGTCAGTTAATAGACCTACGACCACATCTCCATAAGTAGAAGCTATTTTTAATATATTCATGTGGCCGGGGTGAATGACATCCGCACTCATCCCCACATATACTTTATGTTTTTCCATCTATTTTCACTATAATTCAATATATTATTGTAACTTATTCAGACAAGAAATTAATTTTCTTTATAGAAGATAAAAGCCACTTTAGATTTGTTTGTAAACTTTTTGATTACTTCTTAGACAAAGGAGCAAATGTTTTATTACTCTGCTTCTCCCTTCCTTTTGATCCTGGAGAGTACAATAACAAGTCTTTAGAAATCAAGATACTTTCTAGCGATGTAGAGAAGATAAGTATATTGAAGAATCTATCAGGGGATTTGTTTATTACTACAACTCCAAGTGTGGGTTCTCAATTTTTTCCTAAATCTAAAATCTCACCAAAGAGTCTTAGACCAAAATATTTATACCTATTTCACTCATTAGTTAGCCCTAATGAAATGTATGTAAAAAATTCATTTAAGAAATTCGATTATATATTTAGTCCATCAAAAGTTATATCTGAGCAAATACAGCCTTTAATTGGCAAAACGTGTAAAGTCTTTGACACCGGATATTTGTTATTTGATTCAATTTCTCCTTTTGAATATCAGACTACAAAGAAAAACAAGGCACTTATTGCACCAACTTGGGGGAATGAGGCAGTAAAGAAGATTGCAGATAATATAAAAGTAATCGTATCATTTCTAAATCAATACGATATTGAGGCTGTATTTAGACCACACCCAATGACACGATTAGCAGATCTTAAATTGGATAAAAGTGTTGAAATAGATTTGAATAGAGACTTAAAAAACCTTCACGAATACGACATACTCCTTACTGATTATTCTGGCATTGCTCTTGAGTATTTTTATTTAACAGGAAAATATGTAATCTTTTTAAATGTACCAAAAAAAATTAAAAGAAAAGTTAGTAAGACAGAAGTTGATTTTATAGAAGATAAAATGCGAACAATTATCGGTAAATCTGTTGATATAGAAACTCTCTATGATTTAATTTTACCAATTAATCTAGATGAAGCTAAAGCAAAGGATTTCATTTTATTAGTGACTGGTGCTTCTAATCCATTAGAAAAGAGTGTAGAGATCATTGATTCAGAAATCATTTATAGCTAGCAAGGCTTGCCATACTATGTTGCAGTCGTAATACATATATAAGTCATCAAGTTGGTCAAAGTTATCTTGTTTTTTTGGAGACCACTATAGCCTTTGTTTATTGTGGCCAGAGGCAGAATCGAACTGCCGACCCCTTGTTTTTCAGATATGGGCTAACCATTTGACCTTAGTTTATTTTACATTAACTTACTTTAAATATCGCTACTTACTAGAGGCTTTATTCGAGCAACTAGAGTATCTACAAACAACTGTCGTAAAGTGATGTGTGCAAAATGTGTGCGGTTTTTATATGATTAGAGTTAGTTAAATCTATCTACTCACGACAATATGTAATTTGATAAATCTCGGCTTCCAGTTTTTCTATTAATTCAAAATTTTGATTAATTTTTTCTATGTATTCTTCAAAAGGAAATCCTGACTTTATTCTCAACCAGTGTTCATAAGTTCTAACCCTAGCATCTATCAGTTTTTCAAAAGTAAAGTAATATTCCTGATAAGTGGTTCTATTTTCTGGTTTGGGTAAGTTACTTTTAGCAACTAAAACTAACTCTAGAGAATTTGTATAATCAATCCAAGCTCTTTCAACTTCAATATCATCAAAGTTATAAAAAGCGGAGATATAAGCCCTTCCAAAATCGCTGTAAGCCTGTTTTAATTTATAATATTCACTTCGACCTCCATCAGACTGATAAATTCCTAATAATGCCTGTACATCGTTCCTGCATTTATCGTACTCACTTAATGTAGGTTCTGAATTTGATGTTGGAGGGGGTATTGAAGACGTTGTCGATGTTAATGCTTCTTTAACTGCGTTATCAACTCGATTTTGTATCTCAGCCTCTGATGGCCCGCAAGAAATTACAAGTAGTAAAAATAAGATA
>MDTD01093192.1_pt1 | contig 19575 bp, 17 predicted proteins | sample 811221 | NCBI WGS metagenome assembly MDTD01 (sample SAMN05326646, study PRJNA326480) | marine metagenome | isolation source: seawater | place: Pacific Ocean: South West | collected 2011 | reverse complement strand
GTTTACGGTCCATGGGGAAGGCCTGATATGGCAATGTATATATTTGCAAAAAAAATATTAATGAAAGAATCTATTCAAGTTTATAACCATGGAGATATGAAAAGGGATTTCACTTATATTGATGATATTGTAGATGGTGTATTACAAAGCATAAAAATGAATTACAAATGCGAAATTTTTAACTTAGGTAATAGTAATTCCGAAAATTTGATAGACATGATAGGATTGATTGAAAACTGTTTAGGAGAAAAGGCAATAATTGAACTTGTTGATATGCAGCCAGGCGATGTAAAAAAGACGTATGCTGATATAAAATATTCTGAAAATAAACTTGGATATAAACCAAAAGTATCAATTAAGCAAGGTATCCCAAGATTCATTGATTGGTATAAATCTTGGATACAGGTTTAGTTTACATAATTGAATATATTCAAAAAACTTAGGGTAGTTGTCTTTAGGGATTATTTCAGATAAAAAAATAAATAATTATATGGTAGTTAATGCGGTAGTTGTCTAAATTTTTGATCTTTAGTTTCAAAGGAGAAATATGAGTAGCATTTACCGTAAAGGCCGTGATGGTTATTATTATTACCAGACATATGTTTTCAATCCGGAGACTGGTAAAAAAGATAAAAGAATTTTTCATTCGCTAGGCACAAAGGATAAAGAATCCGCAAAACTAAAGCAGAAGTCATACGATGAGAAATATAGCGGTTACGCCACCATCAATGAAAATTTCAAAAGGAAGATTAAAATTTTTCCATTTGCAATTTTGTTTTTTGCAGCCTCCACATACTGGCTTTTTTATGAACGCGCCAGCATTCCACCCGCACAAAAAGGAGTAATAAGAAAAATCAATTCACAAAATGAATTAGAAGTTGATAGTATCAAAGCGGAATCAAGTATAATCGAAAAATCAAATGTTCCAGCATTGCTGGATACAGCTATCAAAACTGTTAGTGAAAGAACTCGTTACTCAGCAGAAAATGATGGAGGCAAAGCCCAAAAACCTACTTATCAAATTCGTAGAATTATCCAAGGATCTAATGCATTCAGGCAGGGTAAAATATTCGTTACTGTTGATAATCGTCCTGATTCTGAAAAGCTAGTTGAACTTTGCCGCAAAATCAAAAATCAATACGTACAATTTTCTAATATTGTAATTTGTATTTACACTAATACTAACGATGGCATTTTAGCCGCACGCGGTAAATTGCAAAGAAATAGTTTAATAAAGAATAGAGAGGTTTGGATGGCAATGTATTCTTACAATGAAGTGGAAGGCGAGTATTTCGACCCATATCCTGCCAGGTATCTAGGTGCGAGCTGAACGTAATTTTAGGGAATCAATATGAAAATTTTTTTAAAAACATTATTTATGCTCGCCTATTTAATCTTTGCCCAAACAGAGCAACAGATCAAACAAGCAAAAGAATATATTAAAAAATCTGGGTTAACAGAGAGTCAAGTCAAAAATGCTGCCCGAGCGCGAGGTTATAGTGAAAAACAAATAAATAATGTTTTAAATGCAAATGATAGTCAGGCTAAAAAGTCCGAGCTAGGGCAAGGAAATATTTCTCCATCACAAACACAAGAATATGAAAATCAATTGGGACAGGAATTTTTACAATCAAATAATAATGTAGCTAACGAACAAAATGAATCATCAATAAAAGATATAGCTACTAAAGAGGAAATTGAAAAAGATACTCATGCCAATAGTAGAAATCCCATTAGCTCTCCAGTATCAAATGCCGATAATATGTCCTATTTTGGTTATGATATTTTTAAGCGTGATCCAGCCCTATTTCAGGCTAGCGCCGTTGGTGCAGTAGACCCGGATTATCTAATTGGGCCAGGTGATGAAATCATCGTGATGCTCTGGGGTGAAACCCAATTCCGGCAGGTATTAGCAGTTGATAGAGAGGGATTTGTCTTTATTCCTGAAATTGGGCAAGTATTTGTAAATGGTTTAAATTTGAATTTGCTAGAGTCAAAATTATTTAGGGTATTATCACAATCATATGCGAGTCTAGATCCTCAAAATAGAAAGGCAACAACTTTCTTAGATGTAAGTTTAGGTAATCTTCGACCTCTAAGGATACAAGTTCTAGGTCAAGTATCCCAACCAGGAGCATATACGGTGAGCCCATCATCCACACTATTTTCTTCTCTGTACTATTTTAATGGTCCAACTTATCTTGGGTCATTAAGAGAAATTATATTGATAAGAAATAACTCACAAATTGCAGTGATTGATTTTTATGATTATTTATTATCTGGTAAAAAGTTAGAAGATCAAAAGTTGCAACTTGATGATATCGTATTTATTCCAAAAAGGTTAAAAACTGTTTACATAAGCGGTGAAATTAACAGGCCAGGCGTCTATGAATTGAAACCCGGTGAAACTCTTAAAGAGTTGCTCCAAATCTCTGGAGGGTTAAAAATAACAGCTTATACAAACAGAGCGCAGATTGATAGAATTGTGCCTTTTGAAGACAGAGCATTATTGGGTATGGACCGACTTATAAAGGATATTGATCTAAGTAAAATACAAGATCCTAACGAAGATATCATATTACAGGAAGGTGACAGGATAAAAATCTTTTCTATTTTGGAGCAGCGCCAGAATATTGTGGAACTGCGCGGCGCTGTCATTAGGCCTGGGAATTATGATATTGGTGATTCATTGAACCTAAATGAGCTCATAAAAAAGGCAAATGGTTTTTTAGGAGATGCGTATTTGAATCGAATATCTCTAATAAGAGTGAACAATGACTTGAGTGAAGAGTTCGTTGAATTGAATTTTAATAAAGACCAGTTTAAAGAGCAAGCTAGTGGTATATGGTTGCAAGGCCTTGATAAGATAAGAGTTTATGGAATGAATGAGATGAAGCCCCCAACATTCGTAAGCATCACTGGTCATGTCAAGCGTCCAGGATCATACTTATTGAGAAAAAATATGACCATATATGATCTATTATTTGATAGTGGTGGAATCATTGACGAATTATTTACAGCTAGAACATATTTAGATAGAGCTGATTTAGTGCGATTTGCACCGAACCGCATATCAAAAGAAATAATCCCTTTTGATTTAAATGATATTCTAGAAAACAAAAATAGCGAACAAAATATACCATTGCAAGCAGGCGATCTTATTAGAATTTATGACAAAACCATAAATGAATCTGTCAGACCAATATACATAGATGGAGCGATTAATAATCCGGGAGAATATGAATTAAAGGTAGGGATGACCGTGGAAGATTTAATACTCGAAGCTGGTGGTGTCTCAATACCATTGGAAACATATAAAGTCGAGGTCGCTAGGATGAATTTAAAAGGAGATAAAGAATTAGTATATCGAGAAATTGATTATCTAGATATGTATAATGACTTTTCCATCGATAAATCTGGGAAAGCCAAGGAATCCAGTACTCCCAACCAATTATCAAACAATACCCACTACAAACTAATGCCATTTGATCAAGTATTTGTAAGAGCAAATTCCAATGCAACTATGCAGAAAAACGTAACTATATCTGGAGAGGTATTTTATCCTGGGACTTACCCTATCATTTCGTCCAAAGAAAAGATAACAAATATTATACAACGAGCTGGAGGTTTAAAGCCGACAGCTTACGCGGTCGGATCTAGATTTACTCGAAATAATCAAAGTATCCAGATTGATATCGAAAAAATTATTAAAAAACCAAACTCTAGGATGAACATAGGAGTTCAGGAAAATGACAATATTTTTATATCAAAAAAGCCAAACTTGATACAGGTATTGGGCGAGGTAAGCTCGCCTGGTTTTTATTCTTTTGTAAAAAATTATAGAATTAATGATGTAATTGACGAGGCAGGAGGTTTTTCACAAGATGCGGAAAAAAATGATATTTACATCGAATATCCAAATGGAAAATCAAAACAATATAGGAGATGGTTTTCTAATCCAAAGGTACTTGATGGGTCAATCATCAGGGTAGGAGCAAAGAAAGAAGAAGAGCCTTTTGATAGAACTGAATATGCCAAAGAAATAACATCTATTTTCGCTAACCTTGCTCAGGCAATTTCGCTTATAATACTTGCAAAAAGTTAAATCATTAACTCCTGAAATAATTGTAAAAAGAGAGAACATTTTGATTGCCTTATGTACCGTAAATTATATTTTCACTAATTTTGATAGACGAATCTAAGTTAAATGAGCAGATCTAAACCTACAAACCAAAGTAAGACCTCTGGAGAATACTTTGAATCAAATACTGTTACGATACCTGATATTCTTTTAATTGCAGCTCGGCAGATTAAAATAATTATTATCACTCCATCTATACTATGCACATTGACTATAATTAATGTTATGTTTTTTGCTAAGCCGGTTTTTACTTCCACCTCAAAAATTATGTCTTCATCAGGTGGAGCAAAGTCTCAAGTTTTGGGTATTGCTTCTCAATTTGGTATCAACATACCAACAAGCCAGGCTGAACCAATTTGGGTGTATAAGGATATTATCAAAAGCAGGAAAATTGCTAAATCTGTTTTAAAAAGGAACTTTGATACACAAAAGTTTGAAAAGCAAACATCGTTATTTGAAATTATCACAAACGAAAAGCCAGGTAAATTCTCAGAAAATAGTCTAATAGAGTCCAAAGCCATAAAAAGCTTTATAAAAAAAGTCAAAATTTCCGAGGATATTAAGACAGGCATATATACGTTGAGGACTGATGCATTTGAACCGCAACTTGCAGCAGATATTAATAAAGCACTAATTGAAGAGTTGGATGGTCATCAGCGTTTGTACAACAAAGACAAAACCAGTAAAACTCGTCAATTTATTGCGGATAGAATTCTATCAACAGAAAAAGAACTAAAGACAGCGGAAGAAAATTTAAAAATCTTTAGAGATCGGAATAGGCGCATCGAAAATTCTCCTGCTTTGTTATTACAACAACAGAGGTTAGATAGAGAAGTTGCAGTTTTAACCGGAGTTTTTACTACCTTAAAACAACAGTTAGAAACGACAAAAATCGAAGAGGTCAGAGAATCGGATTACGTTATTGTAATAGATTTGCCAGAAGTTCCAATAGAGCGCACATACCCAAAAAAGAAATCCTCGGTTATCCTAGCTGGAATTATTGGTCTGGGTCTAGGTTTCATTCTTGGTTACTTGAGAGAGACCTTTGAAAAAACTTCATCTGCGGAGAAGAAGAAAATAAAAAAAGCCGGGAGCATCTTATGGAAAAACATGGCAGGTTTAATTACGCTAAAAAGAAACAAGGCAAAGTAATATGTTTAGGAATCAATCAATATTAGTAACTGGTGGTACTGGATCTTTTGGTAAGTATTTTGTGAAGACTGTGCTAGAAAAATATAATCCAAAGAAAATTATTATTTACAGTAGAGATGAGCTTAAACAGTTTGAGATGCAACAAGTATGGCCAAACGACTCTACAGATATTCCTATAAGATATTTTCTTGGGGACGTTAGGGACTATAGCCGTTTAAAAAGAGCTATGGAAAATGTTGATGTTGTAATTCACTCTGCAGCGTTAAAACAAGTACCTGCAACTGAATATAATCCATTTGAAGCAGTTAAGACCAATGTAATTGGTGCACAGAATGTTATTGATGCTTCATTCGAAAATGGTGTAAAAAGAGTGATTGCTTTGAGTACTGATAAAGCTGCTGCTCCAATAAATTTGTATGGAGCTACAAAATTAACATCTGATAAATTATTTGTTACCGCAAATAATTATCGTGGTAAACAGAATATTAAATTTTCGGTAGTTAGATATGGAAATGTTATGGGGAGCAGGGGATCAGTTATACCATTTTTTATCAGTAAGAAGCAGGCTAATGTTCTGCCTATTACTGATAAAAGAATGACTAGATTTAATATAACCCTGGAAGAGGGTGTAAATTTTGTTTTGTCTTGTATCAAGGTGATGTGGGGTGGAGAAATATTCATACCTAAAATTCCATCATATCGGATATTGGATATAGCAAAAGCTATAGCTCCAACTGCGAAAATCAATATTATAGGAATTAGGCCGGGCGAGAAAATCCACGAAGAAATGATAACAAAATCTGATGCATTAAATACAATTGAGTTCAAAAATTATTATGTAATAATGCCATCCATTGCTTTATGGGATAAAAACCAATTTAAAATGGAAAGCTCTAAAAGCGCAGGCAGATTTTGTGATGAAAACTTTTCTTATGATAGTAATACCAACGATAATTTTTTAACGGTAGATCAAATTAAAAATCTGATTGCAAAAAATTTCAACCAATGAAGTTTCATACCAGAAATTCTTTAAAAAATCATTGATTAAACGTCTTGCAATAGTTCCTGCTCGAGGTGGCTCTAAAAGAATAAAGAACAAAAATATCCTTAATTTTTGCGGTAAACCCATGATCTCTTATATTCTCGATACAGCAAAGAGGAGTAACCTTTTTAAAAAAATACATGTATCGACCGACGACAACAAAATTCGTGATATAGTAGAGTCCCTGGGATATCCAATTGATTTTATGAGGCCGGAACATTTGGCTGATGATTATACTCCAATTTTACCAGTTCTAAAATATGTTACTGAACAATATATGGGTCGTGGATTGATATTTGATCAAATTTGGTTGCTAATGGCTTGTTCTCCGTTTACTGAAGATCAGGATTTCATAGCTGCAGATAAATTATTTTTTGAGGCAGGGCAAAAGAAATCTGTTCTTGCTGTTACCGAGTATCCCGTTCCTATCGAGTGGGCATTTACAATTAGCGATAATAATCAACTTAAGCCTGTAAATCCTGGGATGTTCGCAACTAGATCTCAAGACATAAAAAAAAAATATTATGACACTGGTACTTTTGCTGTTTTTCCATCCAATTATTTACTAAGTCATGATGAATCTGGATTAGATACCGAATTTGTAGGTTATGTGATGAAAAAAGGTTCGGCAATTGATATCGATGATGAAGAAGATTTAGCTTTTGCCGAGAAAATATTTACAGCTAATCAAATTCAAAACAAAAAAAAATGATATAGACCTTGAATTAAAAGTAAAAAAGATAATTTGAAACTCTAATTGTACGTTTTAGACAAAATTCGAAATTAACATAGTCTATCCTCCCTGGAGATTTTGGGGTTATTTAAACAAAGAAAAATCCTACCTTATTTGATTAAAACCTTATTTTTTGTTGTACATTAATTGCTTAGTAATTAAATGTAAATACTTACTAATATATGTGATGATATCATATGGTAAACAATCAATCTTCGATGAAGATATAGAAGAAGTTGTAAAAGTATTAAAAAGTGATTTTTTGACTCAAGGATCAACAATAACACTTTTTGAAAATGATTTAAAAAATAAATTTGGAAGTAATTATTGTTCTGTAGTTTCCAACGGGACAGCAGCTCTTCACCTTAGTGGTTTAGTATTAGGTTGGAGGCCTGAAGATATAATTCTCACTTCCCCAATTTCATTTATAGCCACAGCCAATTGTATAATATATTCAGGAGCAACTCCTGATTTTGTGGATATTGATCCCATTAGTTATACAATAGACCCAAATCATTTGGAAGATAAGATTAAAACTTATAGATCTGGTGGGAAGAGTGTTAAAGCTGTAATTGGTGTTGATTATGCCGGTCATCCATGTGATTGGAAATCATTAAGGGAAATTGCAAATAAATATGATTTACAATTAGTAAATGATAATTGCCATGCATTGGGTGCAGCTTACTATGGTGATAAAAAATATGCTACCAAGTATGCTGATATTGTTACTCAGAGTTTTCATCCAGTAAAGCATTTTACTACTGGGGAGGGAGGTTCAATAATGACCAATAATGAAGAACTTGATGATAAAATAAAAATTCTTCGAACCCATGGGATAACTAAACCAAAAGACAATAAAAAAGAAAACATCCAACCATGGATATATGAGATGCATAATTTAGGTTTCAATTACAGGATAACTGATTTTCAGTGTGCATTAGGGATAAGCCAATTAAAAAAACTAGATAAATTTATTGCAAAAAGACGCGAGATTTCAGCAATCTATGATAGCTCTTTAAAAGATATAGAAAATTTTATCATTCCAAAGGTAGATGTTAATTCCAGTCATGCATTTCACCTTTATCCATTACAAATCTTGTTCAATGAAATTTCAATTTCAAAAACTGATTTATTTAAAAATTTTAAAGACTATGGTATTGCACTTCAAGTTCATTATATACCAATACACCTGCAACCTTTCTACGTTAAAAACTATGGTTTTTCTGTGGGCGATTTCCCAATAGCAGAAAATTTCTATAATAACGCGATAAGCCTACCTATTTTTTATGATTTAAGTAGAGAAGAACTGCGATATGTTATAGATAAATTAAAGACGATTAATAAATGAAAATCAATTCTTCGGAAATAGGAAGTGAACATATATATTTTGTTATCGAAGAGGGGCAGGCGAATCTTGGTAATATTGAATTTGCATTTCGTATGATAGATGAGGCCGCAAAACTAGGTGCTGATGCAATTGAATTTCAAATAGCTAAGGCAGATGAATTTTATGTCAAAAACCATGATGTGCATAAAATTTATCTAGAAAGAGAGTTTTCTGATTCACAATTGAGGGATCTTTCAGTACATGCAAATGATAAAGAAATAGATTTAATAGTTGCTCCATTTAGTGTAAATATTATTGAAAAAATGACTAACTATGGTTGTGCAGCTTTCAATATAAATGGATCAGATTTAATGACTCCTGATATTATAGATTCGGTTGCAAGTTCAGGCAAACCTTTTTTTTTAAGCTTAATTCTAGCTTCTGAGAAGGAAATTGATTGGGCAGTTAATCGAATAAGAAAATCTACAACTAATAAGTTTTGTCTTCTATTAGGGCAACATTCTATGGCAAGTGGTGAGGAGGGCGTAGACATTAAAGATACTAATCTAGGATGTCTGAAATCTTTAAAACAAAAATTTGGAGTACCAGTAGGTTTTATTGATCATTCGAAAAAAATATGGACACCAGCATGTGCCGTTGCTGCTGGTGCAGATGTAATTACAAAACATATGGCAATCTCTAGAAAAGATAAAGGACCTGATTGGGAAATTTGTCTTGAGCCAGACGAAATGTCTGAGTGTATTAGCTTAGCCAGGCGAGCAAATATTAGTATGAATAATACCTCTAAGATACTAGCTCCAGGTGAGGATTTCGATCGTTCTCTAATGAGGAGAAGCATAGTTTGTTTAAATGAGTTAAACCCCGGTGATCTTATTAAAGAAGATGATCTCGCCTTTAGGAGACCAGGAAATGGGGTAAGTCCTGATAAATATTTAGATTTTCTGGGGATGAAAGTGAATAAAAGAAAAAGAAAAGATGATCAATTAACTTATGAGGATATAACTTAGAGCTTAAAATGGATTTAGGAATCAAAAACAAATATGCATTAATTGGTGGAGGTAGTAAAGGTCTCGGTAAGGCATCAGCTATATCGCTTGCAAAAGAAGGTGTCAATATTGCAATATGCGCAAGAAATGAAGAAATGTTACATAATGCTGTAAATGAAATTAAATCAAAAACAAAGGTAGATGTCATTCCTATTGCCGCTGATCTGTCTGATATAAATAATATTAAAGAAAAAATCGTCGATAAAGTTTTACAAGAATTTGGCAGTATTGATATTTTGCTTACAAATAGTGGAGGACCAAAGCCAGGAGTGTTTTCTGAATTTTCTAGTGATGACTGGGATATCTCATATCATATGGTCTTAAAATACGTAGTTGAATTATATAAACATATAATCCCAATTATGAAAAATAATAAATGGGGTAGAATAATAAATATTGCCTCATTATCTGTTAAGGAGCCTGCTGAATCATTAATAATGTCAAATGTTTTCAGATCTGGCGTTGTCAGCTTATCTAAAACTATTTCCAAAGATTTAATCAAACATAATGTTACAATTAATAATTTATGTCCAGGAGCCTTCAGGACAGATAGAGCAGTTTTTTTAATGCAACAGGAAGCAAAAAAAACAGGAAAAACTCTTGAAGATATTGAAATAAAAGCGGTGAAAAATTTAACTTATGGCAAATTCCAAGATCCATCTGAATTAGGAGATTTAGTAAGTTTTTTTTCCTCAGAGCAAGCCAGAGGTATAACTGGTACAACTATACAAATTGATGGCGGGCTATCTTCGGGTTTATTCTAGATGAACCAGGTTCAAAAATTATCTATTGGCACTGCAAAATTTGGAATGAATTACGATTACTTGAACAATTCTAAAATGTTAAAAATGAAGACATGCCATCAAATTCTTGATTATGCGACAAATAATTCTATCAAGACCATTGATACTGCTCAAGCATATGGAGCAAGTGAGCAGGTCATAGGCTCTTACATGAAGAAGAATGTTGAAAATAATTTATCAATTACAACAAAATTAACACTTAATTCTAATATGGATTTTGATATATCAGCTTCTCTTGAAAGACTAAATCTAAAAAAAGTTTACGGTGCATTATTCCATGTGTTTGATGATTTCAATAAAAATAAGCAATTGTATGAAAAATTAAATAATTTTAAAAAAGATGGTTTAGTAGAAAAAATAGGCTTCTCATTATATTTCCCGGAACAACTTGAACAATTAATTAATTCAAAAATTCATATGGATATTATACAAGTTAGCTACTCACCATTTGATCAAAGATTTGTAAAGTATTTCAAAGATTTGAAGACGCTTGGCATTGAAATTCATGTAAGGTCAGTTTTTCTGCATGGCCTTTATTTCAAAAACCCGAATCATCTTAGTAGCTATTTTGATGAAATAAAAAATAAATTAATGATTTTAAAAAAAATAAGTGTATCTAGTGACATAAGTATCGCCTCTATTTGTGTAAATTTTGCATTAAAAAATGAATACATCGACAAGGTTATAATTGGTGTTGATAATGAACTCATACTTTTGCAAAATATTAAGCTTATTAGAGAATTTGATCGAGATTCTAAAGTTTTTGATGGATTCTCAGACTTAGCAGTTCAAAATGTAGATATATTATTTCCTCACCATTGGAAACATTGATATTAAAAAAATGGATATTAAATAATTGAATACGGGACAAAAATTATATAAAAAAGCAAAAACAATTATTCCAGGAGGTAATCAGTTTTTTTCAAAAAGGCCTGAAATGTTTCTTCCTGATCAGTGGCCCTCTTACTATGAAAAAGCAAATGGTTGTGAAATTTGGGATCTTGATGGTAATAAATTTATTGATATGTCAATAATGGGAATAGGCACTTGCTCCCTTGGCTATGCAAATAAAGATGTTAATCAAGCAGTAATAAATAGTTTACAAAATGGATCTTATTCAACATTGAACGCTCATGAGGAGGTAAGTTTAGCAGAAAAACTTATAGATTTACATCCCTTCATGGAAATGGTTCGATTCGCAAGAACTGGTGGCGAAGCAAATTCTATGGCCATCAGAATAGCAAGGTCATTAACCAATAAATCTAAGGTCGCGGTATGTGGATATCATGGTTGGCATGATTGGTACTTATCAACAAACCTCAAAAAGAAAGACGGTTTGGACAAGTTACTCTTACCTGGCTTAATGGCTAATGGTATACCGAAAGAATTAATAAATACTACTTTACCCTTTTACTATGGTGATACAAGTATATTAAAAAAACACATAGAAGAAGATGGACAAGAAATTGGAGCAATCTGCTTGGAGGTACAAAGAGGCAAAACGATTGATATAAAATTTTTAAATGAAGTTATAGAAATTGCACGAGAAATTAATGCAGTAATTATTTTTGATGAGATTTCATCAGGATTTAGAATGGCTACAGGAGGTCTTTACAAAAACTATGACTTAGAACCTGACATGGTTCTTCTTGGAAAAGCGCTTGGAAACGGCTTTGGTATTACTGCAGTCATGGGAAAAAGAAGTGTAATGGAAAGTGCCCAAAACTCATTTATTAGTAGTAGTTACTGGAGTGAAAGAACTGGCTATGCAGCTGCATTAGAAACGATTAGAATTTTTGAAGATGAAAACGTAATAAATAGATTAAAAGATGCAGCGTCCCATTTAAGAAAAAATTTAACCAATATATTTCTAGATTTGAAATTAGATATTGTTGTCGAAGGACTGCATACTGTGCCTTTGCTTAATATTAAAGAAAAAGATCCTTTGATAGTAAAAACTATTTTTACTCAAGAAATGTTAAAAAAAGGCTTTCTGGCTAGTAACCTCACTTATATCAGTTTAGCGCATAAAGATTCAATTATTGATCAATACATCGATGCTTGTTATGATACATTTAGTGAAATAAAAGTTGCAATTTCAAATGAATCCCTAATCGAAAATTTAAATGGTGATATTTGCCATTCAAGTTTTAATAGATTGACCTAATAATATGGCCTCAGTAGTAAAAAATCAATTTTATAATGATGGATTTATTGTAATAGAAAAACTCTTAAAAAATACCGATAGTGCAAACATACTCAGTCAATGTGAAAGAATTTTCGAAAATCAATTTAAGAACGCAGACATTGTCAAAAAGAAAAAAGTAAATAAATCTTTTCATGATTTATTACATTATCTATATACAAATGAAAAAAAACTATTTTTCTCTGCCTCAAAGCAGATACAAAAAATACCTCTTCTTTTTGAAATTCAGACAAATAAAAAAATAATTGACTTGTTGGGCTCTATCAATATTTCAAACCCATTGATATCATATACACCTTTAATCTTATTCAACTCAAAATTTTTAAATAAATACAAGACTCCTCCCCATCAAGACTGGAGAAGCATGCAAGGTAGTTTAGATTCGGTGGTAATTTGGGTTGCACTACAAGATGTGTGTGATGGCTTTGGGAACTTAGAAATTATACCACGCAGTCATAAGTTCGGACTTATGAAAACTAAAAAAGATGATTGGTTTAGATCAATTAGTGATAAAAATATTGCAAAAGATTCAAACTTTGTATCATTTAAATTAAATAAAGGCGACGCTATTATCTTTTCTTCTTTTTTGATTCATAGAACAGGTATAAATGAAAGCAACGATATAAGATGGTCTATGCAATTTAGGTACAATAATTTAGAAGAGAAGTCATTTATAAAGAGAGGATATCCAGATCCATATGTTCATAAACCCTTGCACAAAATTCTTCACAAAAACTTTCCATCAAAATCTAAACTAGAAAATTTTTTTCAAGATATAAATGAGTCTCATAAAAAGTAAATTACTTTTTGATTCGAATTGTCATCCCACTGTAAAAAGTACATGGCTTAATAAAAAAAATAATAATTCCTTTTCTGAGTTACAAAAATCAGTCATAAAAAACAATCTTTCCGGAGCACTAGCAGTTGGTATCGATAGTATTGATTCTTTCAATAGAATCCAATTTATTAATGAGTGCAAGAAGTATCACTCCTTAGTACCTATTGCTGGTTTTAGTCCACACAAAGGAGAAATAGAATGTAATTTAGAAGATATTTTTAATCTAGGCTATCGAGGTATAAAGATTCATCCCAGATTTTCTAAATTCAATTTAGTTGATGGAAAAGAAGATTTAATTAGGACTATCAATATTTGTGATAACTTAGGATTAGTTGTTTTACTGTGCACTTACTTTTTAGATCAAGATGGGAAAATGATTTTAGAAAATCCCATTTCGTATTTAAATGAAGTTTTAAAAAAAACCGATGATCCTAAGTTAATACTTATGCACTCTGGCTATCTAGATTATAAAAATTTCTTTAAAAAAATAATTTCTAAAACTAATCTTTTATTTGATTTTTCATATACAATAATGCAACCCGAATTAATTGATGATAAAAAAACTATAAAATCAGTTATTAATAATTACTATGAAAGGATATGTATTGGAAGTGATTGGCCCGAGTTTACGCATTATCAATTAATCGATAGATTAATTGACTTGTTAAAGGGTATCAGTGATGATAAAATAAAAAAAATAATGAACTATAATATTAGGAAATTTTTTGATTTATAAATGGAAAAGGATTTTCAGAAAATTATAAATCATTATAACGGGCTATATAAAAAATACGGTTATTCGGATAACAGTATTGGATGGGGCAAAAATAGAAAAATCTTGAGGTATCATATTCTTTGCTCAAAATTTAATTTAAACAACAGGTCAATACTGGATTTTGGATGCGGTTTTGGGGACTTGTCGGAGTATTTAAGCAATCATTATAGTGATTTTAAATATATTGGTATCGACATAAATGAGAATTTCATTAATGAAGCAAAAAAACAATATCCGGAAGTTAATTTTTTTAATAAAAACATCTTTGAGGATAAAATTAAATATACCTATGACTATGTAGTCTCCTCAGGGGTTCATAATACAAAGATAGAAAATAATTTTTCATTTATTGAGAGAACTATAGACATCTTTGATAAAATTTCTGATTGTGGTTTTGCAATGAATTTTTTATCAAAAAATGTAGATTATATGGAAGAAAACCTTTATTATGCCGACCCCACCAAAGTTGTACAATTAGCAATGAAGTACTCAAACAATTTTTTAATTAGGCACGATTACATGCCTTATGAATTCACTTTAATTGTTATTAAAGACAAAAAAGTTGATAAGGATTTAAATATTTATGAAGACTTCGTAGGAAAATTATGATTTCGAGAGGAAATGAATATAAAATAAATATTTTTACAGATAGTGGTTTAAAATTTGGCATTGGTCACCTAATCAGATGTCAAGAGATAAAAGATGAACTATTAAGAAATAATATAAATGTAAAATTTTTTGATAAGACTATAAACTATAAATATCATTTAAATCATAAATGTGATTTGGCGTTTATTGATTTGCCCTATGATATGACCCCTCATATTAATTTTTGGCACAATAAAGGTTCTAAGGTTGTTACTTTAGAATATTTTGATAATACAGCTCAACCTGATCTTAACATTAGCGTACTAGATTTTCCTGAAAAAATAAAAAATACTAATTATCAGATCAGTGGACTCGATTTTATTATTATCAGATCTAAAATTCGAAGAGTCCAAACAACTTATCATGGTGGATACGGTTTAGTTATGATGGGCGGCGGATTAAATGAATTGTTAAAAATTAATAAATTGATTAATAGTAATTATCAAATAAAAATAATTGTTGGCCCATATACCAATCCAACAGAATCTGTAAAATCTAGAAAGAATTTTGAAGTTTTAAAAAACCCTAAAAATCTTCCTGAAATAATGTCAGGCTGTGATTGGTGCATCACTAACGGCGGAATTACAATGCTGGAGATGATTTATTATAAAAAATTAATATTCAGTTACCCAAAAAATGCTAATGAGAGAATTTTATCTGAGGTTATGTTGGAAAGTGGATTAATCAATTCTATCAATAGCAATAAAATCAAAATTCATAAAAACGATTATTATTTACCAAAAATAAATTATTTGTTTGATGGTCTCGGTGCACAAAGGATAGTTGAAAAAATTAAAAGTAAGTTAGCTGTTGAATAAGTGGATTATATCAATTACGGCTGGTCCACAGCAGGAACCTTCTATTTTAGAGTGTAAAAAAATTGGTTTAAAAATTGTTACAATTGATGAAAATCCAAATGCTGTTGGTCATCAGATAGCAGATTTGAACATTATAATAAAATTGGACTTACTAACTGAGATCATAAGCATATTGGATGACAATTCAATTGTGCCTAATGCTGTATTTTCTTTTGTATCTGACGCAGGTGCATTATGTGCAGCCAAACTTAGGGCCCATTATAACATCCCGGGAATAGGTGAAAAAGATCAGGGTATTCTTCTAAACAAGGCATTATTAAAAAAAAACTTAAATCTTATTGAAGCGAGACAACCTAAATTTTTTACGTCATCTGAAAAAATAATAATAAAAGATCATATAAAGTCTTTTAATCAGAGTTGTATATTAAAACCAGTCGTTGGTTCAGGGAGCAGAGGTGTAAACCTCGTAAACTCTGATTCCGATGTAGAGCAGTTGATAAATGATTGTTTTGCATATTCTGATGGTAATGGAATTATCATTGAAGAGTATATAAAAGGGTCTGAGTATTCAATTGAGACATTCTGCGATAATCAAAAAGTAGCATTTCTTGCTTTCAGTAAAAGAAAAGTAAATATTTATAATTCCGCAACCGAGATATTTAGTGTGATATTACATCAGAATCTATTAAAGAGTATTAAGAATGAAATATTAAAAGTGTATAATTTATTTAATTATCCAAATGGCCCTGGCCATTTTGAATTAATTGTTAATGAATTTGAACAATGTTATTTAATTGATATTGCGTTCAGAGGTGGTGGGTTTATGATTTATAATCATTTAGTTGAAAAAGTATCTGGGTTTAATATCATCAAAAATACTATATTGCAGAGTTTAGGTGAAAAAATTATTATTGATGATAATTATGATTTGAATAAATATATAATAATTAAATTTATTCAAGGGAAAGATGGAGTTGTGAAATCAATATCAGGTTTTAATAAAATTAATCAATTAGAGGGTATTACGGCTTTTCCTTATGTTAACGTTGGTGATTTTGTGACAGAATCGGCATCTGATTCTGGAAGGCTTGGCGTTGTTATTGTAGAGGGTAATAATTATAAAAAAGCGAATAAGAGGGCAAAAATTTTAGCTGAATCAGTTACAATAATTATTAGTTGAAATAAAAAGTAAATGAAAAATAATACTATGATAAAAAATATATTAACAGAACTTGATTCAATTGGATATAGTAAGATAAATGGATTATTAACAAAAATTTAATGAATTTGAACGAAATAACACTAATTGTGGTTATGATTTCTTAAAAGAAAATATTAAAGATTATTTTGTCTAAGAAAAATTATAAGTTTTGAATTTTAACATTTTTGATAGAAAGATTGGTGATAACTATCCATGTCTGATAATTGCTGAATTATCTGCAAATCATAAACAAAATTTTGATGTTGCTGTAGAAACAATTAAAGCAGCAAAAAAAGCTGGTGCAGATGCTGTAAAGTTGCAGACTTACACTGCAGATACAATAACAATCAATAGTAATAAACCTGATTTTCTAATTCCTTCGACTAGCCCTTGGGCAAGCTATAAAAAATTGCACAACCTTTACGATGAGGCACATACTCCATGGGAGTGGCATGATGAATTATTTAAATTAGGTAAAGAAATTGGAATATATGTGTTTAGTTCACCATTTGATCAATCGGCTGTAGATTTTCTGGAAGATCTTAATTGTCCAATTTATAAAATAGCATCGCCAGAGATTACAGATATCCCACTCTTGAAATATATAGCTCAAAAAAGTAAGCCTGTGATTATTTCAACAGGTATAGCCGAATATCAGGATATAAATTTAGCTATTGATACATTAAAATATAATGGATGTAATGAATTTGCCATTTTAAAATGTACATCAGAATATCCAACACCTTTTAATATGGTGAATCTTAAGGCCATGTTAAATTATAAAAACGATTTTGATTGTATATATGGTCTATCAGATCATACAATTGGTGATGAAGTCTGTGTAGCAGCTGTTGCTTTAGGTGCAAGAATTATTGAAAAACATTTTGTAGTTGATAAAACCGAAGAATCGCTTGATTCTTTTTTTTCTTTAGACTTTCATGAATTCAAATCCATGGTAACCAAAGTAAGAAATATAGAAATAGCTATGGGCTCTTCTTCATATTCAGTTCCTGAAAAGTTGAAAATAAAGCTATCAACTAGAAGATCTCTTTATGCATGCAAGAAAATTAATAAAGGAGAATTAATTACAACTGATAATGTAAAATCAGTTAGACCAGGCCATGGATTACATCCAAAGTACTTAGAGCAGATCTTAGGTAAAAAAGTAAATAAAAATTTAAAAATAGGTGATCGATTAAGCCTTGACTGTTTTGATATATAATATCAGATATGTCAAATTATTTTAGATTTTTATCCATCTATGATAAATCTATAGTTTATAGTTAATACCCAATTATCAAATATAGTATATAATTAGTTCGATTAATGTTTAGATAAAATTAAACCCAATGATTGATTAATCATTATATTTAATACTATAAATTAGTTTTTAAATATTAAATAATTGGTACACTATTGTCAAAAATATATAATAGTAGAATTGAAGATATATCATCAATATTTGAAAATATTGAATTATCAAATAATAGTATTATTGTTGTTCATGCTAGGATCAAATCTCTTTATCAAATGTTTGATAAAGTTTATTCCTATTCTGATATCACAGAATCTATAATAGACTATTTCATTAAAACATATAAACCAAAAACAGTCCTCATACCATGTTATACATATTCTTTCACCCAATCCGGTATCTACCATAATACGCACTCAAAATCTGAAGTTGGCAGATTCTCTGAAGAGGCAAGACTTCTTGGTTATCCTAGAACCAATGATCCTATTTTCAGCTTCTTAGACGTAAATAATTTTCTCCGTGGGAAAAAAATAGACTACACCATTGCTTTTGGAGATGGTAGTATTTTTGAATATTTTCATAAAGAGGACGCCATTATACTAAACATCGATTTAGATAGCTTTATTGCAACCCAGAGGCATTACGTTGAGCATTTTTATGATGTTGATTACCGCTACAATAAATATTTTTCTGGTGTTATTTATTCTAACGACGTTGATTATAAACATGTAAATTATAAATACTATGTCAGAGATCTAGATAAACAAACAAATGGAAATCTAAAAAAAATTAATGATGATTTAAAAAAAGAAGCTATACTAAAAACTCACTATAATAACGATTTAAAAATTAGTTGGTTGAAGTGTCGTCCTTATTTAGAATTTTTTAAACTAAAAATGGAAGCGGATAATAACTATCACATTACATAAATTAATTTTTAATTGATCACTTATTGAAAGACTTACTAAAAAAACTACATCCATTACACAGAACATTAGTCCATGATGACATGGAGAAAGCTATAGATATTATCGTTTCTGAATTTGTTAATAAAAATTATAAAATACACGAGTACAAGGTAGGGTCTAAAGTATGGACATGGAGGATACCTCATCGTTTCAATGTTAAGCATGCATTGTTGAAAGATGAAGATGGTATAGTTTATGCGGATTTTAACGAACATGTTTTATATTTGTGGTCATATTCAATCTCCTTCGAGGGGGAAATTGAATGGGATGAATTAAAAAAACATCTTTATTTTAACAAAAAGCGTCCAAATAGCATTCCTTGGTATTTCAGATATTATGATCGATCATGGGGTTTTTCTATTCCTTATAATAAATATTTGTCGATGCCACAAGACAAGAAGTATCATGTTGATATCAAAACTCAATTTTTAGATAAACCCGGTCTTAAAAACCTCACTTATTATATAGATTATGACCAAGAGAAAGAATTTTTAATGGTAGCTAATTTATGTCATCCATGCCAAGTCAATGACAGCATAACGGGTGTTGTCGCTGCTGTTGAATTAATTAAAAGGTTCAATAATAAACCCATTGATAAACC
>MDTD01180742.1_pt1 | contig 19583 bp, 15 predicted proteins | sample 811221 | NCBI WGS metagenome assembly MDTD01 (sample SAMN05326646, study PRJNA326480) | marine metagenome | isolation source: seawater | place: Pacific Ocean: South West | collected 2011 | reverse complement strand
CGCACCCAGGGAACCCGACCCGCCGCATGACCCACGCGGACATTTCACGTGAGGCAACCACGAATCACACCCGGACATCTTGACGTGAGGCAAGGCGACCGACCGGAGGGGAAGGAACATTATCCCCAGCGTCATCCACCATCTGGAGACGACACGCGCGTCGCGTCTACAGTTGATTTTGCGCTGACGGATGCCGCTGACTACCGTTGCTCCGAAAGTTATCCACAGCCGGGGACGGGCTCGCCGCACCGATGCCGCTAATGCCTGAGGGGGGCCATGGTGACCCAGGAGATTCCCGATGTTCCGGTTTGGACTGCCGCACTGGAGATCATGCGCGGGGACGATCGCATCACTCCGCAGCTCGAAGGATTCCTCAATCTCGCGGTGGCGCAGGGCGTCATGGGTGGAACCCTCTACCTCGATGTTCCCAATGAGCTGACCGCAGCGCAGATCAACAAGAGGATGCGCGCGCCGATTCTCGAGGCACTGGCTCACGCTGAGGATGGCAGTGGTGAAACCATTTCGGCGTTTCGCGTTGTCGTGAATCCGGAACTCGCCGAGTCTCACCTGACAGCGGTCATGCCGCTGGCAGCCCCGCCCGCGGCATCCGTTCACCGCGCTGCCGAGGAACCCGTCGAGTCGACGAACACCCCGTCGCGAACCGACACGCGCTTGAACCCGAAGTACACCTTCGACAACTTCGTCATCGGCCAGTCCAACCGGTTCGCTCATGCAGCCGCGGTAGCCGTCGCTGAGGCGCCGGCCAAGGCCTACAACCCGCTCTTCATCTACGGCGATTCCGGACTCGGCAAGACCCACCTCTTGCACGCGATCGGCGATTACGCGATCAGCCTCTATGCCGGGATCAAGGTTCGATACGTCTCGAGCGAAGAGTTCACGAACGACTTCATCAACTCGATCGCCAACAACCGGGGCGCCGCGTTCCAGGCTCGATACCGGGATGTCGACATCCTCCTCATCGACGACATCCAGTTCTTGCAGGGCCGCGCAGAGACCCAGGAAGCCTTCTTCCACACCTTCAACCAGCTCCATGACCACGACAAGCAGGTCGTGATCACGAGCGACGTGCCCCCGAAGCACCTGACCGGGTTCGAAGATCGGATGCGGAGTCGGTTCGAGTGGGGCCTCATCACCGATGTCCAAGCACCCGACCTCGAAACGCGCATCGCGATCCTGCGTAAGAAGGCGCAGAGTGAGCGACTCCACATTCCCGACGACGTCCTGGAGTACATCGCCACCGCGGTCTCATCGAACATCCGCGAACTCGAGGGCGCACTCATCCGGGTCTCGGCTTTCGCGAGCTTGAACCGCTCGAGCCTCGACATCTCGCTGGCCCAGACCGTGCTGCGCGACATCATCGATCAGGATGACGCCAACGTCATCTCACCGACCGACATCATCGCGGCCACCGCTACGTACTTCAAGCTTTCGGTCGACGACCTTTACGGGTCCAGCCGCTCGCAGGCAGTCGCCACCGCCCGTCAGATCGCCATGTATCTGTGCCGAGAGCGGACGAGCCTCTCGCTGCCGAAGATCGGGCAGCTCTTCGGGAACCGCGATCACACGACGGTGATGTACGCCTACAAGAAGATCAGCGACCTCATGAAGGAACGTCGCTCCATCTACAACCAGGTGTCTGAGATCACCGCTCAGCTGGGCCGCAACGGCCGCTGAGCCGACTCGCTTGCGACGAATCCGGGGCTCATAGGAAGCTCATGGATTCTCATTTGACACGACGCGGGTGGTGGCACAAAAATACGCGTTCCCCACAGTGTGGATAACTTGTGGATAAGTGTGGAAGCTGCACGCTCAGTTGTGAATGAAGCTGCGCGCGCTTGTGGAACGAGAGCTTCCGTCGCGAACGCCGACGCGTCGCTTCACGCAACTCATCCGCAGTCCCTCCACAAATGACACGAATGTGGTTTCGGCTCGGCACAAGGGATCGCGCGATTCATCCACAGTTCCCACAGCTGTTAACACCATGACAAAGAACTTCTTGAGATGAATCCGGTTCGATGACCTTCGGTGCGACGCTGCCGTCAGGGCGAGCCCCCGCGGATCTCTTGAAGTCACAAGACATGTGGGCACTAGCATGGGAGAGCCCAACCGGATCGAGGGAGCGCACGTGAGGTTCGAAGTCAACCGCGATGTGTTCAGCGAGGCTGTGTCGTTCGTCGTCAAGCTGCTGCCACAACGCAATCCGCAGCCGATCCTGGCGGGCATCCTCATCGAGGCAAGCGCAGACGGCCTGTCGTTGTCGGCGTTCGACTACGAAGCATCGGCACGAACCCTCATCGAGGCAACGGTCGATGACCCGGGGACGATTCTCGTCCACGGTCGATTGCTGTCCGAGATCGCGAACCGGTTGCCCAACGCTCCGGTCACTGTTCGCGTTGACGACGACGGTGGGATCCTGCTGACCTGCGGTTCGGCGACCTTCACGCTCGCATCCATGCCGGTTGCCGAGTACCCTGCGATTCCCGAAGTCACGGGCGAGTCGGGTCTCGTCCCCGCCGAAGATTTCGCCACCGCGATCGCGCAGGTGGCCTTCGCGGCATCCCGCGACGATGTCACGCCGGTGCTGACCGGTGTTCAGCTCGAAGTCTCCGGCAACCGTCTGAGCCTCGTCGCCACCGACCGCTACCGGGTCGCCCTGCGGGAGATTCCCTGGGATCCGGCAGGTGGAGCATCCGAAGAGGGTGCGACAGCTCTCGTTCCCGCCCGCACTTTGACCGAGGTCGGCAAGACCTTCGCGCACTCGGGGCAGATCTCGATCGCGTTCTCGGGGAGCGGCGACCGCGAGATCATCGCGTTCACGGCGGGCAACAAGACAGTCACGTCTCTGCTGATCAAGGGCAACTTCCCTCCGGTCCGCCGGCTGTTCCCCGAGCAGACCGAACACCACGCAGTCGTCAGCACCTCGGAGTTCGCCGAAGCGGTGCGCCGTGTGTCGCTGGTGCTTGACCGGTCAGCGCCGCTGCGGTTCACGTTCACCGCAGAGGGCGTGTCGATGGATGCCGCCGGCACCGAACAGGCCCGGGCTACCGAATCCGTCGATGCGACGCTGAGCGGTGACGATGTCACGCTGGGCTTGAACCCGCAGTACCTGCTCGAGGCTCTCGGCGCGGTTCGCAGCGAGTTCGCACGGGTGACCTTCACCTCGAGCGATAACGCCAACAAGCTGAGCCCCGTGCTGATTACCGCCCAGACCTCGGTCGACCGTTCGGGCGAGGATTCCTTCAAGTACCTGCTGCAGCCCAACCTGCTGCTGCGCTGATCGCCGACGCGGGTTGCGCGTCGCCGGTGGCGGATAGCCTGTACCGATGATCGTCGAGCGGCTGAGTCTCACTGACTTCCGCAACTACGCTCGTGCCGAGCTTGAGCTCTCCAGCGGACCGACGGTTCTGGTCGGAAGCAACGGTCAGGGCAAGACCAATCTCGCTGAAGCTGTCGGGTACCTCGCGACGGCCGGTTCCCACCGCGTGTCATCTGACGCACCGCTGGTGCGCGACGGTTCGGACTTCGCCATCGTTCGGGCAACCCTCGCGCACGGGGAACGGCGGTTGAACGTCGACGTCCAGATCAACCGTCAGGGCTCCAACCGTGCGCAGGTGAACGGAACCGGCATCCGCACCGGAGAGCTCGGACGTTACGCGCATGTCGTCCTGTTCGCGCCCGAAGACCTGCAGATCGTCCGCGGTGATCCGGGCGCGCGGCGCCGCTTCGCCGACCAGCTTCTCGTGCAGCGATACCCGCGACTGTCGGCGACACTCGCCGACTACGACCGCGTTCTCAAGCAGCGCGGGGCGCTGCTGAAGTCGGCCCGCGCCAGGCGCCTGGACGCTGAAGCCCTCCCGACCCTGGATGTGTGGGATGACAAACTCGTCGCCCTCGGGGTCGAGATCATCCGCGCGCGCGAGGCACTGGTGCGGGATCTCGCGGGACCGATCGCCGATGCATACGCCTCGATCGCCGGGGCCGATCACGCCCCGGATGCGCGGTGGGTGCTCTCGGTAGACGGCGCCGACCCCGATGACGACGAGGGCCGGGCCGGCGTCACCGAGACCGGCGACCTGTTCGAGCGATTTCGTGCCGCGCTGCGCGAAAGACGCGCATCGGAACTGGAACGCGGGGTCAACCTCGTGGGTCCCCACCGGGACGACCTCCTACTTTCGCTTCGGGGCCTGCCCGCCCGCGGGTACGCCTCGCACGGCGAATCGTGGTCGCTGGCCCTGGCGCTGCGTATTGCGTCGGCGCACCTGCTCCGAGCCGACTCTCAGCTCGGCGACCCGATCGTCATCCTTGATGATGTCTTCGCCGAACTCGACGCGGGTCGCCGGGCGCGCCTGGCCGACATCGTGGGTGAGTTCGAGCAGGTGATCGTGACCGCCGCGGTCGAGCAGGATGTTCCCGCGGCGCTTCGGGTCGGTACGGTCCGGGTCGAGGCGGGCACCCTGAGTGGCACCGGCCCCGCTGAGCGGGACGTGTCGTGAGCACGGAGGCGGAAAGGACATCGTCGGTTCCCGAGACCATCGCCACGTACCTGCGTCTGCGAGGGCTTGCCCCCACGGCCCGCGTCGCCCGCCGCCGGAGGCGCAGGACCGATGACGAGAACGAGCCGTTCACGGCGGGTCGCGACCCGAAGGGGGTCGCCGACATCCTCACCGACCTCACGCGGGAGGCGGGATGGGACGCACAGCTGGCGCGGGAAGATGTGGTTCTCACCTGGAACGAGGTTGCCGGGGCCGAGACGGCCCGCCACACCCGTCCGGTGGGCTTTGTCGACGGCATCCTCACCGTCCAGGCCGATTCGACGGCGTGGGCTCGGCAGCTGCAGAACATGCGCTCGCAGATCCTCACCGAGATCATTCGTCGGTTCCCGGATGCCGGGGTCGAGAGCGTCCGCTTCATCGGGCCGGACGTCCCCTCCTGGAAATGGGGGCCGAGAGCCGTTCCAGGCCGCGGTCCGCGCGATACCTACGGCTGACCCACCTCCCGGGACGTCGCGGCGAATTTCATCGCGCCACAGGCCCGCAGAGCGCTGAATGCTGCCCTGGACTTGATAGACTGTCCGATAGTCCTATCGTCGATGTGGAGCGCCTCTCACCATGCCCTCAGAAGTCCCTGAAAGCGTTCCCGAAGATCCCCAGCTCGCAAACGCCGGCAAGGTCCAGAACGAATACGGGGCTGACGCCATCCAAGTCCTCGAAGGACTGGAGGCGGTGCGCAAGCGACCCGGCATGTACATCGGCTCGACCGGTGAGCGGGGCCTTCATCACCTGGTGTACGAGATCGTCGACAACTCGGTCGACGAGGCCCTGGCCGGCTATTGCGACACCATCACGGTCACGATCCTCGAGGACGGTGCGGTTCGGGTGGTCGACAACGGCCGCGGAATCCCGGTCGACATGCACCGCACCGAGGGAAAGTCCACCGTCGAGGTCGTCCTGACGGTGCTCCACGCCGGCGGTAAGTTCGGCGGCGGCGGATACGCGGTCTCCGGTGGTCTGCACGGCGTCGGCTCCTCGGTTGTGAACGCCCTGTCGACGCGCCTCGAGGTCGAGGTCAAGCGCCAGGGATTCGTCTGGCGCCAGTCGTTCCGAAACGGCGGAACTCCGCTCGCACCGCTCGAGAAGGGCGAGCCGAGCGACGAGACCGGAACGACCATCACGTTCTGGCCGGATGCCGGGATCTTCGACACCGTGCACTTCGACTACGACACCCTCCGCACCCGTTTCCAGCAGATGGCCTTCCTCAACAAGGGGCTGCGGATCACGCTACGAGACGAGCGCCCAGAGTCCGCCTACGTCGTCGACGATCAGTCCAGCGATGCGGCCGCCACCCAGCCCCACGATGACTTCCTCTACGAGCGCGGGCTCGTGGACTATGTCGAGTACCTCAACAAGGTACGCAAGACCGAGGTCGTCAACGACGAGATCATCGAGGTGGAGTCCGAAGACACTGACCGCCACATTTCGCTCGAACTGGCGATGCAGTGGACCACGAGCTACACCGAGAACGTGTTCACCTTCGCGAACACCATCAACACGCACGAGGGCGGAACCCACGAAGAGGGATTCCGCGCCGCGTTGACGACGCTCGTCAACCGGTACGCGCGTGCCCAGGGCATGCTCAAGGAGAAGGATGACAACCTCACCGGTGAAGACATCCGTGAAGGACTCACCGCCGTCATCTCGGTGAAGCTCTCTGAGCCGCAGTTCGAGGGTCAGACCAAGACGAAGCTCGGCAACACCGAAGCCAAGGCTTTCGTGCAGAAGGTCGTCGGCGACCAGTTGACGGACTGGCTCGACCGCAACCCCGCGCAGGCCAAGAACGTCATCCGCAAGGCGATCGATGCGGCAACCGCACGACTCGCTGCTCGCAAGGCACGCGAAACCGCACGCCGCAAGAGCGTTTTCGAGTCGGCGGCGATGCCCGACAAGCTGAAGGACTGCGTCTCCAAGGACCCGTCGATCAGTGAGATCTTCCTCGTCGAGGGGGACTCGGCCGGTGGCTCGGCTGTCGGTGGTCGCGATCCGCACACCCAGGCGATCCTTGCCCTTCGCGGAAAGATCCTGAACGTCGAACGCGCGCGCCTTGACCGGGCCCTGGGTAACAAGGAAGTCCAGGCGATGATCTCCGCCTTCGGCACGGGTATCGGTGAGGACTTCGACATCGCGAAGGCCCGGTACCACAAGATCGTGCTGATGACGGATGCCGACGTCGACGGTCAGCACATCACGACGCTGCTGCTGACTCTGTTGTTCCGCTACATGCGCGGGCTCGTCGAAGCCGGCTATGTCTACCTGGCGCAGCCCCCGCTGTACCGGATCAAGTGGACCAACTCCCCCCACGAGTACGTGTACTCGGACCGCGAGCGGGACGCGGTTCTGACCGAGGGAGCTGCCGCGGGCAAGCGCATCCCCAAGGACAACGCGATCCAGCGCTACAAGGGTCTCGGTGAGATGAACGCCGAGGAGCTGTGGGAGACCACGATGGATCCGCTGACCCGGACGCTGCGCCAGGTCACCATCGACGATGCCGCCGCCGCCGATGAGATCTTCTCGATCCTCATGGGCGAGGACGTGGAGTCCCGCCGCGGATTCATCCAGCGAAACGCGAAAGACGTCCGCTTCCTGGACATCTGAGTACGCGAGCACATCGAAACGACGAAGTAGAGACAGACATGGCAGACGAACAACGTCCCGAGCCGGTGCACAACCACGGTCGAATCGATCAGGTCGACCTGCAGCTGGAGATGCAGCGGTCCTACCTCGACTACGCGATGAGCGTCATCGTCGGCCGCGCCCTTCCCGACGTGCGCGATGGGCTCAAGCCCGTGCACCGCCGTGTGATCTACGGCATGTACGACGGCGGCTACCGCCCCGACAAGTCGTTCTCGAAGTGCTCGCGTGTCGTGGGCGAGGTCATGGGTCAGTATCACCCGCACGGTGACTCGGCCATCTATGACACCCTCGTCCGCCTCGTTCAGCCGTGGGCGCTGCGATACCCGCTAGCGCTCGGACAGGGGAACTTCGGTACCCCCGGAAACCAGGGGGCTGCCGCACCGCGATACACCGAGACCAAGATGGCGCCGCTCGCGTTGGAGATGGTCCGGGACATCGAGGAAGAGACTGTCGACTTCCAGCCCAACTACGACGGGCAGACGCAGGAGCCGATGGTGCTGCCGGCGCGGTTCCCGAACCTGCTTGTCAACGGGTCGGTGGGTATCGCGGTCGGGATGGCCACCAACATCCCGCCGCACAATCTGCGCGAGGTTTCCGCCGGCGCACTCTGGGCACTCGAGCACCCCGACGCCACCCGCGAGGAGCTTCTCGAAGCTCTCATGGAGCGGATCCCTGGCCCCGACTTCCCGACATCCGCGCAGATTCTCGGCACCAAGGGAATCAAGGATGCCTACCGCACCGGCCGCGGATCGATCACGATGCGCGCGGTGGTCAATGTCGAAGAGATCCAGGGCCGGACGTGCCTGGTGATCACGGAGCTGCCCTACCAGGTCAACCCCGACAACGTCGCGGTGAAGATCGGTGACCTCGCCCGCGAGGGCAAGATCACGGGCATCGCCGATATCCGCGACGAAACTTCGGGCCGCACCGGCCAGCGCCTGGTCATCGTGCTCAAGCGCGACGCTGTCGCGAAGGTCGTGCTCAACAACCTCTACAAGCACACGCAGCTGCAAGAGAACTTCGGCGCGAACATGCTGGCCATCGTCGACGGTGTGCCGCGCACGCTGCCGCTTGACGGTTTCATCAGCTACTGGATCGAGCACCAGGTCGACGTCATCGTCCGGCGCACGCGGTATCGGCTTCGCAAGGCCGAAGAGCGGATGCACATCCTGCGCGGGTATCTCAAGGCGCTCGATGCGCTCGACGAGGTCATCGCCCTCATCCGTCGCTCGGCGACGGTCGAGGATGCGCGCGAGGGGCTGAAGGACCTGCTCGAGATCGACGACATCCAGGCCGATGCGATTCTGCAGATGCAGTTGCGCCGCCTCGCTGCCCTCGAACGGCAGAAGATCATCGACGAAGCCACCGAGCTCGAGGCTCAGATCCTGGACTTCCAGGCGATCCTCGCCGACCCGATGCGCCAGCGTTCCATCATCCGCGACGAACTCACCGCTATCGTCGAGCGCTTCGGCGATGATCGACGCACCGAGATCCTGCCCGGCTACGACGGCGACATGTCGGTGGAAGACCTCATCCCCGAAGAGGAAATGGTCATCACCGTCACCCGCGCCGGGTACATCAAGCGCACGCGCAGCGACAACTACCGGTCGCAGCACCGCGGCGGCAAGGGCGTCAAGGGCGCGCAACTGCGGGCTGACGACGTCGTCGAGCACTTCTTCGTGACGACAACCCACCACTGGCTGCTGTTCTTCACGAACAAGGGCCGCGTCTACCGGGCGAAGGCGTATGAGCTTCCCGAGGCGGGGCGCGACGCGAAGGGCCAGCACGTCGCGAACTTCCTCGCGCTCCAGCCCGAGGAAGAGATCGCTCAGATCCTCGACATCCGCGACTACCAGGCAGCCCCCTACCTGGTGCTGGCCACCCGCAGCGGCCTGGTGAAGAAGACGCGCCTGACCGAGTACGACACCAACCGCCAGGGCGGCGTGATCGCCATCAAGCTGCGCGGCGGTGAGGGTGAGGATGCCGGAGACGAACTGACCTCCGCGATGCTCGTGGACGAAGGCGACGACATCCTGTTGATCAGCCGGGAGGGTATGTCGCTGCGGTTCACCGCGACGGATGCTGCGCTTCGCCCCATGGGACGGGCGACCGAGGGCGTCAAGGGAATGTCGTTCCGCGGCGACGATTGCCTGCTGTCGGCATCCGTGGTTCGTGACGAGGGATACGTGTTCGTCGTCACCGAAGGCGGCTACGCCAAGCGCACGGATGTGGCCCAGTATCGGGAGCAGGGCCGCGGTGGCCTGGGCATCAAAGTCGCGAAGCTGACTGAGGATCGAGGGGTTCTCGCGGGCGGCTTGATCGTCTCGGAGGACGACGAGGTCTTGGTGGTTCTTGCCAGCGGCAAGGTGGTACGCTCTGCCGTGGCCGAGGTCCCCGCCAAGGGTCGCGACACCATGGGTGTCGTCTTCGCCCGCCCCGATGACGAGGATCGCATCATCGCGGTCGCGCGTAACGGAGAGCGGGTTGTGGCAGAAGTCGCCGCGGCCACGGATGCGTCGGATGACGCCGCCTCCCCCCAGATCGTTGAAGGAAGTCCCGACGCATGACGACGGTTGCCGACAAACTCGCCAAGAAATCCAGCAAGACCACGACGAAGCAGGTGCGCCTGCGGCTCGTTTACCTTGACTTCTGGTCGGCCGTGAAGCTGTCGTTCCTCGCGGCTGTCGCGATCGCCATCGCGACCGTCGTGTTTTTCGTCCTGATCTTCCTGATCCTGGAGAGCACGGGCCTCATCTCGCAGGCTGACGAGTTCATCGGCAGCGTGACCGGCGAAGCCTTCTCCATGTCGGCAATCTTGTCGCTCCCGCAGGTTCTGGCGTTCTCGGCGATCGTCGCGATCCTGAACCTCGTGGTCGTGACCGTTATGGGCGCCGTTGTTGCCGGCATCTACAACCTCGCGGTGAAGGTCACCGGCGGACTCCTCGTCGGCTTCACCTCGAACTGACGCGCCAGCCGTTCACGCATCGGCTCGGCGAACGCCGGCGCTAAACGACGGTGGTGCCGAGCAGGGTACCGATCGCGTAGGTTGCCGCTAGCGCCAGCGCGCCACCGATAACCAGGCGCAAGACAGCGCGTCCCTGCGACGCGCCGCCCAGGCGCGCGGAGATAGAACCGGTGACCGCCAGCGCGATGAGCACTGCCACGACGGTGACCGGCACCCGCCACTCCGGCGGGGGGAGCAGAATCGCGAGCAGCGGCAGAAGCGCTCCGAACGTGAACGCCACAGCCGACGAGAACGCGGCTTGCCACGGGCTGACGAGGTCGTCCTGATCGATGTGCAGTTCCACCTCGAGGTGAGCCGCGAGGGCGTCGTGGGCCGTGAGCTCCTTCGCGACCTGCACCGCGGTGTCGCGACTGAGACCCCGCTCCTGGTAAAGCTGCGTCAACTCTTCCAGCTCTTCCGCCGGCATCTCGGCCAGTTCGCGGCGCTCTTTCGCGATGAGTGCGCGTTCGCTGTCGCGCTGACTGCTCACCGACACGTACTCGCCGAGCGCCATCGAGATAGCGCCGCCGACGAGGCCGGCCACACCTGCGAGCAGGAGCGCCGGAGTGTCGGTCGTCGCGCCCGCGACACCGACAACGAGTGAGGCAACGGAGACGATGCCATCATTGGCACCGAGAACACCGGCTCGCAGCCAGTTGAGCTTCTGGCTCACGCCGGTGGCGTGCGGCTCGTGGGCGTGTGTTGCGTCTGTCACGCCGCTCAGTCAACAACTCCACCATGGCGGTGCGCAATGAAGGATCGGCTAAGCGAACTCCGACGGCGGACCGGGAGGGGCCGCGCGGAGCGCTCGCTGCGATCCAGCGCCCGGATTCGTGGAAACCGCGCCCCGTCGGGTAAAGTCTTGGAGGTTGACGGTGCGATGCGCCGACAGCGCACGGGGCTATAGCTCAGGCGGTTAGAGCGCTTCACTGATAATGAAGAGGTCCCAGGTTCAAGTCCTGGTAGCCCCACGCAAGCCCCGGGGCCTTAGCTCAGTTGGTAGAGCGCCTGCTTTGCAAGCAGGATGTCAGGAGTTCGAATCTCCTAGGCTCCACACTTCGATAGAACCCCGGGATCCCGCATAATCCGCGAGATACCGGGGTTCTTTCATGCCTTGCAGCGATACATGTACCCAACGCTGGTAGTAGATGGGTAGTGAAAATGTAGTAGTTCGTATTGGTTCCGTTGCGCCCGACGTGCCCTGGGAACCGCGGAATCCCGGGGCTTCGTCATCTCGAGCGCAGTGCGCTGCGCCCGAGATGCGCCCCAAAGAATCAGTGGGATCCGCCGCGTGGCCGCAGATCGGCCCCCGCACGCAACAGCAGCGACCGGACTCGTTGAATCGAGTAGCTGTCCGAGGCTGGCGGGGACATCCTCTCGGTGTCGCGGGCGATGGGCCATGCGAAGCCCTCCATCACGTTGGACAAGTACGGGCACCTCGCTCCAGCAGGCCTTGCTCCGCTGATGGCAAAGATCGACAGTTTGGTGGGCCCTCTTACTCATGCAGCGTGAACTGGCTCTGAGTGTGCGGTGACCCCACTGACGAACGGTGTCTCGACGTCACCCATCGGCGGAGCTGGCCCGCTGGGGTAGCACGTCCGGGTGCCGATCTCGGATTGCCGTACCGAGTGCGCGGAGCGCATTGAGAATAGTGCCCGTGTGGGCAACGATCCTGCTTTGGAGCACACTCCGTCCATTGTGCTTGTTCGCGATCGCGGCGAGATGCCACTGCGCGAGCCAGTGGTCACCGCCCTCCAGGTCGCGGTGGGCAACAACCCGATTCCGGATCTCGGTCAGATTCGTCATGTCGTCCGCGTCCGACTTGATGGGCTTCAAAGCGTCCTTGAAAGCCCGTCCGGCCTCGCGATACTCGCTACTGATTCGCGGGGGCAACTCCTCGATCGCCGCCCAAGAGAGCAGGGCCAGGTACTTCTCCCACACCTCGCGGTCGGTCGGGTCGGAAAGATCCCGCAGCAAGAGCACCTTCAGCTCGTAGTCGGTGGCGACCACGGTGACGAATAGTTCCAGGGCTCGCCGCTTCGTCTGGTCGGTGACCGTCGAAGACAGTCCTGCCAGATGCACCATTATCTGCTCGTAATCGGCCCGAGTATGCTCCAGGTCGGCGCGAAGCCTGTCAAGTCGCCGAGCAAGCTCGTCAGCCGTCATTTCGTCCGCGCCTCTCATGACGGGATGACCCGACCGAGGATTCCGATCGAGCAGTCATCCTTGGTCGCATTTCGGATGGTGAGGTTTACCAGCCGGCGAAGTCGCTTCTTGTAGTCGGAGTTCTTGCTCTGGCGACCGGGTGCCGTGCCGACGGCATCGATGAGTTTCGTGCACGCCCCCGCCAGCTCGCCGCTGCGCGGGTTGTAGAGGCTCTCGGCTGTTCCATCACTCATGAGGATGAATCCGCGCACTCCGTCGAGCGATCCGCGGAAGAGTCGCATCGACTCGAGCGCACGATCCGAGGTGACAAATGTTGTTTGGTTGGCAAACTCGGAGTTGTCGGGACCGGAGATGACCCTCAAGTCCCCGTGCTTCAGGTACCCGACGACCCCGTCTCCCACATGCGCGCCAAGGAATCTGTTGCCGGACACTGCCACGCAGAGGAACGTAGAGGCAAGGCTGTCGGGCGACACGGCGTGCCTTTCCGCGGTCGCGGTCACCTTCGCTGCGAGACGACCCAGTAGGTCCACCTTCACCTGGACGCCATCGTTCGACGACGCATAGTCGTCGAACTGCTCAACGAGCACGGCACAGCCTTCGTCCACGACGGCTTGGGCGCCGAATTGAGAGTGCGACGCGGAGCCCGCCCCGTCGGCCACACAGAGGACTTGAACGCCACCGCGAGACAGGTACTTCGTTCGGTCTTGGACCGGCGTGCCGTCTCGCAGGTGAGCATGTCCCCTCGCCTGGTAGTGGAACTCCTTGAACACCTACAGCTCCGCCCAACCGGCGAGCCCTTCGAGGTCGAGCTTGACGCTGTCACCGGGTGTTGACCGCGACACACGCGCAACTGACCGTGAGAGCCACTCGAAGAACTCCTTGAACTTCAGGCCGTCCAGACGAAGCGGATCGCGGTTGGGGCTGAACCGGGCGAGCGTCTTCATGTCGGCGCCACCACCGATGCCGATGGGAAACACGGTGAGCTTCTTGGCTTCGACGAGGTCTACAACCCGCCTCACGGCGTTGTCGATGTTGTCGGTAGGCGCACCGTCGGTCATAAGCACCAGCCAGGGTTGGTAGTAGAGAACTCCACTACCGGAGTAGGTCGCCTTTCGCGCCTCGAGTGTGTCGAGTGCAAGGTTGATGCCGGCACCCATCGCGGTGGTGCCGTTCGCGGCCAGGCCCGAGATTCGCTGCAGTCGCTCAATGCTCGCGAAGTCATGGACGAGCCCAGCCGACGAGTTGAACTCGACGATGTTGATTTCGGCCGAGTCGTGAGCGTCGTCATCTTCGTCGATTGCGTCGTAGAACGAGTTGACACCCCGAACGAGTTCCTGAATGGGCGATCCGCTCATCGAGCTGCTGGTGTCAAGGCAGAGTGACACGGGTACGCGCGGGGTCGGGTTGTCGACGAGGTCATCAGCTCCGAGGGTGAGTCGTGCCATGGCTGCTTCCTTTCGATGAAGCGGTTGATGTTAGTTGCCGGAGAACCACTTCGAGAGCCGTGCCCAGAAGCCCAACTTGGGCTGCGGACTCGACTTTGCCGTGGAGGGGGTGCCGCCGGTCCGCGGGGGAGGCGTCAGGGTAGGAACGCAGCCGGCGGGGTAGCTCCCGCCGTAACCGGCCTTGTGGGTTGTCGGGACCGATCGGCCGCTTCGCTGGTGCCACTCGACGTTCCCGTATGTGATGTAGGGCTTCTGGCAGCGAGTGCACAGACGGGCCGGGTCGAGCGTGTTAGCGCGAGCCTTCCGTTCGTCCTCCTTCTGCGCGCACGAAGGGCACCGACCGTACTTCAGCACGCTCTTCGGGAAACTCAGGCCGCAGTCTCGACACGATACCGAGACCGGGCGGGAGGCGGCAGCACGACGGGCCGGCTGATGGTCGCGGCACTTGTTGCACTGCCGTGGGACGAAGTACTCCTGGGTGTCGTGGCTCCAAATGCCGGCGATCGCATTCTCACGCCTGCAAGCTGGGCAGTCCTGGATCGGGGTGTCTTGCTTGAACGCCTTGTTGCGGATCGGGTACACATCGTTCGACATCGGGTCGAAGTTCGTTCGCGGGTTGTCCAGATAGTTCTTGTAACCCCGAAATGCCTCCAGCCACTCGGCGGCGGTCGGACGCTTTTTGTAGCGCTTCCCGTCCCGATGGAAGGTGTGCCAGAACAGGTCCTTCACGGGCTTGTGGATGTGGCTCCACATGTACTTCCAGTCACCGTCGGGCTGGTCCTTGTTGTTGTGGGGCCCATACTGGAAGGCGAAGTTGCCCTCTCTGATCAACTGAATCATGTCACCGTCAGTTCCCGTTCGTATGTATGGGAACTGCCCAGTCATGACGATCATGAAGAGCATCGTCGCCACAGCGAAGAGCTCGTCTTCCATCGTCCGCAGGTGGTCGGAGTAGGTCTTCCCAAGCATGGCGGGAGAAGTAAACATCGGCGTGCCGACGGGGCAGGGGTAGCCTTCCAGTTGCCACGAGTCAGCGTCGATGATGAAGACGTTCTTCTTGTCATCGACCATGAGGTTCTTGGGGTTGATGTCGCCAAGTATCACGTTCATGGAATGCAGATACTGGACCTTCTCCAGGAACGAGATGCAGATGTCGACAAGGTCGACCTTCCTCCATTCCGGGAACTCGCGCTCGAACCTCCGCTTGTTGAAGATCGTGCGTTGGAACTCGCGGCCGCTCGCTTTCGGCATCACGTATCCGACGAACTCGCCCTGCTTATTCCGGACGACTTCGGATGGAATGCAGAGACCCTGCGCGCGAAGGCTTCGGCCGACGAGTAGCTCGATCTTCTCCTTGCGGTGTCGCGTGAGGTGGTCTTTGTCGAAGATCTTGACGACCGTGTCGCCGTCGGCTTCGTACACGGACCCCTCGCCGCCCTCGCCGAGGAGTGCGCCCAGCACGAGCGAGCCACTCCGGTCGGCAGACACCCGGGTGACAGGGTCTCCTTGCGTCGGGATCACGGAGGAGGTCAGTGGCGTGTCGCTCGGCCTAAGTGTTGTCCGCGGCGAGAAGGGGTTGATCGGCGTTGGTGCAACAGATTGCTGTGGTTTCGGTGACGAGGAACCGGGGACCCGAGGGGCCGGGTTGACCGTGGGTTCCTTCAGGCCGAACGCCTTTCCAAAATCGTGTAGAAGCGGCTTCAGTGCCGCGGCCTCGGACTGGTCCTTGAATGTGCCGTTTCCCTCTGCAATATGTGTTGCGTGGCGCTTGTACTTGCGGAACCCGCGCTGGAACAGCGACTCGTCGGAGTCGACCTCGAGGTCACCACTTCTTGTAAGAACCCCGACGAATAGGCGCTTGGAAAGCCGATGCGCGAGCAGGCGAATGCGTAGCTTGATCGTGATGTCGTGAGTGAGAAGGCACATCTCGTAGGTGTCGGCAAACCGCTCGAAGAGCTTCAGGAAGAGGTCGTCAGCGTAAGGGTTGGTGTCATCGCCGAGGTCCTTCCGCACGAGCCCGACGTCGCTTGCACTCTCCAGGAAGGTCAGCGCTGCACCGGCCTTCTTGATAGCCTCGGCGCGCTCCGCAGATTCACCGGAGGCGTCGATCCGGCTCTGCTTGGTGAGCTCGTCGACGACCTTTGTTGGTACGACGATGGGATTACCATTCGCGAGGATCGTGTTGTGTCCACGTTCGAAAAGGCGCTTGAGTCCACCGGCGCGGCTCGCGCTTGTGGCCATGAAGACGTTCGTGTCGATGAACAGCCGTCGGTTCGGCTGGAGGAACTCGACTGGGTCGAGAAGTTGGTACTCGATCGGCTTGGACACTGAGCGCTCCCCGCGTCTCTGGAAGCCCGGAGCTTCGGGGTCGGAAGTCTGTGCCCGGACGCTGCCCTTGACAGAGCGCTCCGACCAGGCCAGTCGTTCGCGAAGCATCGCTACGGAGAGGATCGGAAGCCTTCCGTACTGCGAGTCAAGGACGAGCGCCTCAACCTTGTCGCCGACGGAAAGGGCCTCGCGTGGTTTCCCGTCGATCTCCGCAGGCAGCTCACTGAATGGGATGCGACCGAGCGTTCGGAGGCCCGCATCCACGAGTACCTCGTCGTCCCTGATCCGCGCGACCACCGCGGTTACAGCATGACCCTCGTCGGGAAACTCCTCCGCCTCGTCGTCGGTCCAGTCGTCCGGATCGTCGTCGGTCCAGTCGTCCGGATCGTCGTCGGTCCAGTCGTCCGGATCGTCGTCGGCCCAGTAGTGCCGGCTACCGCTCAGGCTCATTGCGGATCGCCGAACGCGATGTTGCTGTGGAACTCATCGAGCGCGGCAGCCGCCTCTTCGTGTTCTAGTTGCCGCTCGCGCTGATATTTCGCGATCGAGCGCATCGGAATTCGACGGTGGCTTCCCACGCGAACGTGCTCGACTGTGCCCGCATCGACGAGCTTCATCAGGGTCGGTCGAGACATGCCGAGCATGGTCGCGGCCTCGGTACTGGTGAAGAGGTCTTTGACGGGGACCACGACGGCTCCAGTCGAGTGCTCCGCCTCAAGCAACTCGAGCACCTTCTCGGCGCTCCGACGCGTGAGGTTGAGTGTCACCGTCACCTCATCCGGTGACGCCTCCAAAGCGTCACGCAGTGCTTGGATGTCATCGGGAAGTATCTCGGGCATGTTCCCCTCCAACCGAAACAACCGAATCTAACTGAAGCAACTGTAACTAGGTGTCGTAAGTGAAGTCAAGCATGGAGATGCTGTTTCCAGAACTGTGCGCCGTGGGTGCGCCCTAACGATCACTCAGCGCCTGGAATCACGGGGATCCTGATTGCTTTGCAAGCAGGATGTCAGGAGTTCGAATCTCCTAGGCTCCACAGTTTTCCTCCGGAGGTTCCCTGCCTCTCGCAACGTCACGCGCGCGTAACAGCCGCCGCGTAGAGTTGCGACACCGCGGCACGTGCGTGCGCGGCGAAGGGAGCTGACGTGTCGACGCTGCGGTTCGGGGTGTTCGAGGTGTACGGCCCGCAAGTGGGTGGCACGCTCAGTTGGCCGCATCCGCTCAGCGACTCGATCGACTTCGCCGACCCGGAGCGCTGGGTGCGCCTTGCGAAGGTCATGGATGCCACCGGTTTCGACTTCCTCTTCTTCGCCGACGGCTATGGCTATCCGATCGTCGGGGATGACATCAGTGCCGACGCCGTTGCGCAGGGCATCAACTTCTCGGGGTACGACCCCGCAACGCTACTCCCGGTGCTCATGCGCGAGACGTCCGACCTCGGATTCGTCGTCACCGCGACCACCGGCATCGACCACCCCGTCCAGCTCGCCCGCCGCTTCTCAACCCTGGACGTGATCTCGGGTGGACGGATCGGCTGGAACATCGTCACGGGCGCCTCGCAGAACGCTGTTGCCGAACTCTTCGGCCATGACGGGATGGTCGCGCACGACACCCGCTACGCGATGGCCGAAGAGTACGTCTCGCTGGCGCGGCGCTACTGGGAGGATGCCTGGAGTGACGACGCGCTCATAGCCGACCGCGAGTCCGGCGTCTACGCGCAACGGTCCGGCATCCATCGGGTGGTCTACGAGGGTGACCACTACCGCTCCCGCGGCTACTATGGCGCGCCCCCTACGCCGCAGCGCACGCCCCTGCTCTTCCAGGCCGGCACGTCTCCGGCCGGTCGGGCCTTCGCCGCGCGGCACGCCGAGTGTGTGTTCGTCCAGGCGACCACACCGACTCACACGGCATCCGCCGTTGCCGACCTGCACCGGCGCGCCGGCGACGAAGGGCGCACGACACCGCTCGTGACGATGGCGGGGCTGACCGCGATCGTTGCCGAGACCTCTGCCGAGGCGAGGGAGCTCGCCGACGAATTCGACAGGATGCAGACCGACGATGTTGTGGCGACTCTCTACGCGGGCAACACCGGCATCGATCTGCGAACCCTCGATCCCGACCAGACTCTCCACCAGGTGCTCGACGCCGGCGGACCGATCGGACAGATGGGCACCAGCAACATCGAGCGATTCCTCGGCAGCGCGGAGCGACCCGCTCCGACGGTGCGGGAGATTCTCGACGAGCTGCGCTGCCGCGGCACGCGGGGCTTCCGTCTGGTCGGAGACCCGACCGAGGTGGCTGACGGGGTCGAGGAACTTGCGGCCCGCACGGGACTCGACGGGTTCCTGATCGAGCCCGTCTTCGGAACCCGGGATGTCGAGGCGTTCGGTGACCTCGTTCTTCCGATTCTGCGCGAGCGCGGACGGCTTTCGCCGCGGCGATCGGATGCGACGTTCCGGTCCCGCATGCGGGGGATGCTGCCGGCAGCTCCCGTATCGTAAGTCCATGGATCTGCGGGTCGCGGCTTACTCGATCGTCATAGACGACGACAGGCGCATGCTGCTCGCGCACTGGAACGAAGGCGGTGCCTCCGGCTGGACCCTTCCTGGCGGCGGCCTCGAACCCGGCGAAAGTCCGGATGCTGCGGCACGCCGCGAAGCCCGCGAAGAGACCGGCTACCGCGTTGCGCTCGACGAACTTCTCGGCATCCACTCGCGCGTGATCCCCGCCCGCCGCCGACTCGTGGCCGGGTCGGATCTGCCGCTGCAGGCACTGCGCATCGTCTACCGCGCCCACGTCACCGGCGGCGAGCTGCGCAACGAAACCGATGGCACAACGGATCGAGCCGAGTGGTTCCCGCTGTCGGAGGTGCGGCGACTGAAGCGCGTCAGCCTCGTCAACATCGGCCTGCGGATGGCGGGACTGGAGTCCTTCGCGCGCTGAAGGCTTCAGCGCAAACGACTGCGGCGCCCGGAAACCGGGCGCCGCAGCACTGGCTGATCTGAATCAGGCGTCGGGAGCGCGCAGCGGGTCGTCGGCAACCCACAGCTCGTCGTCTGCCCGCAGGGTCTGCCAGGCGGCGTAAAGCACACCGGCTGCTGCGATGACACCGAGGATGATGGCGAACACGCCACCGGCGCCGATCCCCTGCTTCTGGGGCTCGAGGGCCGACAGCTTCTTGGACAGCTTCTTCGAGACATCCTTGCCGTACTTGTCGGCGAGCTTGGCGTACTTCTTGGCGTCGGGCGCAGACAGTCCACGGCCCGCAGCGAGTCTCGCGCGAGTCTCGTTTGCGGCGTCCCATGCCGAGAGGGCCGAACCGACGACGGCTCCCGTCGCAGGGATCGCTCGGTTGGTCAGGAACGACTTGGACGATGCGAGTCCGCGCTGGACATACGGCTGCGCGTACTTGCCGTAGGCCTCCTGAACCTG
>MDTD01055540.1_pt1 | contig 19586 bp, 16 predicted proteins | sample 811221 | NCBI WGS metagenome assembly MDTD01 (sample SAMN05326646, study PRJNA326480) | marine metagenome | isolation source: seawater | place: Pacific Ocean: South West | collected 2011 | reverse complement strand
TTTCTGATCTTTACCCATTCTCTGTGCTAATTCATAACCAATTACTCCCTCATAATGAGCATTAGGTAGTGTCTCTATAAAGTTATTCATTTGATGACATATATCCAAGTAGTCATTCGTGTAATACAAAGTATCGGCTATATTAATCACTAATCTCCCACCCACTCTGAGTGATTTCCAAGCATTGCGAATAGCCTTAAAGAGAAAGTTTTCAAGCCAACCATTTGGCTTGTTCTTGTATCTAATCCAAGATTGAGTATCTTCCCTTGAATATGTCTCTTGCATAAAATAAGGTGGGCTAGTGAAAGCAAGGTCAAAGTACTCTTTGTAATCACTAAGGTCTGTGTCTTCTGCTGGTGAGCAGAAGAACCTAGTCTTTTTGTGACCACCATAGAACTCTGCTTGCTTTTCATACCCACTGTGTAAGAGAGTGTTGGGATCTATCCCCACATATTCTTCTGCACCACTTGCGTAGAAACCACATAAACGATCTCCCCAACCAGAACAAAAGTCTAAGACTTTCTTTGCACCGAATACATCATAGACTGCCTTTGCACTTGCTGGTCGAAACTGACTGGCAACATACCCTCTTGTACGAATTAGTTTCATACAGACATTTCGATCTATGTGATCCATATTCAAAGACCACATAGGTTTCCACATACTGGTTCTTGACTTTAAGACAGACCATTTGTGTGTTGGCGGTACATTTCTGATGTGACCACATTCCATTCTCGCTACATTTTGAAACCTGTCACTTGCTTTCAAGCCCTTATAGTTTCTCCCTAAAAGAATACTTTGACCATTGTATAGAGTTTGATCCCACCTATCTGTTTTCAGTTTCTTACTGAACCATTGACCAAAATAGAACTGATCAGAACTACTCACACCTTTCAGATCCTCATAAGATTTTCTTGCTTGTTCTTCTGTAATTATCACATAGGGGAAAGGTAAATCATTCTCATCTACTGCCCTATTGAGCAAGTCAATTAAATCATCTTGGGAGTAATGTTCTTTAAGTGAAATCCAAAGGTGTTTGGGGATACACACCTCATCACCTCTAATAAGATCTGAGGGTTTGATGTTTGAAACATCAGTCCTCTCACCCCCTAAATTCAGTAGGTCAAATATGTCCATCAAGTCTCTCCTCCGCAATAAGGACACTCTCCGTGCTCTGTAAGTGTCTGTGACATAAGGTTTTGAACCTCTTCAATCTCAATTTCTTTCCGAGAGATTTCTTCTTCAAAGATATATACAGAGTTTTTACTTTTTAAGTGGTTTTTTTGTAGCGACCTTAATTTTTCTAACTTACTGTTCTCTTGGGGTGTTTTTACATTTGGTATCTCAAATTGAGATACCTCATCAAAGGCTGAGATAACCTCATCAGACTGTTGCTTTCTTTTCAACACAGAACGCAGAGGTTTCAACCTACCACGCAAGTCTCTAATCCTGTCTATCCCTATCACAGACAGATCCTTAACATCACGAAGATGCTCGATTTGCTTAGTGTAAGTTCTGTGTGAAAGTGAAATCTTATTGTGAGATAGTATCAATCTCTCTGTGTCCGAGATGGTATTTTCCAGTTTTGATAGGTCTTTCAAAGTGTTTAAGTGGGTAGAAATGCTATTTAGGAGAGTAACCTCTTGTAAATGCACTTTTACATTCTCCCTAAGTTCTTCCAACTTAGTAATTCTATTGTACAAATCTTCAAGATGTTGTCTTTGAAAATCAAGACTGGAATACTCATCAATCCTATCTTGAAGATCATCATAATTTTCTCTTTGCTTTTGTAAGACAGTGAGATCTTTATTTCTGATTTTCAAGAGAGAGTTGTTGGATCTTTTGTCTTTCTCACAGTTTTTCAAGGCTTGGTTTAATTCACTAACCCTATCCACATCTGCAACTACCTCAGCCATCACAGATCCCGGCAAGTCAATGAGAAAAACTTGACCTGTGAATTGAGGTGCTATCTGAGGCCAGATCTCTCTACCACCTACCTTAATGGGTGCAATACCAAATTGCTCCAACTCTTGGGGTGCGTTTCTGCCACTATGGATCGGACTACCACCATTTATCCAATATGTAGGTTTTACCTTTTCCCCTTTCCTCCATCTAATAGAGTTATCATCATCAAACCCAATCTCTACTTGACAATACTCCTCCCCATTTCTCACAAATGAAGATCCCAGTGCATTAGTGAAAACTGAGTTAACTGCTCTCAACAAAGCACTTTTGCCACTGTTGTTCTTACCAGTGACAACAGTTAATCCCTCTATCTCAATTTCAGCCTTTTCAATAGACTGAAAGTTTTCCACACTCACTTTAATCATAGTCAAATCCCAATTAAAAAAGCCCCTACAATAATGTATTGCAAGGGCTTTATCGTTTCAACACATAAGAGATAATACCCTATTTGTCTGAGGTAACACCATCTTGATTAAGAATTGATTTCAATTCTTCCATATCAAAATCGTCCTCGTCCTCTGCTCCCTTGCTCTTACCTAAGTCTGAGATTTCTTCCATTGAGGATCGAATATGTGGCATTACACTTTGTTGCAATTCACCCACAAGGTTCTCCATAAGAACTAACTGCTTAAAGTTATCAAACCCTTGTGCTTTCTTATCTTCGCCATTCACTGACCAAGTGATCCAAGCACCACCTTTCTTTATTACCTTATGGGCAATACCTGTGTCTATGAGAGAGCGAAGATTATCAATACCCTCTCCCTGTTGAATGTAGAAATAGGCTTCGTGGTTTTGGGTTGCACCTACCTTGTTCTTTTCAAGTTTAATCTTGATCTTATTAGCAGTGGTTTGCTTTACTTTCTTGTGTGTCATTGGGTCATAAACCATTGACTTTTCTTGGGATAGTCTTTGTAGTTTAATCCGAATTGCACTGTAAAATTTCCAAGCCTTACCACCTTGAACAGTAGTACTATCGCCATAGCCCATAGTAGAAATGTTATCTCGGATCTGAGCGATTGCAATCATAGCAGTGCCACTCTTACTCATTTTTGCTTTGAGTTTGGGTAAGAACTGCGACCACATTCTAGCGATACCACCTACTTGTGCAAGAGTACCTTGTTCACCGACTTTCTTTTCCATTTCTCGCTTGCTCACACAAGCACCAACACTATCTACCACAATGAGATCGACACCAGCCATTACATAAACCCACATATACTTAAAACCATCTTCAAGTGTTGTTGGTTGGATAAGTGTAAAGTGTTTAGGGTCTAAGATGGGCACTCCCAGTCTCTGAGCATACAAGGGTGAGATTGCGTGTTCAAAGTCAATATAGGCTACTGTTCCACCTCGCTCATATACCTCTTTACAAGCAGTGAGAGCGAGAGTGGTTTTACCACTACTTTCGTGACCATATAGATTTACAATCCTACCTTTAGGAATACCCGGACAGATAGGGTTGCCGTGTGCGTTCAATTTACCACCGATCAAATTATCTATTACAATTGATCCTGTGCTAATGTGTGGCATACTCTCAACCAAATCATCACTATTAAGATTTACTTGATCATCCGCTGAGTTCTTACTAAGTATTGCGTTGGCTTTTTCTAATGCAGTTAAATTTGCCATTGTTTGTTATTCTCCAAATAAGGGGGGTTAAGTTTGTGACCACAGAAAAAACCGTTCATCTTCTCTGTATATAATTCCTTTCTTCTCTGTCTTACCTTGTTTCTTACCTCTCTTGTAGGTATGTATTTTAGTGAATTGCTTTTGCTCCACACTATTGAGATCACTTTCTTCAATCTGCTCAGTGTATAAAGACCAAAAGGTGTGACTTGCAACGGCTACCCAGTAGGCATCTGCCTCATTGTGATTGATGTTCTTCTTCATCTTTGCGTGTTTCTTACAAGCCTCTACCATATCACCTTTCATCATCTTCCAACCAAGTGGTCTGCCTAAGTGAAACTTTGCGTGTGCTTTCACTTGACCTGGCGAGAAGAATACAACATCTTTCTTTTCCAGTTTTAGAGCCTCTGAACAATAGAGGAATAATCCATACATACCCTCTGACCAAAGGTTATTGAAAACAGGATACTCTATACCAACATAGTCAATGTCATTCTCTTGAATACACTTGCGTAGGCTTTCTCTCATATAGACATAGCGATCTATAAACTGATCCTTTGCCTTTGTCTGAAATCTCCCACTTTTCACAAGAGTTGTTCCATTATAGATAGCCCAACCAAAGTTCGTAAGTGATGGATCTAATCCAAGTATATTCATTGTAATTCCTACAAAAATGGGGGAGAGAGTTGTTGTACTCTGCTCCCCCAAGTGAGTTAATCCACAAGGATACTCAACAATTAGTCAAGCATACTGTCAATCATATCATCTACCTCATCGGTAGTACTCTCTGTGGAAGATGATACTGCCATTCCCATCTTCTCTCTCAACTGATCCACTGTGTATTCATTACCAATGAAATGACTGAGGTTAGAGACAACACTTTCTACTCGTTCCATAATCTCTGTGAAACTATCAGAGCCTTTGGCTTGCAACTTTTGGAGAAAGTTCTCACGACAGTTGGCTTGTGAGGTTTGCTGATACTGTGCCTCTGTACAAGTGAGTTTAATGTCGTGCTCACCAAAGGGCCACTCACTTGCAAGTGCTTTCAATTCTGAATACTTTCGCTTTGAAAATACCCACGGCATTACATCACAATCACCATTTTTCATTCGGTTCTTATCAATGTTACCATTCTTATCTGTTGGCCAGACAACAACTACAGTAGCAATTGACATTTTAGGAGTTGCACCTGTGATACTTGCGATCTCAGGTGAGTTTGCAACAACATAACCAACACCATTCACCCAAACTCGGTTTGCACCACGAAATCTAGGGTTTGATGAAAGGTCATAATTACCATCATCACCTTTGGGAAACCAAGCAAAAGAGACACGAACTGTTTCTCCATTCTTGAATTTTAGTCGCTTAGTATTACTAGTTAGGGATCTATCCCCATCGTCAAAAGAAAAGTCTGAAATAGACATATATTCTCCAATTTTATTGTTATTTTATAGGTTAATGTGGTTGTACAAGGTTTCTTACGAACAGTAGTATTTCCCACAAGATATATATACAGAGTTGTATATAAAAGAGGAAAAATAGTTGAAAAATTAATCAGGAAATATATCTTCAAAAGATATGTCTGCTGAATTATTGGTGATAGTAGCCCTATCAAGGTTGTTTAGAAATTCCTCTACCTTATTAGGATCTGAGATTTCTGGCAGGGCTTTTTCTTCTGTCTGCTCCTGTTTTGGTTCTTTCTCCCAATTCTTGGCAGTAAAGTCTTCTTCAAGATGATCTAATATGTCATCAAGTTCTGCTTTGTCATTACTTTGGCTCACTATTTGAGGTGTAAGTTGTATTGTGGGTTTCTTATCCCCCCATCTTGCTCCAAGTGAAATCTCATCGTGACAGAGTTTGATCTGATCTCTCAATCTGCTTTGGGTATCTCTAAGATCGGATCTCTTGGCTTTCACCACTGTCATTAAGTCATCTATCTCTGCTATATCACATTGTAATCTCATCTTCTCTGAGATTAACTTAGCCATTTTCACACTGGCAGTTGCCTCACGATCTGCAACATTACGACCTGCACGAACCTCTGGATCATTAGCAAAAAGATCGGCTTTAGTAATGGTGATCTTTGTTTCAACTAGTCGAAATTGTCTCTTAATCTCTCCAAGTTTCTTACTTGATCTGTTAAATATGCGTTCCAATTCAGTGAGCATATTTCTCAGTTCTGCTATTTTATTGTTCAACCTTTTCGGACCAAACTGTAATGGATCATCATCAAGCATTACCTCCATCTTGTGCATTTGGTCATATAATTGTTCAACAACACGATCATTCTTTGTTGTCATAAATTTTCTCCTGTGGTCTAAATGTTTTCCATTTCACTTGCAATCAGAATACTATAAGAGGTTTTTAGAGATTTCATTCTCTTAATGCGTTCCTCTGTCGGTATGTCATCACTCAGTGAAAGGTGTTGCATAGCAGTTGTTTCGGCTTTTAAGCCTAATATATGGGTTGCAATAATAGAACTTGAAACATCTTCCTCGCCCAATTCCGCAACTAACTCCACTGTATGTGAGTTACCTGTTTTTGGTGAAACCAAAGTCTTTGACACTCTGATTTGACGAACAGAAATCGTGCTGATTATCGTTTCTAACATCTCTTGTTTATTCATATCCATATCCTCATATATACAGAGTTTTAGAAAGGTATTGCATTGGAAACTATTCTTTCCATCAGTAAGGTATTTCTTGTATCTTCTGTGTTGTTGCTTATCGCCTTTTCAAAGGCAGTTCTCGTACCATACAAAATCACTTTCTTCTTCGCTCTTGTGACACTTGTATATAGTAGGTTTCTCACCAACTGAATACTGAAACTGTCAGTAATTGGCATAAAAATATAGTCATATTCTTGACCCTGTGACTTATGTACTGTCACTGCATAGGCTAATCGCAAGTATTCACCAACCTCACTAACTGGTATCATTACTAAACTAGCAGGAGCATTACCATAAGAGTGGATCTTAATGGTGACCTGTTGCTTTTTAAGATCGATAGAAGAAATCTTTCCAACATCACCATTGAAAATGTTCTTGTCATAGTCATTCTTCACAACCATAATCCTATCGCCCTCTCGCACATAGGTGTCAAAGAGTTTCAATTGATTTACACCACTCATTTTGGGATTTATCACCTCTCTCAATCGCACATTAAGATTAGTGACACCCACTGTACCCTTGTGTCTTGGAGAGAGGATCTGAAAGTTATTTCGGTTTGAATAACTGATAACTGCAACATCTATTATCTTTTCAAGTATCTCATCTTCACTTTGACATTCTTCAAGAATGAAATCTTGGTATCCCTTTAGGTTTGGTACAACCCCCTTGTGAATACTATGACTTGCCAATACTATGTCACTCTGACTTGCTTGACGATATATCTCTGTGAGAGAAACAGTTGGAAAGATTTGACTGTTCTCCAATGACCTTAGAACATCACCTGCTCCAACACTTGGCAGTTGAGCACTATCTCCTACAAATACCAACTTACACCTGTTATTAGTTGCAGTCATAACCTTGTAGAGGATTGATTGGTCAAGCATTGAACTCTCATCTATGATGATCACCTTTGCAGGATGTGGATTATCCTCATCATATTCCCACTCTGTGTTATCTCGGTCAAAGACATTCTTAACATTCAAAGACTTGGTTACACCCTCATAAGTAGAACTTTTATCATCCTCCTCTCCCCTATCCAACTTTGAACCCAGTGCTTTATGGACTGTGTATGCTTTCGATCCAGTAACACCCTCCAACCTCTTTGCCGCGATACCTGTGGGTGCTAATAGTGTTGGAGTGATACCAATTTGTCTGTAAATAGAAACCAATGCTCTGAGTGATGTTGTCTTACCTGTGCCTGGCAGACCTGTGATAACACTGACTGGTGAGGTAAGACCATTGATAACACCATCATATTGCAAGTCTGAGAGGGAGATTTGAGCAGTCTTAGACCAACTTTCTACTACTTTGTCTGCTATGTCCTTAGCAACCTCTATCTTTTCAGCCTTATCTAACTTATTGTATGAGGATGAAATTAGGTGTTCGTTAATGTAATCCTCAACATCAGGAGAAATCTGAGAAAATGAAAGCAGTTCCTCATAGGTGACTACTTGATTATTTCTCTCTGCCAATAATCTAGCACTCTCACTTTCGTGTAAAAATGATTTCTTTGAGTATATAGCAGTGACTTTCCCTTTGTTGAAAGAGTGAACTCCCTTATCAATGTATATCTTTTCTTCAAGATGTAACTCTTTCAACACCTGTGCGAACTTTTTCTTGTCAAGCATTGGAAAGTTCTTCTCCACTTGTGCATATATGTCACCACTTTTGAGATAACAATGTCCTGTGTGGGTATCAGAGCAGACTTTGAGAATACAACTAACAAGTCGATTGTCACTGTTTAAGTCTTTTCCCAATTTAATGGCAATACCATCACAAACTGAGAATGAGAGAATACCATCAATACTTGGTTTCCACGGATTTTGATTGAGAACTAGATCCACCTTATCCCCATAATGAGCAGATAATGAGGTTATTTGATACTGAGATAGTTTAAGGTCTGTCAGAGTTCTCATTGTCTTTATGAGCAACAATCTCTTTTTCCAATTCGATATGATAGTGGTAGCAGTTACCTTATTTAGACTTGGCATTGCTTTGATCAGCAAATCAATGTCTTGCAAAATCTCCAATAACTCCACCGAAGATCGCTTGTGAGCAAGTCTGTCAGCAAACATAGAAGATAGCCCAATGTTCGTCAATAATCCCTTGATCTCATCTACTGTAAAATCGTCACTAATCGCAGGACACTTAGAAATCTGAAACTGATCACCATACTTTGGGTGTGTTTTCCAACTCCCCTCCATTGATAACCAAGTGTTTGTAGATATATCAAAGCCTGTGATGTTCCCTTTTACCGTAACAGTTTTACCTTTCAAGTGATCATCTATATGGTCAGCAGTGTCAATTACCATTGATAGTATGTAAAAATTATTCACATCGTTGTAATGAACCACTCTCCTAACTTTTCCACTGATTTTCATTTTACCACCCCTCTTAATTTCTTCATCATTTCTTCAAGATGTGACAACTGATTTGCGAGATCCTCATCTTGTAGAACGGTATCTTTCATCTTTCCTACTGAGAAAACAGTCGCCATAGCAATTCTACTCTTATGACCTACAAGTAAATAGAATGGTAAATAGAACCTACTACCATCAAACTTTTCAAGATAGATGTGCTCATCATCTCCGAGATCAAGAGGATTACCCACTCTCAGTGTTCCCTCTTGTGAAATGTTTATCACTCTTTTAGGGTCTTCACTATGATGGTTGCAAGGACACCAACCAAGACTTTCCAACTGACACGACCCATATCCCCAACTATTGTGTAAAGAGGGATCTATAATGTAGTGCATTGAAATTATCACCTCCTCTCCAATGAATGGGGAGATGATTTCTGATATGTATTTGTTCCTACCATTTTCCACTAAGAAAATGTCTGTATGGGGTACAAACTGTTTTTCCTTGAACTCATTAAGGTCTGTATTAGTATAGAATACACCCTCTTCAAGTATTGCATTGAATGACATAAAAATCTCCTACTCTGATATATACAGAGTTTTGAGATTTATCAGTCCATATTTTGTAGCCGAAATGAAATAATGTAGCAACAAGGTAGGAGACAAGCGAAGATTGTGGCTGAAACCAACCGCATATCTTCAACTAGATAAAGCATAAAACCAATTGCTAAGGATAAGGCTAGTGATAGCACTGTACCTATTAGTGAAAGTACTAATGCTAGTGCTATGGTTCTCACTTTATTTCAACAATGGGAGAATGTGCTTTCTTAGTTTTGGATTTTGATGAGCAAGTCTGACCAATTCGTATTTAAGACTGCTTGTCTTGACCTCTTCTTCATCATCACTCATTCCAGCCAATGCTCCCTCTACATCAAAGTTAGGGTCTTTGGCTCTTTCAAGTGCTTTCTTCTTTTCGTCAGCAGACATATCAGAGTTTTTAATAGACTCCTCGTACTTTTTCTTCATTTCAGCCTTTGTGAGTGGTTTTGGCTCAGACTTTTCAGATTTTTCAGAGGTTTCTTCTGCTGGCTTTTCTTTCTTTTTGCCACCACCACCTTGTTCTTTCTTAGGCTTATTACTTTCCAACTCGGATAATTTTTTCTTCTGCTTATCTAATGCTTCATTATAGTCCTCTATTCCTTCATTCATAGATCTCAGACCATTCCACTCATCAGTATAAACCTCTTCCAACTCTTCCACCTCTGATTTCTTAGCACTCAGTTCATCAGCACTTGGAAATGAGGCATATAGATCCTTTACAAACTTACTGTTTAAGTATTCATCTAATGCTTTCTTAACTTTATCTGCATCTTTTTTGGGGTTATCACTTTCTGCTGTTGCGGCATAATTTCTCATCGTACTCCAATCAACTGCCATATCCTCGTACATACCACCCAAGTCAGAAACCATTTTAATTAACTCTTCTGCTTTGTCAGAGTTTTCAATCTTACCATAAGCGTTCCATTCAGAATTTTGCATAGACCATAATTCATCACGGGTACTCTCATACTTTTCTTTTGCTTCATCAGTCTTTTTCTGTTGCTCCTCTGTTGCCTCCTTTAAGTCAGCAAGTCCTTTCTCGACAGAGGAAATTCTCTCTTTTGTTTTCTCTACCTCAGCAGTCCATTCTTTGACACTCATATTGCCCTTAGACTTATCTTCTTTGATAGGCTTATAGTTTTTACCTTTTGGTCCTTGTAGAGTTTTCTTGCTTACCCAGACTACTCTACCATTCTCATTCATCATCTTAACTTTATCATTCCCACTTGTTTTCACTAATGGAAGAACTGCCGATCTGAGACTTGGGTTTTCATAAGCAAGTTTGGTAAGTGCCAACCTTAAACCATCATCATTTGCAGTTTTACCAGTAACAAGTGGTAGTAAGTGTCCTCTCAAAAAGGGGTTTTCTTTCGCCAACTTTACCACTTGGTATTTCAAAGATTTAGACATAATAAGTCTCTCCCATTAAAGAATACAATCATTAAAGAATGTTTATCGAATAATTAATGAAAAAGCCAAGTGATTTCCCACTTGGCTTTCAAAGTTCAAGAGGTTTTGAACTTTAGATGGTGCAACTATCACCATCACAGAACTTGTCCTCTGCATTTACATCGTGAGTGTTCTTATCTGAAAGATCAAGAGGTTTGAGATCCTTGATCATCTCATCATAATCTTCCTTAGTGATTTTGATGTAAGGTGCTTGAACATATTGGTGATCACTATCTGCCAATGGCAAGAGAGATACACTTTTTAGTGTAGTCTCAAAGTGCTCTAAGCAAGGCTTAATGTCTTTCTTCTCATCTTGGGTGAATGTAACAGTAATAGACACTTGGTTGTCAGCCCAATGCTTTTGAAGATCACTGGCATTGGCAAATTGCTCCCACATTGAAACATCATCTTTACACTGCTGAAAGTTCTGCTCTTGGATAGGAATACTCACTACCATTGAGGATTTATCGTAAGCATCTTGCTCCAACTTATAGTTAGCATCTGCACAGGCTTTGATGAGAGGACTTGTACTTGGCAGTCTGATGTTACGAATGTAGTACTCAGAATGTGGGTAGTGAATACCTGGCGTAGAACCACACAATAGTGAGACTGTGCCACTTGGTTTCACACTTGTAGTCTTCACAGACTTTGGAATACACAACCACTCGCTATACTGATGATCCAAGTCTTGGATATGCTTATACCCACTATCACACCAATTCAAGTATTCTCTGCGACCTAACTTGTTGATTGCTTGAATGATACCACTCTGCGAGCAACCAATTCTTCTGTTCCGTTGCATTACTGCATTGGTACGCATATCGTGAGTTGGTACAAGTGTGACTGTTTTTGCATACAAGTATGCGTATTTCAGTGTTTGAAGATAGTCATTTAAGTCTTCGTGATGTGCAGGAAAAGTCTCAACGAGACAACACAATTCAAAACTCTCTAATGTTTGCTCACTACAAGGGTTAGAACCCATTGCTCTCATATCTTTGTAAGTCTTTGGGTCTGCCATACGAGAGTATTCTCTCATATTATCAAGCCAAACAATACCTGGCTCGCCATTTGTAGAGAGTAACTCTGCTACTTTGGTGTAATCCATTCCGACTTTCCCATAGATACTGTTATTACTTGCCCATCTACGATCCATTAGAGCATCTTTATCTTGTTTAAGATTGATAAACTCACTATCTTCCATCTCCCCAAACATAATCTCGGCAGTTCTTCTGACACCACCTGCAACTACACACTTTCCAATGTAGTTGAACACATCAACAATCTGACCACTGGTGATCTTTGAGTAATCTTCTATTGGCATTAGAATTTTAGTGATACTGTCAATCATCTCTTTCAAAGGTGCATACCCACTGGCGACACCACCAAACCCCATAATCTTTGCACCTTTCTCTCTGATCTGAGAATAGTCAATCTCTTTGGGGTAATAGCCTTTTCCAACAAAAGAATTGAGGACTGTCTTAACAAGATCCACCCAACCCTCTCTGCTATCTTCCACTATATAAGGTCTATCTGAAACTTTTGGTCTTTGTAATCGAACTTTTCCTGCTCCTTTGGTGTCACCTCCGACACCAACTCCCAACATACTCATATCCATCAAGAAAGTGAAAGGTGCGGCGAAATCAGTATCAATGTCCTGTGTGCTAACAAAGGCACAGTTATTAAGACAGGCACTACCTTTGAGATGTACCATATCTGTTCCCATAGCCCACAAGCCACGACCAGGTGGTGTCCATTTGAATGACCACATTCTCTCAAACATCTCTTGTGCTGAGAGTTGGGCTTTCTGCTCGTTCCACGGCAACAAGTAAGTACGACAGTGAATCTTCTGGATGTTATATACACCCTCCACAACTCTCTTACAAGTTTCCCAAAATTCTTCTGTGGTATTGTCCTCTTTAATTCTTGCGTAGGTTCTCTTGTAAGTTAAATAACCGACAGGTCCCCAGTTAGGTTGCTCATTAGTGTATTTCTCGATAAATGCAGGGGAAAGTGAAAACACTCTCACTTTTCTCTCTTCTGTTCTTCTTGGGAAGATCATATATTTTCTCCATAGGAATAAGTTAAAATTGGCACAAAGCGACTATACACAGAAATACAGATTTCTACTGTGTTTACACGAAAATCAGTAAGAAAAAGTTTTCCTTAATTTTAGGCTAAGTGTTTTTGCTACCACCTATCTGAAACTATAAGAGGACTATTGAGCCACTATTTCAAGAGTTTTATCAAACCACACTCAAATTCAGCCATTGGACTAATGTTTCCACTTAAAACATTTCTCTGACTTTTTGCAAAAAGTGCGACTAATTTTGGTAAATCCTCTCCCCATCTTTGTACGCAAGGAATTAAGTTCTTATATACAAAAGTGTTCATACCTACCATAGCACTGGCATTTTTCTCCCCAATCCCCCTTTTGTGTAAGTTTCTCACTTGTTCAAGTTCCAATAATCTCTTTTGCATACTGCTTGCGATTGACATTGTTGGATCGTGAGCACTCAGTTCCTTTAATGTTTTCAATGCTTTTAGACAAGCCTTTCTATTACGATTTTCTATAGCCTTTCTAAAATCTACTAGTACTCCATTATTCACAGAACCAAAGGCTTTGAAATGTTTGGGTTGTAATTTCTTCTCGTTGTCACAATCTGCGAGGGTGACTGCTTTCTTAATCTCAAAGTACATACTCCCAAAGTCTGCTCCAACCTTGCGTGTAATGGCTAGTGCGAGGTTTGGGGGTAACTCACAACCCATTCCCTTTGCAGTCTTGATTGCAAACTGACTGAGAGGTTCTTCGTATTTCCAATCACTTGGCTTTTCATACTTGATCGCTTTATTACCAAGTTTCTTCACCAAATCTTTGAAAGGTTTTTTACAATTCAAACCACCTCTGTGATGAAGAAGAATACATCTACCATCTTCTGGATTGTCCAAGTGTTCAATAAAACTATCAAGATCAAAGTCTCCATTGTCCATAGTGATCACTATGAGCAGTTTCTCTGGTTGTAAGAAATCCACAAACATTGATCCACGAAAGTCGTGAGGATCACAGTCCTCAATCTCCCAACCAATCTTCTCAAAGTTAGACTTTGCACTGCGAACATACCCCTCTCTCTGAAAGGGTTCATTTCCATAGACAACATAGTAATGCTTTGGTGCGTTCTTCTTGGTTGCCATAATTAAAAATCTCCCTTTCCCTATATATACAGAGAAAGAGAGAGTTTAGGTAAAAACATTTTTTACCCTTTCCAAGTTTCCCCTTTCCACAATTTGCTTGGGGTTTCTTTTTTGAGAAATCTTTTGATAGTATCTTCTGATCTTGATGAGGTCTGTCTCATAGCAATTGTGTAATCAAAAGTATCACCTTTACGAATAGCCATATTAGAGCCACCCATCCAGTTACCCTCTAAGATAAGATCCTTACCTTTCTTCTTAGCAGTAAGTTTTTTAGAAGAACCCTCTTTACCACTTACAAAGTCTTTCAATACTTTCTTATCTTTTGCCGACAATTTGAGATCGGCTTGTTTTTTCAGTAAAGGTAGTAAATGCTCTCTCAATTCTGGCTTAGAATGAGCAAGTCTGATTACTTTATTCCTTAACGAATTCATATGACCCCCAATAAAATTATTCAATAAATGAAATATATAGATAGACTATCGGTCACTCCAATCAAAGAGAGCAACTGCAAGTTCCAACTTGGTTGGTCTATTGAGTGCATACAATGGTCTAAGTCTTTGCCACATTTCCATATCTCTATTCTTTGTCAGACAGTAGGTGATACCTTTGAGAAGATCATCTACACTTGACTTGGTTTTCAGAATAGTACTAATACTTTCTGCAATATACTCATTCTCCATATTCCTCAGCAACTGCTCACACTCATCAAGGTTCTCTGGTATCTTATCTTCTTCGTGTTCTGCATTACACCACACTTGAAAACACCTTGACTTGACTGTGGGAATGACACTACCAATGTCACGCACCCAAACACAAACATCTAATTTATCACTGTCGTGATCCTCTAAGGTTTTCAAAAAGGTATCCATTACCTTGTCTGTCGCCTTGTCCAATCCAAGTACAATCATTCCCTTTTTACTGCCAATAGGGGGAGCACTGGCAAGTCTTACAATCTCTCTCGCAGTATCTACCTTGATAGGTGGTTCAAAGGGTTCTGCGAGCAATCTCCCCTTGTTCTGTGCGTGTTCTACTGCCCTTGCTTTGGAACTATGACCATAGAATAAGATAGATGACATAATTAAAAATCTCCCTTTCCCTATATATACAGAGAAAGAGAGAGTTTAGGTAAAAATAGAGTTGTGGGGAGATTATCCTCTGAATTGACTATCTAGGCTTTCCTCAGGCTTTCCATCCCACTTGCGATAATAACCACCATATTCTCCCTTTACCCCACCGGAGGTGTCCATTCTTCTTGTGAAAGGTTTTCCTTTGGTTCTGCTATCATCGGGAACAATTAATCTCATCTGACCTTTTGTCTTAACTGCTTTACCCCCCACAGAAATCAAAGAAAGGGTTGATTTTCCAGAGGTAGCGAGAACTTTCAAAAAGTAATCACCATCTGTAAAAAAATCTCCCACTTGAACATCGTTCCTTGCTACTTTGTCTGTGACAAGGGGTAGTAAATGCTTTCGCAACTCTGGCTTTTGGTGTGCAAGCCTAATGATCTTTGATCTTAGTGATTTGTCTGACATTGTTTCTCCAATAATAAAAAGTTTGTTCAATAAGTGAATTGTATAATCGTAGTATTGTGATTTTATTTCACACTTTCTTAGAGACACTCTTGAACTTTTTCATAACCTTTGAGATTGCAGAGGGATCTCCCTTAATCTCAATATGAGGAATATACGATCCAAACATTTTCTTGTCATACACCTTACATTCTAGTTTTGCTCTGTAACAAGCGGCTTGTATATCACTTGCCACATCAACAGTGTCACATCTGTAATGCTCAGAATAGTTAGAACTCTTAGTAGAGTGTGCCAGTCGGAGATACATCTTAGTAGATTTCTCAAACAACTCTATCAATTGGTCAAAGTATATATTATTGTGTTTCGCAATAGTCTTTCTAATGTCTGGCTTATTTGAAGGTAAGGTGAAACTTTGACCTAACATTCTCGCCATTTGTGGGTTTTCTTCAACCATTTCTTCTGTTACAGTGATCTTTTGCCCTCTTGGTCTGCGAATGGAAAAAATCTCCATATCATACAAGTCCAATGAGGTTAGAGTGATCTTACAAAAGGCTTTCTTCTTACCCATTGAAAACTTGAATGTGAGGTACTTCCCACCATCAATAAAGTTAGAAGCATTTATCATTGCTTTCAATCGTCTTGCCCCACCCAATTGCTTTAAGATAGTTTGTGCGACACTAGCCTCTTTGAGCATAGGTAGTAAGTGTTCTCTGAGTTCTGGCTTTTCGTGAGCAAGGCGAATGATCTTTGATCTTAGTGCTTTTTCTGACATTGTAGTTCTCTCCCTTAGTCCATTCCCATATAAACTCTGAAATTTATCTTGTAGTCTTTCAAGAACTGATACATTTCTTTGTAGTTCATTCTCTCAAAGAGTTCTTTGTTTCCTGCTACAAACTTGTAGAGTTTCTTTGGTGATCTTCTGTCTCTTTCCATCATTGTTGGAAGATTGTACTGGTCTGTCTTGTCTTGAATGTGAAACCCATCCAACTCAAAGTACGCAGAAACAAATCTGTTGTTAATAACAATTTTACCCATATTCGGTGGTGAGATACGAACACCCTTTTCACTGGTGAATGACACTACACTATTTCTACCACCCACAACATCACTGAAACCAGCAGTTTCAAGGAACGAAATGACAAGTTTTTTGTACTTATCATAGGTAGTGCTCTTAGTGAGAAAATTAGCAAGATCATCAAGGTATGCTCTCTTAGGATTAGGCTTTTCCCAATCATTAATGTCAATGTGCATAATCTCTACATTCTTCCCTCGTTTTCCTGCGTGTTTGAGATCCCAAACTTTCAGACTGTCGTGGTATCTATGAACTCTGAGATTATTATTCTCCCAAGTCTCACCTCTACGCACACTCGCCAACTTTCCCTTTTGACTTTTCAGCCAAGACTTTGCACCACGCAGTGATGGGTGAGTGCCTAGCACTTTCAGTACTTTGAGCGATTTGTCTGTGAGATACATCATATAAGGATCACTGTTCTTACTATCTCTTGGCAGTACCACAAAGATTTTTCCATCTTTCAGTTTTTCGTCATAACTGTCTTTGCTACCATAGACTGCTTTACTAGGGATTTTATCACCTTTCTTGTAGTCACCTTTTGCACTCTTAGTGATCAAAGGTAATATGTCTGATCTTAATGATGGGTTTTGATAGGCAAGTCTGATTAATTGGTGTCTAAGACTTGCTTTCTTCCCACCACTTTCTTCATCATCACTGTCACCTTTACCTTTATTCTTTCTGCCTTTCCCCATACTTGAAAGTGACTTGTCAAGATCCTCCTCTGACATATTTTTCAGTCTTTTCAATGCGGCATCTTTCTCTTTTTGGCTCATTCCTTTTGAGTTCTTGATCTTTTCTTCGTATTCTTTTTTCTTATCTGCAAAAGACTTTTCCTCAGACTTTTCTTCCTTTTTAGGTTCTTCTTTCTTCTCTGGCTCTTTCCAATCTGCTTTCAACTTTTCCAACTTTCGCATTTCTTCAAGTTTCTTGTCATACTTGGCAAGATCCTCGTTATCTTCAAGCGTATAGTCTAGATCCCTCGCCATAGAGGAAAACATTTTCTTCAATCTATCAAGGTAAGGCTTTGCCGATGCTTGTCCTGTGTCCTTTTCAGCCTTTTCTAACGCCTTCTTAACCTCTTTGTAACCCTCTTGTATCTCAGGCCAGTTCTCTAACTTATAGAAAGAGTCCTCTGTAAAACTATCTAATAAAGTAGATATGTTATCTCCCTCTTTTGTAATGTCACCCTTAGAATAATACCTTTGAAAATCTTCTTGGATTTTTTTCTTACCGCTTACATAATCATCAATGTTGTACTCTATATCCATAATGTCATATTTAATGTCATCTTTTAAGTCATCTATCTCGTCCTCAAGTGTGTCAATCTTACTCTCTAAGTCTGCTTTGCTTTTGAAACCACCATTGTCAGAAGAACCACTATCTTGTTTCTTAACAGTGTGATTACTAGGATCTGCATTAGGGTGATCATCAAGATACTTATCACGAGCCTCTGGAGTTGCGTGTTCCATAGCAGACTTAGTGATCAAAGGTAATATGTCTGATCTTAGTTGTGGTTGCTCATAAGCAAGTCTAATTAATTTATTTCTTAGTGACATAGTATTCCCCTATAAAATATAAGTATTAAGTTCGTAAGTGTAGTTATCTCTGCGATAGACTTGGATTTGCAAGGCTTTTCTTTGTTTCTTCCCATTTTTCCATAAGCCTAACGAGTGTTTTCGTGTCTCCCCCTCACTTGGTTTCCCTCTTCCTGTGGAGACACTATGAAAAATGTCATCTTCATCTACCTCGTACCCATTCTTCTCTGCATAATCATAGGCTTCATTCATAGCCCTTGTGTAAGACATATGAAGGATTTGATAATTATTACGAGTAGCACCTTTTTTATCTGTCCTTTCCTTAATTTGTAAAGAAAAATGACCCATTTTCCAATGATCGTCTAAAAAAGTAACTTGGTATCCTTTTCGTTTGACAATGAACTCTAAAACATCTTTAATGGCTTTGTAATTCACCCTACCTCTACTGTAATGATGATACCTAAAACGCATCACACCACCCCTACGGATCTCCAAATCTTCCTCATCAAATCCAGAAACTCCTGCACCACTACCTCTGCTGGAGTCACCTAATTCTTTCTGAAAAGCATAGAACAAATCCTCTAAAATACGAGAAGATATGGTTGCACCTTTCTTATCAATGCTTGGAATACCAGTTGGTTCTCCGTGTGCTTGTGGAATACCAATTGCCATTTCCCATTCTTCCTTTGGATCGAAAGGCTTAGAGAAAGTGATGTTTCTCACCTCACTCACTGCTGGTGCTACCACCTCATAGTTAGGATCTCTAAGGATACTTGCAATTTCACTAACTGCATTTCCACTGACAATAATACCTCTCCAATCTTTCTCACTTGGTAAGGCTTTCATACCCACTGGCATTTCATTCATCATACAAGGTACAAACTTTCCCTTATATTTACCTTTTGTTTCCAACTTAATAGCAGTATTTCCATCTGTGATGTACATAGTGCTTGGTCTTGTAGAGCGATCTATGAAATGACCTCCCCTTGTAGCAAGCAAATGCCTCTTTGCAACTCTTTGAATTAATGATTTCATAGCCTTTTTCTCTTTCTTGAAAGTGGGTGTGTTGGTCGGCTTTTGAGTGTTGTTACCCTTTTCAGCCTTTTGCTTATTCTTCGCCAGTTCTGCCCTTTCTTTCTTTGGGATCTTGTGAGCCTTTGGTCTTGCCATACACTTAAAGGGTGATTTTCCATTATTGGTCAAGTCTTTCCAATCATCATCATTAGAAACCGTTCCACAAGGACCGATTATGTCACCAGGCTCATAGGTTTTCTTACTACCATCTTCCCTATTGATAGTGCGTTTCACTGGCGATATAGCAATCCAATCTCCCCAAGTAGCCTTACCCTTGTTCTTTGATTTTCCTTGACCGTGTCCTGAGAACCATTCATCAAGACCACCCTTTCCAACATCTTTCTTGGCTTTTCCTTTTGCAAGTTTCCTTAGTGTTTGACTTACCAGTCGGATCTGCAAACTGTTAAGCAGTCGGCTCTGAACATAATTCCAATTCACTAAGTCGTGGAAAATACTCTCAAAATGACTTTCTCTGTCATTCTGATGATCTAAGTAGTATGCGTGTTCCCAAACATCAATT
>MDTD01164894.1_pt1 | contig 19591 bp, 16 predicted proteins | sample 811221 | NCBI WGS metagenome assembly MDTD01 (sample SAMN05326646, study PRJNA326480) | marine metagenome | isolation source: seawater | place: Pacific Ocean: South West | collected 2011 | reverse complement strand
CGGCGGCCCCATCGGAGCGCCCCCGCCGTAACTTCCGTCCGAGCCGGTCGAGTCCTCGACGGGCTCCTCGGGGTCGGGCTGCGGCCACGGCCACGGCCAGCCACCGTGTCCGCAGTCGTCGTCGTCAGCGCAGCAAGGCGGGCGGGGGCCGGCGTCCTCGCCCTCCTTGTCGATCGAGCCCTCCGTGTCGATCGAGCCCGCCTCGCCCTCGTCGGCCTCGCCCTCGTCGGCCTCGGCCTCGGCGTCCACGTCCGGCGCATCCGCGACGTCCCGCTCATCGGGATCATCGAGGGTGTCCGGGTCGTCCTGGTCGCCCCCGCCGGCGCGAACGTCGCGGTCCCTCGAGTCGCCGTCGTCGCCGCTGTCGCTCGCCCGGCTACCGGTCGTCGACGACGCGGCGCCCCCATCGCCGGACTCCTCGCTCGCCGACGAGCCCGAGTCGGCTGAGGCGGTCGCCACGGCGGGTGCGCACACAACAAGCCCAGAGGCCACCAGGCAGGCTGCCGCCGCGACGCGCGTACGCGAACCCACCTCGTCACCACCCCTTGAGGCATGGCGCCCCGTCCGACCCGATGATGTGTCGATTCTCGCACAATCGTCTCAGCTGGTTTGCTGAGAACGACATTCCGGCCGGGGGTCGGGGCGCGGACACGCCCGGCTGCACTGACCGCTAGGGTTGGTCGTTGTCACCGTCGGTTCGGTGGCGACGACGTGCCGATGACATGACGGGAGGCCGCTGGGATGGGTCTGTTCACGCGACGTAAATCCCGCGCCACCCGAAGGGCGGAAGCCCGGGCGATCAAGGCCAAGGCCAAGCTCGAAGCCAGACTGTCGGCGAAGAACGACGTCCGCCGCTTCAAGGCCGAGCAGAAGGCACAGGCGCGCGCCCTCAAGGCACAGCTCCGCGCCCAGCGCGAGAGCGACCGCGCTGCGCTCAAGGTTGCTGAGACCGAGCTCAAAGCGGTTCGGGAGGGCAAACTGCTCTCGCCCACGAAAATTCGCCGAGCGCTCACCGTCTCACGTTTGCTGGCGCCGATCCTGGTTCCGCTCGCCTACCGGGCATCCATCGCGGCGCGGGGCCTGATCGACGAACGTCGCGCCGACAGACTGGGGGTGCCGCTCACCCAACTCGGGCAGTTCTCCGGTCACGGCGCGCACCTGTCGGCCCGCATCGCCGGCGCCGAACAGTCCCTGCGAACCCTGACAGAGAAGAAGCCCAAGGACGCCGAGACCAAGCAGTTCGTCGCGGCGATCACCGAACGCCTCAACGATCTGGCGGCTGCGGTCACCGCTGCCGAGCGCATGCCGTCCGCCCGGCGTCGCGCCGCCCACGCCTCGATCACCGAACAGCTCGACGGCATCGACGCCGACCTGATGGCCCGCCTCGGTGTGGGCTGAGGGCCGGTGACCCGCCTGCTCGGACTTGCGGCCGTCGCGACCCTCGCGTTCGGCCTGTCTGCCGTCGCGGTGACCTCCGCCGGCCCGGCGTGGTCGCACGCCACGCTCGTCTCCAGTAGTCCCGCCGACGGTGAGCAGGTGCCGGTGCCGCCGTCGCAGGTGAGCGCGACGTTCAACGAGCCGATGCAGACCCAGTTCGCGGCCATGACGCTCATCGGCCCCGACGGCGGCCAGTACGGCGCCGGTGAGCCGGCCGTCGATGACACCGTGATCAGTGTCGCGGTGCGCCCCGGGGGACCCGCGGGTGACTACACCGCGAACTACCGGGCGACGTCCGCCGACGGGCACGTCGTGTCGGGGTCCTGGACCTTCCGGGTGCTGGCCGCAGCGCCGACCACGGACAACCCTGCACCCACCGGAACCCCCGCATCCACCGACACCGCCGCACCCACCGACACCTCCGGAGACGGCGGGACCCCGGTGTGGCCGTTCGTCGCGGCCGCGACCGCGGTCGTCGCAGCCGGCGCACTCTGGGCGGTCCGGCGCCAGTCGTGACCCCAGCGCTGGCATGATGGGGTCCACTGCCGCGTGCCTACACACTCGAAGGAGCAGCGACATGGCAGATCAGCCGGATCGGCCCGACGACACCCCGGACGCCGTGCCACCAGCTCAGCCACCCGCCGCCGAGAAGGCCGACCCGGCGAAGAAGACGCCGGCCAAGAAGGCCCCGGCGAAGAAAGCCGCCGCGAAGAAGACGCCGGCCAAGAAGGCCCCCGCCAAGAAAGCTCCGGCGAAGAAAGCCGCGGCCAAGAAGGCACCGTCCGCGCCGGCGATCGCGAAGACCAACGGCGATCTCGCCTCGGCCGCCGAGGCGGCCGCCGCGCAAGCCAAGTCGACCGTGGCCAGCGCCAGCGACGCCGTGTCCAACCCGCCGGTGCCCCAGCCCGACCGTGACGATTCGCCGGTGAAACCGATCGCGGCGGCGTTGATCACCGGCCTGTTGGCGGTGGTTGTGGTGCTGTGGGTGGCACGGCGCGGTGGCGACGACTGAAATACTGTCGAGGTGACATCGACACCGCGCCCGCAACCGCGTCCCACCGCCGACCTGGTCGACGACATCGGTCCGGATGTGCGCAGCTGTGACCTGCAGATGTTCCAATACGGTGGCCGCCCGCAATTCGCCGGACCGATCACCACGGTGCGCTGTTTCGAGGACAACGCTCTGCTCAAGTCCGTGCTGTCGGAGCCCGGCGACGGCGGGGTGCTGGTCATCGACGGTGACGGCTCGTTGCACACCGCGCTGGTCGGCGACGTGATCGCCGACCTGGGCCGCTCAAACGGGTGGTCGGGTCTGATCGTCAACGGCGCGGTCCGGGATGCCTCGACGCTGCGCACCCTCGACATCGGCATCAAGGCGCTGGGCACCAACCCCCGCAAGAGCGCCAAGACCGGTGCGGGCGTGCGCGACGAGGCCGTCGAGTTCGGCGGGGTCGTCTTCGCTCCCGGCGATGTCGCCTACAGCGACGACGACGGGATCGTGGTGGTGACGCCGGACTGAGCCGGCGCCACCGGATCGATCACGCAGACGTCGAGGTCACCGGGGCGCGATGCCGGGAGAAGGCCAGCGCCTCGTCGTCGACCTTGCCGCGCCGGATCAGCTGCAGATCCAGCAGGTAGTTCTGCTTGAGCCGCCACGGCGCCCGCGAGCCGGACTTGGGCAGGTAGTCCAGCGCGCGCAGCACGTAGCCGGGCGTGAAGTCCATCAGCGGGCGCTCGTCCACGCTGTTGCCCGGGTGGGTGGGCTCGACGGTGTCGTAGCCGTGGTCGTCCATGTAGTTGATGACGCGGCAGAAGAACTCCGAAACCAGATCGGCCTTGAGCGTCCACGATGCGTTCGTGTAGCCGATGGTGAACGCCATGTTCGGCATGCCGGTCAGCATCATGCCCTTGTAGGCCATCGTGTCGTTCAGCTCGATCGGCTCGCCGTTACGCGAGATGGTCGCGCCGCCGAAGAGCTGGAGGTTCAGGCCGGTGGCGGTGACGATGATGTCGGCGTCGATGTGCTCGCCCGAGTTCAGCTGGATGCCGGTCTTGGTGAAGCGCTCGATGGTGTCGGTGACGACATCGGCCTTGCCGGAGCGGATCGTCTTGAACAGGTCGCCGTTGGGCGCCAGGCACAGCCGCTCGTCCCACGGGTTGTAGCTGGGTCCGAAGTGCTTGTCGACGTCGTAGCCCTCGGGCAGGCGCCGCTGCGCCATCGTCATCAACGTCTTGCGCATGAAGTTCGGGAACCGGCGCGCGAGTTGGTACTGGGCAGACTGGAACACGATGCTCTTCCACCGGTTGACGACGTAGGCCGCCTTGGTGGGCAGGGTCTTGTTCATCCGCACGGTGAACGGGTCGACGTCCGGGAGCGCGCCGATGTAGGTGGGTGAGCGCTGCAGCATGGTGACGTGTCCCGCGCCGGAATCGGCGAGGGCCGGGATGAGCGTGACGGCGGTGGCGCCGCTGCCGATGACCACGACCCGCTTGCCGCTGTAGTCGAGGTCCTCGGGCCAGTGCTGCGGATGCACGATCGTGCCCCCGAACTCGTCGGATCCGGGGAACTCCGGCGAGTATCCCTGCTCGTAGTCGTAGTAACCGCTGCAGGCCATCAGGTAGGCGCAGGAGATCTCGATCTGCTCTCCGTCGCGGTCCACGCGCACGGTCCAGCGGCCCTCGGTGTCGCTCCAGTCGGCGGACAGCACGTTCTGGCGATACCGGATGTGCTTGTCGATGCCGTACTCGGCGACCGTCTCCTTGAGGTAGGCCATGATCGACGGTCCGTCGGCGATGGCTTTTTCCGAGGTCCAGGGCTTGAATCGGAAGCCCAGGGTGAACATGTCGGAGTCCGACCGGATGCCGGGGTATTTGAACAGGTCCCAGGTCCCGCCCAGATTCTCCCGGCGTTCGAGGATCACGTAGCTCTTGTCGGGGCAACGGTCCTGCAGATGCCAGGCGGCGCTGATACCGGAGATCCCGGCTCCGACGATGACAACGTCGACAAATTCGGTCATGGCGTCAAGTTATCAACACGGTGTCGACCGGGTCAACACCCTGTTGATTATCTCGACACCGTGTAAAGTCTCGCTGGTGACCGTCAGCCCGAGCCGCCCCGCGCGCGCCCGCCGTGCCGCGCGCCCGTCTGGCGACGACCGCGAACTCGCCATCCTGGAGACCGCCGAACGTCTCCTCGAAGACCGGTCCCTGGCCGAGATCTCGGTCGACGACCTGGCCAAGGGTGCGGGCATCTCCCGACCGACCTTCTACTTCTACTTCGCGTCCAAGGACGCCGTGCTGCTGACGCTGCTCGAGCGGGTCATCGCCGAGGCCGACGCCGCCCTGGAGCGGCTGATCGCCGAGCGGCCGGCCGACCGGCGGGCGATCTGGCGCCAGGGCATCGCGGCGTTCTTCCAGACGTTCGGCGCACACCGCGCGGTGTGCGCGGCGACCGTGGCCGTGAAATCGGCGCACTCCGAGGCCCGCGAGCTGTGGGCGACGTCGATGCAGCGCTGGATCGACCACATCGCCGCGGTCATCGAGGCCGAACGCGCCGCCGGTGCGGCGCCGGTGACCGTGCCCGCCGTGGAGCTGTCGACCGCACTGAACCTGATGAACGAGTCGGTGATGACGGCGACGTTCGCCGGACACCAGCCGGCCATCGCCGATCACCGCGTCCTGGACAACCTGGTACACATCTGGACGACGAGCATCTACGGCCAGGCCGGCTGACCTGTCGGTGGCCGATGCGAACATGTGTTCGTGTCGACTTCCAGCTCGGCCACCATCCTGCACGCTGACCTCGACTCGTTCTACGCCTCGGTGGAGCAGCGCGACGACCCGTCGCTACGCGGACGGCCGGTGATCGTCGGCGGCGGTGTGGTGCTGGCCGCCAGCTATGAGGCCAAGGCCTACGGCGTACGCACCGCGATGGGTGGCGGCCAGGCCCGCACTCTGTGCCCCCATGCGATCGTCGTCCCGCCGCGGATGTCGGCGTACTCCAAGGCCAGCGCCGCGGTCTTCGAGGTCTTCCACGACACCAGCCCGCTCGTCGAGGCGTTGTCTGTCGATGAGGCATTCCTCGACGTGTCGGGGTTGCGACGCGTCTCCGGAACCCCGGTGCAGATCGGTGCGCGGTTGCGCGAGCGGGTGCGCGAGGAGGTGGGCTTGCCGATCACCGTCGGTATCGCGCGCACCAAGTTCCTCGCCAAGGTCGCCAGCCAGGAGGCCAAACCCGACGGGCTGCTGATAGTGCCACCCGACCGCGAGCTCGCCTTCCTGCACCCGCTGCCGGTGCGCCGACTCTGGGGGGTCGGCGCCAAGACGGCGGACAAACTCCGCACACATGGGGTCGAGACCGTCTCCGACGTCGCCGGACTCAGCGAGACAGCGTTGACGGCATTGCTCGGTCCGGCGATGGGCAGGCAGCTGTTCGGGTTGTCCCGCAACATCGACCGGCGCCGCGTCGTCACCGGGCACCGGCGGCGCTCGGTCGGGGCGCAACGGGCCTTGGGGAAAGCCGGCAGCGCGATGTCACCCGAGCAGGTCGACGCGGTCGTGGTGAACCTCGTGGACCGGATCACCCGCCGGATGCGCGCGGCGGGGCGCTCGGGGCGAACGGTTGTGCTCCGGTTGCGGTTCGACGACTTCGGCCGCGCGACGCGGTCGCACACGTTGGCGCGGGCCACGGCATCCACCGACGTGATCCTCGCTGCGGCAAGGACTCTGGTGAACCAGGCGGCTCCAGTCATCAGCGAGCGGGGCCTGACACTGATCGGCTTCGCGGTGTGCAACATCGACCGCGAGGGCGCGGAACAGCTGGAGCTGCCCTTCGGAAACGGTTGTGACACGCACACGATCGACTCTGCGGTCGACCTTGTTCGCCAGCGCTACGGCAACGCGGCGCTCACCCGCGGGGTGCTGCTCGGCCGTGACGCAGGGTGGGAGATGCCGCACCTCCCGGATTGACACCTCAGCGCGCAGCCCACTCCAGTAGCGCATCGGCCGGCCACGTGTTGACGATGCGGTCGGCCGGCAGGCCGGCGTCGAGGGCCCGCTGGGCACCATAGCCCAGGAAATCCAACTGACCGGGTGCGTGCGAGTCGGTGTCGATGGAGAAGACACACCCGATGTCCATGGCCAGCTTCAACAGCCGGGTCGGAGGGTCGCGGCGTTCGGGCCGGGAGTTGATCTCCACCGCGGTGCCGTGGTCCCGGCACGCCGTGAAGACCTGCTCGGCGTCGAACTGCGACTCCGGGCGCATTCCACGACCTCCGGTCACGAGCCGCCCGGTGCAGTGGCCGAGTACGTCGGTGTGGGGATTGGCCACCGCCTTGAGCATGCGACGCGTCATCGCCGCCGCGTCCATCGCCAACTTGGAGTGCACGCTGGCGACCACCACGTCGAGACGCTCGAGCAGCGCGGGCTCTTGGTCGAGCGAGCCGTCCTCGAGGATGTCGACCTCGATGCCCGTCAGGATCCGCATCGGCGCGACGAGCTCTCGTACCTCGTCGATGACGTCGAGTTGCTCACGCAGCCGCTCGGCGGACAGTCCGTTGGCGATCCGCAGCCGTGGCGAGTGGTCGGTCAGCGCGCAGTACTCGTGGCCGAGATCGCGCGCGGCGAGCATCATCTCCTCGATGGGCGCCGAGCCGTCGGACCAGTTGGAATGCACGTGAAGGTCGCCGCGCAGGGCTGCCCGGAGCTCGCCACCGCCGAGATCTTCCGCCGACTCCTTGAGCTCGGCCAACACGTCGGGTTCACGCCCCGACCACGCCTGCGCGATGACGGCCGCGGTCTTGGGCCCGATCTTCGGCAGGCTCTGCCAGCTGTTCGACTTTCCGTGCGCGGCGCGCTGCTCGTCGGTGAGCGCCTCGACCACGTCGGCCGCGTTGCGGTAGGCCATCACGCGCCGGGAGTCCTCGCGCGCACGGTCCTTGTAGTAGGCGATCTGTCGCAGCGCGGTGACCGGATCCATGACTTCAGTGTGCCCCGGACCCGGCCCGCCGCGCGTCGATCAGTTGCCGCTGTTGTCGGGGGTGCCGCCCAGTGCTGCGCCGCAAGCCGCCGGATAGGTGGCTTCCGCGGGAACACCGGTGGCATTCATGACCTGGGCGATCTCTGACTCGCCGATCGGCGAATCCAGGTTGTACTGTCCGTTGCCGTCCACGTCGATCCCGTGCTCGACAACGGTCAGATCCGCCAGGTGGGCGATGGTGCCCTCAGGCAGTTGTTCGGCGGTCAGCGTCCGGTCATAGACCACCTGACCGGTGTCGTCGGCGACCGGGAACCTGTCCAGAGCCAGCGCGCTGTTCGAGTCGGTGGCGCCCTCGGTGGTCAGTGAGATGAAGATCGGTCCGTAGGCTGCGGATCCATCCACCGCCGAGAGCAAGCCGTCGCCGTTGCGGTCCTTGCTCACATCCTCCGCGGGTCCCGGGCACACGAAATCGCGCCCTTCGGCATTGCCGTGGATGTGCTGGGCATGAGGCTGGTTGGGAAGCATGCCGGACGCGTTGACCTGTACACGCAGACTGCCGTCCGGGTTGGGGGTCAGCGTGGCGGTGCCGGTTACGTCGGTGCCGTTGAGTGGAAGCAGCGGGATGACGGTGGGCACCGCCGGTGGTGGTGGCGGCTCCTGCGCCGTCGCGGTGCCGGCACCGGCCAGCGGGAGCGCCGCGGCCGCCGCCGCGGCGAAGATTGCCTTGGATCGCATTACTGTCCTCCTCATTCGGGTCGCTCCATCTCCAGATGGGTGCCACCCGGACTGCTACCCGGTGTGCCAGCTGGCAAACAGGGTCGAGGTCAGGCCGGGGGTCGCCAGTGCGGATCGCGGCCGGTCAACGCCACCACCCGGGCGAGCGCCGGCGCGTCACCGGCGACCGGTCGCGGTGCGTCGAACAGGCCTTCGACAGGGTCCTCGGCGAACGAGGCGACGTGCGGCAGGATCGCCGCGAGCAGTGCGGGCGGCACGTCATACGCCAGGCCGGCAGCACGCGCGAGATCCCACCCGTGGACGACCACTTCGGTGAGCGCGATCAAGCCGCAGACCTCAGCGGGGAAATCGATCCCGGCCGCCCGGGTCGTGCCGGTCCACGCCACCGGGACGGCCCACGCTGCGCCCAGCGCGGCGAGTCGGCCCGGATAGCTCGCCCGCCAGTCGGCGTCGAGTGCGGCATCGGGGGTCGGCCCGGTGTCGGTCAGCTCGCCGAACTGCTTGCCGGCCGCAGCGGTGAAGGCGAGGGTCAGTCCGCCGATGTGCGCGAGGAGCGCGGCGACGTCCATGTCGCGGCACGGCGTGGGATTGCCGAGCTGCGACTCGTCGAGAGCCTGCAGGAGGCCTGCGGTGGTGCGGCAGGCGGGGGTCATGTCGATCATGGCGGTACAGACCGGCCGGGGACGACGTTCTCATCGGTCTGCCAGCCGCCGCTTCTACAGTCGCAGGGGTGAGATTCGCTTTCAAGACATCCCCGCAGAACACCACCTGGCCGGACATGCTGGCGGTGTGGCAGGCCGCCGACGACATCGACGTGTTCGAGTCGGGCTGGACGTTCGATCACTTCTACCCGATCTTCTCCGATCCGACCGGTCCCTGCCTCGAAGGGTGGGTGACCCTGACCGCGCTGGCGCAGGCGACGACGCGGCTGCGGGTCGGGGTGCTCGTCACCGGAATCCATTACCGGCACCCTGCGGTGCTGGCCAACATGGCTTCGACGTTGGACATCGTGTCCGGCGGGCGCCTCGAACTCGGGATCGGCGCCGGTTGGAACGAGGAGGAGTCCGGCGCGTACGGCATCGCGCTGGGCACCGTCAAAGAGCGCTTCGACCGTTTCGAAGAGGCCTGCGAGGTGCTGACCGGGTTGCTGTCGCAGGAGACGACGAGCTTCGACGGCTCGTTCTACCGGCTCACCGAGGCGCGTAACGAACCCAAGGGCCCGCAGCGGCCTCGTCCGCCGATTTGCATCGGCGGCAACGGCGAGAAGCGCACATTGCGGATCACCGCCCGCTACGCCGACCACTGGAACTTCGTCGGAGGGCCGCCGGAGGAGTTCGCCCGTAAGCGCGAGGTGCTCGCCGCGCACTGCGCCGACGTCGGCCGTGACCCGAAGGACATCCTGTTGTCGGCTCATGTGCGGCTGAACCCGGAGCGCGATTACGACCGGGTCATCGAGGAGGCCGCAGCGCTCGGCGCCGAGGGACTGGATATGGCGATCGTGTACCTGCCGCCGCCGTACGATCCGGCAGTGCTGGAACCCCTGGCCCAGAAGATCCGGGAATCCGGCCTGGCCAGCAAAGATGGCTGACGGTCACGAAAATATAACGATGCGGCAAATAGCGGATCACCCGCCCCCCGAGCCCGCTCCGGGCCGGAGCGGGGTTCGCTAGATGCCGTAGCGAAGGAGCTCGTCGGCGGTGACCAACCGCTCGGCCTTCGCAGGAAATTCACGACTTTTGACGGGGTGACGGAACAATAACCAGGCAATTCGACCTACCCGCGACCGGGTAATCTGGTTGATGTACACGGTGACCACTCCTGCGGTGTGCAATAGCTGACCCGGGGAGCCACCTTACCGCAGCGCCCTCACCAAGTCATTAGATACCCAGGGGCTGGCAAACTCTCGGAAACACGCCGATTAATGATCGGATGTTTTTCGAGTGACGGAAGTGACGGATGTGACTCGATCCAGGCATCGATTCTCCCCTCGGATGCCGGCCACGCCGAGATTGTGCGGAGGGTCGTGCAGCGCTCTCAACCACGACCGCCCACGCAATCACGTTGCGAGAACTACCCGGCGCTCATCGGGCCTATCTGCTCTTCGCGCAAGCGCTCATCGCTGCGGGGCGGTGGTGGGCTTGATCGGCGCCGGCAGCGCCGTGTGGCCCACCAGGTAGCGGTCCACCGCGGCGGCCGCTGCGCGTCCCTCGGCGATGGCCCACACGATCAGCGACTGACCGCGGCCCATGTCGCCTGCCACGTACACCCCCGGCACCGACGTCGCGAACGCGTCGTCCCGGCTCACATTGCCGCGATCGGTGAACTCCACGCCCAGGTCGTTGAGCAAGCCCGGCCGCTCCGGACCGGTGAAGCCCATCGCCAGCAGGACGAGGTCGGCCTCCAGCACGAAGTCGGTGCCCTCGATCTTCTCGAACTTGCCGGCGTTCATCTTCACTTCGTGGGCCCGCAGGCCGGTCACGCGGCCGTTCTCGCCGATGAACTCCTCGGTGTTCACCGAGTAGACGCGGTCGCCGCCTTCCTCGTGCGCGGACGTCACGCGGTACATCAGCGGATAGGTCGGCCACGGAGTGGAGTCGGCGCGGCTCTCGGGCGGACGCGGCATGATCTCGAACTGATGCACGTGCGTGGCGCCCTGGCGATGCGCGGTGCCCAGGCAGTCGGCGCCGGTGTCGCCACCGCCGATGATGACCACCTTCTTGCCCTTGGCGGTGATCGGCGGCTCGCCGTCGTCGCCCTTGACGTCATCGCCCGCGGCAAAGCGGTTGGCCCACGGCAGGTATTCCATCGCCTGGTGGATGCCCTCGAGGTCACGGCCGGGAATCGGCAGATCCCGGCGCGCGGTCGCGCCGCCGGCCAGCACCACCGCGTCGAACTCCTTGCGCAGCTGCTGCGCGGTGATGTCGACACCGACGTTGACCCCGGCACGGAACTCGGTGCCCTCGGCGCGCATCTGCTCCAGACGCCGGTCGACGTGACGCTTCTCCATCTTGAACTCGGGGATGCCGTACCGCAGCAGTCCGCCGATGCGATCGTCCCGCTCGAACACGGTGACCGTGTGCCCAGCGCGTGTGAGCTGCTGAGCAGCGGCCAACCCGGCCGGCCCGGAACCGACAACGGCAACGGTCTTGCCCGTCAACCGATCCGGCGGCAGTGGCACCACCCAGCCCTCGGCGAAGGCGTTGTCGATGATCTCGACCTCGATCTGCTTGATCGTGACCGGATCCTGATTGATGCCCAACACGCACGAGCCCTCACACGGCGCCGGACACAGCCGACCGGTGAACTCGGGGAAATTGTTGGTCGCGTGCAGCCGCTCGATGGCGTCGTGCCAACGGCCGGTGCGCACCTGGTCGTTCCACTCCGGGATCAGGTTGCCCAACGGACAACCGTTGTGACAGAACGGGATACCGCAATCCATACAGCGGGTGGCCTGCTCGGTGAGCGTGTCGTGGGAGAAGTCCTCGTAGACCTCTTTCCAGTCACGCAGCCGCAGATCCACGGGCCGCCGCTGCGGCGTCTCCCGATGCGTGTACTTGAGAAAACCGCGGGGATCAGGCACCGGCGGCCGCCATGATCGCTTCGTCGACATCTTTGCCGCTGCTCTGCGCGTCGGCGATCGCCTGCAACACCCGCTTGTAGTCGCGCGGCATCACCTTTGTGAAGTGCGCCATCTCGTTCTCCCAATCAGCCAGAATGCGTTGCCCCACCGCTGAATCGGTGGCATCAACATGGGCGGTGATCATGTCGTGGACGTACTCGGCGTCATCCGGCCCCAGGTCCTCGAGCAGCACCATCTCGGCGTTGAGGTTGTCGCCCAACGTGTTGTGCGGATCGTGGACGAAGGTGATACCGCCGGACATGCCCGCGGCGAAGTTGCGCCCGGTGGGCCCGAGGATGATCACCCGTCCGCCCGTCATGTACTCACAGCCGTGGTCACCGACGCCTTCGACCACCGCGTGCGCGCCGGAGTTGCGTACCGCGAACCGCTCGCCGACCTGACCGCGCAGGAACATCTGCCCCTCGGTGGCACCGAACAGAGCGACGTTGCCGGCGATGATGTTGTCCTCGGCGACATAGGTCGGCGGGGCGTCCTCCGGCGGACGCACCACGATGCGTCCACCTGAGAGGCCCTTGCCGACGTAGTCATTGGCGTCGCCGTACACCCGCAACGTGATGCCCTTGGGCAGGAACGCACCGAAGCTGTTGCCCGCCGAACCGTCGAACGTGATGTCGATGGTTCCGTCGGGAAGCCCTTGCCCGCCATAGGCCTTCGTCACCTCGTGGCCCAGCATGGTGCCCACGGTGCGGTTGACATTGGCGATCTTGGTCGAGAAGCGGACCGGTGAACCGCTGTCGAGCGCTTCCCGGCTCTGCACGATCAACTGCTGGTCCAGCGCCTTGTCCAGCCCGTGGTCCTGTCGCGAACTGCAGTACAGATCCTGGTTCATGAACGCCGACTCGGGTTCGTGCAGCACCGGCGCCAGGTCCAGCTTGTGCGCCTTCCAGTGCTCGGCGGCCTGAGTGGTGTCCAGCGAGCCGACCTGCCCCACCATCTCGTTGACGGTGCGGAAGCCCAACTGCGCCATCAGTTCCCGGACCTCTTCGGCGATGAACATGAAGAAGTTCTCGACGAACTCAGGCTTACCCATGAAGCGCTGACGCAGCACCGGATTCTGGGTGGCGACGCCGACCGGGCAGGTGTCGAGGTGGCAGACCCGCATCATGATGCAGCCGGACACCACCAGCGGCGCGGTCGCGAAGCCGAACTCCTCGGCACCGAGTAGGGCGCCGACGACGACGTCGCGGCCGGTCTTGAGCTGACCGTCGACCTGCACCACGATCCGGTCCCGAAGCCCGTTGAGCAGCAGTGTCTGCTGGGTTTCGGCCAGGCCGAGCTCCCAGGGTGCGCCAGCGTGCTTCATCGACGTCAGCGGGGTGGCGCCGGTGCCGCCGTCATGGCCGGAGATCAGCACCACGTCAGCGTGGGCCTTGGACACCCCGGCCGCGACCGTGCCGACTCCGTTCTCACTGACCAGCTTGACGTGGATACGTGCGGCCGGGTTGGCGTTCTTCAGATCGTGGATCAGCTGCGCCAGGTCCTCGATCGAGTAGATGTCGTGGTGCGGCGGTGGAGAGATCAAGCCCACGCCGGGCGTGGAGTGCCGCACCTCGGCCACCCACGGATAGACCTTGTGGCCCGGAAGTTGGCCGCCCTCACCCGGTTTGGCGCCTTGGGCCATCTTGATCTGGATGTCGGTGCAGTTGGTCAGGTAGTGGCTCGTCACCCCGAACCGGCCCGACGCGACCTGCTTGATGGCGCTGCGCCGCCAGTCGCCGTTCTCGTCAGGGTCGAATCGGGTGACGGATTCACCACCCTCACCGGAGTTCGACCGGCCACCGAGACGGTTCATCGCGATCGCCAGCGTCTCGTGCGCTTCGGCAGAGATGGAGCCGTAGCTCATCGCGCCCGTGGAGAACCTCTTGACGATCTCGCTGGCCGGTTCCACCTCGTCCAGGGGAACCGGTGGGCGCACCCCGTCGCGGAATTTCAGCAGGCCGCGCAGCGAGGCGATGCGCTCGCTCTGGTCGTCGACCAGGCGGGTGTACTCCTTGAAGACCTCGTACTGGCCCGTCCGGGTCGAATGCTGCAGTTTGAAGACGGTCTCGGGGTTGAACAGGTGATACTCGCCCTCGCGGCGCCACTGGTACTCGCCACCGACCTCGAGCTCGCGGTGCGCCCACTCGTCGGGCCGGTCGAGGTAGGCCAGCGAATGCCGGGCCGCGACGTCGTCGGCGATGTCGTCGAGATCGATCCCGCCCACCGGGCAGGCCAGGCCGGTGAAGTAGTCGTCCAGCAGAGGCTGGCTGATGCCGATCGCCTGGAAGAGCTGGGCACCGGTGTAGGAGGCGAGCGTCGAGATGCCCATCTTGGACATCACCTTCAGCACGCCCTTGCCGGCGGCCTTGACGTAGTTGGCCTTGGCCTGATCGCTGCTGATGCCGGTGATCACCCCGCGGTCGACCATGTCCTCGATGGACTCGAAGGCCATGTAGGGGTTGATCGCAGCCGCACCGAAGCCGACCAGGCAGGCCATGTGGTGCACCTCGCGGGCGTCACCGGCCTCGACGACCAGGCCCACCTTCGTCCTGGTGCGCTCACGCACCAGGTGGTGGTGCACGGCCGACACCGACAGCAGCGACGGGATCGGCGCCATCTGCTCGTTGGATTCGCGGTCGGAGAGCACGATGATGCGGGCACCCTCGCGGATCGCCGTCGACACCTTGGCGCGGACGTTGTCCAGCGCTTCCTTCAGCCCCTGACCACCGCGGTTGACAGGGTAGAGGCACCGGATCACCGCCGCGCGCATGCCGTGCTTGTGTCCGCGGATCTCGTGGTCGGGGTCGACGCAGATCAGCTTCGACAGCTCGGCGTTGCGCAGGATCGGCTGCTGCAACACGATCTGGCGGCACGAGTCGGCGGTCGGGTTGAGCAGGTCGCCCTCCGGACCGACGGTGCCCTGCAGGCTGGTGACCACCTCTTCGCGGATCGCGTCCAGCGGCGGATTGGTCACCTGGGCGAACATCTGCTGGAAGTAGTCGTAGAGCATGCGCGGCCGGGCCGACAGCACCGCGATCGGTGTGTCGGTGCCCATCGAACCCAGCGCCTCGGCACCGGTCCTTGCCATCGGCGCCACCAGCAGGTTGAGCTCTTCGTAGGTGTAGCCGAACACCTGTTGGCGCAGCACCACGCGGTGGTGCGGCATGCGCACGTAGTCGCCCTGCGGCAGCTCGTCGAGATCGAACAGGCCGGCCTCCAGCCACTCCCGGTAAGGCTGCGCGGCCGCCAGCTCGTTCTTGATCTCCTCGTCGGAGACGATGCGTCCCTGCGCGGTGTCGACGAGGAACATCCGGCCCGGCTGCAACCGCATCTTCTTGACCACGGTGGAGGGGTCCAGGTCCAGGACGCCGGCTTCGGACGCCATGACCACCAGGCCGTCGCTGGTGACCCAGATGCGGGACGGGCGCAGCCCGTTGCGGTCGAGCACGGCGCCGATCACGGTGCCGTCGGTGAAGCACACCGAGGCAGGTCCGTCCCACGGCTCCATCAGCGAGGCGTGGTACTTGTAGAACGCCCGTTGCGCCGGGTCCATCGACTCGTGGTGTTCCCAGGCCTCCGGGATCATCATCAGCACCGCGTGCGGCAGGCTGCGCCCGCCGAGGTGCAGCAACTCGAGCACCTCGTCGAAGCGGGCGGTGTCCGACGCGCCGGGGGTGCACACGGGCACCACCTTGTCGAGGTCCTGGCCCGCTCCGAACACGTCGGTCTTGATCAGCGCTTCCCGCGCCCGCATCCAGTTCTCGTTGCCGGTGACGGTGTTGATCTCACCGTTGTGGGCGACCCGCCGGAACGGGTGCGCCAAGGGCCACGAGGGAAAGGTGTTGGTGGAGAACCGCGAGTGCACGATGCCCAGCGCGCTGGTGAGGCGCTCATCCTGCAGGTCCAGGTAGAACGCCTTGAGCTGCGGCGTGGTCAGCATGCCCTTGAAGACGAAGGTCTGACCCGACAGGCTGGGGAAGTACACGGTCTCGCGGCCCGGGCCATCCTGGCCGGGCCCCTTGGTGCCGAGCTCGTGCTCGGCGCGTTTGCGCACCACATAGGCGCGGCGCTCCAGTTCCATCCCGCTCGCGCCGGCCAGGAAGACCTGGCGGAACGTCGGCATCGCATCGCGCGCCAGCGCGCCCAGCGAGGAGTCGTCGGTCGGCACGTCGCGCCAGCCCAGCACCTCCAGGCCCTCGGCCTCGGCGATCTTGCCGACGGACTCACAGGCCGCCGCCGCATCCTTCGACGACTGCGGCAGGAACGCGATGCCGGTGGCGTAGCTGCCGGGCTCGGGCAGCTCGAAGTCGCAGACTGCCCGACAGAACTCGTCGGGAACCTGCAGCAAGATGCCCGCACCGTCACCGGTGTGCGGCTCCGCGCCCTGGGCGCCGCGGTGTTCCAGGTTCAGAAGCGCGGTGATGGCCTTCTCGACGATGTCGCGGCTCCGTCGGCCGTGCATATCGGCCACCATCGCCACGCCGCACGCGTCATGCTCGAACGCGGGGTTGTACAGCCCCTGAGCGTTGGGCGCCATTCCCACCTACCTTTTTCCATGCACACACCGGTCACGGCGCGCTATTGACGGCAATCGTCGACGACGGCGTTAGCCCGTCTGGCGATTGAGGCACCTTCGTGCAGCACTGAACGACGGCCCTTTCCCACTCGCCACAAGTGTTGAAAACGATATGACAAAGGGCCCGTGACATGCCAACTTAGTGCGGCCTAACAAGTTTTGCCCGGCGGTCGGGACCGCCGGCGCCGAACCCCTCCGATCACGGATGAATAACGTTGCCCCGGAGGTCATTTGACGACGCACCCACCACCCGACCCGCAAACCTGGTGGTTCAGCCGAAACTGACCACCGGAAGAAATCGTTTGCTGGAACACGAGCATCGCTTTCTGTAGTGCGATGACACCATTGTCATGCTTTGCGCGGACGCCGGGCAGATTCTTAGAGAATTGACACCAGGGCGCGGGCAAACGTCTTCCCGACCGCCGTGGGGCCGGAAAACCGTCGCTGGCAGCCGAACCCACTGCCGTTCAACAGTTCTGCCGCTACACCCGCAAGCGTACCGAGCTCATCGGCCACCTCCCGCAGACGTCGACGTGATCTGCGTTTCAGTTTACCCGCCGGGGGTATACAGCCACCCCAGCGGCGCGTCAGGCTGCAGCAATGCCCTACCCGCCCAACACCCCGCTCGGCCGCTTCGGCATCGAAACGCTCGAACAGGGGCCCGAACGCTGCGCGGCCACGGTGCCGGCCACGCCACTGGTCAATCCGCTGACGGACGCACCCACCATTGCCACGCTGGCCCTGCTCGTCGACCATCTCGGCGGCCTGATCAACCATTGTCGGCGCGGACCGGGCCAGTGGACGGTCAGCAGCGAGCTGTCGCTGGAGGTGGTCCCGGACGCGGTGGACGTCCTCGCCGCCTCGCCTGGCGCCCCGGTGCTGGGCATCTCGCGCCCGCTGGGCCGTCGCCACAACGACGCGTTGGGACTGTGTGAGCTGAGTTCCGAAGGCCGAGCGCTCGCGACGGCGACAGTGCGGTCGTTTTACATCACGGCGCCGGACACCGTCGCGCAGGACTGGCCCAGTGACGCCACCAGCGCGCCCGTCGGGCCGACGCTGCGCGAGTTGATGACCCTGGATATCGGCGAAACCGGTGGTGGGGCAACGGTTCTGATGCAGGGTGAGGATCCGGCGCTGAACAATCTCGTGGGCGTGGTGCACGGCGGAATCTCGTCGATGGGTCTGGAACTGGCGGCCTCTGCCGAGGTGAACAGGGACGTCGACGGCGAGCCGTATCGCACTGCGTCGCTGCGGGTCAACTTCCTGCGCCCGTTCCACAGCGGTGCGCAGGCGCGTTATGTGGCCGAGCGCCTGCATCGGGGGCGCAGCACCGGTGTGGCCGAGGCCAAAGCGGTGGGCAGCGACGGCCGGGTGGCGATGCTCGGCCGCCTCACGTCCTACCGCTGACCGTCACACCCCGCCCGACGAGAAGACATCGATTCGGCGACAAACGTCATCGTCGCCGCCTCCCCGTGCCAAGATCAGCGCAGGCCAGGCCCGCAAGAAGGGGGTCCCACCATGCGCACACCGACCATGCTGCACCGACTGGCGGCGGAGTTCGTCGGCACGTTCTGGCTGGTCTTCGGAGGGTGCGGGAGCGCGGTGTTTGCCGCGAAGTACATCTCCGACGACGGCGTCTCCCTGGGAATCGGTTTCGTGGGCGTCTCCCTGGCCTTCGGGTTGACCGTGCTCACCGGCGTGTACGCGTTCGGCACGATATCGGGGGGACACTTCAACCCCGCGGTCACGCTGGGCGCCGCGATCGCGAAGCGGGTGGAATGGCGAGTGCTGCCCGCCTACTGGATCACCCAGGTCGTGGGCGGCTTGCTGGCCGGGCTGACAATCTATGTCATCGCCAGCGGCAAGCCGGGATGGAACGGCACGGGGAACATGGCCGCCAACGGGTACGGGGCGCACTCCCCGGGCGGCTTTTCGCTGTGGGCGGTGCTCGTGGCCGAGGTGATCCTGACCTTCGCGTTCCTGCTCGTCATCCTCGGCTCGACCGACGACCGTGCGCCGAAGGGCTTCGCGGGACTGTCCATCGGCCTGAGCCTGACCCTCATCCACCTCATCTCGATACCGATCTCCAACACGTCAGTGAATCCGGCGCGTTCGACGGGAGTGGCGTTCTTCAACGGTGACGGCGCACCGTTGCAACTGTGGGTGTTCTGGTTGGCCCCGCTGGTGGGCGCGGCGCTTGCCGGGGCCGCGTATCCCTACCTGTTCGGCACCGCCGAGGAACTCGCCGACCGGCCTGTGCGGGACGACGCGCTCCCCGGCGGAAGCCCTGACGCCGTCGGGTGAACGGCGGCGTGACAGAAACTAGGAGTTCTTCGCCTTGCTGGCGGCGGACTTCTCGGTCGAGGTGCCCTCGTTCACCAGCTCACCACCGGAGTTCTCCAGGTGGGCGCGGACGAACCACTGGAATTTCTCCAGCTCGCCGGCGTGGGCGATGAGCATGTCCTGCGACACCAGGTCAAGCTCCTCGAGTTGCTCGATGGACTTGCGGGTGTCCTCGATGACGCCGGTGTACACCAGATCGAGAGCGGCCAGGTGGGCCTGCACGGTGTCCCGGTTCACCGAGTAGTCGTCCCAGGTGCGGTCGTTGATGATCGCACCGGGAGTGCCCTTGGGCGACGTCCCGAGAGCGGCGATCCGCTCGGCGGCCTCGTCGGCGTATCCACGGACCAGCTCGACCTGCGGGTCGATCATCTCGTGCACACCGATGAAATTCGGGCCCACCACGTTCCAGTGCACGTGCTTGAGGGTCAGGTGCAGGTCGTTGTACCTGCTGAGAGCCTTCTGAAGCAGCTCGGCAACTTCAGCGCCCTGCTTGTCTGTCATTCCGGGAACGGTGAATGTAGTCATTTCAGCTCCTTCGTTCGTCGGCCGACGTGTACCCGAGCACTCGGGCAGGTAATCGCCTCCGGTCCCATGTCACATTTCGGCCAGATTCGGGATCGGCATCCGTGGCCCGAAGCGGGCGTACACGGCCAGCCCGCTGGCGCCGAGCAGGCGAACGGCGCGGTGCCGGTGCGGGCGCATCGGTTCCAGGAGCTCGACCATCTGCGCGTCGTCGATCGGGTGCCCGAGCAGGCTGCGGCCCACCACGGTGGCCAGGTGATAGTCGCCCACCGACAGCGCGTCGGGGTCTCCGAACGCCCGCTGGGCGGTCTCGGCCGCGGTCCACTCCCCCACCCCGGGCAGGGACATCAGCGCGCGGCGGGCCGCCGCTGCCGGCCGGTCG
>MDTD01025485.1_pt1 | contig 19595 bp, 16 predicted proteins | sample 811221 | NCBI WGS metagenome assembly MDTD01 (sample SAMN05326646, study PRJNA326480) | marine metagenome | isolation source: seawater | place: Pacific Ocean: South West | collected 2011 | reverse complement strand
CCGTCGCCCTGGGCGTCGGAACGGCAGTCTTCGCAGGCCAGGGCGTTGCCTGGGCCGACGACACGGATTCCCGCGGTTCTGGGGAGTCCTCGGAGTCCTCGTCAGCAACGTCGGACAACGGCGCCTCGAACAGCTCGACCTCGGGTTCGGGCGAGGCAACGGCCGGCACGTCCCGGGGTGACAGTGGCGACGGCGACGACGCGGACGGGCCCGACGCCGACGAGGCAGACGCCGGCGATGACGAGGCCGACGACCTGGATCTCGGCCCGGACGGCGACGACGCTGACGGCGACGACGAGGGCGCCTCCGACAACGCATCCGACGACGACACAGCCGGGGACATCTCCGACGATGAAGCCGCCGAGGAGCCCACCGACGAAGCGCCTCAGGGGGGCAGCGACGAAGCGCCCCAGGGGGGCAGCGACGAAGCGCCCCAGGGGGGCAGCGACGAAGCGCCCCAGGGGGGCGACGACGCGGAGAACCCCACGCAGGATGCAGACCCCGACGAGACGACCGAGCCTGACTCGCAGCCGGCCGCGGAGACAGCCCACAAATCCGACCGCGACGCTGCCGAACCCGCCGACACCGCCACGAAGCAGCCTTCCGCGGTCGACGATCCGGCCCAGGCGCCCAAGGAGACCGGCAAGGTCGCGGTGTTCGCCAACGCCAGCACGCTGGCCGCCGCGACCACCACGACAACGACATCGACCACGACCAAGTCCCTGACCCAGCCGGTCGAACCGAAGAAGTACACCCTCGTCACCGCCGTGGTGAACGTGGTGAACAGCATGATCGACTGGGCCCGCCAACAGGCTGCCCCGAATCCCGACAGCGCTCCGCAACCGCCGTTCATGTGGGCCCTGCTGTCGTTCGCGCGCCGGGAGTTGGAGACCCTGTTCGCCGCGCGCAGCGCCGACCAGCTCGCCCGCCGCGTTGCCGCGGCTCCCACCAGCCTGGCCCTGACCGCCGACCCGGCGGCGGCCACCCTGGCGGCGGACCCGGCCGCGGCCGCCGCGCTGACGCCCTACTCGCCGTTCCTGAATCCTCAACTCAGTGCGTCGACGAACTTCGTCAGCTGGGTCACCGGCCCCTACATCTACAGCGATTCGACCGAGGCCAACACCAACATCCGGTTCGACATCTACGGCACCGACGTCGGCACGATGTGGGACAACGGGATGGTCGACGATCCCAGCACCCCGTGGAACGAGCACCAGATCCTCATCGCCGTCGGCGACTCCTTCGGCAGCGCGAACATGACCGGCCGCCACATCTACAACTCGCTGTTCCGCAGCTCCGACGACGATCTCTCCGACGGCATGACCATCCCGGACGGGGAATGGTTCAACGGCAACATGTTCGGTGGCGCCCCGCTCGACGGCCCGACCCAGGCGCGGCCCATCATCAACCGGCCGTCATGGCTGCCCAACTCGGTGACGCTGATCCCCACGGCAGGAGTCTCGCTGCCCACCGAGGTGACCGAGGAGACGCCGTTCGGCACCATCCAGTACGTCAGCTTCATGTCGGTGTCGAACTGGGGCTCGGCGGGCCGCTGGAGCACCAACTACTCGGCGATCGCCTACTCCACCGACAACGGCGAGAACTTCACCGTCGCCCCGGAAAGTGTCCGCTACAACTCGATCTTCAGCGGCAACAAGAACTTCCAGCAGTCGGCCTTCGTCAAGGGTGACGACGGATACGTCTACATGTACGGCACGCCCAACGGCAGGCAGGGCGCGGCGTATCTGGCCCGGGTGACACCGGAGAACATCCTCGACGCCGACAAGTACGAGTATTACAAGAAGGCGTCCTCGGGCTGGTTCGGATCCAGCTCGGCCAAGTGGGTGAAGAACAGTCCGTCCTCGGCGTCGGCCATCATCGGCAAGTCGGGTGGGGCGTGCGGGTCGACGAAACCGGGCTACACGGTCAGCGAGATGTCGGTGCAGTACAACGACTACCTGGAGAAGTACGTCGTCATGTACGGCGATCAGTTCAACAACGTGGTCATCCGCACGTCTGACACCCCGCAGGGCGAGTGGTCGGACGCGACGGTGCTGATCACCCAGCAGTCCGGCGGTATCTACGCCCCGATGATGCATCCGTGGTCGCCGTCGACGGTCGGCACCGGCTCGGACCTGTACTGGAACCTGTCGCTGTGGTCGGACTACAACATCATGCTGATGCGTACCGACCTGACCAAGATCTGAGCGGCTCAGTCGGCGAACGATATCGACGCCGGCGAGCAGCCGACCACTTCGCTGTCCGGCGGGAACGTCGCCGGACGCGCCCCGGGTATGGTCGTCTGCCGATAGAACGCGTGCGTGGCATCCGCTGAGCACTCGAAGTTGGCGTTGAGCACCTCGAAGCTCGCCGGATCGGCGCCAGCAATGACTTCGCCCATCCAGTAAACACGTTGCGAATCAACGGCATACGGTCCCTCGATCACCCGGAAACTCGCCACGTCGGCATCGGCGATCTGACGGTCGAAATAGAACGCGTGCTCGGCGTCGCGGGAGTAACCACCGGACAGCACCTCGAATGTCGACGGCGAGGCACCCCGGATCGGGCGATTGTTCACGTACACCGAGCCGCCGTCCCTGGCGAACAGGTAGTCGTCTTCATCGGAGAGGATCTCGAACTCTGCCGGGTCGTGGGACAGCACCGCACCGTCGGAGGCGTAGACCCGCGAGCTGTCTTTACTCAGGCCACCGGGCAGCAGTTCGAAATGCCCCGGATCGGTGCTGATCGGCTGGTCGTGCTGGTAGACCCGCCGGCTGTCCCTGGCGAAGCCGGGCCGCTCCAGCAGTTCGAACGATCCCGGCTGCGCCCCCGGCAGCGGGTATCCGTTGATGTAGACCTGGCCGCTGTCGCGCGCGTAGGTCCGGTCGATGATGTCGAAGGTGGCGGCGTCTGCGCCGTCGATTTCGAAAGCCTTGCCGGGAAACGGATTCAGATAGTAGACGGCGTTGTCACGGACGTGGTACCCGGCTTCGTCGACGAGCGAGTCCGGCTCGTCGACGGTGCTGCATCCCCCCGACAACGCCACGGCCACCAGCACGGTCGCGGCGATGATTGTGCGCATACCTCCATGGAAGCACTCAAACCACCGGAACATCGACGATCGGGCGCTGCACTGCGGCCCCGGGACCGTCGAAATGCCACCACTCGCCCGAGTACACGGTGAATCCGCCGGCTTCCATCGCCTCACGCAGGCGGGCCCGGTTGGCCCGGGCGGCCGGGCTCACGCCGTCGCTGGCGTCGGCATGGCTGCGCGGCGTGAAGTCGTCGAAACCGGTGCCCATGTCGACCAGACCGGTCGCGTCGGCCAGCGTGACGTCCACCGACCGGCCCGTCTCGTGACTCTTCGAATAGGGGCCCGGCCGGGCCACCCAGGCGGGATTGGGAACCACCTCGAACATCGCCACCTGGACCGAATGCGGCCGGTAACAGTCCCAGAACACCAGCCGCTCGCCGCCCCGGCGCACCACCGCCGCGGCCGTGCGGAGCCCGGCGGCCAGCGATTCGTGCACCAGGCAGCGGGCCCCGGCCGGGTACAGCGGCGCCCCGACGAAGTTGGCGGAGGTGGCGTAGCGCAGGTCGATCACCGCATCCGGCACCACGCTGCGCACGTCGACGAACCCCACCGCGCGCGCCGCATCCGACACCGGCGGCACCTGGGCCGCCGACAGGGGCGCGGCCGCGAGCCCGCCAATCACCATGCCGCACAGCACAACGATGCGTCGCCCCAGTTTCATGAAGCCAGCCTAGGCATACACTGCGCTGGTGCGCGACGTACTCGACGAGCTGCTCGCCGTCTGGCGGGCCGGCGGCACGGCCGGGCTGTCGACCGTCGTGCGCACGATGAAATCGGCACCCCGACCACCGGGAGCGGCGATGGTGGTGTCCCCGGACGGCACCGTCGCCGGGTCGGTGTCCGGCGGATGTGTCGAGGCTGCGGTGTACGAACTCGCCGCCGACGTGGTCGCCAGTGGCCGTCCCGAGCTGCAGCGCTACGGCGTCAGCGACGACGACGCGTTCGCGGTCGGGTTGACGTGTGGCGGCACCATCGACGTGTTCACCGAAGCGGTGTCGCGCGAGACGTTTCCGTACCTTCAGGCTGTCGCCGACGCCATCGCCGCACACCGTGCGGTCGCGGTCGCCACGATCGTCGCCCATCCCGACTCCGCCCGGGTGGGGGCGCGGCTGGTGGTCGGCGCCGACTCGACCCTGGGCACCCTCGGGTCGGCCCGCGCCGACGCCGCAGTCGCCGACGACGCGCGCGGGCTGCTGGCCGCCGGCCGGTCGGCGGTGCTGACCTACGGTCCCGACGGCCAGCGCCAGGAGGCGGGCATGGAGGTCTTCGTCGCCAGTCACGCTCCCCCGCCGAGAATGCTCGTCTTCGGAGCCATCGACTTCGCCGCTGCGCTGGCCCGCCAAGCCGCGTTGCTGGGTTACCGGGTCACCGTCTGCGACGCCCGGCCGGTGTTCGCCACGGCCGCCCGATTCCCCGCCGCGGAGGACGTCGTCGTCGACTGGCCCGACCGCTATCTGGCCGAACAGGCCGAACAGGGCGCGATCGACGACCGGACCGCGATCTGCGTGCTGACCCATGATCCCAAGTTCGACGTTCCCGTCCTGCAGGTCGCGCTGCGGCTCCCCGAAGTGGGCTACATCGGGGTGATGGGATCGCGGCGCACCCACCAGGACCGGCTGCGCCGGCTGCGCGAAGCGGGACTGTCCGATGCCGAACTGGCCAGGTTGTCCAGCCCGATCGGGTTGGACCTCGGGGCGCGAACACCGGAGGAGACCGCGGTGTCGATCGCCGCCGAGATCATCGCGCGGCGCTGGGGCGGCGGTGGTCGACCCCTCACTGAGCTGGGCGGACGCATCCACCACGAGGCCTGAACAGCGATGAGACATTCATGGTGGAAATGTCTCTCTCGAATACGATAACGTCACTCTCCAAGTGCAGAGGGGAGTGATCGAACTGACCGACCCCGCCAGCCACACCGGCACCGTCACCGCGCGCTACGCCGGCCGACGTGTCGAACGCATCGAAGACAGCCGGCTGCTCACCGGTCACGGCTCGTTCGTCGACGACATCAGTCGTCCCGGCATGCTGCACGCCTGCTTCGTCCGCAGCCCGTTCGCCCGCGCCAGGATCCGCGAATTCGACGCCTCGGCCGCGCTGGCCCTGCCCGGCGTGCACGCGGTCTTCACCGCCGCCGACCTGAACCCCGACGTCCGCGAGGCCTGGCACGCGGTGGCCGGCAAGGACATCCCGGACACCCCGCGACCACCGCTGGCCGAGGACGAGGTGCGCTTCGTCGGAGATCCGCTCGCGCTGGTCATCGCCGAGAGCCGCTATCTGGCCGAGGACGCCATCGAACTCATCGACGTCGACTACGAACCGCTGCCCGCGATCGCGGACTTCACCCGCGCGGTGGGCGGGTCGGCCGCGGGGGCGCCCGTCGTGCACGAGGCCTATCCCGACAACGTGGCCGGCGGAATGGGCGGGGCGCCGCCGGATGAGGAAACCTTCTCCGGGGCCGCGCACGTCGTTTCGGCGCACGTCTACCAGCAGATCCACGCACCGGTCCCGATCGAGACCCGCGGGATGGTGGTGGACTGGCAGGCCGCCTCCGGTGATCTGACCATCTGGGCGTCCACCCAGACCCCGCACGAGCTGCGCGCCTTCGCGGCGCGACTGCTGGGTATCCCGGCCCAGCGGGTGCGGGTGATCATGCGCGACACCGGCGGCGGCTTCGGTCAGAAGGTCGTGCCGATGCGCGAGGACATGTGCGTGCTGCTGGCCGCCCGTCGCGTCTCGGCGCCACTGAAGTGGATCGAGGACCGCCGGGAGAACCTGATGACGGCCGGTCAGGCGCGTCACGTCGACGGTGACGTACGGATGGCGTTCGACGAGGACGGCACCATCCTCGCTGCCGACATCGACTTCCTCCAGGACGTCGGGGCCTACCCCACGCCGTATCCCGTGCTCACCACCGCGGCGATCGGGATGTTCTTCCCCGGCCCCTACCGGGTCCCGAAGGCCAGCTTCAACTACAAGACGGTGTTCTCCAACACCGCGGGCCTGGCCGCCTACCGGGGCCCGTGGCAGTACGAAACCCTCACGCGGGAAATCCTTCTCGACATCGCCGCCCGCCAGATGGGTCTGGACCCGCTCGAGTTGCGGCGCCGCAACATCCTGCGCGGTGACGAGATGCCCTATTTCAATCCGAACGGCATGCCCTACGACCACGTCGCCCCGGCGGACACCCTCGAGCAGGCGGTGAAGATCCTCGACCACGAGGGCTTCCGCACGCTGCAGGCCGAAGCGCTGGCGCAGGGCCGCTACCTCGGCCTGGGCTACTCGGCCTACATCGAGCCAACCGGCGCAGCCACCGGCCACCTCGCCTCCGAGGGCGCCACCATCCGGATGGAGTCGACGGGCAAGATCAACGTCTACGTCAACGGCGGTTCGACGGGTAACAGCATCGAGACGACGGTCGTGCAGTTGACGGCAGACGCGCTCGGTGCCGACATCGACGACGTCGCCACCATCCAGGGCGACACCGCCGTCACGCCGTACGGCGCCGGCACCCAGGGCAGTCGCAGCGGACCGATGACCGCCGGGGCGGTGCACGAAGCAGGCACCATCCTGCGCAGGCAGATCGTCGCGATGGCCGCGGCGAGGCTGGGCGTCGAGGAGTCCGCCGTGGAACTGTCCGGGTCGAAAGCCCTGGTCCGCGAGGACCCCGGCACGTCGGTCAGCTTCGCCGACCTCGCCTACCGGGCCTACTACGAGCCGCAGCAGCTGCCGCCGGGGATGTCGGCGTCACTGGAGGCGACAGCGCGGTTCACTTCTCCCCCCACCGCGCCGATCCACTGGGCCAACGCCACCCATGCGTGCACCTGCGAGGTCGACGTCGAGACCGGTCACGTGACGTTGACGCGCTACATCGTCAGCGAGGACGTCGGCCCGATGATCAATCCGAACGTGGTCGAGGGTCAGATCGCCGGCGGCACTGTGCAGGGCATCGGCGGTGCGCTGCTGGAGCAGATGTCCTACGACGAGGACGGCAACCCGCTGTCGTCGACGTTCGTCGACTACCTGCTGCCCACCGCCACCGAGGTACCGCCGATCGAGTACGGCCATGTCGAGATTCCCGGCCCGGGTGTCGGTGGTTACAAGGGCTGCGGCGAGGGCGGCGCGATCGGTTCCACGCCCGCGGTGATCAACGCGATCAACGACGCGCTGGCGCCGCTGGGCGCGACGATCACCGCCCTTCCGGCCTCCCCGGCCGCCATCATCGAAGCCATCGAACAAGCGGCGAACTAGCGCCAGAGCGGAGCGATCATGGAGTTGGTCAACGAATTTCGCGTCCCGGTTCCCGCCACGACCGCGTGGACGGTGCTGACCGACGTGCAGCGTGTCGCACCGTGCATCCCGGGCGCGCAGCTGCTGTCGGTCGACGGTGACGATTTCACCGGGGCGGTGAAGGTCAAGGTCGGCCCAATCACGGTGTCCTACCAGGGCGAGGCCACGTTCACCGAGAAGGACGAGTCCGCGCAGCGGGTCGTCATCAGGGCCAACGGCAAAGAGACCCGGGGCAGCGGTAACGCCGCCGCGTTGGTCACCGCACAGCTGAAGGACGAAGGCGACGTCACCGGGGTGGTCATCACCACCGACCTGACGATCTCGGGGAAGGCGGCCCAGTTCGGCCGCGGCGTGCTCGCCGACGTGGCCGGCAATCTGATCGCGCAGTTCGCCAGGCGGCTGGAAGCCGACCTACAGGGCGGTGCCGCTGAGCAGACCACCACGGCCGCCACCGCAGAGCAGGTCACCGCTGCGGCCGCACCCAGCGCCGACGACTCGGTCGACCTGGTGAAAGTGGTGGCGCTGCCGATCGCCAAGAGGTACGCGCCCGTCGTCGCTGCGCTGGCCGGCGGTCTGGCCGCCGGCATCCTGATCGGCCGGCGCCGGCGCAGTCCTCACGTGCCGCCCGCGCTCGATGAGCTGCTGGCCGCGCTGTCGCGGCTCACCTCATGAAGGCCGCCCCGTTCGCCTACCACCGGCCTGAGTCGGTGAAGGAGGCCGCCGACATGCTCGCCGAATTCGGTGACGACGCCAAGGTGTTGGCCGGTGGCCAGAGCCTGGTGCCGATGCTGGCGATGCGGTTGACGCACTTCGACAATCTCATCGACATCTCCCGCGTCGACGAGCTGTGCGGCATCGATCTCGACGACGGGGCGGTACGCGTCGGCGCGACCACCTCCCACGCGCTCGTCGGGATGGACGACGAGGTCGCCGACTCTGTTCCGCTGCTGACGATGGCCACCCCGCACATCGGCCACTTCCAGATCCGCACCCGCGGCACGTTGGGTGGTGCGATCGCCCACGCCGACCCGGCCGCGGAATACGCCGCCGTGGCGCTGGCCCTCGACGCCGACATGGAGGCGTACTCCTCACGCGGCCCCCGGGCCATCCCGGCCGCCGAGTTCTTCACCGGCTTGTGGGAGACCTCGCTGGCTTCCGACGAGATCCTCACCGCGGTGCGGTTCCCGGTGTGGGACGGCCGCAGCGGCTTCGCCGTGCATGAGTTCGCACGCCGACACGGCGATTTCGCGATTGCCGGTGCCGTCGCGGCGGTCCAGGTCGACGCTGATGACCGGGTGATTCGGTGCGGGGTGGGTCTGCTCGGTCTGGGTTCGACGCCACTGCGCGGCACCACTGCCGAGGACGCTCTTGTCGGCCGGACGGTGGGCGACCTCGACAGGGACGCCGCGCTCGAGCTCGCCCGGTCGACCATGGCGGCCATCGAGGACATTCCCGCCGATCTGCAGGGGTCGTCGACATACCGGGCCCGGGTCGGCGCGACGATGCTGGCGCGGGCGCTCTCCGAAGCCCTCGCAGCGGCGAGTGAGAAAGAGTGACGATGCACGAGACAGCAGTCGAGATCACCTTGAACGGCAAGCAGGTTCGCCACATCGTGGAACCGAGGTTGACGCTGGCGGACTTCCTGCGTGAGAAGTGCGGGCTGACCGGCACGCACCTGGGGTGTGAGCACGGCGCCTGCGGTGCCTGCACCGTGCTGCTCGACGGCCAGGCGGTGCGGGCATGCCTGATCTTCGCGGTACAGGCCGAGGGGCAGGACGTCACGACCGTCGAAGGGATCGCCGACGAATCCGGCGAGCTGTCGCCCGTGCAGTCTGCGCTGCGCGAGTGCCACGGCCTTCAATGCGGTTTCTGTACACCAGGATTCGTCACCAGCATCACGGCTCTGCTGCGGGAAAACCCGTCTCCCACCGATGAGGAGATTCGCGAGGGCCTGTCCGGGAACTTCTGCCGGTGCACCGGCTATCAGGGCATCATCAACGCGGTTCGCCGCGCCTCCGAGATGACCGAAACGACTGCAACGGCTGAAATGACTGGCCGGGCTATGAGTTGAGCGCCGGCGCCGGGCCCGTCCGGCCTGGCCACCCTCTCGCGCCGGCGTCGTCTCACGAGCGTGAATCGTTTGCGAAAAGTCGTGCAGTTTCTCGCAATCAGTTCACGCTCGGCGACGGGCCGCGCCGGTACGGCATGCTGAGGACATGAGAATCGGATTCATCGGGCTGGGAAACATGGGCTCGGGCATGGCTGCCAACCTGCTCGCTGCCGGCCACGAGGTCATGGCGTACAACAGATCACCCGAGAAGGCTGCGGCGCTCGTGGAGCGCGGCGCGACCGCGGTCACGACGGTCGCCGACGCCTGCACCGGCGACGTCGTCATATCGATGCTGGCCGACGACCCGGCCGTCGAATCGGTGACATTCGGCGAGGCAGAGACACGCGGAATCCTCGCCTCGCTGCCGCAGGGCGCGATTCACGTCTCGTCGAGCACGATCAGCGTTGCGCTGGCAGACCGGTTGACCGCCGCGCATGCCGAGGCCGGCCAGCACTTCGTGTCCGCACCGGTGTTCGGCCGACCCGAAGCGGCCGCCGCCGCGAAGCTGTTCGTGGTCGCCGCCGGAGACCCCGCTGTGATACAGGATCTCTCGCCGGTGTTCGACGCGGTCGGTCGACGCACATTCGCCATCGCGCCGGAACCCAAGACAGCCAACCTCGTGAAGCTGTCCGGCAACTTCCTGATCGCGTCGGTCATCGAATCGCTCGGCGAGGCAATGGCTCTGGTGGGCAAAGCCGGCGTGGACAAACAGCAGTATCTGGAGCTGCTGACCTCGACACTCTTCGCGGCCCCGGCCTATCAGACCTACGGCGGGCTGCTGGCCCGCCGGGAATTCGAACCGGCGGGCTTCGCCGCGCACCTCGGGCTCAAAGACGTGCGCCTGGTCCTGGCCGCCGGTGAGCAACTCGAGGTGCCGCTACCGATCGGCAGCCTGTTGCGCGACCGCTTCCTGACTCTGCTTGCCGGCGGCGGCCGCGAGCTGGACTGGTCGGCGCTGGGCGCGCTCGCCGAATGGGAAGCCGGCGGCGAGAAGCCGAGCCCGCGCTAGCCGGTCACGACTCCGCGCAACCCGTCGGCGCCGAACAGCGGCTCGAGCATTCCCGACAGGTCCGGCCCGCGGCGCAGCCCGTGCCCGCCGTCGACGTTGATGATCTGGCCGGTGATGAAACTGGCGGCGTCACTGAGCAGAAACACCGCCAGGTTGGCGATGTCCTCCACCTCGCCGAGCCGCGGCAGCGGCGTGCACGCCCGGTAGTCGTCGCTGACCGCGGGCGACTCCATGATCGGGGCCACCATGTCGGTGCGGGTCAGACCCGGCCGGATTCCGTTCACCCGCACCGACGACGGGCCGAGCTCGTCGGCGGCCACCATCATCAGGTGATCCAGCGCGGCCTTGCTGGGCCCGTAGGCGCCGAACCAGCGGTGGGTGTTGCTCGAGGCGATCGAGGAGATCCCGATGAACGAGCCTCCCCCGTTGCGGACCATCTCGCGGGCGGCGTGCTTGAGCACGTACATCGTGCCGTTGATGTTCAGGTCGACGGTGTTACGCCACGCCGCCGAGTCGATCTGGGTGATCGGCCCGATGGTCTCCGAGCCGCCGGCGCTGTGCACGACGCCGTCGAGCCGGCCGTGCCACGCCGTCGCCGCTTCCACCAGACGCGCCGCCTCGTCCTCGTCGGTCACGTCGGCGGGTTCGTAGATGACCTCACCTGCGCCGTCTCCGGCCTGCCCGCCGATCTCCTCGGCCGCGGCGGCCAGCTTGTCGGCGTTGCGCCCGGCCAGGACGGCGTTGCCACCCGAAGCGACGATGGCGGCCGCGGCACCCTTGCCGATTCCGCTGCCACCTCCGGTGACCAGAAACGTCCGACCCGACAACGAAAGCAGCACGAGAACCCCTTCAGCCGTATAACTGGAACAAGTTCTAGTTATACGTCACGGTTCGTCGCGGCGAGCGGGCTTCGGCGCTCCGAGGGTGCGCCAGTCCGGAACATCCGGTGGGAGGCCGATCGGATACCGGTTCTCGTTGTGGGCCGCCCAGTGGGCATGGCCGAGTTCGTGGATGTGGAACGCGTGACGCAGCGCCTCGGTGAATCCCATCGCGTCGCTCGCGGCGTTCACCGAATCCTTCACGAGCAGCGCCGCCATCGTCGGCCGCTCGGCGATGCGGCGGGCGAAGTCGAGGGTCTTGTCCTCAAGCTCGGCACGCGGGAAAACCTTCGAGACCATGCCCAGCCGGTGGGCCTCGTCGGCGTCGATCGAATCACCGGTCAGCAACAGCTCCTTGGCCTTGCGGGCCCCGAATTCCCAGGGGTGCGCGTAGTACTCGACACCCGGCATCCCCATGCGCACCGCCACGACGTCGCTGAACTTCGCGTCGTCGGCGGCGACGATGAGATCACATGCCCAGATCAGCATCAACGCCGCCGAGATCGCGTTGCCCTGCACCTGGGCGATGGTGATCTTGCGCAGATCGCGCCACCGGCTCGTGTTCTCGAAGAAGTAGTGCCACTCCTGCAGATAGGTGCGCTCAGCGACAGCCGCGCGGGTGGCTCCGTTGATCCGGAAGCTGGGGTGCTGATCGGGGCCCGGCGCCCGCTCGGCAAGGGCGGCCTCCGAGCCCAGGTCGTGTCCGGCCGAGAAGTTCTTCCCGCGGGCGGCGAGGATGACGACCCGGACCTGGTCGTCGGCCTCGGCCCGGCCGAACGCTTCGTCGAGTTGGACCAGGAGGGTGCGGGACTGCGCGTTCTGCGCCTCGGGACGGTTGAGCCAGATCCGCGCGATGCGCCCGTCATCGAGGGTCTCGTAGGTGACCTGCTCCTGGTTCGCCGATGCGGCACTCATGCTGTGCACATTACGTCCGAGCGGCTTGCTTACCAGCACTCACCTGCCGGTTGGCTACAGTTGTGCCATGCCTGCGAAATCTGATCCCGCCGACCTCGGCGACGTCGAGCCCATCGCCGACAGCACCGAGCGTCAGGCCCGTCGGGTGGTGGCCGCCTACGCCACCGACGCCGACGAATGCCGCGTCTTCTTGTCCATGCTCGGCATCGGTCCGGCGAAGCTCGACGCCTGATGACCGCCCAGAGCGGTCCCGAGGCCCGCTCCACGGGCGGATCCCCTGCGCCGTCCACTGGGACGGCGGACTTCGTCGTGGTGGCCAACCGGCTGCCGATCGACATGATCCAGAAACCCGACGGCACCGTCGAGTGGAAGCGCAGTCCCGGCGGCCTCGTGACGGCTCTGGAGCCGCTGCTGCGCCGGCGCCACGGCGCGTGGATCGGCTGGCCCGGCGTGCCCCAGGAGCCCGGCGATCCCAACGCCAGCGAGGAGCCCATCGAGCAGGACGGGATGTCGCTGGTCCGAGTCCGGCTCAGCGCGGACGACGTCGCGAAGTACTACGAGGGGTTCTCCAACGGCACCCTGTGGCCGCTGTACCACGACGTCATCGTCAAGCCGATCTACCACCGGGAATGGTGGGACCGCTACGTCGAGGTGAACCGGCGCTTCGCCGAGGCGACCGCCCGCGTGGCGGCCGAGGGAGCCACGGTGTGGGTGCAGGACTACCAGCTGCAGCTGGTGCCCAAGATGCTGCGCATGCTCAGGCCCGATCTGACGATCGGGTTTTTCCTGCACATCCCGTTCCCGCCCGTCGAGCTGTTCATGCAGATGCCGTGGCGTACCGAGATCACCGAGGGTCTGCTGGGTGCCGACCTGGTCGGATTCCATCTGCCGGGGGGCGCGCAGAACTTCCTGATCCTGGCCCGCCGGTTGGTGGGCGCGAACACCTCCCGCGCGACGGTCGGGGTGCGGTCCCGGTTCGGGGAGGTGCAGGTCGGGTTCCGCACCGTCAAGGTCGGCGCGTTCCCGATCTCCATCGACTCCACCGATCTGGACCAGAAAGCACGCAGCAAGAGCACTCGGCAGCGTGCCCGCGAGATTCGTCAGGAGTTGGGCAACCCCCGCAAGATCCTGCTGGGTGTGGACCGCCTGGACTACACCAAGGGCATCGATGTGCGGCTGGAGGCCTTCTCCGAGCTGCTCGCCGAGGAGCGGATCAACCGCGAGGACACCGTGCTGGTCCAGCTGGCCACCCCCAGCCGGGAACGGGTGGAGAGCTACAAGGCGATGCGCGAGGGCATCGAGCGCCAGGTCGGCCACATCAACGGTGAGTACGGCGAGGTCGGCCATCCGGTGGTGCACTATCTGCACCGGCCGGTGCCGCGCGAGGATCTGGTGGCGTTCTTCGTCGCCGCCGACGTCATGCTGGTCACCCCGCTACGTGACGGCATGAACCTGGTGGCCAAGGAGTACGTGGCGTGCCGCAGCGACCTGGGCGGCGCTCTGGTGCTCAGCGAGTTCACCGGCGCATCGGCCGAGCTGCGCCAGGCCTACCTGACCAACCCGCATCACCTCGAAGGTGTCAAGGACGCCATCGAGGCTGCGCTGAACCAGTCGCCCGAAGAGGGCAGACGGCGCATGCGAGCGCTCCGTCGCCAGGTCCTGGCGCACGACGTGGACCGCTGGGCGCGGTCGTTCCTCGATGCGCTGGCCTCAGCGGGCAGCGAGCGGGGTTCCGGTCAGATCGGGGTGATGTAGTCGATCAGCCACTTGCCGTCGACCTTCTTGTAGTCGACGCGTAGGCGGCTGCCGTCGTAGACGGGCTGGCGAGACTTGTCGGTCACGGTGCGGTTCATGAACACCATCACCGATCCCGAATTACGTTGCGCGTCCAGCACTCCCGCGCCGACCACGTTGGCCTGACTGACCAGCTGCCGCTCGCGGGCCTGCGGGATGATGTCCTCGGTGGCGCGTTCCTCGAACTCCTGGCGGTAGCTGGGCGTGAGCAGCGGGAAGACGTCGAGAAGGCTACGCTCGACGGTCTGGTAGTCGTAGCCGAACACCTTCGGAATCTGGTCGGTGGCCAGCGGCGCGAGTTCGCTGCGCGCTTCCTGCTCACCTGCGAGCTGGACCCCGTTCCAGTACAGCGCGCCGCCGTAGGCCGCCAGCGCCACCACGCCCGCGGCGAGCACCACCGCGAGCGTCGACCAGAGCCGGACCGCCCGCATCAGTTACCGCCGTCGGGATACTTGAGGTCGTATCCGGTCATGTGACCGGCGTCGTCCTCGTGCACGATCACCCGCAGCCGGTACGGCTGGGACGGCTTGTTGGTGCCCTCCATGTCCGTCACGGTCACCCGCACCGACACCAGGACCGCAGCGTTATTCGTCACCTCGTCGATCTCTTCGAGCGCAGCGCCGTTGATGACGGCCTCCGAGCTGGCGTTGGTGTCGCGGAAGATCGCCTTGAGGTTCTCGACGTTGTTGTCCTGGCTGAGCATGTCCCGCAGCGGCCCGCTGGTGCTGTTGACGAACCGGTCCACGCTGTCATCGATGTTGTCCTGCGTGTAGCTGAACATGTTGACCACCAGCTGACGCGCGGTGTCGACGAAGCGCTGGTCACGGGCCTGCTCGGCCTGGGCCTCACGTTGGGAGGACAGCAGCAGCGCAGCACCGGTCGCCAGGGCGGCGGCCACCACCACCAGTGTCAGCATGGAGACCAACGCCACCAGCCTGCGGTTGGCGGGGCGGCGCGGCGGCGGACCGGCGGGGCGGACCGGACGAACCTTGACCGTCGGGGGCGGTGCCAGCGCTACCGAACCTGCGGTGTCTGGTGACGCCGTGCTGGTGCCGGTGCCGGCCGGGCCCGCGGCCCGCGAGGCGCGCCGTCGCACCGGCCGGCCGGCCGACGCCGACATGTCGCGGGATTCCTCTTCGGACAAATTCGCCTTCTTCACGGTCCTTTCGGACCTGGTCAGATCTGTTCGGGCGCCAGCATCAGGTCGACCCAGTTCTCTGCGGGCGCCAGTGCGTCGGTGCCGGGCGCGAAGATACCAGTCCCGCCTGAGGGATCGACGAACTCGCCGTTCTGGTCGTAGGTCGCGGTCGCCGGTCCGCTGGCCAGCGGCATCTCAGCGGGCAGCGGACCAGGCGCCGGCCCAGGTGCGCCGGGGGCCGGACCCGGCGCAGGTGCCGCGGGGGCCGGTCCCGGCGCCGGTGGGGTGCGGCCGTACGGCGGCACCACTTCGTCGGGCGGCGAGAAGTACGGCCACGGCGGCGGAGGCGGCCCCACCTCGTTGGGCGGGTAGGGCAGCGGGAACGGCGCGTGCGGCGCAGGCCCCGGCCCGGGCGCCACCCCGGGCGGCAACTGCACCGACGGGGGTCCCGGATCCGGATCGACCTGCGGCGGGATCATCGGGAACTTGTTGGGCGGCAGGATGTTGCGGCCGTCCTCGATCGGTGTCCCGACCGGCACGGGCGGTCCGCGCCACGGATTGCTGCCGATCGGCACATAGCCGTTGGGATCGCGGCACAGCTGGATGGTGGGCGCGCGCTTGCCCGGAAACTCCTGGCACGGATAGTTGCGCGCACCGCGCACCACACTGGGATCGTTCTGCGGTGTCTTGCAGTACATGTCGGTCGGCAGTTCACGCAGTGTGGTGTCGGCCGGGGACCGGATCTGGGTGGGCGGGATGAAGCCCACCGAGCACGGTGGCGCATCCCCCAGGTTGATCTTGAAGTCAAGCTTGCCGCCCTCGTCCGCCGGCAGTCCGGTGCCGACGGTGTTCAGCGCGGCGAGCAGGGCCGGGAACACGACGAGCGAGTGTTCCAGCGACTTGCGGTAGATGACGCCGATGCGGCCGAAGTTGGCCAGATTGGCGGCCAGCACCGGGAACGTCGGACGGATACCCGCGAACGTCTCGTTGGCCACCTCGGTGGTACCGGGGACGGTCTGCAGCGTGGACCGCAGCTGCGGGTCGGCGTTGGCGACCTCGGTGGTCAACCGGGCCAGTCCGTCGGCCAACGAGCGGATGTCGTCGCCGCTGCGCAGTTGCGCTTCCAGGAACGGTCCCGCCTGGTCGATCAGCGAAGAAGTTTGGTCGAAGTTGGCGTTGGCCTCGTCGACCAGCAGTCGCGCCGACTGGATCAGCCGGGCCAGTTCCGGCCCGGATCCGTTGAACGCCTTGAACGTCTCGTCCAACAGGTCCTGCAGCCGGGTGTCACCGACGCTGCTGATCAGCGCGTCGGCCTCCTGCAGCATGCCGTAGATGTCCTGGCCGATCGCGGTGCGATCCACCGGGATCACCGCGCCGTTGCGCAGTGCGCCGGGCGCCGCCTGCTCCGGCGGCACCAGGTCGATGTACTGCTCGCCCACCGCCGAGACGCTCTTGACGGTCGCGGTCACGTTCTCCGGAACCGGCGTGCCGCTGTCCAGTCGCATCTTGGCGACCACGCCGTCGTCGGTGAGCCCCACGGACTCGACCCGGCCGACGGTCACGCCGCGGTAGGTGACGTTGGCGTTCTGGTACAGCCCGCCGGCCGCGGTGAAGTTCGCGCTGACGTTGTAGGCGCCGATACCGACTGCCTCCGGGAGGCGCAGGTAGAAGATCGAGATGGCGCCGACGGTCAGCACCGTCACGATCGCGAAGATCGTGAGCTGGATCCGGGTCAGGCGGTCGATCATTGCACCGGCCCGTCGTGCTGGGTCGCCGTGCCCGGCGGGATCTCGAACGGATCGGCCGCCTGGCCGGACAGGTTCGAGTTGGCTCCGATCAGGAAGTCGGGCGTGTTGATGACCTCGCTCATCCGTTTCATGTTCGGGTCCAGCCCCTTCGAGGTGGTGAACACGGTTTCACCGAGTCGGCGCAGCGTCAGATCGAACGTGACGAACACGTTGAGGTAGTCGCCGCGCACCGCCTTGCGGAGGTAGTCGTAGTGGAACGGGAACGTCGGCAGGAACTCCAGGCTCTTGATGAACTCGTCCGCATGATCGTTGAGCGCCTTGATCACCGGGTACAGATCCCTGAAGTCCTCGGTGAAATCGTCCTTGGTCTGCTGCAGGACCCGGGACCCGACCTCGGCGAAGCTGCGCAATGCGGCGAACGCGTCGACGATGTTGGCGCGGTTGCGGTTGAGCACCTCCAGCGCCCCGGGCAACGTGTCCAGAGTCCGCCCGAGGCTGTCCTGGCTGCGTGCCAGGATGCCGGCGAACCGGTTCAGCCCCTCAGCCGCGGCGATGATGTCCTCGGTCTGGCGGTCCAATGAGGCGGTCAGCTCGGCAAGCCGTGGGATCAGTTCGGCGAAGGACCCCTGCCGGCCGGCGACGGCGTTGTAGGTCTCGTCGGTGATGTCCTGCAGCGCACCGAGATTGCCCTTGTTGACCACGACACCCAGGGAGGACAGCACCTCCTCGGTGGTGGGATAGCGGCCGGTTCGGCTCATCGGGATCTCCGAGCCCTGCTTCAGCCGGCCCTCTCCGGGCTCGTCGACCGGTTCGGCCAACTCGATGTGCTGAGACCCGAGCAGCGAGGTCTGCGCAACCCGCGCGATGGCGTTGGCCGGCAGATTGACTCCCGGTTCGAGCGACAGCTGCACGGCCGCATAGAAGGTCCCGTCGGGCCGCTGGACCGCGTCGATGCCGGAGACGCTGCCCACGGTGACGTCGTCGACCATGACCGGCGAGTTCTGCGGCAGCGTCGACACGTCGGGCAGTTCGACCTCGACCTGGAAAGAACCGGCACCGTGCCCGGCCGTGCCGGGCATGTCCAGTGAGTTGAGCCCGCCGAACTGGCAGCCGGCCAGCAGCACGGCCAACGAGGAGATGGCCACTACACGGCGCATCATCCGCCCGCTCCCGTCTGTGGTGCGGCGGGCTGCGGCACCGCCTGGTCGGGCCGCAGCGGACCCGGGATGGGCTGTGGGGCCACGGGTGCCGGCGGCGCGGTCTGTGCCGCTTCCGGCGCCGGGGACGTCGCCGCCTCCGGAGCCGGTGGGGCCAGCAACGTCGACAGGTCGGCGTCCGGCGGGATCTCCGGCGGGGTGACGCCCGGGGCGTTCTGCCATTGCAGGTAAGGCACCGGCGTCTCGGCCTTGGCCTCGGTCTCCGGGGTGTCGTAGATGACCTGGCCCTTGTAGGCCGTGATGCTGTTGATCGGGTGGAACAGCACCGGCGGGTAGTTCATCGTGATGCGCTTGAGCACCGGGCCCATCCGCTGGCGACAGATCTCGGCGCGCTTGTACTCGTCGGGGGTGGCGCCGATGTCGTAGGCGCCACCGCAGATGAACTGCACCGGGTTGGCGAAGTTCGGCAGCGAGAGCAAGCCGGCGACGGTGCCCTGTGCCGGGTTGTAGATGTTGTAGAAGTTCGACAGCCCGTTGGGCGTGATGTGCAGGATCTGCTCGATGTCGTCGCTGTGGTCGGTCAGGATCTGGGTGAAGTCGGCCAACTTGCCGACCTGGTCGATCAGCGCCTGGTTGTTCTCGCCGAGCAACTCCCGGACATCGGACAGCGCCTGGTTCAACGTGCCCAGGGTGTCGTCGAGGTTCGCCGAGCTGTCGGCCAGCACCTGCGACACCGACGCCACGTGATTGGTGAACTGCACGATCTGCTCGTTGCTGTTCGACAGCGCGTCAACGAGCACCTGCAGGTTGCGCACCGTGCCGAACAGGTCGTTGCGCGAGTCACCGAGGCGGCCTGCGGTCTGCGACAGCTCGCGCACCGCGTCCCGGAACGAATCGCCGTTGCCGTCGAACGTGGTGGCGGCCTGGTCGATGACCTCGGCCAACGGGCCCTGTACCGAACCCTGCTGCGGGCCCAGCTGGGCACTGAGCTGGGTGAGCTGCTCCTTGACCTCGTCCCACTCCACCGGAACGGCGGTGCGGTCCAAGCCGATCGCGGCTCCGTCGGCCATCGTCGGACCGCCGGTGTAGGCCGGTGTGAGCTGAATGAAGCGAGCCGCCACCAGGTTCGGCGAGATGATGAGCGCCTTGGCGTTCTCCGGGACCTGCACCCCGTGGTCGACGCTCATCGTGATCTTCACGTCGTCGGCTCGTGGCTCGATGGAGTCGATCTCCCCCACCGGTACGCCCACGATGCGGACCTCGTCGCCGGGGTAGAGCCCGACCGCCGAGGTGAAATAGCCGACGATGGTGTGCCCCTTGCGGGTCGGCCAGACCAGGAAGACGCCGATCACCAGTGCCACGACCAATACGGCCGCCAAGGTCAGCCGCAGAGTGCGGTTGCGTGTCTTCGTCGTTGTCGATTCGCTCACGGTGACCTCGGCCTGATGATCAAGCGCTCGGCGAT
>MDTD01131977.1_pt1 | contig 19598 bp, 18 predicted proteins | sample 811221 | NCBI WGS metagenome assembly MDTD01 (sample SAMN05326646, study PRJNA326480) | marine metagenome | isolation source: seawater | place: Pacific Ocean: South West | collected 2011 | reverse complement strand
GAATTAAAACAATTAAGATTATCATCTATAGACTGTGCTGAAATAGATATTGATTTTTGGGATGTTCTTAAAGATACAAGATTAATGCCACATTTTCATATAAGTCTTCAAGCTGGAAATAATATGATTTTAAAAAGGATGAAAAGAAGACATTCTAGAGAAATGGCTATAGAGTTTTGTAAAAAGGTTTTATCCATAAGAGAAAATGCTACATTTGGTGCGGATATAATTGCTGGCTTTCCAACTGAAACCGAACATATGTTTTTAGACTCAATAAGATTAGTTGATGAGTGTCAGTTGACTCATCTACATGTATTTCCATATTCTCCTAGAGATAAGACACCTGCTTCAAGAATGCCTCAAGTAGATAAAGGCATAATTAAAGAAAGAGCAAAAAGATTAAGAGAAAAAGGATTTAAGAAATTAGAAGAAAATTTAAAAAATAAAATTGGAAAAAAAGAGTTAATATTGATCGAAAATAACAAAAATAATATTTCATTGGGTAAAGACCAAAATTTCATTAAAGTAAAAATTGGAGAGCAAATTAAAGAAGGTGAAATAATTTCTTGCATTTACACAGGTATTGAAGGTGATACATTGTTAGCAAAAACAGCATGAATCTTCTATCAAAGTTTAAAAATAAACTTGGTAAATCGTCTAATTTTTTATCTTTAAATATAATAAATACATTTAAAACAAAAAAAGTAGATGCAAATACCTTAGAAGAATTAGAAACTATTTTAATCTCTTCTGATATCAGTCTTGATGTAGTTAATAAATTAATTGAGTCTGTTAAAAGAATTAACTCTTCAGATAGTGATATAACTAAAGATGTTTTTGAAACTTTAGCTAAAAATATTGAAGAGATTTTGTCTAAAAGACAAAAAAATCTTTTAGATCCAGGAGGAGAAACTAATAAAGTTATTTTATTTATTGGTGTAAATGGAAGTGGAAAAACTACTACACTGGGAAAAATTGCAAATAAAATATTATATAATAAAAAAATACTTATTGCAGCTTGTGACACATTTAGAGCTGCAGCAGTCGAACAGCTTGAATCTTGGTCAAAAGAAAAAATGAATAATTTCATATATGGAAACTTAAATCAAGATCCAGCAAGTGTAGCTTATAAAGCATGTAAAAAATTCAAAGATGAACAATATGATTATTTACTAATTGATACTGCTGGAAGATTATCAAATAATAAAAATTTAATTGATGAACTAGTTAAATTAAAAAATGTGGTTAAAAAATTTGATGAAAATTTTAATATTGAGACAGTATTAGTTCTTGATGGAACCAATGGATCTAATATGATTAAACAAGCAGAAATTTTTGGTAATGCGTTAGATATATCTAGTTTGGTTATAACAAAATTAGATGGAACAGCTAAAGGTGGTGCACTAATTTCGATTGCAAATAAATATGAAATACCTATAAGTTACGTAGGTCTTGGAGAAAAAGTTGATGATTTGGTTGTGTTTGATTCAAAATATTTTTCTAGATCAATATTAAACTTAGATTAATAATTATGAAATCTGTCTACAAACTTTTAATTGATTTAGGGCCGTTAGTAGTATTCTTTATTTTTTATACACGAAGTGGTTTGCAAGCAGCAATATTGCCCCTTATGATTGCTACAGTAATTTCAGTTATAATTTCATATCTTTTAGAAAAGAAAATTCCAATTATGCCCACACTTGGTGCAGCTATAGTACTTATTTTTGGGGGCCTAACTATTTATTTTAATGATGAAACATTTATTAAAATGAAGCCTACAATCATTAATGCTGTTTTTGCAATCTTATTGTATGGAGGTATTGTTTTAAAAAAACCTTTATTAAAATATTTGTTAGGGGCAGCTCTTAAATTAGAAGAAGAAGGCTGGAAAATATTAACGCAAAGATGGATTGCTTTCTTTATTGCGCTCGCAGTTTTGAATGAAATAGTTTGGAGAACACAAAGTACAGATACTTGGGTTAATTTTAAGGTTTTTGCAATTTTACCTATAACCTTTATTTTTACAATGACTCAATTTCCTTTAATAAAAAAATATCAAATTGAAGAATAATTCACATTATTGTTGGTAAGAGCCAGATAACCAGGTGATTTTTTTCCCTCTAACCACTCTAAAAAAGCTCCGCCAGCATTTGATAGATAATTAAAGCCATCATTTGCTTTTGCCAATTTAATAACTGACAGTGTATCGCCTCCACCTGCCAAGGAGTCTAATTTAAGATCATAAAAGTTTTTTTTAATTAAATTAGCAATTTCAACTGAGCTTTTATCAAATGGCTTATATTCAAAAGCGCCTAGTGGTCCGTTCCACAAAACAGATTTAGATATATTAATTTGATCTGAGATTAAATTAATTGTATTTTTTCCAACATCTAGTATCATTTCATTTTTAGGTATATTCTTAACATTACACTCTAAAATTTTTGATTTTTCTTCTAAACTTTTTGAACATATAGCATCTATTGGTAAAATAATTTTACACTTTGCTTTTTTAGCTTTTTCTAAAATATCTTTTGCAGTTCCAATAAAATCTTTTTCATAAATTGATTTTCCAACTTCTATATTATTGGACACTAGAAAAGTGTTAGCCATTGCTCCACCTATTACAATAGAATCAAAAAGATTTATCAAATTATATATTACTTTAATTTTAGTTGAAACTTTTGAACCACCTATAATTGCTAAATTTGGTTTTTTTACATCATGTAAAAAATGATTTAAATTTTTAATTTCTTTAATGAAATTTATGCCTGCAAAAGCAGGTAAAAATTTAGGCAATCCAACTATCGATGAGTGACTTCGGTGTGAGACTGAAAAAGCATCATTTACATAAATTTGAAATACCTTAGAAAGATTTTTAGAAAATTCTATATCATTATTTTCTTCTTCTTTATAAAAACGAATATTTTCAAACAAACAAACCTCACCTTTTTTCATTTCCAATTGTTTATTTACTATTTCCTCATTATTGAATGTATTAAGAAAATGTATTCTAGAAACTTTTAATTTTTGACTTAACTCATCGCATAAAAAACTTAGTGAATATTTTTTGTTTACCAGTCCCTTTGGTCTACCTAAATGTGCTAAAATAAATATTTTGTTGTTACTCTTGGACAGTTGATTTATTGATGAGATGATTGAGTCAATTCTTGAATAATCAATGATTTTACCATTAAATACAGGTACGTTTAAATCTGCTCTAAAAATAATTTTTTTATCTTTAATTTCGTGATTTTCTAAAGTTTTCATTTCTATTCACATTTATATTCAAAAAACACAGTAATTCATTGATTTATTTAAAAAAATCGCAGTTTATTCTTTAGTTATTCATACATTTAGTATATTAATTCAATCTTATACTACTAAATGTTGATCAAAGGAGTATTAAATGCCTTGGGATGATAGTAATGTCACTAAATTGAGAGAGTTATGGGATCAAGGACTTCCAACAGCTCAAATTGGAAAACTCCTTGGATTTACAAAAAATGCTGTTGTTGGAAAAGCTCATAGAATAGGATTAGAAAGAAGACCTTCTCCCATAAGAAGAACTGCGGTTAAGCCTGACAGAAAAAAGGCGCGTTCTCCAGTTATGCCAAGATTAAACTTTGAAGTTAAACAAGGTGAAACTAAACAAAACAATGAAGAATCATCTTTCCAACCTGTAGTTAAAAATTTATTTAACCTATCAACAAAAAGAGGTTGTGAGTGGCCTCAAGGACATCCAGATGAAAGTGACTTTCATTTTTGTGGTAAAGATAGATTTGAAGATAAACCTTATTGCTTAGATCATTGCGCGGTGGCGTATGTAATTCCAGACAAAGAAGAAAATGAAAAGCAGGAAGCAAATTCAAGAATTTAATAGAATTTTGTAATTTTACTGATATCAATTAATCAATGAAGGTTCAGACTGAAAATTCAGTATTTACACCAGTTTTGATTGCGGGCAGTTTAATACTTCTAATTAGTTTTGCGATAAGATCTACTTTTGGACTTTTCCAAATTCCAATTGCAGAAGATTTTTTTTGGGCACGTTCAGAGTTTTCACTGGCAATAGCAGTTCAGAACTTAGCTTGGGGCATTGGCACTCCTTTATTTGGAGCTTTCGCAGAAAAATACGGTGATAGAAAAGCTATATCTATTGGATTGATACTTTATGCTCTCGGTGTTTTTATAAGCAGTACTGCAACATCACCGGAGTCACATCAATTTTTAAATGTAATTATTGGATTTGGAATAGCTGGAAGTGGTTTTGGACCTGTACTGGCAGTTGTAGGTAGAGCAGCATCGGTTGAAAAAAGATCCCTTGCACTTGGGATTACTACAGCCGCCGGTTCAGCAGGACAAGTCGTAGGACCTCCCTTCGCAGCAACTTTATTATCAATTATGCCATGGCCATCTGTATTTGAAATATTTGCAATAATAAGTTTAATAACTTTAGTTTTAGTACCATTTTTGAAAGTAAATATTCAGTATGCTCCAAAAAAATCAGATGAAAACCTAAGTGATGTTTTAAGAGAAACCATTAAAGACCCAACATACATTATGCTTTTTTTAGGTTTTTTTTCTTGTGGTTTTCAATTAGCTTTTATAACAGCTCATTTTCCTGCATTTATCGTTGAGGCTAGTAGCCCTATAATTGAAGGTAGTATTATATCTTTAGTTTGTAGTTCAGTTGAAGGTCTCGGAGCTCTTTCAATGGCCTTAATAGGATTATTCAATATATTTGGCTGTTTAGCTGCTGGTGCTCTTGGTAAAGGTTATACAAAAAAATACTTACTTTCATTGATTTATTTTGGAAGAACAATTGCTGCTATATTATTTATTACGCTACCAATAACGCCATTATCAATCTCTATTTTTTCAATTGTTATGGGGTCACTATGGCTGGCAACTGTACCTTTAACTTCAGGAATCATTGGTTATATTTATGGTGTAAAATTTATGGGAACACTTTATGGAATAGTATTTTTATCACACCAAATTGGTTCATTTGTTGGAGTATGGCTTGGAGGAATATTTTATGATATTTACGGTAGTTATGATATTGTCTGGTGGGTTGGTATTGGTGTTGGGGCATTTTCAGCAATTATCCACCTTCCTGTTAAAGAAGTCCCAATAATTGATCGAAAGATTGTTACAGCTTTATAAGAATTGGTTTATATTTACTAAATATAATGAATGAAAAAAAAATAATAAGAAATCTAATTATTGTAATATTTTTTTTGGTAATAATTTATTCATTACTTAGGGTTGGCGCAGGACTAGATTTAAGCTTTGGGCCTTATATTAAGTAAAAATTTATCTAAAATGATGATAAATTTTCCACATTTAATTGATTAAGTAAGTAATTAAAGAATGAATCTCTGCTAAAAATAGTAAAATATAATTTGATTTCTTAATTTATGGAAAATTCAATCTTAGATAAAATTAACTTTCCTTCTGACTTAAGAAATTTGGACAAAGGAGATTTAAAGAAAGTTTCAGAAGAGCTTAGAAAAAAAACCATAGAGACTGTTTCAAAAACTGGTGGTCATCTTGGTGCTGGTTTAGGTGTTGTAGAATTAACAGTAGCCTTACATTATGTTTTCAACACGCCTCGAGATAAATTGATATGGGATGTAGGTCATCAAACCTATCCTCACAAAATAATTACAGGAAGAAGAAAAAGAATTGAAACTTTAAGAAAAAAAAATGGCCTATATGGTTTTGTTAAAAGAAAAGAAAGTGAATATGATCCATTTGGAACTGCTCATAGCTCGACAGCAGTATCTGCCGGTTTAGGAATTAAAATTGCAAAAGATATTAATAAAGATAATGCTAACGTAGTATGTGTAGTTGGTGATGGAGCTTTGAGTGCAGGTTTAGCATATGAAGGGTTAAATAATGCAGGCGAATTAAAAAAAAGATTAATAGTTATTTTAAATGATAACAAAATGTCGATAGATCAGCCAGTTGGTGCAATGAGCAGGTATTTAACTAGGCTATTATCTTCAAAATCATATTCAAGTTTTAGGAATCTTATAAAAAAAATTAGTAAATCTTTACCAAATAATTTATCAAAAACACTTTATAGAACTGAAGAATTTTCTAAGGGCATGCTATCAGGTGGAACATTATTTGAAGAACTTGGTTTTTATTATCTTGGCCCAATAGATGGTCACAATATTAATGAACTTGTATCTGTATTAGAAAATGTAAGAGATAATAAATTTGATAAACCCATATTCTTACATTGCATAACAAAAAAAGGTAAAGGTTATAAACCTGCTGAAAAATCTGATGATAAGTTTCATGGTGTTGAAAAATTTGATATTGATACTGGAGCTTCACTTAAAAAAACAAATCAAAAATCATATTCTCAAGTTTTTGGTGACACATTAACAAGTCTTGCTGAAAATGACGAGAAGATTGTGGCTATTACTGCTGCTATGATGTCGGGTACGGGATTAAAAGGTTTTAATGAAAAATTTAGTAATAGGATGTTTGATGTAGGTATTGCCGAACAACATGCGGTGACAATGGCTGCCGGAATGGCAACTGAGGGATTTAAACCTTACGTAGCAATATATTCCACTTTCTTACAAAGAGCTTATGATCAAATTATACATGATGTTGCTATTCAAAAATTACCCGTAAGATTTGCAATTGATAGAGCAGGACAAGTTGGTTCAGATGGGCCTACACATGCAGGATCATTTGATTTAACATTTTTGTCAACTCTACCAAATTTCATTGTGATGGCGCCAAGTAGTGAAATAGAGCTAATTAAAATGATGAAATTAACTACTTTAATAAATGACTGTCCATGCGCATTTCGATATCCAAGAGGTGTGGCTAATAGTACTTTGGAAGAAAATCTAGATAAAATTGAAATTGGTAAAGGTAATATAATATTTGAAGGCGCGGACATTGCTATTCTTAATCTGGGTACTAGATTGGAGGCGTGTATTGGAGCATCCAAAATTTTAAATACAAATAATGTTTATCCAACAATTGCAGATGCTAGATTTGCTAAACCTTTAGATACTCAATTAGTTGATAGGCTTGTTGAAAATCATAAATATTTGATAACTATTGAAGAAGGTTCTATAGGTGGATTTGCATCTCATGTACTTAACTATGTTAATAATATTAGAAGAAAAAGATCATCTGTTGTAATTAAAAATATTTTTTTTCCTGATAGATTTGTTGATCATATGAAGCCTGAAGAACAATATGAGGAAATGAATATGGATAAAAATTCGATAGCGCAAAAAATACTACAACTTTATGATAATAAAGTAATAGATATTAAAAACTTTAATTTAAAAGAAAACATCTAAGATAGATTAATGAACAAAACAGCCGTACTAATTGCAGCAGGAAGTGGTATGGGTGCAGATGCTGCTAAAACTTTATCAAAAAATGGATTTAAAATTGCTATAATGTCTTCTTCAGGAAAAGCAGAAAAGTTAGCTAAAAAATTAAATGGCATTGGTTTTACTGGAACTAATTTGAATCCAAAAAATATTAAAGAGTTTATAGACATTGTTATTGAAAAATGGGGAAGAATAGATGTGTTAGTTAATAGTGCAGGTCATGGTCCCAAAGGTAAAATTTTAGAGATTACTGACAATGAATGGTTTCTTGGCTTGGAGACATATTTTCTTAATGTTGTTAGAGCTTGCAGATTTGTTACACCAATAATGAAAAAACAAAAAAAAGGATCAATTATTAATATTTCTACATACGCAATTTTTGAACCTGAAAAAAGCTTTCCTACTTCTGGTGTAATGCGCTCAGGATTATCATCATTTACAAAAATATATTCAGATGAATATGCCGGGCACAACATAAGAATTAATAATATTCTACCTGGATTTATAAATAGTTTAAAAACAAAAAAGGAATTCTTAAAAAGAATACCAATGAAAAGGGTAGGTAAGGTAAGTGAAATATCTGCAGTTATAAAGTTACTCTCATCAGATGAGGGAGCTTATATAACGGGTCAAAATATCAGGGTTGATGGGGGTATTACAAGATCAGTTTAGAATAGAATGAAAAAAAAATTAATTAAGATCTTAGATAAAATTTATAAATCACCTATTACTTGCTTAACAGCTTACTCATCGTCATTTGCCAAAATACTAGATGGAAAAGTTGATATTATATTAATTGGAGACTCTTTAGGTTCAACTTTATATGGTATGAAAAACTCTCAAGGTGTAAGCTTAGAAATGATGCAAAGGCATGGGCTGGCAGTCACACAAAATATTAACAAAAGTCTAACAATGATCGATATGCCTTACCAAACATATAGCAACAATGAAAAGGCTTATAAAAATGCAACTAAGCTACTTAGGTATACCAAAGCAAAATTACTAAAACTGGAAATTAACAAAAAAAATATTTCAACAATTAAACATTTGTCTAACAAAAATATTAATGTAATTTCTCACATAGGAGTGACACCTCAAAGTTTTAGAGATTTTAAAAAAATAAAAGCAGTAGGAAAAACTATTAAAGATCAAAAAAAATTGATAGATTTAGCTATAAATTCAGAAAGAAATGGTGCTAAAGCAATTTTGTTAGAATGTGTTACAAAAGAAACTGCAAAAAAAATAACTTCTGCAGTGTCAATTCCAACTATAGGCATTGGATCATCTAATTTTTGTGACGGGCAAATTTTAGTATTTGATGACTTAATCAATATGGGAAAAAATCAATACAAACCTAGGTTTGTTAAACACTATATGGATTTTGTCAAATTAGCTGAAAATGCTGTAAAAAAATATGCTCGAGATGTAAAAAAAAGGAAATTTCCAAATAAGAAATTTACTTACTAAGATATATTTTCAAATTTTTTTTTGTCTTGATTGTAAGACATTAAGTCTCCAGATTTGATATCTAGCCATAAACCACAAATATTAATTTTTTTTTCTGAAACTAACTTATTGATCATCTCATAATCTAAAAGATTTGATATTGAATTAATAATACTTAATTTTTCTAAATCTTTTAAACTTTTTGATTTAATTTGATTTTTATCTATTAATTCATAAGTCTTCTGTAGTGGTGCTAACCACTCGTCTACATGAGAATCTTTGTCAATGCAGTTATTAGAGAATTTATTATATGCATGCTCTATACCACCACAATTTGAATGGCCTAAAATAATTATATTTGGGATTTTTAGGTTTTTTATAGCATATTCTATTGTAGAAAATGTGGCATGGTTATCAGAACCTTGCTTAAAAGATGGTACAAGATTTGCTATGTTTCTATGTATAAAGAAATCACCTATTTCTGCTTTAAAAATTTTAGTTGTATTTATTCTAGAATCACAACAGGTTATAATCATTGCTTTTGGTTTTTGACCTTTATTTACTAAAGTCTTCAATAATATTTTGTCACTATGCGAAATATTATTTTTCCAATCTTTATATCTATCAATTAAAAAATCTGGTAAATGCATATATTTTTATTTTATATTAAATTAATATTTATAATTTTAAATGAAAGAAAGTAATAATCGAAAATTTTGTGTGGCTCCGATGATGGGTTATACAACACCTTATGCAAGAAAATTGTATAGGTTGTTATCAAAAAATACTTTCCTATTCTCAGAAATGATAGCTTGTAAATCAATGCTATATTCAAAAAATAAAGATTTAATCATAGAAAATGATGGTCACAACCCTGTTGCACTCCAAGTAGGAGGATCAGACTTAGAAGATTTAAAAAAATGCTCAGAAATGGCCTATCAATATAATTATAATGAAATTAATCTTAATGTAGGTTGTCCAAGTAAAGCTGTTCAAAAAGGAAGTTTTGGTGCATGTTTAATGAAAGATAAAAAATTAGTAAGACAATGTTTGGAGTCATTACAAAACAATAAAATACAGACTTCAATAAAATGTAGGATCGGTTTAGGCAAAGAATTGAATTATGAGTTTTTTGAAGAGTTTGTTGATGAAATATTAAAAAGTGGTGTAAAAATTGTTTATGTTCATGCTAGAAATGCAATATTGACTGGAATTTCACCAAGTCAGAATAGGTCTATTCCCCGACTTGATTATAATTTCATAAAAAGAATAAAATTTAAATATCCTGATATTTGCTTTGTACTTAACGGAGGTATAGATAGTATAGATAAAGCTTTTAAATTATCAAATGAGTTTGATGGTGTTATGGTTGGCAGACTAATACAAAATAATCCATTTCTATTAAAAAATATTGACAAAACCTTTTACAATAAAAATATTACGATCGATATAAATGAAGACATTATAAATAATTACTTTAATTACATTAGATCAAAGGTAGAGGTAGACTCTATTTTTCGGTTACTCAGCCCACTACTTCAAATATTCTTTGGCATTCCAAATAGTAAAATATTTAAAATTAAGGTTCATGATTTAATGAAAAGAAATGAACTTAAATCAATAGAGAGATTATTTAAAGATTTTGTAAATAATAATAATTTTTTATTTAACTAATAAGGAACCTGATAACTTAAGCTAAAAATTTCAACTCCTGGATTTTTATCACCAAGATTACCATTGGATATATGACCTAATGAAAAGCCAATCCTATTGTTATTTTTTAGCAAAAGACTTAACTCAAATGTAGTCCTAAATTGAATTACATGACCAAGTTTCATTCCTGATCCATCATCATAATAACCAACTCCAAAGCTCGGGGTGAAAATTATATTATTTTCTTTTCCCTTTGTTAACTGTCCTATGTTATCATCTAGATAAATACCAGTCAAAAAATATGATGCGTGATCACTTGTATATTCAAAACCAATAAATGGTTTTAAAAAGAAAAAATTATCTTCTTCAGGGCCAATTTCAAAAATTGACTTATCATAACGTCTTTCATATCTATAATCTAACTTTGCGTCATTAGATTCGTCGAAAATATTATAGACACCAATCCCAAATACATTCAGTCCTGAAGAATATAGTTTATTAGAAAATAATATTAAGAATATAAACGTAATTATATATTTCATCAGATAATATTATTTAATTTTAGTTAATGTATCAAATAAAAAATTCTTTATCCTGTTGGGATATATCGAGTATAGCTTTTTTTAACTTTTCTAATGCTTTTGTCTCAATTTGTCTTACTCTTTCTTTACTAATTTTTAACATTTTGCCAAGTTCATCGAGTGTTATACTTTTTTCTTTAAATTTTCTGAGTTTGATTATTTTTCTTTCTCTGTCATTTAAAGTGTCTATTGCTGCGTTGATAAAATCTTTTTTAACTTTATTATCAGAGAAATCTTCGTAGACTTCTTCGGGGTTTTTTCTATCATCAGCCAATAAACTCATTAAATCATTTTCGCTTTCGTTATCAACTTTTTGGTTAAGATACATATCTCCACCAGTTAGTCTTGACTCCATATTTTGTACTTCAATTGATTTAACATTTAACATTTTAGAAACTTCATCAATTTCACTTTGACCCATATACTCTCTAGAAACATCATTAATTTTTTGTTTTATTTTCTTTAAGTTAAAAAATAAGGCCTTTTGAGATGCGGTAGAACCGGTTCTTACAACTGACCAGTTCTTTAATATATAATCTTGTATTGACGCTCTTATCCACCATGATGCGTAGGTTGATAACCTAAAATCTTTTGATGTATCAAATTTATCGAGAGCATGCATGATACCAAGCACACCTTCATGTATTAGATCATCAATCGAAAGGCCATAATTTGAATATTTTCTCGCATAAGAAACTGCTAGTCTTAAATATGAGTTTAATATTTTTTGAAGAGCTTTTGGATTTCTGTTATCACGCCAGTCGTTAATTAATTCGAACTCATTATTTTTCTCCAAAATATCAGCTTTTTTGGAAAATTCGATCAAGCTACTAAAAAAGTTAGGGTTTTTTGCTACCATATTTTAATTATACGCAATAAATACCCATTTGGATCACATAGATTCAAATAATTCTAAAATATCTCCATTTTTATTAAATATTCCTGCATAAATCTTGTTGTTTGTAAAAGGTTGCTTAAAAAGTGTACAAATAACGCTATTTTTTGCTAATTCTAGATTATTATTAGGATTTGATTGGTATCCCCTTACAATCCTTATGTAAGAACTATAAGGTTTGTTGTATCTAGAAAAATTTTGATATCCCCACCAAAAACAGTCATTTTGGGCCGAAAGAGGTCTCGTTATATCAACTCCTCTATTTACAAAAAGAATTTTTTTTTCTGATGAATAAGCAGCATGCTTAAGATTAAGAAAATACTCTTTATGGCCTGGGTTATTCATTACTATCCTATTTAGTTTTGAAGTCCATTTTGAAATAGTAAGAGTGCCAGATGATGCAATGTTAATTACTTCATCTTTTGAATATCCATAAGATTCTAAAGTTTTATCTACCCCATGTTCGAACAACCAACCTATGATTTCAGAAGGATTTGGTGCAATATGTAATTGAAGAACCTTAGAGAACATCTCTTCTTGTGCACCTCTTAAAAAAACTACGTCTTTAGGATCTAATTGATATTTTGACATTATCATAAAACGTAACTCAATTAAACTTGATAGGGTTTCTTTTGTATAATTACCGAGTCCAATTACATTTCCAAGAAAAACAATTTTATCTCCTTTTTTGAAATTTTGAATAATAAATTTTTTTATATAATCAAAAGAGTCTTTGTTAGAATGAATTGAGCCGACAGCCCATATTCTTGATCCATTTTTTATTTCTGCAAAATTACTTTCTTTATTCAAAATATTACTTTTTATTAAGAATTGACTCAATCTTTTCGGTAGACTGAAAATAATCAGTTTTTTCAACTGCAGCTACTTCTCTCGCCAGTCTTTCAATTGCTACTTGAAACATCTGGCGTTCACTGTACGATTGCTCAGATTGACTGTTTTTGCGAAACAAATCTCTTACAACTTCTGCAATCTTTACAGGATCTCCAGAATATATTTTTACTTCATATTCTTGTGCCCTTCTACTCCACATTATTCTTCTTATTTTAGGTTTAAGTTTTAAAACATTAAAAACTTCATCAATTGTTTTCTTGGAGGATATTTTTCTCAAACCCACTTCATCTTTCTTATCAAGAGGCACTCTAATCACTAACTTAGATTGCTCCATTTTTACTACATAAAACTTTGTTTTAATATTTGAGACTTCCATGGTTTCAATTTTAGAAATTTCACCTACACCATGTTTAGGATAAACAACTATTTCACCTATCTTAAGTTCCGCACTGTGTTTATTTTTCATTCGTTACCAGGTTTCTCACTAAAATGTTTTTCAAATTTATCTGGGATTTTTTGCCATTCTTCAGCATCTTCAGGTGGTTCTTTTTTTTCATTAATGTTAGGCCATATTTCGGAGTATTTTCTATTAATCTCGGCCCACTTTTCAATACCATCTTCGGTGTCTGACAGAATTGCTTCAGCAGGACATTCAGGTTCGCACACTCCACAATCAATGCATTCATCAGGATGTATAACTAACATATTTTCACCTTCATAAAAACAATCAACTGGACATACCTCTACACAATCCATGTGTTTGCATTTTATACATTTTTCGTCAACTACGTATGTCATAACTTATCATTAATTTTAGTTAGGGCTCTTTTTCGCGCATTTCCAGAGTCTACATCAGATATATACAATAAACCAGATAATCTCCTTAACAAGCTTGTTTCATAATCATGAACCTCACCATCCGCTAGAATAATTTGCCATAAAGTTTCAATTAAAAATATTTTTTCACTTGTTGAATAACTTTTATTAATTTTTGAAGTATAATAAAAAAGAGACTTACTATTATGTTTATTTTCAATAGCAACTTTCATAGCATTATCGATATCATCAACTTCTTCATTAAATTCATTTTTTAATATAGTTTTAATTTTTTCAATCTCTTTAGAATCAACTTTTCCATCTATATTTGCTGCTTCTATCATTAATCCTGACAAAATACTCAAGTTATCATTAGTTTCACTACGATCAACTTCGTTTGAATTATCAAAAAAATTTTTTAATATTTTAATCAATTTTGCCTTTACCAATTAAATCTTTTAAAGAAGTTTTTCCAAAACTGCAAAGGGAGAATTAGGGTCTATCTTAGCTTTGGTATGTAACTTATTTTTTTTAATTAATTTCTTTTTCTTATTAATATTCTTTAATTTATCAGTTTTTAATTTTTTTAAAATGAATAATTTTTTGTTATCAATTAAGTTAATTGATTCATAACCACAATAGCTTAAAATATTTTTTAATTGATCGCTGTTACAGCCTATCGGGTTCATTAATTCTGATGACTCAATAAAAGGACCATTTTTTATTTTTTTTCTCGCAAGGAAGAAGATTTTTTCAAAAATATCCATTCTAAATGCAAAATTATTTAAACATATATATCCTATTGATGACCAATAACTAGTTGGCATTAAAATGTTTGAAACAAAAGAAACTCTTCCGTCTTTAGGCAAGGGGAGATAACCATCTATCTTAGAAGAATTAAAAGTCTTCCACAAAATTGCATTTAGTTCTATTGACTTCTTCTTCATAAAGTTAGGCATGAAAAAAAATTTTGCACCTATTCTGATTCCAATTTTAGAAAGTTGTAATTTTTTTTCTGAGTCAATATTGTTTATAAAATTCTTAAAATCTTTAATTGGATAAGTGCCTAAATTTTCAAAACAGTTGAATTTAATAGCTCTTACTTCAGGAGCAAGGTCTTCTTCAATTTTATCTCTAATTGGTTTTAGTGTTGATTGTATCTCAGTATTAATCCAGTCTTGTAATTTAGCAGATACCAGTAACTTTTTTTCGGAAGATAAATATTCAGAATTCAGAGCCTCTGCAATTGGAGAATATATTTTTGAGCCTTTAACCAGTTTACCAATAATTTCTTCACCCCAATATATATTTACATCATCTTTGATTTTAATATCAGAAACTGAACCAAAATTTATAGCCTCATTAGGGGCATTCAAAAAAACATCAATTTTATCACTTATCATATTTCTTATTGATTTTTTAACATGAGTTAGAGAAAAAAGAGAGTTAGAAAATAATTTTTTATCAGTAATCATATTAAATCCCTTTACTAATCCATATTCCTCGCCATCTAAAATTACCTTGTTTTCTTGATTTATCTCTACTTTTTCAAATTGCTTATTCACCAAAGAATTTAAAAAATATTTTGATGAAGAATCAATAAATTTATTTGTTAAACTGACATGGAGATTATCTGATAAATCATTTTCAATTTTTTGAGTTTTTTCTTGCCAATAAATTGGTTTTTCTAACCAAGATTGCTGATTGGAAATATAAGTCCAAGTTCTTATTTGTGATATTTTTGTAGTAAGTTCTGTAATATTCCCATTAAAATCTTGTAATTTTAATATATTTTTTTGTATCCAGTCTTCTGGAATTTTATAATTATTTTTGATTAAAATTAAAAAAATATTTTTTAAAAAATTTAAATAATTATCATTAAATATTTTTTCGAAATCAGGGATTCTGCAAATTTCCCATAAAAGTTTTATTTTTTTGCTATTGTTTATATTTAATTTAATTTCATTGTCTTCAATTAAATTACGAAAATTGATTTCATCAATAGCATTTTTTTTATGAATAAAAAAATTTTGAATTGGAAATTGCTTGAGTGAATTTAGAAGGTTTTCAACTGAATTAAAATTTAAATTAGAGTTTCTCCAATAAATTTTTTGTATTTGATCATAATTATGTGCCTCAACAGATTTAATAACAATTGGGTCTAAAACGCCAGCATATTTTGTATAACTAAAAGTTCCATTATTTTTAAATCTACCAGCTCTCCCAGCAATTTGACCAATTTCACTTGGAGTCAAATTTCTATTATATCTACCATCAAATTTTTCTAATGCTGTAAAACAAACATGATTGATATTTAAATTAAGACCCATTCCGATTGCGTCTGTAGCTACTAAATAGTCAACCTTATTATTTTCATATATGTCTACTTGAGCATTTCTTGTTCGAGGGCTAAGTGAACCTAATACAACAGCTGCTCCACCTTTATGTGTTCTAATATTCTCTGCAATTTCGTAAACTTTATTAATATTAAATGCAATAATTGCAGATCTTGGTTTTAACTTTGAAAGATTTTGTATAGGTAAATATGATAACTCTGATAAACGGTCTCTTTCTTTAACAATTATATTAGGAAATAATTTTTTTAATATTGATTTAATTGTTAATGATCCTAAAAAAATTGTTTCATGAGCACCCCTTAAATTCAATATTCTATCAGTGAAAACATGTCCTCTTTCATAATCAGCTGCTAATTGAACTTCATCTAATATTACACATTCAAGATTTTTTTCTGTTGGCATAGACTCAATTGTGCAAAAAAAATATCTAGCCTCTCTAGGAACAATCTTTTCTTCTCCTGTAATTAATCCAACATTATTTATCCCTACTTTTTTTACTGCTTTATCATAATTTTCTCTTGCAAGTAATCTTAATGGAAAGCCAAACATACCAGAAGAATATGAAAATAATCTTTCAAATGCTAAGTATGTTTTACCAGTATTTGTAGGTCCAAGTATTGCGTGTAGATTGTCACTTTTGTTATCCATCAAAATTAAGCAGCATTTGAAATTATTTCATTTAGAACAAAATTTAAAATTCCTCCTGCTTTATAATATTCGAGTTCCTTGTTAGTATCTATTCTACATATAAGATCGATAATATTTATCTTTTTTCCAATGATTTTACACTTTAAAATGTTGTTAGGTTTTAATTGCTTAATTCCAGTAATTGAAATTTTCTCGTCACCAGTTATGCTTAGACTTTTCCTATTTTCATTATTCAAAAACTCTAATGGAAGAACACCCATCCCAATCAAATTTGATCTATGGATTCTTTCAAAACTTTCAGCAATAACTGCTTTTATACCTAAAAGTCTTGTTCCTTTGGCTGCCCAATCCCTTGAAGATCCAGTGCCATATTCTTTTCCTGCAATTATAATAGTATCTATACTATTTTCTATATATTCCTGAGACGCATCATATATTGGCATTGATTTATTAGATATGAAAGATTTAGTAAGCCCTCCTTCAACACCAGGTAAAATTTCATTCTTAATCCTAATATTAGCAAAGGTACCTCTCATCATTATTTCATGATTTCCTCTTCTGGAACCATATGAATTAAAATTTTTAGAATTTACTTGTCTATTATTTAAATACAAGCCAGCAGGACTATCTTCTTTAATATTTCCAGCCGGAGATATGTGGTCAGTTGTTACGCTATCACCTAATAAAGCAAGTATTCTGGCATCTTTAATATCTTTTAACTCACTGGAGTCATTTTTTTCAAAAAATGGAGGATGTTTTATATATGTACTTGTATCATTCCAATTATATGTCATTTTTTTTTCGCTGTTAATTGATTTCCAGTTTTCATCACCCTCATAAATTTCCTCGTATCTTTTTCTAAACATATCTGGAGTTAAACATGAATTTAATAAGTTGTTGATTTCATAGTTAGTGGGCCATAAATCTTTTAGGAAATATTCTTTACCATCTTCTGATACACCGATTGGTTCATTTGTAAGATTTATATTTATATTTCCAGCTATTGCATAAGCGACAACCAAAGGTGGTGATGCAAGGTAATTAGCTTTTACATATTGATGAACTCTGCCTTCAAAATTTCTGTTACCAGAAAGAACAGAACAAACTGTTAAATCATTATTTTTAATTTCATTTGAGATCCATTCATCTAAAGGTCCTGAGTTTCCTATACATGTTGTGCAACCATAGCCAACTGTGTTGAAACCAAGTTTTTCAAGGTATTCAGTTAGCCCAGCTTTATCTAAATAATCACTTACAACTTTGCTTCCTGGCGCTAAGCTTGTTTTAACCCAAGGTTTAACTTTTAATCCAATTTCTATAGCTTTCTTTGCCACCAAACCTGATGCAATCATTACACTTGGGTTTGATGTATTTGTGCAGCTTGTTATTGCCGCAATTACTATATCACCAGTATTTATTTTTCTATTTTTATCTAACTCTGTATCTCTATCAATTTTTTTAAATTCTTTTGAAACATTCTTTAGAAGTATTTTGTCCTGTGGTCTTTTAGGTCCTGCTAAGGAAGGCTCAATAGTATTAAGATCGAGAACAATTTTTTTGCTAAAATATGGGTTATAATTATTATCGACCCACATTAATTGTTCTTTTGAATATTTTTCTACGATATTTAGGTGATGTTCGTCCTTACCGGTCAATCTTAAATAGCTTATCGTCTCTTGATCTGTTGGAAAGAAACCGCACGTTGCACCATACTCAGGAGCCATATTTGAAATAGTTGCTCTATCAGCTAAAGATAAGTTTGAGAGTCCTTCTCCAAAAAATTCAACAAATTTTCCAACAACCCCATTTTCTCTCAAAATTTTTGTTATTGATAGAACCAAATCCGTAGCAGTAATACCTTCTTTAAGTGTACCATTTAACTCAAAACCTACTACATCAGGAATATTCATAGAAATAGGTTGTCCAAGCATAGCAGCTTCAGCTTCGATACCTCCAACACCCCAACCAAGAACAGATAATGCATTAACCATTGTTGTATGACTATCTGTCCCAACAACTGAGTCCGGGAAAAGATAAGTATGTTTTTTAACATCTTTAACCCAAATTGTTTTAGCTATATTTTCTAAGTTAACTTGATGACATATACCAGCACCAGGAGGTACAAGATAAAAATTATCAAATGAATTCTGGCCCCATTTTAAAAATTCATATCTTTCTTTATTTCTCTCAAATTCTTTCTTTACATTTTCTTCAAGCGAATTTTGACTCTTGTATCTATCTACCATAACTGAATGGTCTATTACTAAGTCGACTCTTGATAGCGGGTTAATGATTTTTGGTTCTAAGCCTCTATTTTTAAGAGCATTTCGCATAGCTGCCAAATCGGCAACAGCGGGAACACCAGTAAAGTCCTGCATTAGTACTCTTGTTGGAAAAAAAGAGATTTCGTACCTTTTGCCACTATCTTTTTGAAGTGACATAAAGACATCTGAAATCAATTGTTTGTTAATGTTTTCACCATCCTCGTTTCTTAGAAGGTTTTCTAATATTATTTTTATCGATATTGGTATATTTGATAAATTAATATTTAAATCATTTGCTACTTTTTTAAGATCAAAATATTTATAAATCTTATCATCTACCTGAAGATCTCGTTCTGAATTAAAAGAATTTTCATTTTTCATGTTTTTAGTGCAAATTTAATTATAATTAGACAAATAGTATGAAGACAATTTTTTGTATAGTGAAATGTTAATTTATCATAAGTTTTCTGCGAAAAAATTGAGTTTTAAGGAATAATTAGTTTTCTAAAAATAATTTTAAATATTTTTTTATAAAAAAAATTTTATTTAAACAGTAAATTAAAAAAAAGGTATATTGTTGACTTTGACCGTAAGTTTTGGGAATAAAAGTGTAGCCTTTTATGATGATCACATAATTGTGGTTTTGGAGGGAGGTTCCTCCGGGGTAACAAAATACAAGGAGTATTTTATGGCTAAGAAGAAAAAGAAAG
>MDTD01167412.1_pt1 | contig 19600 bp, 17 predicted proteins | sample 811221 | NCBI WGS metagenome assembly MDTD01 (sample SAMN05326646, study PRJNA326480) | marine metagenome | isolation source: seawater | place: Pacific Ocean: South West | collected 2011 | reverse complement strand
GATGTAAAAGAATTGTATAAATTATTTATGTATTATGGGATACTTGAATATTTTCTTCGTAAACTTTAAATGGATCATGACACTCTCTCTAAAGTCAGAATATAATTATTAAATTTCCTATTGTTCCAGTTTGGCCAGCCACCCTTACTAATTTCTTTTATCTTAAACATTTTCCCGGTTGCTATAGAATTCATATATAATTCAATAATTTCCTCCTTATGTAACTGCTTACGTCGGTCATCAATTTCAATTTGAAGGGAACCAAAAGGGTGACTAACGATTTCTCCTACCTGACATCTTTCCATGGTTACATGTTCATTATCGTTTTTATATTTCTCACAGTCATCATTTGAGTAAAAACGTTTATGGTCTCTCATTATTGTTTTATATTCATTTATAATATAAAATTTCAAATTTCAAATTTCAATTGCAAACTTTATATTTTAATAATAGCAGATGGATTATTTTTCCAATAAGTGCTATTATAAATATTATAAATGATATCTTCATAAATAAATCCCTTTTTTCATTTGTTAAATTTCTTTCATCAAAAGAATTATAATTTGATAGATCAGATTCAATATAATTTTTTAATTCTTTTAATTCTGTAAAATCCATTATTACTATAAGATATATATATTTTATTTTAATCTTCGCGGTAATTACCATCATGGTCACCATCATCATCACCTTCTTCTTCTCTATCAACATCATGTTGATCAAAACCTTCTTCTTCTTCTTCATTAATGGGGTTCATTTGTTGGAGTAGTAAATCCATATTAACACCAAATTGTTCTGAAACTTCCATTTCACTTTGATTTTGTAAGAGTATTTCTTTAATATTATTTAATCTTTCTTCTTCAACATTAGAACTATATTTTTCTTCTTTAATTCTCTCTAAATTTTTAGAAGAAAAATCTTTAAACCAGTTAATTATACCTGCATTTTGCATCTCAACAGTAGAAATTCTTTGTTCTGATGTTTTCCCTTCTAAATCATTAATAAGATCTTGTTTTTCTGTTTCTTTTTGACGACTTAATTTATCGGAAATATCTTTATTATAAATCCAGTTTGGGTCAGTATTTTCATCTAACATATTCATTAGGATATCAAAGAAGAGTTCTGAACATTTTTCGATTGAGTCTTTTAATTCAAGTTGACCCTTTTCCTCGAGTATTAAAAATAATTCATTTGCCCTCTGCGATGGTAAAGACTGTTCATCATATAATGATTCAATATATTGGATGATACGGTCTAATGTATAAACTATGAAAAATCTTTTAAACATATTTGAATACAGTGTTTTATAGTGTGAATTATCATCTCCATTTATATCATAAATACCGCCTTTATATGTTTCTTTCATATAATCTAATAGACCTTTAAAACAATGTGAATATTTTTCATCTTCTAAATATTTGTAAAACCCTTCATATTTATGAGATTCTATAAATACTTCATTATGAAGTAGGAATTCTTTTTCATTGATAAATTCTTCTAGATTAGTTTCATTTGTTTCAGATAATTTCCAATGTTTGGGAATATCTGGGGATAATACAGTCCCTTTATATGTTTTATTACGGTTATTCGATAATCGACCAATAATGTAGAATATATTATCAATATGTTTTTCACTATCATTATTTGAAATTAAGAAATCATTAATGTAGATGTCTAAATTTTCTATTTTACCTCGATTTTTTTTATAATATAATAATTGTTCTTTAGGTAGGGTAGAATCTTCGATTGATTTTTCGATAAATAACTTAATGTTTTCCAGATACTTATTTTTAACACCTTCTACATTACTGAAAACAGAACGGTATTCTTTTTTAACAACCTCATCATCTTCTTCAAGTATGTCTTTTAATGCATAAAGGTTTTTCATTATTTCATAATTATATTCTCCCGGAAATTCTAAGAAGTTATTCTTTTCAATGAAATCAAAGAGTCTGTTCTCGAATAAAAATGGTCGATCCAAGTTTGATATATCTTGAAGTGGTAATTTCTTTGAGGATACTTTATAACCCATAATCTTTTTAAAATTTTCCTCATTTATTGGTATATCATTATGACATAATATATCTCTCTCAAAAGAAGGATCAGCAACAATATTGAGTATGAAATTATCATGACTTAATTTAAGATTAATATTTCCATCATTATCAAAACAATATTTTTTAAATAATTCCTTGATGATATTTAGACCCTTTTCATCTTTATCTCCTCTTTCATAGTTATCATATATTTCCTTTAATTCATCATATGTTTTAAAAGGTAATACTGTTGGATTTTTATAAGAATAAAACCTCTTAGGAGTACCATTTAATAACATACCATTCCAATTGTTAATTTTTATGTAATTGTAGAGTTCTATCGTATTCTTTTCTTTTATATCTTTTTCTATAAAGATATTCTGGATATCGAAAAGGGTTTTTCGAAGTTCATAATAGTTTATTTTAGGTAACTTCTTCTCCTTTTTATTCCAACCAATTTTAATTAACATATTTTCAATTAAATCTCCATATTGTATTGTTTGAATTAGATTATTTATTGTTAAACTAATATTATCCCTTTCATCTTCTATACCGTGGAGATGAATACTATAATCAAGTAGTCTTTTATATGATTCGTTTTTCATAATATCTGAATAGGGTATCTTTAGATCACTTCTTCTTGGATTTTTATAAGCATACTCGAATGGTCTTATTGAAGATATATTTTCAAATGAGATTTCACCTTTTTCTTTTATTGCAAGATTTAAGTCTTTAAAGTTATCATTTACTTGTTTATTGATATCAATAATAATTGAGTTTTCTTGCAATGGTTTAAATGAAGACCATGATTCTTTTAAATAAACAGAAGTATGTATATCATTTTGATTTTGATAATATTCTTTTAATTTTCCTCTAAGTTTTGAATTTTTTAGGATATAGTAACCTACAGTTATAAATTGAAATTTTGCCTTCTTTAATGTTTTATATTTTTTGCCCTCATTCATAAAGGTAGAAACGTTGTTCCAGAAAGGGTCTTTCTGATGGAGAGAGCAAGTTTTTTCAATGAGTGAGAAGATACCATTAACTGTTTTCATAGATATCTTCGAATGGATTTCTTTACTAATTGTTACCCAATCAGTATTATAAATATCTTTTTTATCCCACAGATTAAAGATATCTTTTGTTTTCACATCATAAGGTGGTGAAGAAACTTGTAAGTGAAATAGGACTAAATAAGTTATAATTAAAAATTCATTATTATCAATAAGATATCTTTTGAAAGATTCCTTTTCTTTCTCTAAAAGGATTTTATTTCGTCTATTTAATTCTCTATCTTTATCTGTTTTTGCTTTAATAGCTTTAAATTTCTTACTTATTTCTTTATAGACGGGATGTTTTTTCAGTGTATTTGTATTTTTATATCTTAGATCAATTAATTCCTCGTCATTCACTGTATCGAAGAAATCAATAATTGTATTTTTATCAAATTCATTTAATTCAAGACTTAATTTAGATGATATTATTTTAATTTTTTTCATTATAGATATCTGTTTATCACTTAATTCCCTTAATGAATCATTATCCTGTTTAAGGACTTCTTTTGTATTTTTTGGTGCTCCATCGGAAAAACCTTCTAAGAGTGAAAAATCTTCTGGACAAAGATATTCACCACACACCTTGCATGAAATAATACCATCTTTAGGTAGACCACCATAAATACTTCTTAATGCTACATGGGCATCTTCATCATTATCTATTTTGGAACTATAAATGTAATGTTTACATAATAACTTTGATGGTGAATTTTTCTTATATAGATATCTTTCATCTTCACCTTCAAAAGGTTCCCTTGAAAAAACATCAATATATTGTTTAATATAATCATTTTTAACATTAATATTCATAATCGAATTAATGAATTGCCATGATAAGTCTATTTTATCATCTGTGGATAGAAGTTTTGGTTGTTTCTTCTGTTTTTTCAGTACCTTTTTCTTATAGAGTTTATTGTATTCATTAATATAATTCTTTGTATTTTCTTCTATCTTTTTATTGATTTTGTTTTTAGTCTCATTATCTAAAGAATTATAATCAATCGAATAAGGGAGTAATAAAGTGCGTAAGTCGGCATGATTATATACTTTAGACATTAATCTTTTGGGGATATTATCAATGATATCCGATATATTCGGGAGATTATTTAGTGTTGTACCAATATTATCTTGTTTGGCAAATTCATCAAAAAAGTATGAATTTATTGTTTTCGGGTATAAATCACTCTTATCTGTTTTTGGACCAATAATATGAGGTGCCATTGAATCATAATTAAAAATTTTATTTGTTGTTATATAAGAATATTTATCATTCGCAAGAATAGACGAGTGATATAATGGAAATACACCATTATTTTCATAGGTTAGGTTATAATTTGTATGTGGAACTATATAAACACCGGATAGAGATAATTTCTCTTTACCTACTATATTTCTATAGTATGTTTCTCCTTTATTGATCAGGGGAATTTTGAATTCTTTTCTTGTTTTATTTAATTCAAAAACATATTCTCCCTTTAATCCATGACACGGATATTTTTCATTACAATCTCTAATATAGTGGCCATCGTGTTCAATGACTATACCTTTTTCTTTATTATAGAATGGTTTTGTTTTATAAAATTCTTTAGTAAGAGATTCATATTCTGTAGTTGTTTCCAAAATATCCTTTTTTGTTTTTAGTTCTTGTTCAAAATTAACTGAACTTATATCATCAAAATCCTCTGAAATATCATCATCTTCTTTATATATTTTTTTGATGTTATCCACAATAGGGATAATCCATTTTGGAAAATCATATTTCCCATCTTTTACATTTTTAAGAAATGGTAATTTATCATTGTAGTCAAAATTATTATCAATATTGTCTTTTAACATTTGGATATAATTTTCTGCAATCTCACAGATATCTAATATCATTTGTTTATTTTTTTGAGCGTTAAAAAGTGAAATTAGTTCTGTTATTAAACTTTCTTTTCTTTCGATCATGGAATAAACTTTTTCTTTTAACTCCTCAACATCTAATTCTATATCATCATAAATATTCTTTGTTAAGAATAATTTATCATCTTCAAGATCTTTTGGTTCTATTTCTTGAATTTTTTCAAATTCAATAATATCATATTGATAATCGTCTGATTGTAGTATAATGTTTTTTTCTTCATCGAGGTAAAGTTTCATTTCATTTTCATCTTCATCTTTAAAAATAATATCTTTTTCTTTTATCTCATGAACAAAAATGATTTTATCAGTTATTTCTTCTTCTTCTTCAATAACAATTAAGAAAGCATCACCATCATTTGGTGTTGATTTATTATAAATATAATCTTCTATATTTTCTTCATCGTCCTCTTCTTCTTCTAGTTCTTCATCAGCAAATAAGAAATCTGGGTCAACATCTTCTTCAAAATCACTATTATTTTCTCCCGCATCTATAAATTCTAGATTACCATTTTCATTTATTTTATTATAAATATCATCATCATTTAAGAATGGATTATCATTATATTCGGGTGAGAAAGGACTTTTTTTATCCTTCGCATCTTTTTTTATTTTATCGAGTTCTTTTTCGTCGATTTGGGGTGTTTTTTTTTGATAAAATTTAAGCCAATCTACATTTCCTTCTTCATCCATTGGTAATCCCTCCTCCTCTTCCCCGCTACTTGTATCTTCCATTTCCTCTTCTTCAAATCTTTCATCTTCAGAGGGAGGAACATATTTACTTGCCATAATACCCTTACTTATATATATATTAATTAATATTTAAAAAATTGAAACTTATTAATATTAAATAATGGAATTGCAAACTTTTATTGACGATAATAATGATTATGTGGATAAATTTAAAGAAAATAATCTATATATCCGAAAATACAGTCTATTAAAACTCATTCTAGTAAAAGCAAAACGCGGAGTAAATTATGACTATGAGAACAATGTATGGATGCGGTATTGTCGAGGTGCAATAATTAACACTGAAACAAACCGTGTTGTATGTATCCCTCCTGTAAAGTCATTCAGGAAAGAAGATATAAATATAGATGAATATGACGAAACATATTCTTTTGAACCTCTCGTCGATGGTGTTATGATAAATATGTTTTATCATAATGGTGAATGGGTAATATCTACAAGAAGTAATATTGGGGCAAAAAATAAATGGGATGGAAAAACACCATTCCATGAATTATTTAAGAAAGTGAATGGTACAAAGTGGTTCGATCTATTGGATAAGAATAATTGTTATTCATTTACACTACAGCACCGTGATAACCGTATAATTACACCCGTTTATAAAAATCTAATTTTTATGAATGAAATATATAATCTTAGCGATGGGCAGTTTACAAAATTAAGAAGGGAAGAATATCCAACAATAGAAGGTATTGATAATATTCAATTACTTGAGAGAAAAGATATTGATTTATATTTACAATATGATAATATATTTTCAGTAAAAGGATTTACGATAAAAAAAGATTCTTTAAGAATAAAATGGATTAATCCTAATTATGAATATGTCGAACGTCTAAAGATTAATAATAATAATAAGTTTTTTACTTATATGGAATTAAGGAGAAGTTATAAATTGACAGAATATCTAAAGTTTTTCCCAGAAGAACAATATTTATTTGATAATTATCGAAATAAGTATAATCTCATAAAAGATGAATTATATAATTCATATGTTTCTTTAAAGATTAAAAAAGAAAAAGAATGGTCTGATATAAGGTATGAATTTAAACCACTTGTTAATGAATTACATAGTGAATATAAGGGGGGCAAGGGAAAAATAAACGCTCAGTATGTAAGTTCTTATATGGAAAGATTACCCATTGGTAAGTTATTTTTTATATATAATCGTATTTTTTAAAGATTTTTCTTTGCTTCGGCAATCATTGTATTATAGATATCGATTAAATTATTTGCTGATTCAGTAAATACTTCAATAATTTTGATAGCATTTTGCTCATTTGTTTTATTATCTTTTTTTAGAGAAAGATTAAACATAATAATATTCTCTAAAGGATGAACCTTTTTATACCCACATACAATAATATCAGAATCTTCGTTTATGTTTCTGGATATTTCATTTTGTAGGATATTACCAATTGTATCATCATTTCCATAGATATGGAGTGTATAAATATTTTCTTCGCTCTTTTCAATAGAGATCCTTGAATCCTCTTTATTTGATATATTTTTAAGGTCATTCTTAATAAGTTCTAATTCCTTAACGAGTAATTCATTTGCTTTAATAAAGAGTTCTTTTGAACTATAATTATGTACAGAATCAATCTTAAATTCATACCAATATGGTTCGCACGTATTATCTCTGTGGAAGTATCTTTCTGATTCGCTTATAAACATGGTTTTACCAAATGCATACTTTTCATCTTCAGGTACATTCTCGAGTTTTATTTTTTCATTAAGGACTTTATTGAATTGTTCTTTATCCCTCTTAAATGAATAAGTTGCCATAGAAACTGCTTGCCACCTTGCATCTTCATAAGCATATGATACTCTTGGAACACCATATAGGTTTAATTCATCATATGTTTCAGAATTACTTGGTTTAAGTTCAGTAATATCACAGTAATATTTTCCCCTGAAAGGTCTAAAAATCTCAATTTTCTCACTTTCAGGAATTTCTGTTTCTGAAAATTTATTAATATCAATTTCATCATCTTCATTTTCATAACCTTCTTTAAGTCGATATACTTTGAAATCTTGTGCTGTTATTTTTGTTACTGGTTCACCTGGTTTTACAACGGCATTAAGTTTAAATAGTAGGTCTCTCTTGTAAGTATCGGGATTGATATAAAGGGGTATCATTGATATTCTGTGAAGAATATATTCATTATGTAGTGGGGATGTATTTTTAATAATTTTAATATCAGTTTTTTTCATTTCAGTTCTAAAACCAACAGAAGGGATTGATGATAAAAGGACCCTTCTTAATGAATTTATTACACTCTTATTAAGACCTTCTTCTTCATTACCTTTGATGTCAAACACTATACTATTTTTTTCATTTTTTCCATTTTCTGGATAACTGATCGAAATACCTGTCATTCTTTTTTTATATTAATTATTATATTTTTATTCAAATTTTAAATAATTTTATGTTAAAATTATCTAATTTATTTGTTATAAATATAAAAGAATTTATATGAGTGCTAACAAACCAATTATCTACATTAGTAAAAGATGTGATTATTGTATAGAGTTATTAAAGGTGTTGAGAAATCGACCCGATATACGGGGTAATTTTTTAATAGTATCTATTGATGATAACCCCTTCCCAAAATACGTTAAAGCGGTCCCATGTATGGTTTCAGGGGATGATTTATATAGTTCTAAAGAAATCTTTGCAATGTTGGAAGAATCCAATGATAGTGGAGGTGGAGGTGGAGGTGGAGGTGGAGGTGGAGGTGGAGGTGGACAATGTTCGACAGGTGGTGATGGGGGCGAAAAACAGTGTAGTGTCGATGGTTATTGTAAAGGTGATACTTGTTTAGAATTTTCTTCCATTGATGGGGATAGTGGACCATCTCTTGATTCATATTATTCTACGATTGATAAAGTTGAAAAAGGTCCTTCGCCCGAAAGTAGTGATGATTATAGATCTCAAAAAAAATCTTCTTTTGACAGTGAATATGAAAGAATGATGAGTGAACGGGGTGAAATGAATAATGGTGCTCAACCCCAACAAATTAATTTTTCTAGATAAATTATGCGTAAAATTAAATAAATTTTCTTATATTATTCTATATAATATGGGTGATAATTCAAAGAAACTTCTTAAATCTTTTATATTAGATATAGTCAAGGTGTTCCCTGAATACGAAAAAAGGTTAAAAAAGAAGTATTCTAAAGTCTTAAGTGAAGAAGATAATTGTGATGAACTTTTATCATCTTTTTATGAAAATGTTGAAGAAATAGCGAAAGATTTATCTGAGAATAATTTTTCAGTATTTAATGATGATCCGATAATATTGGATAATGTTTCATTTAAATTAATATGGAATTCAAATATATCAAATGATACAAAGAATAATATATGGAGATATCTTCAAACATTTTGCGTCTATAATATTAATAGCAAACAAGGTAAAGAGGATGTCGAAGATGTATTAAACTCTATTAAACAAAAAGAAAAGGTTTCTGATAAAGGAACACTAAATAATATGAAATTATTAAAGAAATTAAGTGAATCTTTAAATTCAAATATTGTTATGGATCTCCTTACAAATAAGAAAGTCGATAGTCCTAAGGAAGATAAGGACCCCATACCCGAAGAGGAAGGGGTAAATAAAATTCCCGGAATGAAGGGTATGGAAGATATATTAGAAAACAGTAATATTGGTAAACTTGCGAAAGAAGTATCTGAAGAATTAAATATTGAATCTATGATAAGTAATGGGGAGAGTCTTGAATCTTTAATGAGTGGTGATAATATGATGAATATTTTTAAAACGATCAGTCAAAAAATAGAAAATAATGATGAAGGGAATATAATGGAAGAAGCGATGGATATTTCTAAGAATATGAAAGATAATCCACTTTTCTCATCATTGATGTCTAATATGGGAAAAGGTTTGTCACAAATGGGGGCAATGGATCAGTCAGCACCCTCACCAAATCCAGATAATAGACGTATTACTTTGACTAACAATCATGATGGAAGTGCTACAAAAAAGAGACTTCAGAAAAAATTACAAGAAAAAAGGGAAGGTAAAGTAGATGTTAATAAAAAAAATTAAAAAAATTATATAAATAATATTATAATAAGATGACTCCATTATGGACCGAAGACATTAGTATTTTATACGAAAAGAAATATCTTTTTGAAATTGTCCCTATGAAAAATTTTGATTTAAATCGTAAATTAAACAGTTTATTACGTCTTTCTATATTTTATTCGATTATTGTTTACCTATTTAATAAAAATACAAAATCATTGATGATACCTGTTGGTGTTGGTATTTTTACAGTGATTATAAGTAAGAATCTTAAGACAAACAATATAAATGAAAATATAGTTAAATTACAAAATGAGGGAGTAAATGATGGATTTTTAATGGACGAAATAGGTGAAGGATGCCGTATCCCTGAAAAAGATAATCCTTTTATGAATCCAACAATATATAGGGATAATAATTCAAAGAAACCGTGTTTATCATACAATAATAAAGGAATTCAAAAAGATATAGAAGAAAAATTCAATGAAGAACTATATCGCGATGTAAATGATATCTTTGGAAAAAATAATTCTCAACGGCAATTTTACACGGTTCCCGGGAAAACAAATCCAAATGATTTAGAATCATATAAAAACTGGTTGTATTCGACACCTGCAACATGTAAAGAGGGAAATGGATTACAGTGTGCGGCAAATCAAATTGGTGTGAGACCAATGGGTAAAAATTAAATAAAATTAAAAATAAAATATATTTTCATTATATATAAATGGAAGTTATTAACGGATACCACGGGGGTTTTCAAAAAGGAATAAATAATGTTCAGTTACAAAAATGTTCTGATAATAGTATTTCAGAAAAAGATTTTGTTCTAAATGCTAAATCATCTTTAAATTCAGATAAAGCAACTATTAATCATGAAGTAAATCAATCACAGGGACCAGGTAATTATAGTGTAGATAATACATTTGCTTGTGATTGTGGATTAGAAAAAGCAAGAAATCTTCAACTGAAGCAACCGAATGTTAACCTTAATGGTGGATTTGGTTGGATGGGTGAAAACGGTTGTTTAATTGACAATGACTCTGATCTAAGAGGTAATAATCTCACAAATATGAGATACATTAATCAACTTGATTCAAAACAAAATGCGGGTTTTTTTGGAAAAGGACCTCATAAAGTTGATGTAGAATCTGAGATACGTGATAGTTTATTTATTAAAGATAAAAGGACATGTGGTCCTTTATCTGGAGTATCTACATTAGATTACACACTTACTCCAATGATTAAACGTCTAGAGGAAGAAGTACAAAACGCGAAACATATCATACCTGAAGATTCAATGAATTCATGGGTAAGAGGTGGTTTACCTTCTCGTCAAATTGTTAGAAATAAAGAATATATGCAACGGTTAAGTCAAAAGTAAAAATAATATATATATTATATTATAATTATGCCATATAGTGAGAATTCAATTGAATTAATGAAGAAAAAAAGTAATGAAATATCAAATGGTATTTCTGGATATATGCTTGATACTGTAAAAGTAGATTCTGATAGTCTATATCCCAATGATCCATCAATTAAATATCAAAACAGTGGATTGTATAAAAATAGTAATTCAAAATTTATGGATGTAAATTCTGAAATATTAAACATTACAAGACCTCTCACGAAAGATGTTAATAGTGTATGGACAGGTGGAAGTGTTATCGATGAAGTTGAATTTAAAGATTTAAACTTTTCAAGTAAATATTCGCGATTAGATGAACCCGCCATTGAATTAAGGGGACAAACAAAAAACAGGTGGATCGTATTACCTATTGATCCTCAGGAAAATGCTATCGAACCTTTTAAAAGATTAGGTACGAATACCCACCTTTCACTTGTGGATCATTATAATTGTTAAAATTTGATTCTTTTTTTTTAATATTATAAAATTTTTAAATGTATTTCTATCTTAAATGGGAAGATAGAAGACCAACCACTATTAAATTATTAAACGATACTCCTGAAGAAGTTAATTTTTCTCAAACTTTTAAAGTAAAAGGAAAAGAACATACAATATGTGGTTGGATTAATCCAACGTTCCATACATATTATCCACCTGTAAAAAAAACACATAAGAAAAGTCAATATTTATCTTCCCATTTACAAAAATGTATTCGGAGAATGGATGATGTTAAATCCGTAAAAACCGCAAAAAACTTTATCGAATTCGATTATACTAGTTTTATTCGAAGGTTACCAATTATAATGCTCGAAGATGTAAGTCTTCACGAATCATTTCCTATCTTAATTTGGTTAATGATATCAAATACTAAAGGTTTTAAATTAAAACTACCAATATTTAAATGGTTATTGGGCGTAGTTTATCATCTTTCAAAATGTAGGGAAAAGACATTTTATTCAAAATTAGAAGATGAAATGAATATAGATAATGAAAATGATATATTCATGAATGCATTACGGTTCCGTAAATGTTATGGTGGAATGAATGGTGATATGGAAATGATTGAATATTATACTCAGAATTTAGAAAATATCAGTATTAATACTGATAAGATATTTATAATAAAACATGATGTCGAAGGACTACAAAATGGGGAATGGTTAATTGAAGCAAATGATTTTCATTGTAATAAGCATATTTTGAATTATATTAAAGAACGATTTCCAAAATATGAAAAAGAATATATAAAGAGACTTATATGGATATTTAGTAGTTCATTAAATTATAGGATTAGTCCATTAGAACATACTGAAAAAGAAAGTGATGATTGGAATATTATAGAGAAAAAAGTAAGGAAGTATCAAAAAAATTGTGTATATTATTAATTAATTAAAGGAATAATAAATATTAGTAATAGAAATGAGATTTTATTTGAATGATAATATATTCACAGAAAATGGCATATATTACTATGAAAACGGTGGAAAAATTAGTAAAATAAAGGATCGCGATTGGCATATTAGACTCTCAGATTATGGATGGACTAAACTACATAAAAAATGGATAATTAAATTGAATAAATTATCAAAACATAAGAGTAAAAACTCTTTGTTTGGTGTCTTAGATTGTGGAGGTGCAGGGGATTGTTTATTTAATTGTATTAGTTATGCAATTAATGAAGATAAGGATATAAATTCTGAAGGTCTACGGTTAAGTCTTGCAAATTATATTACTGAAGAAAAATTTAATAGTATTATTGAAATCTATAGTATTCTAAAAGATACAGGTGATTTTGAAGAACTATGGGATCCAGATGTCGTCTCTTTTAAAGATTTTAAAGAAATATTAAAAGAAGGTGGTGATAATTATTGGGGGGATTCTCTTATTTTAGATTTTTTAAAAGAATATCTAAATATCAACATTGTGGTGCTTTATGATAATGATATAACTAACCAATATTACCATTATCCTATGTTTGACATATACCATAAAGATAAGAATACGGTTATATTACTCTATAAAAACGAAATTCATTTTCAATTAATTGGTCATTTTTCTGAGAATAAGATGAATACCGTATTTAATAGAGAAAATATACCAGAAGAAATATTAAGTATGGTTGAAATAAGATAATAATATTATTTTTTTTATATATTAAAGTATTAAATGGAAGCTGCTGTTTTACTTGGACTGGTTGCTGCGGGTTATTTTAAAAATAAAGGCGATAGTGGAGATAATCCAATATTATCAAACGTCAATAGTGATGTAAAAATGAGTAATGGTAATAATGTATACGATTCGGGTAATTATTACCAGGAAACTAAAAAAGAAGTAAGTGACTTGGTTGAAAAAAATTTTAATGAATCGAATAATTATAAATCGAATGTGATAAATGATAAAAATTTAGATCGTGAACTAAATATTGAGGGATTCCAGGAGTTAGTATACAGTAATAATTCCGGGGAATCAATTTCAAGTGAAGATTTTTTGAGGAACGACCAAGGTATATCAACACAACCTTATTTTAAGAAAGCACCTAACCCTATTGATTTTAATGATACACGTGGATTAGATAGACATCAAGGTGATAATAGATTAAAAGAGAGTAAGGTAGAGATTGGGCAAATGTTTCCTTTAGAAAAAAATAATAATGTTTTCGGGAATCAATTTGGAGAATATATTGGAGATAAATCAAGATACCTTGAATCACGTGTCAAAACAAATGAATTACCATTTGAACAAGAAAGGATTTCACATATCGATACAAAAAGTGGTGTTAATCGAGAAATAAAACAGATGATTGCTGATAAAACAAATATAGATAATTTAAGGACTAAAACAAATCAAAAACAGACATATGAAGGTAGAGTAGTTTCTGGAAAGTCTGTTAATGAAAATAGAGGGAATATGGGTGAATTTAGACAATATGATCCCGATAAATTTTATGAAAATAACCCTGATAGATACTTTACAACAACGGGTGCATTTTTAAAAGAAAGAGGTAAACCAGAACATATATTAAAAGATACATACCGTTCATCATTAAACAAGCAAGAATTTGGAGGAGCATCTGCTAACTATACAAAGGGTGAAAAAAGGTCAAAATATAGAAAACCATTAAAAATACAATTACAAAATGATACAAATAGAAATGTAGGCGCAGATCAATTTTCAGGAGATGCTGATTTTTCCAGAAAAGGATACCGTTCTCTACCCAATGAAAGAGAAGTAACTAGTGAGAGAACCTATGAAGGAAACTTGGGAACACAGGTGAGTAATCATACTGTTGGTTTGCTTGACGATATTAAAGGAACTATTAAAGAAACAACAATTAATTCCGCAAATAATGGATATATGGGTAATACAACAGTAAATACAACGCAAGGTATTCAAGATAATGTAAGGACTACTAAAAAGCAAACCACGATAGATTCTGCGAATAATGGTTATATGAGTGGTGGTTTTAATAAATTAACAATGGGTCATGAAGATCAATCTGTAACTGTAAAAGAATCAACATTATCTGGTTATACTGGTGGTGCTGGATCCCAAGGTTATGCAGGTGATATGCTTAAAGATAATTATATGAATGCTGAAACTAATCCTAATAAGGAGGTAATCGCACAAGGGAGAATGCCTACACTAAGTAATACTAAGGTAGTAAATGGTGGTGAACACATGAATATGGAAATAAAGAAAATAGATAGTGATTATATGAATCAGTCCGAGAATAAATTATCTAGAGTATATTCAACAAATATTGATGCGAGTAACATCGAATTAACAACAATGAAAAATAAATTAGAAGATAGTGAATTAATGTCTGATAGAATTGACAAAGATTTATTAAATCCTTTTAAAAATAATCCTTATACTCAGTCCTTATCATCGTTTGCGTATTAATATTTAAATATAGTATAATTCTATATGGAGAATAATGATACAGAATATATTGAGGGGAATGGAGATGAATTCCTTGTATTTATATTTTCGAGTGAACCGAGAGAAAGGAATAGTGTTAAATTGGAATTAGATCCTCCTAAAGATGGAATTAAAATAGGATTACATATTTTTCAAGAACTTTTAATGGTTTTTACAATGGGATTAAAATACCTTTATTCAGAAAAAGAAGTATTAAATATTTCTACAATAACTTTAGAAGATATAGAAAAAATAAATAAACATTTTCAGAGTTTTGGTCATACTTTAAATATTGAAAAATTTACAGTTAGCGACTATTTAAGCAATATGAAACTTCCTAATTATTTTAAAGATCAACATTTAATAGAAGAAAATACTTTGTTAAAAGATATCTATTATGAAACTTTTGTAAATGATTTTATATATAGAATTACATTTGATTTTTTAAAGTGAAAATTTTCGTTATTCTCTAAATTATATAAAAAAAGATATATTAATATAATTATATTAATATATATGGGAGGTGGAACACTACAATTAGTAATCCAAGGAGGTCAAGATATATATATTACCGGAAACCCAGAAACAAGTTTTTTTAAATCTGTTTATAGAAGACATACTAATTTTTCGATCGAATGTATAGAACAAGTCGTTCGAGGTGAAATAAAAAATACTGAATTTACACTTAATTATACAATTAATAAAGGTGGAGACCTTCTAAATAAGATGCATTTTGAAATTGATTTACCTTTACAAAATATGCAAAACACGACAACTGATAATTATTGTCATTATAGTAATACTACTGGATATGTATTTTTAAAAGATATTTCAATATCAATTGGTGAAAAAATTATTGATGAACATGATGGAAGGTATTATGATATATTAAATGAATTAAGACATGAAAATGGTGGATTAGATTATTTAATAAACCGCAATGAAGTAGGTAATGAAACTATAAATAAACCAAATGCTATTAAAATGTTCATCCCCCTTGATTTTTGGTTCTGTAAAGATATAAGTCAATCCTTACCCTTAATAGCACTACAATTTCACGATGTAAAAATAAAAGCAACCTTTCGAGGTATTAAACATATTATAAATTCAGAATATGTAACAAATGATTCGGATGTAACAGTAACTGGGACGGATACTACGAACCCTCAAAAACCAAGTGTAAAATTATGGACAAATTATATACATTTAGATACAGATGAAAGGAAAAGATTTGCTCAAGAACACCATGAATATTTAATAGAACAAGTCCAAACCATGGAAAAGGAATATAAACAATATATCGATATTAACCTTAATCATCCTGTAAAAACATTATATTGGGTAATTCAGAATGATATTGCAGTTAAAAGTAGAGACGATTATAAATTAATTGATAACTTAAAAAATAATTTTGGAGACCCTACAAAAACAGCATTTGAAAATACATGGAAACATAGTAATGATTATTTAAATTATAAGATACATGAACCTGTTAATTCTTCTCATTTAAATGGTGAAACGATATATGAACATTTTAAAACTATGAAATTAACATTTAATGGAGTTGATCGATTTAAAGCGAGAGATGCGACATTCTTCCGCACTATACAACCATTAGAGAATAAATATACATTACCTTCAAAAAATATTTACATGTATTCGTTCTGTTTAAATCCAGAAGACCATCAACCGACTGGTTCGTGTAACTTCTCGAGAATAGATAATTTTTCAATATCTTTCACAGGGGATCAATCATATACGGGATATAAAATTTACTTATATGCTAAAAATTACAATGTTTTGCGAATTATGGAAGGAATGGGTGGTCTTTTATATGCGAATTAATATTCTAATTAATATTCTAATTATTTTTACTTAAAATCATTTATTTATATTATTTATAAATAAATGGCAGATAAATTATCTATTAAAGGATTTATTGATACAGAACTTCATGATTTATTGAAACAATATCTTAATTATGATATAGATTGTAAAATTACTAGAAATAAAGAACTCTATAATACTGATTTAGATGTTAATGGTTATATAAAAGATAATTTCATATATCATCTTTTAATAGGTGAAGAAGAAATAACTATTATTAGAACATATAATGGATGCCCATTACTTTCTCATATAGTTTCTCTTTTAGAAAATACAACAGAACATATAAATATAGATGCTATAAGTGATTATTTATCATCGCTTAATTGGGGTGATTGTATTATAAATCATTTATTTACATATGATAATAATGAAGGGACAATTTATTCTGTAATAGAACTATGAATTATATTGTTTCACCTGCTCTATAAGAAGTTATAGAAAACCATCCGTTCGGATCAAAATAACTATTATTATTGCTTGCCTCCACCCATCTCAAATGATACTTGACCTCCGTGGTAGTGTTCGGTGGAACTGGTATTTTTAGATAAATAAATACTTTACTATTTCCTCTCCCACCATGTGTAGTTTCGTTTACAGTCAAATCATAGCTACTGTTTGTGAACGGAGTCGGAGCGGGACTTTGTTGTGATGACCATGAAACGGATGATCCGCTTTTAATACCATAATACCATTTAACACCAGAAGAACCAGTATATATTAATCGTAATTTTTTATTAGTTGAACCACCCCCACTAAATGGACTATAATACCATAAATCATGTGGGCAGTTGTATTCTTCGTCCTCCAGATATGCCCTTACTTGATTACCTGCTGTACTATCTGTTCCAACATATGATTTCCACCCAGGTTCTAATAACCCATTACTAGATGTAGGGACACCGCTACTTTTATCCCACCATTTAAATAAATAATAATAAAGGTTTCCACTTGGTCTAGTGGGTGGACCTGCTTCTTCTTCAACATTATATGGGTTATATAATCTTATGTATTTTTTAAAAATATTCCATGGAACGGTGTGATAACCAGACGCCGAACCTAGAGACCAAGAACTACCGTTGTGATAATAAGAATTTAATGACTCATGGTTTAACATTGGAAACGACCCACTATATAGTTGATTTTGTTTGAATCCATGACCGTATGTTGTTGATACTGGATTGGAGGTACTGGAATGCACATGTGGTCCAAAATGTTGAAGTATTGCGGGCCAGTAATGACATGTATCGCATGCATCACATAATGATGTATTGTGAACTAAATAACCATTCACAAAATAATATGAACACATTGAAACTGATAAACAGATTGACCCTACATTTTCTTTTACTCTTTTAATACTTTTTATTTCTTCATATTCAAAACTGTCTGTAAATAAGAAGTATCCTTTTCTTAAACTTTTAGAATACCCCCAGGTTGTTTCGCCTTCAAAATTTTTTAAAAGTATTACAGTATCTAATGTGATTTTTAATTTATTATTTATCACCATATATTTATCAACGCTTTCTTTCCATTTACTCGTTACTTTGCTTTCTGCTTTTTCTATTTTAGGATTTACTTCTGACCATATTATAGCTTCTTTATTAACTGTTTTATTATTTAACCCATCAATATTACATGATAATACTTCATCATTTATTTTAAGATCCTCAATATTTATTTTATCGCCATTTTCTAAAGTTATTAGACTATCTTCTAAAATACCCATTTATATTATATTATTTTATATTTTTAAGTTATATTATAATTTATTGTTTTTAGCAGCACATTCATCACATAATGAAGCATTATGGACTAAATAACTATCCGCAAAATAATTCATAGCAGAACTCGTTACTCTTAAATTATAGACTGTGACCTCTTCTTTTATCTTTTCTATTTTAGTAATTTCTTCGTATTCACCCTTATCAGTAAATACAATATCACCTTTACGGATTTCTTTCGCACTCAACCATGTATATTCATCATCCATCTTAGTGAATATGAGGTGTTCATGTGTAATATGTAATTTATCATTTAATATTATATATCCCGGGGATTTATCCGACCATATATTAGATACTTCTGATTCAGTAAATTCACCTGTATCATCTTCTGAAAACCATGATAATACATCGACGGATTTAGTGTATGGGTCCATATCATCTAGTTTATATGATAATAATGTATCTCCCTTTTTGAGTTTTTCAATATTGATCTTTATATTATTTGATAGTGTTATCTTTGTTCCAGGTAAGAAGCACACCGACGCAAAGGTTTTCCAAGTTGCTGACGTTCCATTGGTGGTGGCGAGGACTCGTTGGTTGCCGGATCCTGGAAAGGTAGGGAGACCGGATGAACTATTAGCATCAACATATGCCTTTACCGATCGCTGTGTTGGAACATGGGATGCTGAAGGTGTTGAGCCGCCGAGGCCATCTTCATCTTTTGTCGCAAAATTTGCAATAGGAAGGACACCTGTAACTTTACTGGTTAAATCGATTGATCCTGCCAATTGAGCATTGGAGATCGTCCCAGTTAATGCGCTTGCGGGGTAATTTGTAGCGTCTGACAAATTGAAAGCAG
>MDTD01165917.1_pt1 | contig 19600 bp, 13 predicted proteins | sample 811221 | NCBI WGS metagenome assembly MDTD01 (sample SAMN05326646, study PRJNA326480) | marine metagenome | isolation source: seawater | place: Pacific Ocean: South West | collected 2011 | reverse complement strand
CGTTGGAGTACAACTGGCCACCCTGCACCACTTCATGCCCCTGGGCCCTGGCACCTTCGATGATGGCCTGGATGTTGCGCGGCGAAACGCTCGATTCGATGAACACGGCACGGATCTTCTTCTTGACCAGATAGTTGACGAGGTCGTTCAGCTCGGACAGGCCCGCCTCGGATTCCGTACTGATCCCCTGGACACCGTGAACTTCGATTCCATAGGAACGGGAGAAGTATCGAAACGCATCGTGCGCCGTCACCAGGACCCGTTGTTCACTGGGAATCGAACCGATCATGGCCTCCAGCTTGACATCCAGTTCGAGCAACCGCTTGCGATACCGCTCCGCATTGGCTCGATAGTACTCGCATCCCGCAGGATCCACCTCGCACAAGACCCGGACGATTGGCTGCAAGGCAAGCGACCAGACCTCGACATCCATCCAGATATGGGGGTCGGGATCGCCTGGGTGCTCCTCATCCTCGAGCAGAAGCGATTCATCCATATGGGCGGTGACCGCATGCACCGGCAATCCACGCTCGCGAGCCTTGGCGAACACATCGCCCATGCGACCCTCGAGCTTGAGACCGCTGTAGAAGACCGCGTCGGCGCTGAGGACCAGCCTCACATCCGACGCCTTGGGCTTGTAGAGATGCGGGTCCACTCCTTCGCCCATGATGCCGATGACGACACCACGATCCCCCACCACAGTCCGAGCGGCATCGGCCACCATGCCCGTGGTTGCGACGACGGTCAGGGGTTCGCGGACGTCCTTGGCATCATCGGCGTGAGACGCCGTTGTTGCCAGAAGAAGGAATCCAAGAAGCGAAAGAGACAATTTGTATGGTATGCTACATTTCATGTAGCTAATACTACACTTATTGCCCAGCAAGGTCAACATGGGGGAATCGCAAGTGAGCCCGATCGCCAATCAGTTCAGCAAGACCAGACGTGATCACGCCTCGGAAACCGCCGAGGACTACGTGGAAGCCATCGAGGAGATCCTGGAGACGCAGGGCACCTGCCGAGTCAAGGATCTGGCCTCCAGAATGGCTGTCAGTCACGTCACCGTCACAAGGATTCTGACGAGGCTCGCCAAGGAGGGGCTGCTGATGAAGGAGCCCTATGGCCCCGTCTCCCTGACAGCAGCCGGCAGACGCATGGCCAAGGCCTCCAGGCGAAGGCATGAGCTACTGCTGGAATTCCTGCGATCCCTCGGGGTGCCCGAGGCCGACGCCATTCGAGACACCGAGGGCATGGAACACCATGTATCCGAATCGACACTGAAGGCCATGAGGCGATTCCTCAAGAATCGGCCCACTGCTGAAGGCCTCTGAGGGCCTGGAAAGCCTCTGGACGCACCATCAAGGCCCTGTTTGTTTTTTTTAGATTCACCGCGCCGCCCGACCACCCCAATGGCTTTCTTGAGTGAAGCCGGAAAACGTCTCCAAACCAGACCGGCTTCACACTCTCTGAATTCTCCATTCTCTCCATGCACCGAAAACCAGGCGAGGCCCCACGAGGCCTGGCCTGGTTTTCGCTTGGGAACGGATCAAGGGGATACCGGCTCGGGACTTTCCAACGACACACGCAGCCCCTCGAGAATCCTGTCGTACCCCGGTGTATCCGATGTCAAGTGACCGGACCGCTGGAGAAAATCGATGACGGCCATCGAGGAGTTGTACTTGAATTCGGACGTGTCACGGACAATGGAGGACACCTCCCCGATGGGAAGCCTGTTGAATGAATCGACTTCGCCATCGACGGGTCTCGGGACGAACGCGTCGGGAACCTCCAGATCATAGAGATACATGGCGTGCCGACGAAGACCCTTCTCGATTTCCATTACGTATGTCATGACGCCGACTGGTTCGGCTCTGCATGCGAGCGATTCACTCATGCCGGCCTCCTCGGCGCATTCCTTGATGACATTCTCCTGAAGCGTCAGACCGACAGGCCATCCCCCTGCCACCATGTTGTCCAATTGACCGGGAAACAGTGGCTTGGTGAACGAACGTCGGGCGATCCACATGTCGTCACCCACCAGTCCGTTGAGATGAAAGCCAGTGCTGATGATGCCGAATCCTTCGACCGCACCGCGATCGATCTGCATGAGCGGTTCACTCCCCAGTGTTCTCACAACGCCATAGCATTCACCCACGGCCGACCGTACATACCCCTCCTCCCGAAGAGATGGAAGCACCTCGGAGACGGCTGCAGATCGGGCATCGAACTCCGTCAGCCCGCGATGAAGCGCCACCGCATCCGATCCGATCTCGAACACCTCCGGCCAGTCGGCGAGAAGATCGCGAAGCTCCGGACGCAGGTACCCGACAACCGAACCTTCGATCATCCAGGGAACAAAGCCGGAGAGATCACGACGATTGGCGAATTGAATCCGATCCAGATAACTCATCGATCTTCATGGTAGGCATGGAGTCGCTGAAACCATCCATGAAATGAGCCGCCTCCAGGAGGCGGCGTGCTATGGATGGGTTGCTGAGAACCCCAACCCCTTTCCCGAGGGGAGGAAGCGGGGTCTTGTGACCTCGCCACCTTCTGCTGTGCATGTAACTGGTTTCCAGGAAAGGATTTGGTAATGGGCGCGGGAGGATTCGAACCTCCGAAGGCGAACGCCAACAGGTTTACAGCCTGTCCCCTTTGGCCACTTGGGTACACGCCCTGGGTTCCAGAACGATGAAGGGTACCCAAGTCATCAAATCCCGGCAAGGACCCTACAAGGGCAACTTGGAAACCCACCCAAATGGGGCAAACCCGTAAATCCGGGCAAGTCCAAAAAAAAATGAGGGGAGCCAGACCTGAGCTTTATTAGCCTTCAATGCTTCCTGAGGCCCAAATCAGCGCAATTAATGCCGAATCTGGCACGAAAAGGGCCAAATTCAGGCACTTGAATACTCATCTTCGGACCTTCCTCTGTCCGATGTCTGCAACTGCTTCGAGGGAAACATGGCCCTCGATCAAATGGCCTTTTCCGCATCCACGGATGGTTGTGGGAGGCATGAACATCATCGAGGAGACATGGACGTTATGAACAGTATCAATGTCGTAAAAGGTTGGATTCGTGAATTCATCGACCTGGCTTTGCTCTTCATCGCCGTTGGCGTTGTCGTGCAGATCATCTTTGGTCCTGATGTGGAATACTTCTCCACTATCACCAAGAACCTGATGGCCTTCATCAGTGAACTTGGAACGAATGGGTTTGTCGGTCTGATCGCCCTGTTCGTCATCGTCTAGGTATTCACCAAGGGTGGACAGACTCAGAACGGCTGATTCCAGCTGACAATTGAATGAACGACCCGCCCATGCTTCGGCATGGGCGGGTTTCTTTTTGATGCTTTGTCCGCGGCATATCCCATCATTCAATGGAATTTTTAGCGTGGATTAAATCGACAAAAGATACGGTTTGTAACGCCTGTCGTGGATCAATCTGCCTGTATCTCACATGGAGAGGTGGAATCAGCCGGAGATCCGACTTGATACTGGTGGACATGGTTCTATCGACCATGAAGCAGTTCAAGCAGGGAGTCTCAAAGCCACCGACCGGAATCGAACCGGTAACCTCCAGATTACAAATCAGGTGCTCTGCCAATTGAGCTACGGTGGCGTGGTCAGGAAGCGTACGAGTTTCGACGCCCGACCACAACCTCTGGAAGCGGGGACTCGATCAAAAGAGTGCCTGCACCCCTCCCAGACAGCTCCTGAACTGCTTCAAATTTCCGTTTGTATGAATCGGGCCGCCCCTGCATGGAGGCGGGAAAGCCCGTGGACCCCAGGTATTCGAGAAGGAGAGATCAACAGTGAACGCCGGAATCAGATGTCGTAACCCGTGGAACACAATCGCCCCCCTGACCCTGTTGCTGACCAGCCTGCCAGCCATGGCGCTGGAGCAGAATCTACTTGTGAACGGACAATTCGATAACAGCACCGCAAACTGGTCATTGAGTGGAAACGTCGGTGTCGGCGATGAAGGTTGGGAGGATGACAGTTCACTCAGACTCGTTCCACAACCTGGCATCACCGCGCAAGCCGTCCAACGGGTCTATGGACTGGAACCGCAGACTCGATACACGATCGCCGCCAGAGTCAGAAGCAGCAGCAATCTGGTGCCACCGATTCTCGCCGTCCGAAATGGTGCGCAGATAGACAAGGCCACCGGCTGGATCGCCATCGATGACCAGAACAAATGGATTGAACAACGCTTCGAGATATTCACCGGAAAGGATCAGACCGCTGTCGACGTGACGTTGCAGGCCTGGAAGACCGAGCTCGAGGCAGTCGTGATGTTCGACGACATTCGCTTCTGCAAGGGGCGCATCGAAGCACCGACGGCCGATCCAGGCGAAGCCGATTTTCCAACGGCACCACCAATCACGACAGCGCCCGGTACCGGCGACAACATCATCACCAACGGCGATCTATCGGATGAAAGCGGACGTGGCTGGGCACTTGGCATAGAAGCATCGATCGTGGATGTCGATGGACAGCCTGCATTCAAGCTGCTTTCAACGGCAGATACATCGAGAGTCAGCCAGCCGATTCAACTGGCACTGCCACCTGATCAGGTATGGAAGATCACGGCAGAAGCCAAAGTCGATCCCGGGGTGATCTCGAATCTCTACGTCACATCGAACGAAGGACTGCTCGCCAATCTGCCGATCTCATCGACCAGCTGGCAGTCCATCGAGATCCCGGTTGAGACCGGAGAAAACTGGACGAGCAATCTCAAGCTCACTCTGGAGAACTGGAAGAACCAGCCGGGCTCGGCCTGGTTCCGAAACATCCGCTGGGAGGCGATTGGTGGTGAATGGTCACCGACGACAGATCAGGAGCCCGTTCCACAGCTCGAAGTCCTCGAGGACGACTTCTCAAGTGGTCTCTCGAAGGAAGATTGGCTGATCTCCACCAAGAGCTGGGGCGGTGACAACGGAGGCGTGAGCCCCTTGAACGTCTCCATCATCGATGATGTGGACAACGGCGTTCCCATCAAGGCGTTGCGACTGCAAGCCAACGGCGACCTCTATGACGGCGACATCGAGCACAACGGTCGACAGACAAGAGTGGGTGCCGCCATAGCGACACGCCAGTACTACGCATCGGGCCGCTATGAGGTCAGAGCCAAGGTCGCGCCGGAGCTGGGTGCCGTCACGGCATTCTGGCCGTTCCACTACATCGACTACCAGAAAGCCGAACAAGGCTACTGGCATGAACCGAACCCACGTCGCAATACGGAAATCGACTGGGAGTTCCCGACCGATCTTCGAGGAACCGGAGAGGAACAGGCTGCCCTCTATGGGATCGATCCAGAGGAGATCGCATTCACGAATGCCCGCACCAACAGCTGGGGTGGACAATTCGGGGGCGAAGGTGGAGAACACAAGGGACGTCGAGTGCTGCATGATGCAGAAGGCAACATCGTCGACCTTGCCCAGGACAGCGCCAACGGCATCTATCACACCTATACGATCGAATGGCACAGTGGATCGGATCTTGGTGACGACGGCGATACCCGCGATCAGGTCGGTTGTGTTCGATGGTACTTCGATGACATCCTGATCGATGAACTGCTTGATGTTGAGTTCGGACAGGGCAACGTCCCTTTCCGAGCAGCTCGATTCTGGATCGGCGTCTGGTTTGCCGCAGCCGGATACGGTGACGAGGTCGGCTGGGGCGGATCACCCAACTTCGATGAAACATCGCTCGATATCGCATGGGTTCGCATCGAACCATTCGGTGAGCCACGCGACACCTGGGTTCGTGAGACGGTACCCAACATCGAATGGGCCACACCCGACCAGTATCCAGGCGATGTCGAAGTGCCGGACTGCCCGTCCGATCTCGATGGCAACCAGATCGTCGACGTGGTCGATCTACTGGACATGCTCGGACTCTGGGGACAACCAGAAGGTGATGTCACAGGTGATGGCCAATGCGATGTCGTGGATGTCCTCGCGCTGATCGCCGACTGGGGACCATGCGCCTGAATACGGCAATCCGATTCGAATCAGCAGGCGGTTGCCCAGATTGAAAGGATCATCAGGAGATCGTCGACATCGACGGTCCCTGATGCATCCACGTCCTCGGAGCACCCGTTGCAGGTCCCCCAGGCGTCGATGACAGCCAACACGTCGTTGACATCGATCACGAGGTCCCCATTGGTATCACCGGGGCATTCGCTGGTCTCGTAGGACCATGCATCCGTTGGGATGACCTGCTTGGAGACACCGGGGCCCTGCCAGCGGGCGATCACACCAGCACCACCACCACGCTCGAAGAAGTCGATGCGAATGGCATGTGTCCCGGCGACCAGACCTATTTCGCCGGAGACTTCGACCATGGGATGAAGACCGTCGTTGATGAGAACCTGCTGGTCTCCGATGAACAGTCGTGAACCATCATCCGATTCAAGCGACAGCGTCCAGAACCCACTCGCTGGAATGTCGATGTAGCCCTCGAAGACCGCGCCGACATCGTCGCTGAGACCGCTGTTCATGAATTCGCCCCCGGTACTCGGAAAGTTGACATTGGCGGCCACATCCGTGGCAAAGGGAACCAGAGAATCAAAGTCAGGCAGGACGCTGGGTGCCGAAAGGGCGTAGTAACCGACTTGCGCACCATCAGCTGGACTGACGATCACATCAGGCAGCCTCAGCTGCACGACATCAACCGATACGACGGCCGAATCCCCCATGGTCAGCTGGTAGCCGAATGTGTCTGTGCCGTCATATCCGGCCAACGGCTGATATCGAAGCAGATCGGTGCCCTCGACGAGTTCGATGCTGCCCCCTTGTGCGGAGCTCGAATCGAACGTCGCGATCTCGGGATCGAACGATCCATCGCACCCCGTCAGCCTATCGTTCGCCAGGACATCGATGTCGACCGGATCACCGAGCAGGCAGACGGTCGAGTCGTCCAGCGCGGTGCCTGATTCCACGACCTGGAGATCGCAACCTGGCTCGATGTCATCTAGATAGTCGAGCATCGTGTTCTTCACCAGTGGATGGAAACCCAGTCTGATATTCGCGATGCCACCGGAGCAGGTGTGACAGTAGGACATGATCGTCCCCTGATCAGCACCGGTGCAATCGCCGTTGCCGCAGTTGTCGATGGGTGGCGTGAAACCATCGTGGGTATGCAGCGTGCCATGATTGTGACCAAGTTCATGCGCCATCACCACGACATCCCAGTTGCCACCGACATTGTCCTGAAGCGGATATGGAAAACCACCTTCGATGTAGCCGGACACGCCATATGCATAGGCGTTGTTGCAGAGGACACTCAGATAGGCGACACCACCGTATGGAAGATTGGTCCGTCCGGAGATGATGTGGGCGACCGTCCGATCGATGCTCGACATCTGAGCGCTCCAGTGCGTCCTGAACTGATCGAGCATGTCGGTAGAACTGTTCGGATCGTATGGATCGACGTCGGCTTCCCAGGTTCGCAGATAGACGATGGAGAGCCGGGTGTTGATGTCGTCCTGATAGATCTCACTGATGGCACCGGCAAGCGTGACCGCATAGGCGGCTCCTGCATCCGCATCACCGGCGTACAGCCGATCGACGTACTCCCAGTCGGTATCTATGGCCAGCTTGGTGACGCGACAGGGAGTCGTGCCCGGATCGATGCCTCTCAGCTGATCGACCGCGACTGGACGTGGCGGCTCACCATCAACCGTACGGATCTCGCAGCCGGGAACATTCTGGAAATCAATGGGCATGTCCCCCGCATCGAGCACGGCGGTCGGAAACTTCCCGCCCGGTCCGTCCCCTATGAAGAAAAGACCGTCCATCGATTTGACGTAGCCCTGGGTGAAATGATCACTGACGGCGAAGAACACACGACTATCGGGATCGCCTGGAACCGAACCTCGCCAGAGACGAAGATTTCCAAGATCCGCCGGCCGTTGGCCTTCCTCGCTCTGGACTACGATCCGGGCCTCCGGATCGATGACCTCGAACATCTCTAGCTCAAGTTCGACGGCCAACTGGTCGTTCAACTGAAGGACGGGCTCCAGGGTGTTCGCCGTGGTCGACTTCAAGGTGCTGCCCAGGGCCTCCGGGCTTGAACTTGGCACAACATCAACGACAGCCAGAGGCAAAGTAGCGACAGCGATCAAGGCGAACATGGAATTTCTCCCCCGTTTCAAGAAAATGGGCAACCAGACCATTTGAATGGTGCGCCAGCTTTGAAGCAAGTCAAAGACCGATATTTGATGCCGAATACCCGATGCAGAGCGGTTTATCGCGACTTGTGCAAGGCAACCGCCAACAAGGTCACATCAGCCGGCGTCACGCCGGCCAGCCTCGCGGCCTGCCCGAGCGTTGATGGCTGGAATCGCTGGATGGCTTCGGCGGCCTCGGCTCTGAGCCCGCTTGTCAACGCCATGGCCTGTGGATCCCTGATGCGTCGCCTGTCCATGTCTCCACGACGGGAGATTTCGGCTCGCTGCCGCTGGACATAGCCTTCGTATCGAGCATCGATCATCACACGATCAACCAACGCGACATCGTGCTCGCTGGTGAGCAGATTCAGCACCTCGCGTGCAGTCATCTCGGGCCGCCGCATGCAGTCCCGCAACGTTCGTCCCCCGTCCACTCGAATCCGATGGCTCAACTCATCGAGCTCCGCCATGGCTTTCTGTCGGGTGCACCACAGATCCCATCTGACGTCACCCACGAGACCCCATTCACGTCCAAGCGGCGTGAGTCGGGCATCCGCATTGTCGGAACGAAGAAGCAGGCGATGCTCCGCACGGCTTGTGAACATTCGATACGGCTCACGGGGCGTCTTCGTGACAAGATCATCGAGCATAACGCCGATGTACGCCTCGTCACGAGCCAGCCTGACGAGCTCCTTGCCCTGAACCAGTCTGGCCGCGTTGAGCCCGGCCATCAATCCCTGACCAGCCGCTTCTTCATATCCACTGGTCCCGTTGATCTGGCCCGCCAGAAACAAGCCGTCCAATCGCTTGGTCATGCAGGTCGAATCGATCTGATGAGGCCAGACCATGTCGTATTCGACGGCATAGCCGTGCCGGAATATCTCGGCTTTCTCACAACCGGGCATAGAACGGACCAACAAGTCCTGCACATCGGGAGGCAGTGACGTGCTGATTCCGTTGCAGTAGATCTCGTCGGTGTGCAGAGATTCCGGCTCGAGAAAGACATGATGCGATTCACGATCGGCGAATCGAACCACCTTGTCCTCGATCGAAGGGCAGTAGCGAGGGCCGTGTTCAGCCGAGATCTCTCCGTTGTACATAGGTGCACGGTGCAGGTTCTCGCGAATCAACTCATGCATGTCCGCAGTCGTATGTGTCAGACGACAGGAAACCTGAGGCAAGCCCGGGAATGCCCCCGACGGCAGGCTGCTGCCGGGAAGATCGCTGAAGGGGACCGGAGAGGCATCCGCCTCCTGAGCGGGCAAACTATCCCAGTCGATGGTCCCACGCCTCAAGCGTGGTGGCGTGCCCGTCTTGAGTCGACCAAGTTCGAATCCGAGCGTCTCCAGAGTCTTTGACATGCCACCGGCTGCCGGCTCATCGACACGGCCACCCGGTGTCTGCTGTTCACCTGTGTGCATCAGTCCACGCATGAAGGTCCCGGTCGTGAGCACCACGGCTTTGGATCGAAGCACCGTGATGTCATTGGCTCGATCGGATTCCGGCGGAGAGGATGGCCAGATCGGTGTCGGTAGATGCTCATGCCAACCGGTTCCGTCATCATCTCTTGGATGAACTCGCCCGGCACCGGGCGGAAGCGTCACACCGGCGATCCGCTCCCCTTCCACGAGGAACTCCTCGACCGTGGCCGCGATCACATGGATGGAGTCACGTCGAGTCGCCAACAATCGCTGGATTTCACAGGCATAGGCATATCGATCCGCTTGCGCCCTTGGCCCACGTACGGCCGGCCCCCTCGAGGTGTTCAGCATACGGAACATGATGCCTGTGGCATCGATGGCACGGCCCATAAGCCCGCCGAGGGCATCGACCTCGCGAACCATCTGGCCCTTCGCCAATCCACCGATGGCCGGATTGCAACTCATCGCCCCCATTCGATCCGGCGACATGGTGACCAATGCCACGCAACCATCCGGACCCAGTGCATTGGACGCCGACCATGCAGCTTCCGCTCCTGCATGCCCACCGCCGATCACGATGACGTCATAGTCCATGTGAGTCATTCAAAGACCTCAGTCGATCGTCCAGGTCTGGCTGCCATGAACAAGTGATTCGAGGGTCACGTCCGGACGGGCCTTGATGGCCTCGTCCATCTGGGCACGTGAAGCCGACTCGAAGCTTTGCCTGTCTTCTCTGGCGTAGATGACGCCCATCGGCTCGGGAAACTCGGGATGGAACATCTGGGCGAGGATGGAGGCCTGTGCCAGATTCGTCTCATCATGGACCATCAGATCATCTTCGGTGATGCCGTTCTCCCCGATCACGACCACTTCGGGGCTGCCGTTGAAAACACGAATGCCCTTGTCCGACTCCGAACCGAACACCATGGGCTTTCCATGTTCCAGAACGATGGTCGTATCTGGACGCGAATCCTTCTGCGACGCATAGAACCAGGCCTGATGGTTGAAGATGTTGCAGTCCTGATAGACCTCGATGAACGACATGCCCTGATGGGCAGCACCACGCGTCATGAGAACCTCGAGGAACTTGGCATCGATGTCCAGACCGCGTGCGACAAACGTGCAATCGGCGCCAAGCGCCAGCGCGATCGGATTCAATGGACATTCCAGTGAACCCATGGGAGTCGACTTGGTGACCTTTCCTCGCTCGCTGGTCGGAGAAAACTGGCCCTTGGTCAGACCGTAGATCCGATTGTTCAGGAGGATGACGTTGATACCGACGTTTCGTCTCATGCAGTGGATGAGATGATTTCCACCAATCGAGAGGAGATCACCGTCACCCGAGACGAGCCAGACATCCAGTTCTGGATTGGCCAACTTGATTCCGGTCGCGAAGGCGGGCGCCCGCCCATGAATGGAGTGAAGCCCGTAGGTCTCCATGTAGTACGGGAATCTCGCGGCACAGCCGATCCCCGAGACGAAGACGTAGTCTTCCTTGCGGCGGGCCAGCTTGGGGAGTGTCTTCCGGACGGCGGCCAGTACCGCATAGTCGCCACAACCCGGGCACCAACGGACGTCCTGATCGGTGGTGAAGTCCTTGGCCTTGTAGACCGGCAGCTCCACGGCCGCGGCTTCGGCGGAGATCTGATCGGTCATGCTCCGCCCCCATTCATGATGGACTTGATCCGATCCGCCAGTTCTCTGGTCCGGAAACTCCGACCCTTGAGCTCGTTGATGCCGATGGCATCCTTGAGGAATCGACTGCGTATCAGCATCGACAGCTGACCCATGTTGATCTCGGGAATGATGATCTTGTCATATCGATCAAGCACCTCACCGAGATTTCGTGGGAACGGATTGATGTGTCGGAGATGCGAGAACGCAGGCGAACAATCTTCCTGAGCCAGCAGTGAGACGGCCGCGGCTATCGAGCCGCTTGTGCCACCCCAGCCCAGGACAAGCGTGTTCGAGTCGACCCGACCCTTGACCTCGAGAGGTGGAATCACATCGGCCGCCGCATCGATCTTCGCCTGCCTGGCATGACTCATCGCGTGATGGTTGTCACCGTCGTAGCACACGTTGCCGGTATCGGCCTCCTTCTCGAGCCCGCCCAATCGATGCTCCAGACCTGGTGTTCCCGGCGTGACCCATGGCCTGGCGCCGGTCTTCTCGTCACGGACATACGGCTTGAAACCGTCCTCCGAATTGGACTCGGTCGGATGTTCGATGACGATCGGTTCGTAGGAACTCAGATCCGGAAGACACCATGGTTCCGCTCCGTTGGCAATACCGCCGTCACTCAGGATGATCACCGGACACATGTGTCTGACCGCGAGCCTGACCGCCTCGATGGCGGTGTTGAAGCAATCCGATGGACTCGCGGCCGCCAGGACGATGACCGGGGCCTCCCCTGAACGTCCGTACATCGCCTGAAGAAGATCGGCCTGCTCGGTCTTCGTCGGCATGCCTGTGGCAGGCCCGGCACGCTGAACGTCGACGATCACCAGCGGAAGCTCCAGCATGGTGGCCAGCCCCATGGCTTCGCCCTTGAGGGCCAGCCCGGGGCCGGAAGTGCCCGTCACACCGATCTTGCCCGCGAAGCTCGCGCCGATGGCGGCACAGACAGCTGCAATCTCGTCTTCCGCCTGGAAGGTCTGCACGCCCATGTGCTTGAGACCGGACAGCCCATGAAGAATGTCACTGGCCGGCGTGATCGGATATCCAGCGAAGAGCATTTCGGTTGCGGCCAGATTCGATGCGGTCGCAAGACCGAGCACGAGCGCCTCGTTTCCACTGATCTTCCGGTACAACCCTGGCTCGAGTGGCGCCGCCGGCACTTCGAATCGAGCCGGGAACATCTCGGCCGTTTCCCCGAAGTGATAACCGGCCTTCAAGGCGCGGACATTGATCGCGGCGACTTCAGGCAAGCCCTTCTTGCGCTCGAAGTACCCTTCCAGATGATCGATCGTGGGCTCGAGTGGCCTCTGATAGAGCCAATAGGCCATGCCCAACGCATACATGTTGCGACAGCGATCGACGTCCTTGGCCCCCATACCGCTTTCGGCAAGAGACTCTCTGGTCAACCGTGTGATCGGGACACGAAACAGCTGATAGCGTCGCTGGATCTCCTCGTCATCGAGAGGATTCGTCTCCTCGGTGTACCCGGCCTTCTTCAAGTTGACCTTGTTGAACTCGTCATCGTTGGCGATGACGATCCCTCCCGGCTCGACATCCTGAATGTTCATCTTGAAGGCTGCCGGATTCATGGCGACCATGGCGTTGATGGAATCCCCAGGCGTGTAGATGTTGTGACTGGCGAACTGGATCTGGAACCCGGAGACCCCGAAGGTCGTGCCCTTTGGCGCACGGATCTCGGCCGGAAAATCAGGGAAGGTCGAGAAGTCGTTCCCGACCACGGCTGTCGTGTTCGTGAACTGCCCACCGGTCAGCTGCATGCCATCACCGGAGTCGCCACAGAAACGGATGGCGACGGACTCTCTTGAGATCAAGGAAGCCTTGGTTGGATCGGGAGGTGTCATGGTGGCTGTCACGCAATGGTCCTGTCGTAAGCCCTGATGTCTCTTCTACGTAGTCGCTTGCCGGAAAAGGGATTCTAGCAGCCTGAGAGGCTCCCAAGGGGGATTCAGGGCCTGATCAGGGCAGACGGTTTGCTCGGCTGCCCCACGAGCTCATGAGAATCGCCATATCCCTGACATCGACCACCCCATCCCTGTTCAGATCACCTCTGGCACGCCGTGGAAGTGCCTGCCCAGGCTCGCTCTCGTCACAAGTGGTGTCGGGGCCGGCCCACACCCCTTCTCCATCTTCACAAGCCTTTTTCTGTGCCATGACGCACGACTCACCGATGAAACAGGCGCCCAACGGATTCGATTCGTTGATGGTGCGTCCACTGCCGTCGACATCGTCATTGGGCGTCCGGAAGTCGTTGCCAACGCCCATTCTACCTCGGCTTCTCCAGCCGTGGTAGGCGGCGCCGCCCTTGAAGGCACCGATGTTGTTCAGAAAAATCGAATTCATGACGATGGTGGAGCTGTCGTAGTCGTAGATGGCGCCGCCATTGAAAGAAGCCCGATTCTCGATGAAGCGACATCTATCTATCCGTACGAGGGAACGGTTATCACTGAAAACGGCACCGCCACCGAACCTTGCGTTGTTCTGCTCGAAGAGACATTGCCTGATCTCCATTCGAGATCCAGTGGCGTAGATCGCCGCACCCTTTTCGGCATTGTTGTCGATGAATTGACAGTTGATTATCTGGCTGTTGCTGTTTCTCGCATAGATCCCGCCACCGTTGTAGGTGACAAAGTTGAGTTCGAAGCGACAAGCGTTGAGCGTTGGCGACGAATCACGGATAAGTACGCCACCGCCTACCAGAGCCGTGTCACCGTAAAGAGTGTTGTCACCGAGCCCCTGGCGAAACGTCAATCCATCCACTCTGGTCGTCGAACCTTCACCCGAGATGCACTGCAGAAGGCTGCCTGATTCCCCACCGCCATCAAGGACCGCTGGATTCGAGGCCGAACGTGATTTGAGCACGATCGACTTGCCCTTCAGATCGAGATTCTCGTAGTACACCCCTCCGTCAATGGAGATGATGTCACCCGGGAGAGCGACATCAATCGCCTCCTGAATGGACTCGTATTTTTCAGGGACCTGGATCTCGGCTGCATTGGCGGCCCCCTGAATCCACAGCAGACCGCAGAGCACCACCCCCAGAAGGGCTGAAAATCGGCTTTCCTTGATTCTGCTGCATCGCATAGGCTCAAATGCCCCTCTGATAGGACTCACTATCGGCCTTTGGGGGCGACAGGTGAGAGTCCGGCTTGCTCAAAGAATGAGAAGTCCGCTTGGCCACTGGTGGCACTACTGGTAGGATAGTCGGCTCGACACAGGAAGGCACCCATGTCACCAGACACGATTGTTCCAAATTCAACGATGAGCTTCACGATCACCGGTCGTCCCCAGCGTCCGGCAACGATCAAGACTATTGAACGACTCATGGGCATGCAGACCCATATTCAGACTGGTCGCTCGAAGCTGGCAACCCAACGCAGACTCAAGGACAACGTCACATATGTCCGTGCCGGTCGTCCATGGGTCAACAGGAAGCGTGTCACCAAACTGGCACGTGCCGAAAAGGGCGAGACCTTCACCCTGCTCGTCACTCCTCAGATCGTGGATGATCTCCGCAGCGTGGCCTCCTATCTGGAAACCGCCTAGTCGGACCGCTCTACAACACAAGCACGCCCCTCCATATGATTCTGTGCCGTACGCCAGATACTAGATAAGCGATGTCATGCGCCTGGCGATGGGCGTCAACTGGTCGGGAAGGGATGTTCGCGTGGACCATTTGAGTTCGCCGTATTCCCTTGATCCAATCGGCGTCGCCTTCTCGTCAAGTTCGATCAGATGTATGACTTCCCAGGAATAGGCCTCGGAGTCGTATGCGACCGCCACTGGAACCGGTGGTCTGGAGACCTTCAATCCCGTTTCCTCGTGCATCTCCTCGATGATCGTTTCCGTCGGTGACTGACCGGGAATCACCGACCCTCCTGGCACGAACTCCCAGAGGTTTGGGTAGTACATGACCCAATCAGATCTCAGGCCCATCAGAATCCGATCACCTGCACGGGTAATGGCCTTGGCACCGAGCGTCCGAACTCCGCAGTCGAGTCCCTCGGTCTGCACCGCGTAGTAGCGATAGGCGCATTCAGCCACGTGGATGCTCACACCACCAGCACCATTACGATGCACACCTATGACATGGAGAACACGCCCATCGAAGGCGTTTGGATTACGCTCAGCGATACGAGCCCAACAGGAATCGACCTGATCGGAATCTATCCTGTCAGGCACCCAAGGCTGACTTTCGACGTGCACGACGGGAGGCCTTCTGAGCGTGATGAACCGTTCATTTTCCATGAGAAAGGCAATCATAGCGGTGAAAACAGCTCCATTGCCAAGGGGAAGACGATCGATTCAACAGGTAGTTTGGCCATCCTTGTACAATCAGGTTCAAATGCTCCGGATGACGACACCGCCATCCGAACACTAGATGGGGAAGATCTGATGCCGCAAATCGAAGTCAAAACACCTCAAGGACAAAAGCGTTACGAGCTTCCGACCACCGGTCTTACCATCGGTCGTGCCGATGACAACCAACTGGTCATCAACGATGACCTGCTCAGTCGGCGGCATTGCGTGATTGAGATCCAGGCTGGCGACTTCCAGGTTCGAGACCTGAAGTCCAGAAACGGCACGAAGCTCAACCGAACATCCCTGAGCGATCAGGCAAGTCCCCTTGCCAACGGAGATGTCATCAAGATCGGCTCCACTGAGATCACCTACATCGATCCAGAGGCGGCACTTGCCCTGTCCTCCGCTCCTGCGGAAGAAAAGCGAGAACCGGCCCAGAAGCCGCGCCACACCCTCGACCTTGATGTCAGGGAGATGAAGATCAAGAAGACCGGCAAGCCCAAGACCAACGACTGGGAACGGCAGCTCAACGAGATGATCAAGATCGGCGAGGATCGTGGCTATACGGAGGCCCAGATCTCACTCGTGGACAATCGAGGCGATGTCGTCCACAGAGCCGCCGACGAACGAGCTTTTCTGGGCTCGGACAAGCAGGACGCCGATGGAACCAAGGCTTTCAGGAAGATGTTGTACGCAGCCCTTCGAACACGGGCCACCGACCTCCATATCGAGCCTCGTCCCCAGATCTGCGTGGCCAGAATGCGTGTCGATGGAACTATGGTCTCCGCCGTGGAGTTCTCCCCGAGCATTTTCCGTCGCATCCTTGGCATCGTGAAGATCCTGTGCCAGATCGAGACCAGTCAGAAGAATCAGGTACAAGACGGCCACTTCTCGATCGCCATCGGCGACGATCTTCGAGTTGACTACAGAGTCAGCCTGACCCCCTCGGTCCATGGCCAGAAGATGGTCATCAGAGTTCTGGATTCCTCCAACAGCCCTTCTCGTCTACACGAGTTGGGACTCAAGCCATGGATGTACGAAAAGATTCGAACGATGGCAACACGCGATGCCGGACTTATCCTGGCATGTGGGCCGACTGGATCGGGCAAGACGACGACCCTCTACACGTGTCTCCGCGAGATCGACGTCAATCAACGAAATGCGATCACCATCGAGGACCCGGTCGAGTACTACCTGGAGGGCTGTACCCAGATCCCGATCGACCACGATCAGGGCACCACGTTCCACAGTGTTCTCAGATCGGTACTGCGACAGGACCCCGACGTCATCTTCGTCGGCGAAATCCGCGACATGGAAACGGCCACGGTCGCCATGCAGGCATCGATGACCGGCCACCTCGTCTACACGACCGTCCATGCCAAGGACACCATCAGCGCAGTCTTCAGACTTCTCGATCTGGGCATCGACCCCCCGCTTCTGGCGAACGCGTTGAACCTCATCGTGGCCCAACGTCTGGTCCGCATGCTCTGCCCGAACTGTCGCAAGAGCGTGACGCCGACGCCTTCTCAGAGTCTCCGCATGGGTCAGCGACTTGGCGGACTTTCGGAGATCTACATCCCACAGAGCTGTCCGAAATGTCTATCGACGGGTTATCGAGGACGCCAGGCGTTGTTCGAGTTGTTCGAGATCACGGACAGTATTCGCGATCTGATCATCAAGAGCCCGACAATCAAGGGACTCCGGGAACTGGCTCAGCAGGGACTGTTCACCACACTCGAGGACTTCGGATTCGAACTGGTATCCGAAGGGCTCACGAGCTACGAGGAAATCGAACGCGTCGCCATGGGCGAGTAGTGTTCCCGACGAACGCTCCGGCGACTGGTTGCCTGACCGGGCGATCTTCCAATCCTGCTTAAGTTAGGACTCGAATACCCATTGAGCCTTCTGGCGACGGCGCTCATCAGAAGGACAAAACCTATCGCCCTAGCCACGAAGGCCAACGGTGTCCAGAGCTACAGTTCCTCCAGAAACTCAACCAAACTCGATGCCCTGTGCCAATGGAAGATCATCGCCCCAGTTGAGCGTGCAGGTCTGGCGTCTCATGTACTGACGCCACGAATCCGAACCTGATTCGCGACCGCCACCGGTATCCTTCTCACCACCGAAGGCACCGCCGATCTCCGCACCACTTGTGCCGATGTTGACATTCGCGATGCCGCAATCGGAACCGTCATGGGAGAGGAAACGTTCAGCTTCACGCATGGAGTCAGTGAAGATCGCACTGGAAAGTCCCTGATCGACGCTGTTCTGCGCCTCGACAGCATCCTCGAGATTGTCGTATTCGAAGACGTAGAGAATCGGGGCGAAGGTCTCTTCGCGGGCGATCTCGGGATCCTTGCCCGCGGGAACACGAACGATGGTCGGTGTGACGTAGTGACCCGCCGAATTGGCGTACTGGTCGATGCCCTCTGTGCCGCCACAGAGTATCTCGCATCCCTGCTCGGCAGCCTTGGTGATGGCGTTGCGCATGCCATCGACCGACTGGGAATTGATGAGCGGTCCCACCAGCGTGCTGCTGTCCATGGGATCCCCCACGGGAACCTGACCATAGGCCTTGACCAGCCGTTCGGTGACGTCGTCGACCACACTGCTGTGGCAGAAGAGCCGACGGGTTGAGGTGCAACGCTGGCCGGCGGTGCCGACGGCACCGAAGACGACACCTCGCAGCACCAGATCGAGATCGGCGCTTGGCGTGATGATGATCGCGTTGTTGCCACCTAGTTCCAGAAGACTCTTGCCGAGTCGCTTCGCGACCTGAGTGCCGACGTGGCGCCCCATACGGCATGAACCGGTCGCGCTGATCAGCGGGAGTCGACGGTCGGCGATCATAGTTTCGCCGACTTCGTCGTCGGAACCGATGATCAGGCCGAAGATGTCGCATGGGTCACCCTCTTCCGGCTGGAAGATGTCCTGCTCGCGCATGACCCGATGGGCGATGTTGTTCATCGCGATCGCACACAGCGGTGTGACGAGACTCGGCTTCCAGATCATGGTGTTGCCACAGACGGCGGCCAGCATGGCGTTCCATGCCCATACTGCGACCGGGAAGTTGAAGGCCGTGATGATTCCGATGGTGCCCAGTGGGTGCCACTGCTCGTACATGCGGTGCTGTGGTCGCTCGGACATCATCGTCAGCCCGTACAGCTGACGCGACAGGCCGACCGAGAAGTCGGCGATGTCGATGCATTCGACGACCTCGCCGATGCCTTCGGGAAGAATCTTGCCCATTTCCATCGTGACAAGTGCACCGAGTTCCTGCTCGTGCTCACGAAACGCGTTGCCGATCCGTCGAACGATCTCGCCACGCTTGGGGGCGGGGAGTCGTCGCCACGACTTCTGGACCAGCTGGGCTCGCTCGACCAGCGATTCATAGTCCGCCTTCGACTGGAGCCGGACGGCGCCCAGGGCTTCGCCCGTGGCTGGGTTTGTGGAGACCACGCAGTCGTCCCCGGCGGCTGCCGGATCGACCAGGAGTGGATGTTCAATCAACGACGCGAATGGAAGTGTCTTTACGTTCATCCCGGGATTGTATCGAGCACGGGGCCACACCTGTAGTCCCCGACTCGATTACCATTGCCCCACCAGGAGAAATCACATGCCACTGGACCGAAATGACATCGCCCGCCGAGCGGCTCAGGAACTGGAAAACGGCTTCTACGTCAATCTAGGCATCGGTATGCCCACTCTGGTGGCCAATCACGTCCCCGAGAAGATGACCGTCTGGCTGCAGTCGGAAAACGGGCTTCTTGGAATGGGCCCCTTCCCGACCGAGGATAAGGTCGATGCCGATCTGATTAATGCCGGCAAGCAGACCGTGACCGCCGTCCCCGGCGCCAGCTACTTCTCCAGCGCCGACTCCTTCGCCATGATCCGTGGAGGGCACGTCAATCTCGCCATTCTTGGAGCGATGGAGATCTCGCAGGAGGGAGACATCGCCAACTGGATGATCCCCGGCAAGCTGGTCAAGGGAATGGGTGGTGCCATGGAT
>MDTD01155587.1_pt1 | contig 19601 bp, 16 predicted proteins | sample 811221 | NCBI WGS metagenome assembly MDTD01 (sample SAMN05326646, study PRJNA326480) | marine metagenome | isolation source: seawater | place: Pacific Ocean: South West | collected 2011 | reverse complement strand
TTTGAGCACACAGCACCAAATTGCCAACCGGTTTGACCTGCTTGATTAGATATCGACCAACCCCCTGGCGGTAATGCGGGGGCATCTTCTAGTGAATCTGTTATACTCAGCCCACCTGCTCCTATCTGTATGAAAGCCCAGTCATTTGTAGCACCATTTATTCCGTAATTGGACGCACTGCTTGAATTAGATAGGTGATTTACATCAACGGTGGTTCCGTTTGAAGTGATTATCTTGAACCAGTCCACAGTCAAACCTTCGCGCTCGTCGGTAGAAGACCCGTATTGTACGGAACTATCTGTTTGAACGACGTACCTAATTTTGGAGGTGTTGTTGGAGCCAAGCATGGCTTGTGGAATTGAGAAATCGAGAGTAACGAAACCTCCTGAATCATCAAACACTGTTGTTCCGTTTGGTAGCGTATAACTGCTACCTGGTATCGCACCAGTTCTCGAACGACAGTCTGTCGTTGTGGCGGAAGTACCGGATGAAATATCAGTCCACGTGGTTCCATTATCTGTAGATAACTCAACACAGAAATTGTCGTATGATGAACCTTCGAGGTCGAACTCAAGCCTTGTTTGAACCTTGGAACCCGTTGATGTGTTCGAGAGATCGATTGCACTTTCCAGTGCAGCATGAGCGTTGTTACTGTAAAAACAGGTGCTTCCTGTTTGACTGTAGCATCCATGGTGCCAATATCCAACTGAATTGCCCTGATTTGTTACGGAAAAACTGTCTAAGAACCAACCGGGTCGTGAAGTACTGTTGCTATCGGTCCATACTTGGAATCTAAACTGCATCAGAGTGGCATTTGAAATTCCTGAGATATTATCAAGATTGAAAACCACTGTGTTCCAGCCACTGAAGTTGCCATTACCAAATACTGCAAATCCCGAACCATTTGCACCATTTGGAACCGATGCATTTGCAGATATTGTCGAGGTGTATCCGCCGCTTGGTGCAATGTAGGTCCAAGGCCCGTTGTCAAGTCTGTACTCAACCCATGCGCCGTCAAGGGAATCGAGGTGGTGAGAATGTGCAAAAGAGAGATTGAAATTGTTGATTGGTGATGGAATCGCGAATTGAGGAGCTATCAACGCTCCCGATGAACTAGTTGGCAAACCTTGACCGGGTAAAGTGGCTGCGACTACTCCACCATCTGCTGCTGTGGCTGGAGCAGAACCATGGGCCATTGTTCTGGTTGTTCCGGATACTGTACCATTCATGCTGCTGGGATTAACAGCTTCCCAAATAGAGCCAGTGTGAGACCAAGCGGATGGTAACTGCAAACTTGCTGATGAAAATGAATCGACATTAGAAACTGCAGAATCTGGCATTAGTGACATCGCTCCTTCGAATTTACCAATCATAGTGTTTGAAAATTGGCCTGATGTGAAATTTCCGGGAACATCTTCACCTGTCCAGGTAAATCCATATCCATCTTCAAGATAACCGCTCTCATCAACGTGCAACCATGCATCGATTACTGTTGCATTTCCTGGCACCTCAAACGCATCTGAAACCGTTTGTGAGGCGCCTGATAAGCCGGATGGACCATTCCAGGAACTAGTCGCCGCTGAGGCTACATGGCTGATCATTAGAATCGTCAAAAACATCGCGAGGGAAGTTTTAGTGTGAGACTTCATGATGACTACCGGACCCTACGGGTCCGCTGTATCCTATCAACCCTGCCCCAAAAAGCCACTAACAAAAAAGAAACAAACTTGGAGCCACCAGCGAGACTTGAACTCGCGACCTCCTCATTACCAATGAGGTGCTATACCACTAAGCCATGGTGGCGTATTCGGCGCCACCTACCGTTGTGATATAATCGATTCGGATTCACCACAGGCTATCACCAACCGTTTCGGTTAAACATGGAAGGCCTGTCGGCGAAGTTGCAGCCGAGATCGCATAGCCTGGTAGTGCGCGCGACTGGAAATCGCGTGGGCCCGTCCCTCGGGAGTTCAAATCTCCCTCTCGGCGCCACGATTCTTTAAATCAAATTCGAACCAAAATTCTAGAGGATTTTTCTGCAAGGCAGAGTAGTGATTTGTGCTTTATTTGCTAGAATTCACACCTCCGTAGGAGGTGCAAACGACCGAAATGACTCAAAGGGAAAACAGTCAGGCCCCACTATGGCGGAAGAGTTCTCGGGAGAGATAGAAATCTCCGCAGAAACTCATGGAGACATGCCATTTCGCCTAGCGGATATAGTTCTAGACAAGGAATTTGCAGATTTACATCCGATTTTCAAGTCGGTTGACAAGCTTCGCCACGAATGGAAATTTCAGTTCAAATTACTCAGACGTGAATGGGGACAGCCTCATATTTTGACTATGCTGACAGGAATTGCGGCATTCCTACTTGGCTCTGTTTCTACAGATTTGTATGCTGGGGGAGACCCAAAAGTCACTGGCCTAGATGGCTTGGCAGGCATTGGTGGATTTGCGTTTTTCCAATTAATAATTTCAGGGATACTATGGGTTTGGTTCTTTGTTCAGATTTCGGTAAATTTTCCGATTATGCGCGGACACGTCATCAACATAATCATAATTTGGGGTTCGATTTTCTTATCTCAAGTAGTACTTCATGTAAGTTCTCCGAGTTTCCCAATTGGTGCTAGTTTAGGTGATGCGCTGGGTGGAGTCATGCTTACCGCAGTTGGTTGCTTCTTCACATACTTCTTCTGGAAGGCGGTAACTGAAACACGAGATTACCATGTTCAGGAAAACCATGTTCATACAGATGTAAGAATTATGGAAGAGGCAATGGTAGAGCATAGTTTGTTTTCGTGGACGACAATGGTCGTGATGTGGGTTGTTCTCATGGTCATTAATGGCTGGTCTGGGGCACATTTCATCGCAGACAGGACTGTGGAAGACTACGGTGTTTACTTCATCCATCTAATCACTGGTGTTACTCTAATCTACACATTGATGCACATGCTGTGGTTTCCCCAGCGAATGTTGGGTGAAGGAGCTAAAGTTCAGACAAAGGCAGCAGCAGCAGCAGATGCGGATTTGCTTATTGAAGGAGTCATTCTTGCTACAGAGGGAGAATGTCCAGCCTGTAATGCAAACGCTCCAATCAGCCAAAACGAAAAGGGCGAAACACTCGTTGATTGTGCAAATTCAGATTGTAATAGTCGAGGCGTCGCTGGGGAAATATGCATAGGCTGTGAAGAAACATACCCCACTAGATACACTTGTTCAGAGTGTGGACTAAACAGCCCTGTTGTAGACTACATACCCGATAAGGAGGCTTGGTGATGTTTGGAAACCTCAGGGAAGATTTCCCTACTCTTTCAGGGGAAAATGCTCCTGTTTACTTAGACAATGCATGCATGACATTACGGCCAAACTCTGTAATCGAGGCTATCCGTTCATACTACGAAGAATCTCCAGGGTGCGGTGGCCGATCTGTTCACAGATATGCAACAACGGTATCTAGAAAAATGGTAAACTGTAGGAATAATCTTGGGAAATTATTCAATGCAAATGAATCAAATGAGATCATTTTCACCAAAAACGCAACACACTCTCTCAACCAAGTGGCTAAAGGGCTAAACTGGGAAAAGGGTGACGTGATCTTAACCACAGACCGTGAGCATAATTCAAACCTCGTCCCATGGTTACAACTAGAGGAAGAGAAAGGTGTAGACCACAGGGTCGTAAAGTCAAACGAAGATAATACATTCAGCATGGAGAATTTCGAAAATGCATGTGCGGAAGCTGGAAAGAACTTGAAGATGGTCTCTTTATCCCATGTTGGAAATTTGGATGGTGTTGCAACACCTGTAAAAGAAGCTGCAAAGATTGCGAAGGACCACGGAGCGTTAGTTTGTATTGATGGAGCTCAATCAACTCCACACATGAAGGTAGATGTTCAAGACTTAGGAATAGATTTCATGGCATTTTCAATTCACAAAATGATGGGTCCTTCTGGAATGGGTGGTCTATGGGGGAAAATGGACTTGTTGGAAAACATGCGTTCCATACAATCTGGAGGTAGTACCGTAGAGACCTCGCATTACGATTCAATGGTTTGGTCAAAACCACCAGCAAAATTTGAAGGGGGTTTGGGTAATTATGCTGGAATTCTAGGTACCAATGCTGCCATCGATTACATTTCAAAGATTAATTTAGATGACGTTCACGAACACGAGGTCAAATTGAACAAAGTTATGACGTCTGTATTGAAAGATGTCAATGGACTGAGTATAATTGGACCAGAAGATGCAGCAAAGCGTGGAGGAATTTGTTCAATTTTGTTAGACAACATTGACGCTCATGACATTGCGATTTTACTCGACGAGGCTGCTGGCGTAATGGTTCGCAGTGGAATGCACTGCGTTCATTCGTGGTTCAATAACAAGGGATTAGATCGAGGCTCTCTTCGGGCAAGTGCATATCTGTACAACACAGAGGATGAAGTTAGGTTGTTCGCAGAAACATTGGTTGAAGCGGTAGAAGCACTTGGGTGATAACGTGCAGCCTGCTCCTCATATTCCCGATGGAGAACTAGAAACCGACCTAGATTTCATCAAGCAACTGACAGTTTTTGCTTCCTGCGTTCTTCTTATTGCAGTTGGAATATTTGCTTACATGATATACACTGGAGAAATCAGCCTATCGGGCCCCTCAGCACTTGTCCTAGAAAAAGAGGAAGATTTCGACAGACTCGTTCAATATGACCTAGTAGATGACTACTCAGGTAATGGTGTGAGTGTTTGCATGGTAGACTCAGGGATAGACATGACCCATGACGACTTGTCAGAATTAAACCTCGCAGGTTGGTCTGATTTTATTGGTAATGGAGATGATCCATATGACGATAACGGGCATGGTACAATGATGGCAGGAATCTTAGTTGCAGATGGTTCACTTACCGGTCTAGCAGTTGACGTTGATTTGTATGTAGCCAAGGCACTATCAGGAAATGGAGAGGGTAATGACGAAACTGTAGCAGAGGCAATAAACTGGTGTATTGCTAAAGATGTCAACATAATTTCACTCTCCCTAGGTGGTAATGCATCTGGATTCTCAATAATTCTCGGCGACCAAGTTGAAGATGCGGTTGAAAATGCATACAATGCGGGAATTGTGGTCGTTGCGGCAGCAGGTAACGACGGTGGTGCGAATGATGATGGAGATGTCGCATCTCCAGGAATCGTTGACACTGTAATATGCGTTGGTGGTGTTGATTCAAACGGAAACATTTGGAGTGGTTCTTCTGTTGGAGACAACAATGGAAGACTATGGCCGCCGATGATGCCAAGAAATAGCCCTGATGAGAAACCAGAAGTCGTCGCACCGGGACACAAAGTACCTGTGATTATGCCAGGGAACAACTGGGGACTTTCATCTGGTACAAGTGCTGCTACGGTATATGTCACTGGCGCAATTGCATTAATGTTCGAAGCAAATCCTAACCTCAAAGATTCAGGGACAGATATGTTGGACAACTTGAAACAGTGGATTGCAGATTCCTCACAAAAGAAAGGTGGCCAGGAAAACCACGATGACTACTACGGTTATGGTTTGCTTCAAATGGATGAACTAATTTCTCTAGCGTCGTCTAACTCTTAGGTAACCAAGCAACTATTGTACCACCAAATAGTGGTGCAAATGCGATATGATGTGTTTCATTTGAATCTCTAATCAAATCCATCCATTTATTGAATCCAACAACTTCAGAATCATCTTCTTCTCTATCACCCACTGGTGGTTCGGGTTCTACAGTGAACAATATACCATTTTTGTTTAGCAGTGGAAGCATTGAGCCAACATCCTCTGCCAACCTTTCCATGGGTGCGTCAACAATTATCACATCCGCTTTTTCTAAAATTGGCGGATCTCCTACTTTCGAGATATTCCAAGCTTTCAGCTCGCTAGTCAGAAGAGAAGGTGTACCCACTACTATGCTGGTAGGAACTTCAGAGTATCTCTGACACAATCGTGTCAAGATAACAGCAAACCTGTTTCCTTCCTCAACAATTTGAAATTTTTCTAATCCTTCTTTTCCTTCGAAGTAATCTAAAATCCATGCAGTCAAATGGCCGATAGCTGCTCCTGTTTGGATTATGAACTTGGGCTCAACCCTTGCAATCGCATCCCTAATTCTTCTTCTAACAGAGATTGACCAAGTAGAGAGTCCCATATGTTCCAATTGTTTTCCAATATTTGCTGCAACCTCAGGTTCATCACGCGATAAGTCCTTGTCCGCTGCAAGGATGGCTGCCAACACATCCTCGCGCATGTTTGCCGCTCACGCCTCCACTTCTCAAGCATTGTTATTCGCCGACAGGCTCAAAGGTAAAACGAATGGCCCGGACAAAGGGAGGAGTGACCTTGGAAGACGAGTATGTCGAGGACGAATTGGTCGAGAATGTCACAGACTGCCCTGGCTGTGGAGAATTCTGCGGACACCAGATTCTGAAGGAGAGGAAGGCAGGTGAAGGTACAAACTACCTCCTAAAATGTGATGAGTGTGGTCACGTACACACACTAGAGTTACGCCCACCAAAGCCTGTTATGATTCCTTTCTTGCTGAGTGAGGGAGCATTCACCCGAACTCAAGAAATAGAAATTGACGACGATGAAGAACTCCACGTTGGTGACATCTTTGAGCACGATGATGCTAGTTGGGAGATAAATAGAATCGAAACAAAGACTGGGAATTCTAGAAGGAAACTTGTTGCTGCAAAAATTGGTAGAGCAAACGCAGTAAGGTCTGACGTTGTGATGGTCAGACTTACCCTAACACGAGGAGAATTCTCAGATAGTGATTCAATATTTGTAGAAAGAGAAAAAATGTTCAAAGCGGGTTCAATAATGGAACACCAAGGCTCAAAATGGAAAATTCGAGCCATTCACACCGGTGCTGGCAGAACTATGACAGGAAGGGTTCCTGCTCACGATATCAAGAGAATATACTTGCATGAGCCCCCAAGACCAGAAGAAAATGTTCCACGGACACCTAGAGAAAGAAGACAAGCGTGGAAAGAAGGTAGACTAGGTGACAATCCGAACCCTATCGTTCCTGATGCGGAAAAATCTGGAAAGCCGAAGCAGCAAAGGCCCGGTAGACGCCAAAAAAAGAAGCGACGTTGATTAAGGACGGTTTGTCCACGGCATCAAGAAAGCCTTTGCAACCTGAGTTCCGATTGTTGGATTCTCCTTCAATCTTCGAATTGAATACTCATACCACTTTTCGCCATACGGAATGTAAACTCGAGTTGTATGTCCTTGATTGCACAATTTCCGGCGTAGTGGCCCTCTTACACCGAGTAACATCTGGAATTCATATCCCGGACCTTTTTGCTTTCTAGCGGGGCCTGCGTTTGAACGTGGATCTTCTTTTCCTGGTCCCATTCCTCTTGATTCTAGTGCAGTCAATGTGTGGTTAATGACAGGGTGGTCATGGCTAGCAATGCCAACATATGCACCAGAATCCAGCATAGCATCAATACACTGATTCGTAGCATCAATTATTGGCTGCCGAGTTGAATGTGCTATTTGCTCTGGCTCTAGGTATATACCCTTACATATGCGATAGTCAGCATTAGGCCCTATCTTCTCCTCGATGCTCTTGATATCGTCTAGAGTTCTGAACAATCTGCCCTGAAGAACGACTCCGACATTCGTTAGACCTTTTTCATGCATGTCAAGCATAACTTGGATTGTATCATCAGTGACACGGTGGTCCTCCATGTCTAAGCGTACGAACATGTCATATCCATGAGCCATTTTTACGATTGCTTCAATATTCTCCATACCCTTATCTTTGTCCAATAGCAGACCAAATGCTGTTGGCTTTATTGATAGGTTAGAGTCAAGGTCATTGTCGATGATAGCTGATACCACTCTTTGATACTCTTCCAAGAAAAACTGAGCCTCTTCCATTGTACTGATTTCTTCACCCAGAACATCGATTGTAAAGCAGGCTCCTTCTTTGGAAAGCCGCTTCATGACCTTCACGGCGTCGTCAAGTGTTGGACCTGCAACATATCTTCTACTGACCCATCCAACAAACCAGCGTGGCATACGTATGGTCATTGCCACGACCATGCGCGAGAACAACCCTACCATGACCTAGCGGCAGTGTAGGCGACTATTGACCGTTTTCATCCAATGATTTGTGCACTTTTTAATAGCGGGATTTCTAGTTCTTCCAGTAAGTCACGAATAGCCTGTCGCTGCCAGCCTTTGAATGCCTTCTTATCCATGCTACAAACAATTTCCCCGCCAGGGAATCCCTTCCTTGTTGCTTCAATGGCTTTGCGAATACTATTTTCCCACATACCAGAAATTTCCCCTGATTCATCTTTCTCGAATGGAAGTGCATAGGTTGCAAGCATGTGTCCTATCCACACATGTTCGTGCATTCCTAACATGTTAGCTCTCGGAGCATAGTGACCTCCACCTAGAGTGACCACAACTTGCCCTTCACCATTCCATTCTCCCAAACTTTCACCACCATCTAGTCCAAGACCTCGATAGATTATGCCTGCTAACAATTCAGCAGCCTTCGCATGACCCCAAGTTGCTGAGGTACTCCCGATTTCAATAAACATGGATGGCGTTTCAATCCAGGGGCCGTGATGAGTTGTTTCTAGAGACAAATCAAAACCATCGAAATCAGCACCAACACGGTTCAACTCCCTCCACCATGCAGCTAGGCGAGGATTTGGTGGAGGACAATCTGCGGGTTTACCGCCATAATCCGGAGTAACATCAGACGGCACTTGCATTGTGCCAATTGGGTGTAATGTAAGTGAAGCATTGCCGCTTGCTGCAGAGTGTCTTGATGGAAAAATAATCTCAGATGGCACTTCGCCAGTCAATTTTGTCCACCTTTTGTCTAAGTCATCTTCCCACAGACACCCGTCTTCAACCCACCACATTCTGGCATGTTTGTAGGAATATGCACTTCGTCCTTCTACAGGATCTAACTCCTCCCAATCGCACATTTTCAACAATTCATGAGCCTGATTAGTAGAAGCGATGTCGCCTCCGGACACAAGAATAAGGCTCACCATGTTAATGCGTAGGCATGATGATTTTTGAAGCAATTGTTACAATCAATGTCCTGCTGGCACCATCATGGAGAGCGCCCCTTGGAAGATATTCCAAACAAAAGAAGGGGATTTAGTGATTGATGTTGATGGGAAAATAACCGTCAAAGGAGTTACTTCAGCACCATTTCCAAGTGAGATCTCACACGCTGCAATGTGCGACAAGGGAATTGTTGCTACTTGGGTTGACCATGAGTTAAGGTTGGCCAGAATGGCATTGTTATCAACAGGAGAACCTATTGAAAATGGAATCTCCAAAGCCGAACTTAGGCTCAATCGAAACACTGCTATGGTCGCAAGTTCAACCTGGTGTCACATTGTCGATGCTGAACCACTAGCTCTTACTGCCAAAGATGACAAAATAATATTCGCATTATGGACTAGAGGAATTTATTGTATCGACTCTAATGATAACGAGATTTGGCGTCTGCCTTTGTTTGACAGCGAACTCAAATCCCCACCACGCTCTGATGATGTAACATCAATCCATATTATCGGGGATGAGGTATATGTCTGGACAAGAGGAGGTAAGTATCGAATCATATCGCTTCAAGGTGGTGATATACTCGATGAAAAATCGTTGGAAATCGAATGTGATTTAGAGATGGTTTACTCCCACTCGAATAGATTTTTACTCTCATCAAAAGATGGGTGGGCATGGGAAATTGTAGATGGAGAAATTTCAGTTGCTAGGAAATTAAGAGGTACCATCCAAGATGCGGTTTTCGATGGAGATGATTGGAGAATCATTTCTTGGCGTGAGGACATAATGTTGAGAGGCGAGTCTGTTTCTAGGAACGACCTAGGTGTGCAGATCTTGAGGCAGAACGAGAACTGGATGGTAATCGACAACCAGGGCCAATTAACTCCTCATATGGGTGGATGAAAAAATCATTCGATTTTTTCTGTGTAGCCACACCTTCCGCAAGACTTGCGGTCAGCGTGAACTGCAAGGAATACACCAGGTCCACATCGAGGACAGAATTCTGACTTTCTGACAAGGTTGCCATCTTCGACAGCATACTTTGACCACTTTGCACCAGCTTTGGGGCCGTCAGACATCATTCCTCACCTCCGGATGCATCGGTTGGTTCTTCAGCAGGAGCTTCTGGCTCTGCTGCACGCATTTCAGCGAATCTTTCGTGCATGTAAGTTGGTTCAACTTTCATTGACTCCTTGTCTGCGTATACAAGTCCTAGCCCAGTGGTAGAACCCATTCCGAATCTTGTGTTGACATTCTTGATTACGATCAAATCACGGTTAGAGCCTGGCTCAATGGATGCTACAGCATTCAACATATCCGTTCTTGATGGTGTCGCTGCACCTTCATGATTCCATCTGAATTCGATTTCTACTCTGTTCAATAGTGGGTTTTCCTTACGGTCAATAATTTCCATTTTTATTCCTCCTTCATCGGATGTTTACTTTGAGTGCGTAATTTCCTGGTATCACAATGTTCAAGCGATTTGCAATTTCTGAGCGAGATGGGTCCATTACCACAACATAACCCGTCCAATCAGATGAAACTGGTGCCGCAGGATGATGGGGGCATTGGTCAACTCCATCGGGTAAAATCATGTGACATTCACTGCATGCAAATGGATTCTTTGCCATTCTTAATCACTCCATTCAGTTCTGGTCCTCATGGATCCATTCGTGGCTACCAAGTCCGGTTTGCTTGCATGTCAAACCGATCTTTGAGCGACGTGGGTCGCTTGTGTCTGGTGAAAGAGATACGATTCTTGCTCTAACGGAACTTCCGACTCCCAACTTTCGTCCACTCTGGCGTCCTTCTAGTAGACCCATGCCCGCGTTTATGTCGACGTGGTCTTCCATAATTTGTGACTTGTGAAGTAGCGCTTCCATTGGTCCGATTCTAACGAACGCTCCGAAATCATTGACTTCAGATACAGCTCCTTCGACAACCTCGTAATCTTCGATGCAGAACAGTACCGCATCAAATCTAACCTTCTGATAGATGGCACCATCACCGTGAATGATTCTTCCACGGTCCATTGGTTCGTGATTTGAGGTTACAAGAACGAAACGGTTTTGTTCATCGAATCTACCCTCAAATGCTGAAGCAGCGAGTCTGTCAATGTGCTCGTTCAATGATTTGTCTTTGCGAATGTATTCCGCAGGGATACGAATGGTATCTTCCTTTGTGACAACTTTGTACATTTTTTCACCTCTTTTTTCCTCTTCCAATTCACTACCAAAGGACGAGTGAGGTGAGTGCCTCATCCGTCCTTCATTGGCTGTGCCTCGGGAGAGAAGTGTGACCGAAGTCGTTTACGCCACCAACGACCCCTATTTGAATGATACTACAGCTAACGAGGTGTATAATTGCACCATAGCGCCTTACTTGGCTGCCAAAATACGCTATATTTTTCGGTTTCTAATGGGCCCGTAGGGCCCAAAGCCCTAACTACCTCAAATGACCCACTAATGAACGGTGAGGTTAGTGCGTAAGCAATCAAGAGCGCTTCTGATGCTTCTGATTTTACTAACCTCTATCGTTGTGATACCTGCGCCAACTATCGCTGATGAGAGTAATTCAGATGCGTGGGACCCGCTTACTCAGCCTTGGGCACAATACGGCAGAGACCCCGGCCACACCAGAACACTTCCTGCTCATGGAACCACTGGTTTGACCACTATTGAAACTCCTGCTATCAATTGGGTGGCCTTTGACTCTGGCTTGGGTGCTGACGGTTACGGAGTTGCGGTTGGGGACTTCTCCGAATCAATCAGTTCGCCTCTCGGGGCGAAAGAAAGGTGTGGTGAAGGTCATCTATTCGCAGTGCTCACCTACACCGATGGAGTAGAGCGAAGATTAGCAATCATTGAGGGCGATACTGCCAAAATTACGTGGGAGGTAAATCTGGGTGATGTAGACGTCATCCGTTCCACCCCTGTTATCGTTGATGTCAATGGTGATTCAAAGCCTGAAATAGCTGTAGTTTACGATACGGATAGTGCTTTGGAAGTTGACCTATGGGCGCCAGAAATCTCCTGTGATGAATCAGGGTGGAGTGTTTCAGGACATTCGAACGAGAAACTTTGGTCATGGTCAGACGCTGACTTACGAATAGGGATCCCTAATGCTCACTTTTGGACGGCTCCCGAATCTGTAACTCAACCTCTCCTAGCGGACCTCTCTCTGGACGGAACTCCCGAATTAGTAATAGCTGCCGTAGATACAACAAACGATGAACCAACCGTTGTTGCTCTACCTCTAGGATTACAATCACCTGAAGCAGACTGGACAGTCGCATTGGACCGAGGCTCCCATCCATCAGACCCTGCGTTTGCAGCATTAGATGATAGCAGTGGTTCTGTAGTACTCACTACTGTTGATGAGAACAGTGGAAATTTCTGGATTTGGAGAATTGATGGACCGACAGGTTCGCTAGATTGGGAAAGGGTTTCAGTGCAGGGGACCGATAGTGATTCTGACACTCCTCGAATCAGATTACCAGGACCTGTTGTAACCCAACTGGATAACGACGCTGCCCCTGAAATGATATTGACACTTCCATCAGACAGCAACGGTGCAGATGATGGCCAGGGCGCTCAATACGTAGGAATGGAACTAACTAGCACTGACGAGATTTGGAGATTTAGAGCAAAGAATGGCTACGCTGACACCGAGCCTGTTCCCGTTGATACTACTGGCGATGGAATCACAGACAGAGTATGTTGGGTTACTTGGTACTCTACTGGCGCAGGGACCACCGATAGAGATGGATTAGCGGGTTGTCAAGACGTTACGATAGACCCCCCGTACAGAGAGTGGTCAAGAGTTCTCCAAAGTGGAAGCGGCAATGACAATGAAGGCGAAGTCGCTATTTCTTCTCCGATATCGATTGACTTAGATGGTGAGGACGAGCCAGAATTACTAGTTGCCTACGGGGAGAGGCTGTTCGCATTTGATGGCACTACTGGAATATCCGCTGATATCGGCACTGGCTGGTCTTCTGCAATTGACCTACCTCACCGTACATGGGCATCACCTGCAATTGCGGATTTGGATGGTGATGGCTACCTCGACATTCTAATAGGCGACATGCTAGTGAGTGAAGGGAAACCAGACTTGGCACCACTTGCCGATGGAAGAGGCATCGGCTTCACTCCAATTGACCCCGACCCTGGAGAGATGGTCACCATATCGGGGCAATATTCCAACATAGGAATTCTTGACACTGATGAACCTGTAACTGCAGTTCTGATGATGGATGGCGTTGAAATAAAGCGTCACCGAGTCGATATTGTGGAGCCTGTTGCTCCTTCAGGTGAAGGCGGTCCAATCACATTTAGTGTTGATATCGAAGCTACATTAGGAGTTCATGAAGTAGAGTTAGTGTTGGACATTGATGAGAATCTAACACAAACTAGAACTGACAATGATCAATTTACATCTACAATGGTTGTACTTGAACCATATGTCGCTCAGATTCAGGTTCCCAGCGAGATTTCCCGAGCCTTACCTGGAGATACACAGAGCGTCAACATAACCGTCTCAAATACAGGAAGTAGAAGTGCCCTATGGACATTAACTTATGATGATTCAAATCTACCCAATGGATGGTCATTTTATCCCAATAACTCCGCTGACCTCTCAGTCAATCTTGAATCTGGAGAGAGCGCAGAAATTGAGTTTGAATTCTCTGTGCCCCTGGATGCGGTGGGATCTGATGATGCGCTCATACCTTTAACGCTCACACTCGACCAGGACAACTCCGTTTCTACAACAGCGACTTTACCTCTTGAAGTAGAACGGACTAGAGGGCTTTCCTTGCAAGGTTCAACTGGACTTCCCAGTGGCATAGGATATGGTCGCCCAGGTGATGTAGCGCACGTTTGGATGATGGTAGAGAATGTTGGTAATGCACAGGAAACCACGGAGATGCAGTGGTCCTCAAACACATGGAGTACAAGCACAACGATTGTCGATTACACGGGAAATACTCAGTTTGGTATAGAGCTTGGACCAAGTGAAACTAAGCAATATCTCATCGAAGTAGAAGTCCCATCTTCTAAGCAACCAGGAGATTCAACCTCCACAACTCTAACTTTGTGCATAGGTTCGGGAGTCGAAGAAATATGCGAAGATTTTGATGTCACAATTTTTGCAAGTAATACCGCTTCAGATATTCCTCACATCCGCACCGTACCAACCCAAGGCTTAGTATGGGATGTAGAGACAAATAACGATGGAACAACTAAATCGTGGGATATGTCATCTGCAGGGATGCTAAAGGTAGGCTGGAATTGGAGCGCAAGTGGTGACCTATCTATCAATGGAACAATGCTGGAGATGAGTGGTCAAAATGGACAACTCCATCTCGATTTGCCATTCGATGCTCCACCTATGCGCCATTTCTTCAACCAAAGTGAAAGCAACTCAGTAAATTCTGACTTGTCGATTTCATTACACGTATTGCAAGTATTCAGAGCTGCAGCAGAGGTTGTCAGTCCCGATGATGGTTCAGTACTCAATGTTAGTGAGAGAACCAAACTAATCCTTCGATTGGAAAACCCCGGAAATGGAGAAGACACATTCCAACTTAGCGGAAGTACATTAGCAGGAAATCTTTCACAGGCACCCAATGCTACTTTTGAGATTACTAATCCGATTCGCACACTGGGAGCGGGAGGAATTAGTATGGTCCCTGTCTGGGTAACTCTACCTGACGACATACCCGCAAGAGAAACATTCCAACTTATCTTTGATTGGGATAGCATCGGTAATTCAAGTGTTGGAGTGCAAACCAACATCACCGTACAAGTTAGACCCGACCACAGATGGGACATTATCGTTCAAGAAGGACTATCACATCAAGTAACACCTGGTCAGGTTCTGGATTTGACTATCGATTTAACCAATACAGGAAACTCTGACGATTTACTGACTCTTGCTCCTCAATTTGAGATATCTAGACAAGGAAATGATACCTCGACATGGTCCGCAGAACAAATCAATTCCTCAAGATTAGAAATAATGGATAATGAAACTGTGCTGTTCGAGTTAAATATCCCAACAAATGCATGGGCAGGAACAATTGCCAATCTTACACTTGCCACATCTTCGGAAGGCTATGATATCGAATACGACGTTTTGATTCAGATTGAAGTTTTACAGGTAGCGGGTTGGAAAATCGACTTATCTGACACATCACTTGAGATTTCACCAGACGGTGGAGAAATTCAACTGACAGTTGAACAAATAGGAAATGCACCAGCAGAGCCATATTTCGTGAAAGCAGGAGATGGCTGGAATGTTAGTTTACCAACATCTGGTCCGACAGTAGAACCCGGCACTACAGGTTCATTCAACATTACAGTGTATCCACCAGATGACTCGATTGCTGGAGAGGTGGGTGTTGTAAGCATACAAATCTCTAATGGAGACGGAAGTGGGAAGGTAGTAGAACAAGTTCCGATAAGAATTGGCTCTGTTCCAGGAATCATTGTCGATTCCAAAGGTAGTTGGAAGGTAAGAGAAGGTGTTTCCTCTTGGCCAACTGCCTGGATAGAAAACACTGGGAATGATGTTGCAATCATGGAACTAAACCTGAACAACTTACCAAGTGGCTGGACGTTAAACGGAGACGAGGTTATTGTCGTAGCACCTTCTGAGATCAAGGGAGTTCCACTTCAAATTACACCCGCAAACTCGTGGAACGGTGTGAACATTCAATTAGAAATTGAGTTGATTCATCCAATACTTGGAACGATTACCCACTCCATTACAGTAAACGAAAGTGATACTGTCTTAGTTTCCAGCCCTGTTCATACTGGTAGGACTGGCGAGAAAGTTACAATTACAACTAACTCGGAAACCGACGGAATTCTATCGTCTCTAGTTCCTCTACCTGATTCGAGATCAAACACTACACACAATGGAATGCAGCTACATCTTGTCGGAATTCCCGCGCCTGTTCACTCTGCGAACTGTGACAGTGCATTTGGAAATCTTGACTTGCTTGGAATCGAGTCAATCTCGAAGACTTGGACTAGTTGCACCATAACAGCAAATCTTGACCACGAGCTCGTTGCTAACGCTTGGGTTAAGACAAGTCGTGGAGAGATTCTTGATTCTCGTACAATACGACTTTCTGCGAATGAATCGAGCATTGTAAACTTGTCAACAACTAACTGGGACCCTGAGCCAGGAATTGTTTCAGTTGAAATCCTAATTATTGATTCCAACGGCCTTCAACTATACTCCGAAACCACCACTCACGTTGCAAGACAAAGTGGATGGAATGTACGTGTTTCTTCACTAGTGGTCAACGATAATTTCGTCGAAGTAGGAATTGACCGTTCAGGATATCAGATGATGGAAGGTTCGGTATGTCAACTGAAGATTGAAGTTGTAGATGGGGATTGGGAGAAAAATATTGCAATTGATGTGTTTGGCAGCGTATATGCCCCGGGTGTAAGTTTAGAGAGGCCCAGTGAGATTGGTGATGGTGCAGAGGTTTCTGCAACAATATCTTGCCTTGCTCCATGGGATGTCGATGATAATCCTGATGATGACTCAATGACAGTATATGCTAGCAACCTACCCGTTGTGACATATGGCTCTTCAGATGTATACTGGACGATAGGCATCGCTTTGCTTATGCTAGTTGTTGCGTTCTTTGCTGGAGTTCTAAACTTCAATAGGAACGATCAAGAATCAGTTGAAAAGAAATTACCTAGCTCTAATCAACAACCTAAACCGGTGGTTGAAAAGAAGGAAGAAGTACAATTGGTACAAGATGAGATTTCGATTGATGACATGAGTTTCGATGACATGTCATTTGACCAAGAGGCCGAGAACACCGCCAATAATATCGCAGTCGAAAAAATAGACCAAGAAAATGACTTGGTTGTTGAACCAGAAGAAGAAGTCATTGACATTGATGACAGCACTGCGAGCGGGCGATTATCTGCACTCCGTAAAGAAATGGCTACAGACTCAGGAGAGAAAGATAACTCTAGAGACGAATTATCCAAGCGTTTGGACTCGTTCTTGAAAGACCGTTGACTTCATCCGTAACTGACTGCTCGGCTTCAACATGGAGGAAGCGTTCGATGCCACTACAGCATTTTTCACACTGGACCCTATGGTTTCAAAGAGACTTATACCAACCTTTGAAGCACTAACTGGAGGGGATTGGACAGAACTAGTATCGAATGATGAGGACTTAGAACAACGACTTACTTCTCAAGGCCTAGAGTCTCCTGAAAAGCGTGATTCTATTACATGGGATGATGCAAATTTGTTTTTCCTATCTTGCATACACCTCACACCCGTTGGCCAACCAATGCCTTTGGAAGCGGGACTTTCAAGGGAAAGATTCGGGAGATTTCCGTACGGAGATGGTTCTCCAATATCTTATCTTAGGGACTGGATAAGAGATTCACGTAGAAAACCTGACACTTTGGAAGAATTAAGTGAACTGATGGAAAAACTCGCCTCAAGAATGTCAGGGACTAGTATGGAAAGCGGTTTTGGGAGACTAGAAATGAGAGGGTGGTTGACGGCAGAAGAAGTTACATCACTACGAAAGGCATTGACATCAAAGTGTTGGATGCCGTCAGCAGATGAACCACTTGACGGTGGTTGCCAAGACGCAGCTAAACATCTAGTTGCTTTGCTTCGAGCGGCAGAAAAAAGATTCTGCGGAGTAGTTTTCCGAGTTCACAATTGATCAGAATTCCATACCGGTCAATCTCTCATACATTGATGCATAAAGTGCAGCTGTATCGTCGATTACCTGTTGTGGCAGAGCAGGAATTGGGGGGTCTTCAGTTCCAGCTTCTCTAGCCAACCTCAATTCTTCTTGATGTCCGGTTGAAATGTAGTGTTGCCTTACAAATTCCTTGGAAAGTTGGACAATGTTGCCTTTATCATATTCTTCAGCATCCCACCAACGGTCCTCATCAAGAGTACCAAATGAATCGACAAGCACAGGAACTCTTCCTGGGCCTAGTGCAAACTCTTTCTTACCATCTACATGGATTAGACCACGCTTTAACGCCTCTCTTTCAATCAATTCATCAACTTTCAAAACTACATCAATTAGTGAATCAAGTTCTTCACCAGTTATGTTTGCGATTTCAAGAGCCTCTTTCCTGTCGATTAGGCGATCATATGCTTCGAATTTGGTAGTTACCTCAACGCATGGCTTTGGTAATTTTACGCCCTCCTCGAGTTCTGTTCCTGCTTCGAAACCAAGTTCCTCCGCAGTCAATTCTCCACGCTTGTACCTTCTCCAACCTGATCCTGCAAGGTAGTGTCGGCAAACAATCTCCAACGGTACGAACACCCATTCACCATCTCTTGGAGTAGTTCCTGGCTCACGGTAAATGTCTACTCTTCTAACAAGACATCGGTCGGGAGCGTTCCTTTCTACAACGTGAGTTCTACAGATTCCTTCCTTTTCCACCAATTCAAACCAGTGTGTGGTAGTTCTGTTCAATGATTCACCCTTCCTAGGAATTAAGGATGGGATAATCTGATCAAATACTGAGATTTGGTTTGTATAACGGAATTCAAGAATATCAGGGTCATCTGTAGACCAGACTTCTTTCACTTTACCTGCATAGAGACATTCGCCCATGAGACATATCCCTGCCAATAACGTCTTTCAACATTATTGCTGGGAAATCAGATTAATCCGAGCGCATCCTCAACACGGTTCAATTCTGGACCGGTCGTTTCTCTTCCTGCAATAGCCCCTTTATTGGATGCTGCAAGGCCTGCACCAACGTATGGAGAGCCAAAAGCGACTGTTCCAACCATTGGAGAGACTCCGAGTATTTCCTCGATAACTAGAACCTCATCGGGCAATACATCCGGATGTAGAAGAACTCCATGGTCATTTGCGACTCCTAGTGAACCAACTACATCCTCTCCTGCGATAGACGATACCGCTACAGGAATACCGAAGACTTCAGAAATAATTTCAACGCCTTCTTCTGGTATAGCAGGGGAAGCAATCGCACCATGCTCATTGCAGAGTAGTAAATTTCCTGCGGTGTTGACTCCACCCTCCATGACGACAACATCACCAAAGGATGTTAGTACATCGATATCAGATTCAGTTGCAATATCTGCTACAGCTAACCCCTTTGAATTGCCAGTAACCAATGCACCAACAAGCGTTGATCCACCAATCGAAAGTGGATGCCTTTCGAGACCCAGATACTCATCAATCCTATTCAATGCCTCATCGTTGAGTTCATGTGGATGGAAAACAACGTTGCCGCAAACAGCCAAGTAAATTCCAACCTGGTCTGAACCGAGAACGTCACTTGTTGTGATTGGCATACGCTTTCACCTCTCTGTATGTTCTCTTGTGTATGGTTCCTTCGGAACTTGTGTTGATAAAAATTGGAAAAGGCCGCATTCCGCTCTTTGCGGAACACGGCCTATTTGTCGCTAGGCGACTGCGGGGATTCTTCCGAGGGAAGGAAGAGGGGCACAGTGACAGACATTCCCGTGGGCTCTCGCACCACAGTA
>MDTD01033966.1_pt1 | contig 19605 bp, 10 predicted proteins | sample 811221 | NCBI WGS metagenome assembly MDTD01 (sample SAMN05326646, study PRJNA326480) | marine metagenome | isolation source: seawater | place: Pacific Ocean: South West | collected 2011 | reverse complement strand
GTATAATTTGGAAGAGTTTGAAATATGGATTTATAACCGTTGGGGGCAGTTGCTTTTTAATACTACGGATGTGAATAATTGGTGGGATGGTACGTATTTAGGGAGTCCTTGCCAAATTGATGTGTATGTGTGGAAGGCTAAATATACTATTGTGGATGAAAACGGAAATCTTGAAAATTTCAATAAGGTTGGACGTGTGAGTTTGATTCGGTGATGTGTTGAATAATAGCCGCCAAAACGATCTGATGATGTATCTTTGTGAAAAGTTTTTATGGTAAAGATTGCCGATTTTGACTATCCTCTTCCTGAGGAACGAATTGCTCAATATCCTCTTGATCGAAGGGATGAATCAAAGTTATTGGTGTATGAAAATGGTGAGATTTCGGAAACCATTTTTAAGTATATCGATACTGAATTGATGGAGGGAAGTTTACTGATTTCTAATAATACCAAGGTTATTCCTGCACGTTTATTTTTTCAAAAAGAAACTGGAGCGGTGATTGAGGTTTTTTTATTGGATCCTGTTTATCCTACTTCAGAGGTTGTAAAGGCTATGGAATCTCAAGGAGAGGTGGTTTGGAAGTGCATGATTGGCAATGCAAAGCGATGGAAAGAGGGACAAGTTTTAACGGTAGAAACTGAGGGGGTGATTGTGTGCGCTGAGCTTATTGATCGGGTTGAAAAGCATGTGAGGTTAAGCTGGCGTCCGGCTGAGAAAACTGCTGTGGAGATTATACAGGCTATTGGTAAAATCCCGATTCCTCCTTATATGAATAGGGAGGCTGTAGATAGGGATAGTGAAACGTATCAAACGGTTTATGCGGAAAAAGATGGTGCGGTTGCTGCTCCTACTGCTGGACTTCATTTTACCAATGAGGTATTTGGTTCATTAGCGAGAAAGAATATTATTCAAGATTTTGTTACACTTCATGTGGGCGCAGGGACGTTTCAACCGGTGAAGGAGGAGGGTGATGTGACGTTACATGATATGCATGCTGAACAGTTTGTAATTGGTGTTTCGGTGATTGATCAATTGTTGAAATCCGAAGGAAAGGTTACTGCGGTGGGTACAACTTCTATGCGGACTTTAGAGAGTGCTTTCTGGCTAGGGAATCAAATGGTTAATGGTAATTTTACGGGGACGGTTGCCAAGTTGGAACCGTATGAAAGTGATCGTGTGGTTTCTTTTCAAGATGCATTTGGTGCGATAAAGGAGTATATGGATAATAATGGACTGAAGGAGTTTCACGCCAGCACTGAAATTATGATTATCCCAGGTTATGATTTTAAGGTGTGTAATCAATTGATTACAAATTTCCATCAACCTGAAAGTACTTTGATGTTATTGGTTGCTGCTTTTGTGGGAGAGGATTGGAAGAAGATTTATCAGTATGCGCTAGAAAATGATTTTAGGTTTTTAAGTTATGGTGATAGTTCGATACTGAAAAAGAGTTCTTAGGGATTAGGTGAAAATCATGATTTATTTTCTTAGTCATCAATAATTATTGGTACTTTTCGTTATTCATTCGACTTGAGAAAATTATTCTTTTATATATTGTTTTTTTTCCATCTTACTTTGATTTCTCAAATTAGAGTGAGTGGTACGGTAACCGATGCTCAATCTGGAGAGGCGATTTTGTTTGCTTCTGTGTTTTGCCAAGAATTAGGTATTGGGACTGTTACAAATGATTACGGTTATTTTAATTTAGAATTACCGCTCGATTCGGCATATGTTACTATTAATTATTTAGGCTACAAGCCAAAAACGTTTTTGGTGACTACGGATAATGTTTCTGATTTAGATTTTTCCATTGAGAAAGAGCCAAATGAATTGGAGGCTGTTACAATAAAAATAGATCGAACTCCTCAAGAAGAGATTCATAATAGTACGCAAATGAGTACGGTTAAAATTCCTATTGAGGATATTAAATATATTCCTTCAATTGGCGGGGAATCGGATGTGATTAAGGTGATTCAATTATTGCCTGGTGTGCAGAAAGGAGGTGAAGGTGGAACAGGCTTGTATATTCGAGGGGGAGATGTGGATCAAAATTTGGTTTTACTGGATGAAGCTCCTGTGTATAATATTGGTCATTTATTTGGTTTCTTTTCTGTTTTTAATCAGGATGCTATCAAGGATATGACGCTTTACAAAGGGGCTTTCCCTTCTAAATATGGCGGTAGACTTTCTAGTATTTTGGATATACGAATGAATGATGGTAATATGCAGAAGTTTCATTGTAGAGGAGGGGTTGGTTTATTGAGTTCTCGTTTAATGGTTGAGGGACCTATTTGGAAGGATAAAGGGTCATTTATGGTTGCGGGAAGAAGGACGTATATTGATCAAATTTTTAAGTGGGTAGGGAGTTTTTTACCGTATTATTTTTACGATTTAAATGCGAAGTTGAATTATAAAATAAATGATAAAAATCATTTTTACATCACCTCTTACTCTGGAGATGATTTACTCAGTTTTGATCAAAGGGATGTGGAGGAAGAGTCTCCTTTTAATTTTGGTTTTTCTTTGGGTAATTTAACTGCTACGGCTAGGTGGAATAGGATTGTAAATGAGCGACTTTTTGCTAATTATTCTTTTATTTATACCAATTTTGATTATAATATCACGGGAAGGTTTGATGAAAACTCTTTACGAATTTCTTCTGCGATAAATGATTATGGTCTTAAGGTGGATTATGAATTGTTTAAAAATCATAATCATATGTTTAAGTATGGAGGTATGGCGATATTTCACCAGTTTCGTCCCAATATTGTAAATACGCAAGGAGAGTTTACTGAATTTTTGGAGAGTGATAAGGGTGAGCCTCTTGGGACGTTAGAATCGGGTGTTTATTTTCAGCATACCTATAAAAAGGATTCTTCTAAGTGGGAGTTTAGAAATGGGTTAAGGTTTTCAGGAGCTAATGTGAAAAATAAAAATTATGGGGGGATTGAACCTCGTTTCTCTGCAAAATTTGTCGTGGACTCTAACAGCAACTTGAAATTTAGTTATTCCTTAATGCGCCAGTATATGCATTTAGTTTCTTCGAGTACTGTTGCTTTGCCAACAGATTTGTGGTATCCTGTGACGAGTACTGTGAAACCTCAAACTTCTCATCAGTTTGCATCGGGATATTCATACTTTATTAACCGATTCAAAACGCATGTTTCATTGGAAACCTATTACAAGTACATGTCTAATTTAACGGAGTATAGGGAAGGTGCTAATTTATTATTGAACGATGATTTTGAATCTGAGCTTTTACAGGGTAATGGTGAAAGTTATGGCGTTGAGGCTTTAATAAAAAGGGATCATGGAAGATGGAATGGTTGGATTGGTTATACATTGAGTTGGTCTCGTCGTTTTTTTGAGGAGTTAAATGGTGGAGATCCGTACTGGGCGAAGTACGATAGAAGGCATAATGTATCGGTTGTTCAAAATTTTAAGATTAGTAGTAATTGGCACTTCGGGGCGGTTTGGGTGTATTCTTCGGGATCTCGATTTACACCTCAAACGGGGCTATATGCTATGCCAAATGCTTCGTTAACAGGTATAGATTGGATTCCTGTCTATACAAAGCGTAATGCAGTGAGTATGTCTCCTTCGCATCGACTTGATATTAATCTTGTTTGGAAGAGTAAGGAGACACGCCGTTTTAAGGGTGAGTGGCATTTTGGGGCTTATAACCTTTATAATAGGGCAACTCCTTGGAGAATTGAGGTTGTACCCGATGAAAATGGTGGGTTTAAGTATATTCAACCTGGTTTGTTTGGTTTTATTCCTTCAGTCGCTTATAATTTTGAGTTTTGATGAAAGTTGTTTGTTCGATATTATGCATTTTGGTTTCTTTGATGGCTTGTCAACCTGAGCCGTTGGATGTAAAATTGGAGGAGTATGAACCTGAAATTGTGGTGTCCTCTCAAGTTGTTCCAGATTATCTTATGGTTGTTGGCTTAACGCGCTCTTTCACGGTGCTTTCTTCTGCTGGTTTTCAAGGTGAAGGGGATACGGCATTGTTTGAGCAGTTATTGGTTGACTCTGCGTTGGTTACGATTGAATCGAGCTTAGGTGTTGATACATTGTTTCAACTTTCTCCAGGTTTGTTTGCGAGTGTGAATGAATTAGAGGATCCGGGTGGGACGTATCATTTAACGGTAAAAGATTATGATGAGGGCAAAACGGCTACTGCGAGTTCAACAATGCTTAAAAATATTCCTTTTGACACGGTTTATCCTTATATCAACGAGGAAGAGGAGTTAATTAAAATGAATGTTGAGTTTACGGATGAAAAAGATGTTCCAAATTTTTATGTTTTGTCGGTGTATTCTCGAAATACGAATAATGGTGGAATTGATGTGAATACATTTTTTGAAAATGGATCGAACAATATTGAATATCTGGAATTAATCACAGATAAAGAGATTGATGGTGAGAAGATAGTGAGAGATTTTGGTCTTTTTGATGTTTCTACTAAGGACAGCCTAATGGTTTCCTTATCAAATATAAGTGAAGGGTATTATTCTTTTTTAGTAAGCCGTGAACGCTCAGGAAATATTTTAGCGGAAGTGACGAATGAACCGATTAATTATCCCTCAAATGTGGAGAATGGTTTAGGCTATTTTAATACCCATTATCCTTCTCTTCAGTTTTTCGATTTAACGTCATTAAATGAGTAAGATGATTTTTTGCATTTTATGCAAAAAATATTTTCCCTCTTGCAAAAATTAAGTTTAATCACTGATGAGATATATATATCTTGGTTAAAATTTTAGGAGTTATGACTAATTATCCAATTGTTCCAGGAAGAGGTTTAGTGACAAAAACTGCAAAAGAATTGCGTTTAGATTATTTGCAGAATTTAGGTCTTGGTTTGGAGAGTGTTTCTCAGATTGGTTTACAATCTGATGACATTAAAAATAATATTGAATCGAATGTTGGTGGGGTTGAAATTCCGGTGGGGCTTGTTGGTCCTTTACTTTTTAACAGGAAGGAGGACTCTGAATATGTGCACACACTTGTTGGTACATTAGAGGGTGCGCTCGTTGCAAGTATGAATCGTGGTGCGAAATGTATTAGTATGAGTGGTGGTTTTGATGCTCACGTGATTCATCAAAAGATGGTGAGAACACCAATGTTTATTTTTAATCAATTATCGGATTCAATTGTGTTTAAAAATTGGATTGATCGTAATTTTTTAGTGATTAAAAAGGTTGCGGAATCTCACTCTAATCATGCTGTTTTAGAATCTATACTTCCATATGTTGTAGGGAAAAGTGTTCATTTGAAATTTGTTTTTACTACTGGAGATGCTAGTGGTCAAAACATGACAACGGCTTGTACCTGGCATTCTGTGCTTTGGATTGAAAATGAATTTAAAAAAAATCACGCGATTGAAATTGTACATTGTGTGATTGAGGGAAATGGTGCTTCAGATAAGAAAGTTTCCCAGTTTTCAATTCTTCATGGAAGGGGAATTCATGTTATTGCAGAAGCTCATTTAAGAGAAGAGATAATTCAAAAGGTTTTGAGAACCAGTTCGGATGATATTGTAAGGTGTTTCAACCAATCTATTGCGATGAGTAAAATTGATGGTATGGTTGGCTATAATATTAATGTTGCCAATGCGATTGCTGGAATTTTTTCAGCTACTGGGCAAGATTTAGCGTGTATTCACGAATCATCTTGTGGTGTTTTAAATGTTGAAAAAACTGATGATGGTTTGTATTTGTCTTTGAATCTTCCCTCATTGGTTATTGGAACTATTGGAGGTGGCACTCATTTGAGTAAGCAAAAAGAGGCCTTGAATTTAATGGGGTGTTATGGAAATGGAAAGGTAAATCGTTTTGCACAACTCATTGCTGGTTTTGCATTGTCACTTGAACTTTCAACTTATGCGGCAATTGTTAGTGGTCAGTTTGCTAAAGCTCATGAAAAACTAGGGAGAAATAAGCCAATAAATTGGTTGACGAAATCTGAATTGGACGGCCAGTTTTTAAAAAAGGTTATTCAGGATGATTTTATTTCTGTTGAGACGCATTCAGGTTTAGAGATGGATAATGGTATTCTTACGAATTTAACGTCTCGTGTAAGTAAAAAACTTATTGGGTTTGTGCCTATAAAACTTCAAACTAAAGAGGCTGAAAAAGAGCTTTTGATAAAAAGTAAGGCTTTAGATAATGAGGTTATTAAGGGGTTGCATTTTATGGCTTCCAGTATTGATCCAGAATTAGCGGATTTAATTTTTGATTCTAGGGATCATTTGGAATACGTGAACTCTCATAAAAAGGAACAAGAGCTTTATTCATTTATTACTAATCAAGGGTTAGACTTAATTCCTAAGTATTATGGGAGTTATACAAATACGCCAAGGGAAATTCATTTGTTTGTTCAGGAGCTATTAAATGGCGATGAATTAAAGGTGCTTAATTCTGAAAATTCCACAGAGGATTGGAGTAAGGAACGAATGAGGAATTGTATTCAATCTATTTCTGAGTTTCATAAATTAACGAAAGGAAAAGAGTTTCAGACCATTCAACAGTTTAATGCGTTTTCTTCAACTAAGCTTTACAAGAAGTTAATTGCTTTAGTTATTCAAGAAATAGAGGGAGAGAAGAGTAGAGAAGATGCGTATAAACTGTATGATTATTTGAATGATTTGAAGTTTAGACCATCATTACCTCACACTGTTATTCACAATGATTTCAATTCACGAAATATTGCCATAAGAAATTGTGAAACTCCTTGTGTGTATGATTGGGAGTTGGCTGTTATTGGATTGCCTCATAGGGATGTTGTAGAGTTCCTGGCGTTTACTTTGGCAGAAGATTTTAATGAGGTGGATTTAATGGAGTTTTGTACTATGCATAAAGAATGTTTTGGTTATGAAGGTACGCTGTCCGATTGGATGAAGGGATATGAATATGCTTTGAAGGAGTTCATGGTTACTCGATTGACTTTTTATGTAGTGGGCTCTATTCTTATGAAATATGAGTTTGCACCCAGAGTTTTTAGTGTGTCGAATAAAATGTTGGCTATAATTTCAAAGTTTGTTTAATGGATTCTTTTTTATTAGTAGTCCTTCCTTTGATTATCACTAATGTGCTTCATATGGTGGTGGTAAAAAGGGACTGGTTGTCTTTTTTTAATTATCCTGTATCCAAAAGGTTATTTGGTGAAAATAAAACTTGGCGCGGATTTATATGGATTGTGGGTGTGAATAGTTTATTGATTATACCCATTGGTTGCGCATTAGGTTGGATGTATTCTTTTATTAAACTGGGCTTGCTTGGTGCTGCTTTTGGGTTTGTATATGTAATATTTGAATTGCCTAATTCTTTTTTGAAGAGGAGGTTGGGTATTCAGGCTGGGAAATCTTCCACCAAATATAAATGGCTTTTTATGTTTTTGGATAAAAGTGATTCGGCTCTTGGTGTTACGATTTGTATTTGGTATGCGAATCATTATCAGTCTTTTATTCCTGTTCTGTTTACGTTTATCGGTTTGGTTACTATTCATTCTTCTATAAGCTGGTTATTAGTGGCTTTAAAAATTAAAAATAGATTTTAATGGCTTTACTGAATTTAAATAAGGAATTAGATCCTAATAGGGTTGGAGGGAAAGCTTATAATTTGTCGATTATGATTCGGGCGGGTGTAAATGTGCCTAAAGGTTTTGTATTTGATACTTCTGATTTTGAAACAAGAGATTTAAAGTTGCTCAAAGAAGGTATTGAATTTATTCGATCATCGTTAAAAGTGAATGGTTTCATGGTAAGAAGCTCCGCTGTTGGTGAGGATGGTAAGGAGTGTTCTTTTGCTGGTCAACTGGATTCATTTATTTGTAGGGATTCAACGGATGACCTCCTTGAAAAAATTCAGCAATGTTGGAATTCTTATTATAATGAAAGGGTCATTGCTTATCAGAATCAAAGTGGTAAGAAGTTGAGAGGTATGGGCGTGATTGTTCAAGAACTCGTTCGTCCGGATTATGCGGGTGTTATTTTTTCTGAGTCTTATTTGCAGCCAAACTCAATACTTTGCGAATATGTAAAGGGACATGGAGAGAAGTTGGTGGGGGGAGTTGTAACTCCAGATAATTTTCATGTGAATAGGACAACATTTAATGTTGAAGGAAATCCTGTTGTACGTGCCAAGGAATTAGGAGAGATTACTTTAGAGATTGAAAAATTATTTGACTGTAAGGTTGATATTGAATGGGTTCAAAAGGATGGGCAGTTATATATTGTTCAAAGCCGTCCTATTACGGTAAAGTGTTTTGTTCCAGAGATTCATTGGTCCAATACCAACGTAAATGAAAATTATCCTGATCCCATGACACCAATGTTGTATTCTGTGGCAAGGGATTCTTATTATCATTATTTTAAAAACTTATCTGTTCTTCTGCAGATTCCGAAAGTTAAAATTGCAAAGTTAGAGGATTCTTATGCTAAAATAATTGGTGCCTGGGGCGGAAGAATGTACTATAATATGAGTAATATTCATGCGGTTATTGCTGCTTCTCCTTTTGCAGGTTTATTAATGAGGAGTTTTGATAATTTTGTGGGGTACCAGGAGGGAGAAAAAGAGGCGTTTAAAAAGGCGTCTTTTGTTCAGAAATTTAAATTTATCCGCTCTTTTTTAAAATTAAATAGGCAACTACCCAAGCATGTTATTGATTTTGAAAAAAGAGCGGATGATTATAAAAAGTTTGTAGATGGATCCTCATCTCTTACTGATTTAGAAAAGGCATTCGACGAGTTTATTGATATTCGTATGAATGGCTGGTATAAAGCTTCTTTAGCAGATTTTTTTGCTATGATCTACCATGGGATTTTGGGGAAGGTTTGTTCTGTTTATTCATCAACTGAATCGGATAGTATTAGAGGTAAGCTTATTCAAGCTATTCCAAATTTGGTGAGTGGAATTCCTGCTCAATTGACTTGGGAACTTTCACAGGAGATAAAAAAAAATGAGGCGTTATGTTTGATTTTTTTACTAGAGTCCCCTGAATATATATGGAATGCATTACAAGGCACTTATCAATCGGTTGGGAATCAAATTAATGAGTATTTAAATCAATGGGGATTTAGGTGTTCGGGAGAGCTTATGTTTCAACATGAAAATTATCATGAAAATCCGCTTAAGTATATTGAGTTACTTAAAGGGTATGTAGCTCAAAACCAGAGAAATCCTGAGGGTATTATTTTAGAAAAACATCAGGAGAGTAATGCGATTTTTGGTGTTTTAAAAAGACGGATTTTTAAGAAGAGGTGGTATTTACCTCCTTTGGCCTGGTTAGAATGTGGAGTGTTTAGGATTGTGCGAAATCAAGCGGTTAATGGAATTGCTAGCAGAGAAAGGGTTAGATTAAAACAGGCTTTACTGTATTATCAGTACAAAAGGGTATTACTTAAAATAGGGCGTCAATTTTTTGTTGATGCGAGCGATATATTCTTTTTAGAATATAAAGAAATAAAAGATTTATTATCAGGCAGTGATTTGGATGCTCTGCAAACGTTGATCAAGTCAAGAAAACTCCTTCATCAGGAGCAGGGGAGATTGATTTATCCAGATGATTTTTCTACCAAACCAGGCGAAAACCCATTACCACATGAAGTAAATGAGGTTGTTCAGGCTGATGATGCATTAGTTGGTTTAACGGCTTGCGGAGGACGAATAAAGGGTAGAGCTCGAATTTTGGATTCTGTTATGGAGGCTCAAAAACTGGAGGAAGGTGATATTTTGATTACAAGACAAACTGATCCTGGATGGGCTAGTGTTTTTCCGTTGATTAGCGGTTTAATTGTTGAACGAGGTGGAATGTTATCGCATGGGGCAATTGTTGCGCGAGAGTACGGTATTCCTGCCATTGTAGGGGTTCGTAAGGTGACAGAATTAATAATGGATGGTTCAATTATAGAGATTTTGGGGGACTCAGGGCAGATTATTATTCATGATTAATACGAAAGGGACATATTTGAGGCAACGGTTCTCAGGATGGGTATATGGTGTACTCACTCTGTATTTGATTTTATTTTCAATACCTGAATTTTATACTGAGATGATTAGCCGTTATTTTTCTTTATTTCCTGCTTTATTTCTCTTGTTACTGAGCTTTAGGGTTATTGATGATTTGTTAAGTATTAAAAAGGATAAAGGAAGGGGTAGGATATATACAGAAACTGGGGCGAAGTTTCCTTTAATTGTATTTGCATGTAGTTCATTTTTGTTGGCTGCCTTTCTGTTTCATTTTACTGGTCTTTCAAATTTTGTTTTTCTTATTCTGTTTGCAGGAGTTTGTATGATACCGTATTTGCTTTTTTATCCTTTTAAGAAGTGGCGTTTTTTAGCAGCTTTGGTTAAGTATCCTGCTTTTGTTGGCGGATTGATTCTCTTGTTTCAGGAATCTGCGGGTAATTTTCTTATTGCGTCCATGGTATCTATATTTTTTGCATTTATTTCTTTTGAACTTTTAGAGGATCAATTACTTGAAAAGCAAAGACCATGGATTCTTTTTTTCATTCCTTTAATTACAGGAGTTTACATTTTTGATATGGGAATAATAGGATGGGTAGCAGGTGTATTGATGGGGGCAGTAATTGCTTTTTTATTTTGGAAGAAAAATATAAAAATGGCGCCATATCTTATACTGTTATATGCGTTGTGTATTAAATTTTTAGTGTATGAATTTTAAACCATTGACTAGGATTGGAGAACTGGATAATCCGTCTCATTTAAACTTTGAGGAGGTGAATTGCTATGTTTGTGGATCGAACAATTGCGAAGAGTTTCTTATTGGTGAGGAGGACTTAACAGGAAAAGATGGAGAATTTCTTTATGTGAAGTGTAAGGATTGCTCTCATGTTTATCAAAATCCAAGAATTCCTGTGGAAGGAATTAAGGAATATTATGATGGAGAATATATTGCTCATCGTAAAAAGAAAGACTGGGGTGTTTTAACACCTCTTTATGAATGGGCAATGAATAAGCATGATAGAGAAAAGGAAAAGATTGTAAAAAAGCATGTAAAGTTAAATGGTGACACGAGGGTTTTGGATGTTGGCTGTGCTGTGGGAACTTTTCTTTTACATTTGAATAAGAAACATAATTGTAAAATTAGCGGAGTTGATTTTAAAGGTGGTTTGGAATATCCAGGATTTGAAAAGGTTGATTTTCATGAGGGATTATTTTATGAGCAAGACTTTAAGGATGTTCAGTTTGATTCGGTTACGATGTGGCATTTTTTGGAACATTGTTATGACCCAAATCAGTCTTTGAAAAAAGCTCACGAGGTTCTTAAGGAGGATGGGAAGCTTATTATTGAAGTCCCTCGATTGGACTCATTAACTTTTAAGTTGTTTGGGAAGAAATGGCCTGGGGTTCAGGCTCCACAGCATACTACGATGTTTGATAAAAAGGCTTTGGTGAAAATTATGGAGAAAAATGGTTTCGTTATTGAAAAGTATATGCCTTACGGGGCGTTCCCTCCTTATTTTTATATTTTTACGGGGGTTTATTTTAAGCTCTTCGGGAAGGGGTTGAATTTAAATAAAATTATTTTTCCTTATTTCTTTTTTCAGCTCTTACTTTCCCCAATTTTACTTTTTCAAAAGCGTCTTAACTTATCAATGCAAACTGTAGTATGCCGAAAAATATAGTTTCAATATATCGGATTATTATGTCCATGGTATTAATGACAACAACAGGCTCTGTTGCATTGATATTAAAATGGATTAGCTTTGGCGCTTCTACCAAATTTGGAACCAAATATATTATTGCGCCAAGTTCGCGATTAATTTTGCTTTTGGCTGGTGTTCAATATAAATTGCCTAGAAGAAGTGTATATCCAAACCGTCAGGTTATGTACACGTTTAATCATAACTCATATCTGGATGTACTTATTTTAACGGCAATGGGAATTCCGAATACTCGGTTTTTTTTATCGGAAACAACATTTAAATTTATTCATCTTACAATTTCCGCTATGGCAATAGGGGTTCACTATATTCCAATGAAATCTGATCCTGCAAGAAGAGCTAAGTTTTTTAAGGAAGTGGAAAAAGATATTATGCAATCTGGTCATTCTGTTTTTGTTTCTTCGGAAGGAGTACATGAATTTATTCATGGTATAGCTCCTTTTAATCGTGGTGTTTATCATATGGCTATGAATTGCGGCATGGATATTCAGCTTGTTTATTTAGATGTGCCGAAAAAAATGAATGCTTTAAATGACTATAAATTCAATAATGGGACAGTTGAAGCTTATTTAATGGAGTTTATATCTACGAAAGACTGGTCATTAGATGTTTTAGATGACAAAATTGATAGTATTAGGGAGCGATTTTTGAAAGAATACAGTTTAAAAAATGACTTACACAGTTAAATACAAACCCTGTAATTTGAAAGCTTGTTTGTTCTTGTTTTCTGCTCTGCTATTTTTAGTTATTGGAATTTTTATGACTCATCAGGGGTATTGGATTTTAGGTCAATTATTAGTGGGCGTTTTCTTTTTGCAATCTTTTATTTTATTGCATGAAACAGGGCATTACTCCTTTTTTAAGGGGAGAGGTTTAAATTCCTTTTTTGGCCATTTTTTTGGCTTTCTGTCCGTTATTCCTTTTTCAAGTTGGGTAGATATTCATAATCAGCATCACAAATGGACGGGGTGGCGTGATAAGGATCCAACAACTACTGGAACTGTAAATCCAAATCATGGAAAAGCGGTAAGGTTTATTGTGAATATATCTTGGGTACTTTTTTTTCCAATATTTACAATTGGCTATAGGGTTGGTAATTATTGGAATTTGAAAAAAATTAAACAGTTCTCTCCGAAAACAAATTTAGATTATGTTTTAATGAATTTATTGTTGATTTGGATGGTTTGGGGAGTTGGTTTGTTTTTATTTTGGGACGAAGCTATAAAGTATATTATTGGTGGTTTTGTTTTAGGTTTAGCATATTCGGATTTAATTATTTTAAGTCAACATTCTCACATTGATATACCTGTTTCAAAGGGTAAAGCCGTTAGGCCTATTAAATACATTAATCAAATTCAATATACTCGATCAATTTCATTTTTTAAATTATTGGATTATTGGGTGTTGTTTAACTTTAATCTTCATGAAAAGCATCATGCTTTTCCAGGTGTTCCTGCATATTTCCTTGGGAAAAAAGAAATGGATGAACCGAATAAAAGACCTTTTTTAAATTATCTATTGAAAGCAAAATTAATGACTGGTGAGCAGTTTATTTTTAGTACTTCCAAAAATTCTGGTAAGGAGATTTAATTATTCTTTTTTAAATATTAAGCTTAGAAAATGTTTTTTTTTGAATCTAAATGATTAATAATCAGCAATGTAATACATAAATAATTGCACTTGGCTTTATTTTTTTTGATTTTATTTTTTTAAAGCAATAAATAAAAAAAACAACACATGTTTTAATTGGTTATTTATGTCGTATTTTTGTTGAAAATTTATGGTTAATAAAACTGATTTTCCAATGAAAAATTATTTTACTCTAATTCTTTTTGTTCTTTTTTGTTTTGTTTCTTTAGAAGGTAATTGTACTAAGTTTAAGCAAATAAGCGATGAAATTGAAGTTCATTATTTTAATTCTGATATTCGCTTATGTGGTTCTGGAGATGAATATAAATTAACTATTAAAAATATTTCTGAGAATTCTATTTCGGGTTTAACAATAAGTTACGACTTGCCAAATGGTTTTGATTATGTTGATATAGTTAGCTCAACTCTTAATACATCGGAAGTTCAAAAGGGAAATAACCCTTTATTTTCTGTAGATGAAATAATTCCATCAGGTGAAATTTATGAATTAGTTTTTAGGGCATCATCATCTTGTGATACTTACCAAAATGTTACAGGTAATGATAGTCCTGATGAGATTCAGGTTCAGGATGAAATAGAAATTACTTATTTTAATAGTAGTGGTGCCCAGAAAACTTTGATAGAGGACAAGGTTAATTCTACATCTTATAATGTTTCTTACATAACTCCAATTATTGAGGTGCCATATCTTAAAGCCGACGGGACAGAGAATAGATCACAAATTATTAAAACCGTATATGGTACTTATGAGCAAGAAGTAAATATTGCTTTAAGAGGGAACTTAATAGGGTTGGATAGGTTTTTATTGGAAGTTGAATTGCCTGAAAACGTAAATGCTCTAAACTCGAATTTATTATGTGGTGTTAAATATGGATCATCTGTAATTGATGTTTCAAAAGTAAATCAAACTAACGATGAGAATATTTATAAGTTAGAGTTTAAATCTGATGATTTTGGATCATCTCAAGGATTTTCTAGTAATGACAAGTTTGAGTTGATTTTTTGTTACGAAATGAATGGATGTCCAAATGACCCTCAAATTATTCAATACAAAACTTACTTAGATTGTTATGGTGAAAATTGTATTATGACTGGGGATGAGGGGTCTTTTACATTAGTTGAAAATAAAGGGTCATTATCAGTTGAGTTTACAAATGACAATAATGCATCTTTTTGTGGAGCGACATCCCATATAACTGCTGTTTTTAAAAATAATTCTGAAAATCCAATTTTTGAAGTAAAATATATCAATAATTTCACACTTGGCTGGGCAGAGGTATTAAACTTTACCATTAATGATATTCCTGCTGTTGATTTTGGATATAATTTCGAGGAGTATAGATCATTTGATTTTAATGACATCAGTTATAATGGATCTAAGTTCTTTCAAGATATTGATGGGGATAATGTTTTTGGTGATTTATCTCCAGGAGAAGAAGTTAAATTTGAATTTGATATAAAAACGAATGCTCTTTTTAATGATCATCTTTGTGAAGATTATAATTGGAGGTCTTTTGTGAATATAGCCCCAACTTACAAAGCAGCTCCTTGTTTGAATTCATCTAAATTATTACCCAAAGGATTAAGGTATCATTTAAAGAAAAAAGATTCTGAAATTAGTCATTCTGTTACTGATGTTTTTGATGGGGATATATTAGATGTTGTTTTTAGTTCAACTCACGAAATGTACGGTGATGGTTGGGTTAGTAATAATTCTCCAACAAATATAATTGATGATCATGACAAATATTTTCGTCTTTCTGCAGATGTTCCTTGTGGATATATTCCAGTAAATGGAGCTACAGTAACTTTTGTCGATAACGAAACAGGAGTTTCGACTACCGAAAGTTTAAATGTTACAAATTCTGTTAATGGATTTGAGTTTAGAAGTGTTAATCCGATTTATTACTTAAAAACATCTAACAAATCTAGTTTTGATATAACTTACAATGTTTCATTTGAATATGACTGTAGTGTTACAGATTGTAATTCAGACGATTATGACTTCAACTTGGTTTCTAAATTAGAATATCAAAATTGTCCTAGTGCAATTGCTGCATTAGCATGTGAATCATTTCAAGTATATCCTCACTGTTCATTTCTTGGTGGTGGTTCAGGAGATTGTACTAACCCCATAATTTCGATTAAAAGTTTTGAATTTAATAGATCTACCTACGGTTGGACTGATGAAACACAAACAGAAATGATTAGTCTTCAAGGGGTGTTAGATGGAACATATCAAGGTGTTAATAGTAAAGCTGCTTATGCTTGTGATATGGTTAATTCAAGAATGAAAGGGGTTCTTGAATGTGGATCAGTTAATCAAGTTCATTCAATCTTTAAGATTAATATTCCTAATTCTATTACTAATGTTGCTGATTTACCATTTGATTTTATATCTGCAGATATTTCTGTTAGTGATCAAGTTGTTGGGTCAGGAAGTTTAAATAATATTTGGATTCATAATGGTGAAGCTTATTATGATGTTATATTCATTGGTTCTTTGAATAATCAAGACGAATTTGTTACGTCTGCTAATTTTAAAGTTTCTGAAAGAATAAATACTGTTCCTGATTATACATGGGAAAATGATTTATCTGCTTTAAGAGGCCAATTATCTTTGAATAGTAGTTATCATTTACCTAATACTTTGGGAGACAATTTTAAACTATATAAGCTTGAACACTCCTTTAAATTTTATCAGGAAAAATTTTTCAAGAAATATTGCGGAAAAGATAATGCATTTATACATTTTGAAAATATTGTTAAAGGAGGTTTTAATGGGAATCATTTTGAAAATGAGTACAGACCCTTATTGGGCGTTGAAAAGATTATTTTTACGTTTCCTAGTGAAGAGTTATTGGATAAAATGTATAACTCATTATCGTATGTGAACCCTTATACAATGTTAGCGCCAATTGTAACGAAAAATGGTGCAAACTTAGAATTGGCATATAATTTATCTAGAGATCTTGATGGCGAAAGGTTTGAAAACAAAATTAATGGTAATATTAAACTTAATGTACCTTGTCAGCTTCAAGGAGCAAGTATTAAAATTTCAGCAGAATCTCATTATAATGTTTTTGGTTATTCTGATTATTGTAGTAAAACCCTTGTTTCAGATGATGACTTAACATTTTCGCATGAATTTCCAAATGAGGTTAAATATGATATAACACAAAACATTTATGAGGGCACACAAAATATTATTGAAGTTGAAGGTAAATTAAGTGTTAGTGGAGATATTCCAGCTTATAAACCTTGGGTGAATATAAAGTTCCCTAAAGAGTATCTAAAAGTTTTTAACAGTAGTGGTTCAAACCCTTTAATTATTAATGGGGCCGAGGTGAGAGCTGATGGGCAGCTATTTTTACCTTTATCAAAAATAACTACAAATGGAGATGTTTTTGCCTTTGATTTAGAATTGTTTTCTTGCGAAGAAGATCGTATTGTTCAAGTTGAGGTTCAATCAGGTTTTGGATGTAATGCATTTTCAACTTTAGACAATCCATATGATGAAAGTGGCAACTTATTATATTGTCCAACCTATTCAGAGACATTTGATGTGAAATTAATAAAGTCGGATGTGAAATTAGATGTCAATTCATATTTCGAAAAAGATCAATCTATTGACTTATGCGAGGAGTTTTGTTATCAAACTCAAATTTATAATGACGAAAAATATAATTTACATGATCCGAAAATATTAATTGATGTTCCTGATGGAATAGCAATTACAAGTTTTGAATTTCGAAATCCTATTGTTAAAAGTCAAATGATTGATCCAGAACAGTTTGATCCAAGCAGCTACGATTTTTCAGGTATAGCAGCGACTTTAAACGATAATGTAGAATGGGATTTGAAAAATAACCAAGGTCAGGAACTAGACGAATTGTTAGGGACATTAGATCCAAATGTTACAGAAGCTGATTTGCCTAATTATTTTCAAGCTAAAGTTTGTTTTCAGGCTTCATGTGATTATAATATCGCAGAGAAAATTAAGTTCGAAGCTATTGGTTCTAATAACTGTGGTGAACGTGTGTCTGATTTTGAAAGTAAAAGACCATATTTTAAAGGTTTAGAAGGGTTTGCGGATTATTCTCCTGTAATTGAGTTTGAAACAGAATTAATCAGCTGTATGGAGACTAGAGTAACTCCAATCCTTAAGTCTGATGTGAATATTGCAGATTTATTGAGTGATAATGATAAGATAAAGTTTATTGTTTCAGATAATAACGTTTATGAATATGCCATAACTGGAGAGACTGAACAAGTTTTCCCATCGTTTACAATTCAGCATATATCGTGTGATGCCTCTGTGATTTCAGAAATTGATATTACTACAGGAGCTGAGTGTGATGGAGTTGCATGTAGCCCTCCTTATTTTAAGGAGTTAGGTCCCACACAGATTGATATTCCGAAAGGGGTGGGGAACATTACTCTTGAACTGAACGATGATGCATGTTCTAATTCATTCAATAATGCCCAATTAGGTTTTGAAAATTTAACGGGTAGAACGTTGGATCAATTGTCTGTAACAATATGGTGCGATGCTGATGGGAACGGAACGGTTACTCCTATGACTGATCAGTTTATTATGAATGTTAGTGTACCCTCATTGAATCATGCTGAGACGTTCAGTCAGACTTTAAGTATTCCTGACCTCGATAATTGTAGTGGCAGGCAGTTAATTGCCACTGTAATGTCAGGTAGTATGCCATGTGCTTGCTATTCTATAAATCCGGCAATTACTCCTTACGAATGTTGTGTTTGTGATGAAAATATGGTCGCTGATATTGTTAATACAGGATATGATCCAGAAACTAATAATTATATTTTTGATATTTCAGGTAGTTCAAATTATGAAAACGCATATTGGTCAATTGGTCAAAATGGTTCATGGAATAAGATAGAAGGTACAACTTTTGATATCAACTTTATTTCTCCAGCGAGTTTATGTTTAGCCGTTGGTTCTGAAAAGAAATGTTCAGGTGGGCCTCAAGTCTTATCTGGCAGAATGATGATTGGGGGTAGTTCAAATTGGACTGGAGGTGGAAATATATCAGTATTTCCTGATGAATGTCAAAACACAAAATGTATAGATATTGAACCTTGGTGTGACTGGATTAAAGTTATTGACTCAGAAATAGCTTGTGATGGTAAAATAAGTACGTTTAAAATTGATTATTCAGAATATCCTGGAAGTGAAGTTACTGTAGATTGGGGAGATGGTTCTCCTGTTGAGGTGGTTACTTCAAGGGATTTAACTCATCAGTACGTATTGGGAGATTATACGGTTAAATTTTCTATTGATGGAGATTACTGTGATGAAGAAGTTGAAGTAGTTGCAAAGGTTGAAGAATGTTGTGTATGTGATGAAAATATGTTAGCCGATATTGTAAATACGGATTATAATCACCATACTAACAGCTATACTTTTGATATTTCTGGTAGTACAAATTACGAAAATGCATATTGGTCAATTGGTCAAAATGGTCCATGGACGTTGATAAATGGAACAGGTTTTACTGTGGGTGCAACATCTAATCAACCAATTGATGTTTGTTTAGCGGTTGGTTCTGAAAAACAATGTGAGGGCCCACAAACTTTATCAAGTAGTTTTACAAATGGTAATATTAACGGACAGATATTTCCTGAGGTACCAGATGATTGTGAAGATGTTAAATGCATTACTGTTGAACCATGGTGTGAGGAATGGAATGCTTATTTTGATGGTAGCTATGATTGTAAAGGTAATTTCATACTCGATCAAGATGATATGCTTGGTTTTATTTCATCTGTTAAGCAAATTCAGGTAAACTGGGGGGATGGAAATTGGGTTTCATATAATCCTACTGATCTATCAAGTATAACTCATCAGGAAACTAAAGGAGGAACGTATACATATGAATTTAAATTTATATTTAGTGATTATTGTGAGCCGGTTAATGTAGAGAGAGATTTTACTTTTATTCCTGGGGAAGCAAGTGTTTTTCCCTCTGAAAATGATAGATGCGATCCGAGTATCGTTACTTATCAAATAAATTCACTGGTATCTAATTTTAATAGAGCAGAATGGTATATTGACGGTGAGCTTTTAGTTGGTGAAACAGGAAGAACAATCACGCATGATTATGCATTGGCTGGAGATCATAGGGTATCAGGTTTTGCTTGGGATAATGAAGGTTGTTTGTATAAGTTTGATCGAACAGATAACATAGATATTATAGGTTTTGAGATTGATTTTACGGTTGACAATCCC
>MDTD01191489.1_pt1 | contig 19607 bp, 16 predicted proteins | sample 811221 | NCBI WGS metagenome assembly MDTD01 (sample SAMN05326646, study PRJNA326480) | marine metagenome | isolation source: seawater | place: Pacific Ocean: South West | collected 2011 | reverse complement strand
GAAGGCGACCACCGACGGGGTGGTCCGGTTGCCTTCTTTGTTGGGGATTACCTTGGCTTCGCCGCCTTCGAGAACGGCGACGACGCTGTTGGTGGTACCGAGGTCGATTCCGATGATCTTGCCCATGATTCTTGCTCCGCCCGAGGCGGGATTCTCACAGGGCAACTGCCGTGCCAGCGCTTTCCTGCCGATTTGGCAGCGACCGAAGTCCTTTGCTGGCAGGATCTTCTAGAGATCGTATTCCTTGATCTTGCGGTACAGGGTGCGCTCCCCCATGCCCAGCTTCTCGGCGGCCCGCTGGCGGTTTCCTTCGCAGGCTTCGAGGGTCTGGCGGATCAGCTCAGCTTCGACCTCGCGCAGGCTGTGCCCGGCCAGCGGCAGGCGAGCCTCGGACTCGACCGGAGCGGTCGGGGCCGGACTGGGTGCCGCGGGGGCCGGAGTCGCAGGCGATGCGGCCGGCATCGCGGCGGGAGCCGGGGCCACCACTGCCCCGCCCGGAGCCTGCGCCCGGCCCTGGCCGAGCTGCTCGCCGCGCAGGCCCGGTGGCAGATCTTCGAGCCCCAGCTCGCCGTTGCGATCCAGCACCACCATGGTTTCGATCGCGTTGCGCAGCTCACGGACGTTGCCCGGCCAGCTGTGCTGACGGAAGCGTTCGATGACCACTTCCGCCACCGTATCCACCTGCTTGCCGTGCTTTTCGGCGAAGTCCCGGCGGAAGGCATCCGCCAGCAAGGGCAGATCTTCGAGGCGCTCGCGCAACGGCGGCAGTTCGATCGCGACCACCGCCAGGCGGTAGTACAGATCCTGGCGGAAGCGCCCCTCCTGCACCCGCTGCATCAGGTCCAGATTGGTCGCGGCGACGATCCGCACATCCACCTCTTCGGCGTCGTCGGCCCCCACCGGCGTCACCCGGCCTTCTTCCAGCACCCGCAGCAGCTTGGCCTGGGTCGAGAGCGGCATGTCGCCGATCTCATCGAGAAACAGGGTGCCGCCGTGGGCATAGCGGAATTTGCCTTCCTTGGCCGCGTGGGCCCCCGTGAAGGCGCCTTTGACGTGGCCGAACAGCTCGGACTCGATCAGCGTGTCGCTGAGGGCAGCGCAGTTGATCGCGACGAAGCGCCGCTTGGCCCGCGGCGACAGGCGGTGGCAGGCGCGGGCGATCAGTTCCTTGCCGGTGCCGCTCTCGCCCAGCAGCATGACCGTGGCGTCGGTCGGACCGGCCTGGCGCACCATGTCATAAACCCGACGAATCGCCGGCGCGTTGCCGACCAGGCCTTCCAGGCCGAAGCGGCTATCCAGCTCGGCGCGCAGCGCCTGGTTGTCCGCAGCCAGCGCGCGCTTTTCCAGTTCACGCCCCACCCGGGTGCGCAGCTCAGCCGGGTGGACCGGCTTGGTCAGGTAGTCCACGGCGCCCTCGCGCATCGCCGAGACCGCGGTCTCGACCGAGGCGTGGCCGGTGATCAGAAAGATCGACAGGTCCGGCAGCATCCGTCGCGCCTCGCGCAGCAGTTCGAGGCCATCGCGGCCGCCGAGAACTAGGTCCGTCAGGACGACGTCAAATGGCCGCGCCCGAAGTCGATCCAGGGCGGCGTCGGTCGAGTCTGCCAGCTCGACCTCATAGCCTTCGCCTTCGAGGACCGCCTGCAGGGCCTCGGCATGCGGTGCGTCGTCCTCGACCACGAGCAATCGCGGAACTGCGCTCATTGCCGGGATTCTACGGCTGCGGCGTGGGATCCGTGGAGCCGCTCTCGGTGCGCGGCAGCCGCAGCATGACCCGCGTGCCGTGCCCGGGGCTGCTCTGCATCTCGACCTGGCCGCCATGCGCCTCGATCACCCGGCGCACCAGGGCGAGGCCCAGCCCGGAGCCGCCCTTCTTGGTGCTGTAGTAGACCTCGAAGGCGCGGGCCAAGGTGTCGGCGTCCATGCCCGGGCCGTCGTCGACGATCTCGACGATCTCGCCGTGGCCCGCGGCGCTGTCGGGGCGAGTGATGACGGTGATCCGACCATGCCCGCGCTCGCTCATGGCCTGCCGGGCGTTGATCAGCAGGTTCAGGATCACCTGCTTGATGCGCGCCGGGTCGAGCTGGAGCAGCGGCAGATTGGCATCCAGGAAGGTCTCGATCTCGATGCCGCGCGCTTCGGCCTCGGGCCGCAAGAAGGCCACGACCTGTTCGATGAGATCGTTGAGCGAGGTCGCCTCCAGCTCGAGCTCGCCGGTGCGGGCGAAGCGCAGGAAGTCTTCGAGGATGTCGTTCAGTCGCGACACCTCCTTCTCGATCGTGTTCAGCGATCGGACGCTGCGGTGCGCCAGCGGACTCTCTTCCTCTTCCCACTGCTCGCGCAGCAGCGCGAGGTGCATCCCGAGCGTCGAGAGCGGGTTCTTCAGCTCGTGCGCCAGGCCGCCCGCGAGGCGGGACAGCCACTCCGGATCGATCCCGGGCGGGGCGGGGTCGGAACCGCTTGCCACGCGCCTAGAATAGCCGCCCCGATGGCAGGCTCCGCTCCGCTCCGGCCCGACCAACCGACCGAGGTCGCGACTCTGATCGCGCACCTGGGTGCGGGCGGCCTGGCGGTGCTGCCGACGGATACCGTCCCCGGCCTCGCGGCCGAGATCACCCAGCCCGGGGCGGCCGATCGCCTAGCCGAAGCCAAGAGTTCGACGCCGGGCCGCCCCTTCTCGCTGCACCTGCGCAGCGAGCAGGAACTGCGCGCGCTCGTTCCGGCGCCGCCGCCCGGCATGGCGGCCTGGCTGGCCCATCATCTTCCGGGCCCCTGGACGGTCGTCCTCCCGCGCTCCTGGGTGGCGCTGCCGCGCGAATGGGACTGGCCGTGGGAAACGGTCGGCATCCGCCTCCCCGGCGGCGATGCCTGGCGCCAGTGGGGCCACCAGCTGGCTGCCCCGCTGCTGATGACCAGCATCAACCCGGCCGGCGAGCCGCCGCTGGTCGGCGAGGCGCTTCAGAGCTGGTGCGCGGCGCGGCCGCAGGTCGCGCTCGCGGTGGATCCGATGCAGGTCTTCCCCTCGGCCGCCTCGACGGTGGTCGCCTTCGACCCTTATCCGCGGCTGCTGCGCCAGGAGGATTCCGCGGTCGAGCTCGCGCTGCCCGGCAGGCGGGTGCTGTGCGTCTGCACTGGCAACACCTGCCGCTCGCCGCTGGCCGAGGCGCTGCTGCGACGCGAACTGGCCGCGGCCTGGGGCGTCGAAGAAGCCCGTCTCCACGAGCTGGGTTGGGTCGTGCGCTCGGGTGGCACGATGGGTTTCGGCGGCGCGCCGGCCAGCGAAGGTTCGCAGATTGTGGCCGCCGAAGATGGCCTGGATCTCAGTGAGCATCGCAGCGCTTCGCTGGAGGATCGGCTCGAAGAAGGCGTCGATCTGGTGCTGGGAATGACCGAGTCGCACCTCGCCGTGCTGCCGCCCGGCTTGCCGGGAGAACTGCTCGATCCCGAGGGTCGTTCGATCCCCGATCCCTACGGCGCAGCGGTCGAGATTTACCGCCGCACACGCGAGGTCCTGCAGGAATGCGTCGAAGCGCGCGTCCGGGCCTTCAGCGCCTGGCCGGAAAGCGGTCAAAGTTCTGTAACAGGCTCTCGTTAAGCCCAGCAGGCGACCGCTGCTTCGCCGTCTTGGACGGCCAGCAGCCGGGCCCGGAAGTCGGCCGATCCCAGGCGCCGCGCAACTTCCGTAAGTGTTGCCAGATGAAGGACTTTCTCCTTCTTGGGCACGAGCAGAAGAATGACGATCTGGGCGGGTTTTCCGTCCACCGACTGGAACTCAAGACCGGCCGGAATGAGCCCCATCGCAACCTTGAGACAATCCAAATCGTCCAGCGCTGCGTGAGGTACGGCGATACCGTGTTCCATGCCGGTCGAGACCGATTTCTCGCGCTCGACCAGGGCCGCTTTCGCCGCCTCTTCCATGCCTGCATCCAGACTGCCGCTGGCCACCATGCACTCGACCATGCGGTCGATGAGTTCCCACTTGTGGGCAACTTTCGGTGCCAGGAGAACGTCAGCTGCGGTCAGGTGTTCGACGAGGGCCACGGTGTTCAGAAGAGGGTCCTGGGACGGCCAACAGATTACCCTGCGCGCCAGCGCAAATCCTGCAAACTTGGGGCTTTGAGATCGATCCCCGCCAGCCGTAGACTTTCATTTCCAGGGGCCTCGCACCCCGCCCGGAGAGGACTCACGCGCATGCTGCTGACTGTTTCCCTGTGGACCGCCCTGCTTGGGGCGCCCTTGTCCGCGATCGCCCCCATGGCCCCGGCCGCCCCGGCTCCGCTTGCTGCTCAAGAGCCGGGCGATCAGCTCGAGGTGCCGGCAGGCGTCACCGAGGACGATGGCGATTACATCTGGCTCCGTTTCAGCGAGGTCGAGGGGCAGCAGCTCCGCTACGACCAGCTGATCAAGCTCTGCCAGAAGCTGACCGGCAAGAACTTCACGATTGACGGCGAAAACACCGCGGTCAAGACGCGCCTCGAGAACCCGGTCATTCTTTATGGCCCGAAGCGCATCCGCAAGGACGAGTTCTACGCCTTCTTCCAGACCCTGATGAAGATCAACGGGCTGGTCTGCGTGCAGCAGGGTTCGGGGGATCTGTCGGTGATCATGATCACGGCCGACAAGATCTCGGGCACCGCGGTGAATCCCACCGTGACCGCCAACACGATCCTGGTCGAGCCCGATGACACCGCCGAGTTCGCCGATCAGCCGGGCACCTACATCGCCACGGTGGTCAAGCTGAACTACGTCGATCCGGGCGGCATCTCGGTGGCCCTGGGCAAGCTGCTCGGCGCCAACGCGCAGTCCACGGTGCAGGCGCTGACGACCGACAACGCGCTGATGATCCAAGGCTACGGTCCGGTCGTGGCTTCGACGGTGCGCTTCGTGCGCTACCTCGACGTCAAGCCCGAGATCGAAACCGCGGTGTTCAAGAAGGTCAAGCTGAACGAAGCCAGCGCCGAGGAGATGGCCGAGCTGCTCACCGAGCTCGCGGATGAACTGGCCTCGACTTCGGACGGCAACATCCGCAACGTCAACTCGCGCAATCGCAACAACAACCAGGCGGTCAGCAACGACCCGATCGAGACGCGCATCCTCGCCAGCACCCGCGACAACTCGCTGATCATTACCGCAAGCCAGGAGAACCTCGACCGCATCCTCGACCTGATCGCCGAGCTGGATACACGCGTCGATGTGCCGGAATCGAATCTGCACCTCTACGTGCTCAAGCACATCCCGGTGCAGGACCTCGACGAGCCGCTCCAGGACTTCCTGCAGCGCGCGGACGCGGCCGAACAGGAGGCGCAGCAGTCCGGCGGTTCGACCATCAACAGCCGCGAGCAGGACATCGTGGTCGAGATGCAAGAGACCACCAACTCGCTGCTGGTCTCGGCGACCCGCACCAAGTGGGCGGAGCTCAAGCTGCTGCTGGATCGTCTGGATCAGCCGCAGCCGCAGGTGCTGATCGAGACCGCGCTGATCGAGATCTCGGAGAACTTCGGCCGCGACATCGGCTTCGAATGGGCCAACTCGGAGATCCCGGCGGATGGCGTGCTGCGCGGCAGCGTGACCACCAACGCCGGCATCACCTCGCCGGACGCCAACGGAAACCGCACGGTGGACATCTTCCAGTCGGGCATCACTGCCGGCATCCTGGACGGCCAGGGCAACGACGAGTTCGCCATTCCGTTCATTCTGCGGGCAGCCCAGAACTCAGGCGAAGCCAACGTGCTGTCCAAGCCTTCGGTGCTGGTCAGCAACAACAAGCAGGCCGAAGTCACCAGCACGGACCAGGTCCCCTACACGGTGACCACTCAGGGCCAGGTCGGCTTCCAGGAATCGGTCGAGTTCGCTGAAGCCGGCATCACGCTGGGCATCACGCCCTCGATCTCGAGCTCGAACTTCCTGCGCCTGTCGATCTCGCTGACGGTCTCGAGTTTCTCGGGCGATGCGGTGGGCAACCAGCCGCCGCCCTCGACCGAGCGGACCATCGACACCGAAGTGCTGGTGCCGGACGGCGCCACCATGTGGATCGGCGGCATCGTCCGCGATGACGAGCTGAAGAGTCGCCAGGGGATCCCCTTCCTCAGCGACATCCCGATCTTCGGGGTGCTCTTCGGCCAGGATTCGAACAGCAGCTCGAAGACCACGCTGTTCTTCTTCTGCACGCCGAAGATCATCAACGAGTTCGCCGAGCTGCAGGCCGAGTCGGAGGCTGCCAAAGCGGCAGCGGCCGAGACGATCGGTCTGGAACGCCTGCGCGTGATTGATCCCAACTACGGCCGCGAGACGCCCGCCGACATCATCCTCGGCGAGGACGATGGCCGCCTGCTCGACCCGGGCGCGCTCAATGCACCGGTCCTCGTCTCGCCCAGCGGCGAACAGGATCCCACGCAGCCCTCCGCCGTCGAAGAGATTGATCCGCTGACGCTCAGCGAGCCGCGCCGGAGCGATCCGATCCACGCCGAGCCGGCCTCCGCGACCAACCAAGAGCCCACCGAGCCCAAGTGAGCCAGTCCGAGACGCCCACCGCCGCAGCGGCGGCGGACATTATCTCGCTCCTCCATGCCGAAACCGGCATGGAGGAGACCGAGTTGAAGAAGCTGCGCGATCAGGCCGCGGCGACCGGCACCAGTTTCGATCGCATCCTGCTCAACCGCGGGGTCGACGAGGAGAAGGTGCTCAAGGCCTTCGCGACCGACCTCGAACTCGAGTACTGGGAGTCGCTGGAAGGCACGCAGGTGCCGCGCGGCTACGTCGAGATCGTGCCGCTGTCGCTGGCGCGGGCTTACGACATGATCGCGGTCGGCGTCCACGGGCGCCGCCTGCTGGTGGCGACGGCCCACCCGCTCGATCTGCACGCCCAGGACGATCTCGCCTCGCTGCTGCCCGAAGGCGTCGACTTCGTGCTGGCGCCGCGGGGCGAGATTCTCGAGCTGCTGAACCGCGCCTTCCGCCACAAGGCGGACGGAGTCGATCAGGCGCTCGAAGATCTCGAAGACACCGACATCGCCTCGCTTGCGGCGGAGATCGAAGAATCGGAAGACCTGCTGGACGTCGCCAACAAGGCGCCGATCATCAAGCTGGTCAACTCGATCCTGTTCCAGTCGCTCAAGTTGCGGGCCTCGGATGTGCACTTCCAGCCCTACGTCGACCGGCTGCAGGTGCGCTTCCGGATTGACGGCATCCTCTACGCGATGGAGACCATCCCCAAGGCTGCGCAGGACGCCGTGCTGTCCCGTATCAAGGTCATGGGCAAGATGGACATCGCGGAGCGCCGGCTGCCGCAGGACGGTCGTGCGTCGATCCGAATCGGCGACGGCGAGGTCGACGTGCGAATTTCGGTGGTGCCCACCGCCAACGGCGAACGCGCCGTGCTGCGTCTGCTCGACAAGACGGCGGGCGTCTTCGCGCTTGAGGAGATCGGCCTCGACGCCCAGAACCTCAAGACGCTGCGGCACTACATCAGCTACCCGCACGGCATCGTGCTGGTCACGGGGCCAACCGGTTCGGGTAAGACGACCACCCTGTACGGTTCGCTCACCGAGATCTCGACCGGCGAGAAGAACATCCTCACCATCGAGGACCCGGTCGAATACCAGCTCGACGGCATCTCGCAGGTCCAGGTGAACGCCAAGAAGGGGCTCACCTTCGCGGCCGGCCTGCGCTCCTTCCTGCGCCAGGATCCGGACGTGATGATGGTCGGTGAGATCCGCGACCTCGACACCTGCGAGATCGCCATTCGTGCTGCGATCACCGGCCACCTGGTGTTCTCGACCGTCCACACCAACGACGCGCCCTCGACGGTCACGCGTCTGATCGACCTCGGGGTCGAGCCCTACCTGGTCTCCTCCTCGCTGGTGCTGGTCATCGCGCAGCGCCTGGTCCGCAAGCTGTGCAACTCCTGCAAGGAGTGGCGCGAGCCGACGACCGCCGAGATCGCCACCCTGCGCGACCTGGGTCTGGACCCGGCCGAGCTCAAGGATGGCAAGATCGCACACTCCCCCGGCTGTGACGACTGCTTCCAGTCGGGCCACCAGGGTCGTACCGCGATCTACGAGCTGCTGCCGATGTCGGAGGATCTCCGTTCGCTGGTCATGCGCCAGGCGCCGGCCAGTGAACTCAAGGCGCAGGCCGTCAAGGAAGGCATGCGCACGCTGCGCATGGACGGCATGTCCAAGGTGGTCGCAGGGCAGACCTCGGCCGAAGAAATCATGCGCGTGACGCAGCTCGACGTCTAACCAAGAGGATTGCGGCGTGCCGGTTTTTGATTGGAAGGGCTACAACGCAAAAGGCAAGACGGTCTCCGGAGTCGTCGATGCCGATTCGCCGCGCGATGCCCGCGTCAAGCTGCGCCGGGACCACATCATGGTCACTCAGGTCAAGCCCGTGAAGGGCTCGGCCGGCGCAGTCGTCAAGAAGAAGGGCAAGGACGAGAAGCCGGCGAAGCGTTCGCTGTTCTCCTCCGAACTCCAGGAGAAGCTGCGTAAGGCGCGCGGTCGCGGAGGCGGCGGCGCCAAGTCGAAGAAGCGACTGGAAGAAGTCGGCACCTTCACTCGACAGCTCTCCACCCTCTCACGCGCGAACATCCCGATCACTGAATCGCTGCGCGCGATCATCGAGCAGACCGAGAATAAGCGGCTCGGCGTGGTCTACCGCGACATCCGCGAGCGCATTTCGCAGGGCTCTTCGACCGCCGATGCCCTCTCGGCGCACCCGGACTACTTCGACGAACTGTACGTCGCGATGGTGCGCTCCGGCGAGGCCGCCGGCAAGCTCGACGAGGTTCTCGAGCGCCTGTCGGTCTTCATGCAGGAGCAGGCGCGGGTCCGCAACAAGGTCGCTGCCGCGCTGGCCTACCCGATCATCATGCTGGTGGTCGGCCTGCTGATCGTCTCGGTGCTGATGGTCGCGGTGGTGCCCAAGATCACCCAGATGATCAAGGGCCGCGGCCAGGAGTTGCCCTGGGCGACCCAGTTCCTTCAGGACCTCGCCGACTTCCTGGTCGGCTGGTGGTGGCTGCTGCTGCTGGCCGTGATCTTCGTGGCCCTGCTGTTCAATCTGTACTACTCCAGCGAGAAGGGCCGGCTCAAAGTCGACACCAAGCTTTTACGCTTCCCCGTCCTGGGCGACATGCTCACGAAACAGGCTTTGTCGCGGTTTTCGCAGACTTTTGCCACCCTGCTGCGCTCGGGCGTGCCGGTGGTTCGTTGCCTGGAAGTGACCAAGACCGTGCTCGGCAACCGTCTTTTGGAGAATACGATTGATGGTGTGCGGGAGAAGATTCTCGAAGGCGCCGACATCGCCTCGCCGATCAAGCAATCGGGCGTCTTCCCCCCGCTGGTCGGCTACATGATCGCCGTCGGGGAACAGTCCGGTGAACTGGATTCGATGATGGTTCAGGTCGGCGACTCGTACCAGGAAGAGGTCGAGATCGCGACCAACCGATTCACCTCGCTGATCGAGCCGGTCATCATTTTGTTTCTCGCCCTGCTGGTGGGTTTCATCGTGATGGCGATTCTGATGCCGATCATGCAAATGTCTCAGTCCTTCGGCTGATCCCAGCCGAACTCAGCTCGCGGCGCCTGCGCCGCTTCCGTCATGAAGAAAATGCTCCGTCGTTCTGCTGGCAAGCGTGCCGGCTTCACCCTGATCGAGATCATGGCAGTCGTCCTGATCATCGGTCTGCTGATCGCCGCTGTGGGCGGTCCGATCGGTCGTGCTCTGTTCAAGGGCACCGAGACTCGCGTCAAGGCCGACATTCGCACGATTGATCAAGCGGTCAGCTTCTACAAGAACGAGCTCCGCAAGTACCCGGACAGCTGGTCCGATCTGACCGACGCCGAGCCGGAGCCTTTCCTGAAGGTGATCCCGCTCGACCCTTGGGGCAACGAGTACTTCTACGAGCCGCCGCAGTCGGGTTCTGATTACGTGATCGGCACCTACGGCGCGGATGGCAGCCCGGGTGGTGAAGGGGAAGACGCCGACATCACCAACCAGACGATCGAGCAGCGCAACTAGCGTTGATCCGGGGCCCCCGCACCCGCCAGGGTGGCTTCACCCTGATCGAGATCATGGCCGTGGTCCTCCTGCTGGGCCTGGCCATGAGCGGGGTTTCGATTGGCCTGGATCGCTTCGTTCCAGGCCAGCAGATCGACAGCGAGGGGCGGCAGTTCCTGTCGCGGATGGACCTGGCACGCAGCTCCGCGATCGCCGCGGGTCGCCCCTACCGCGTGGTCATTCAGCTCGATGATCACGCCTACCGGGTCTTCACCCCTTACGACGAGGAAGGCCGGATCGCGGTCAGCAAGGAAGAGCAGACCGACCTCGGCAAGGAGGTCCTCGAGTCGGGGGTCAACTTCGCCGGCGTGCTGCTGCCCGGCAGCGACGGTCCGACCACCGAAGGCGAAGTCGAGCTCATCTTCCAGCCCACGGGGATCAGCTATGACGTCGTGGTCTACCTCTCGAGCGATGGCGGCGAAGCGTACGACAAGACGGCGTTCGTCGGCGGCCTGACCGGCCGAACCGAGCTCTTGGATGGCCACATCGTTCCGGGGACAGTCCGAGATCAGGATTTCGACTGATGCGGCCTCTCCCACCCACCCGCGGCCCGCGCGCCGGCTTCACCCTGATGGAGGTCATGGTGTCGGTCATGTTGGTGGCGGTGGCGATGACCACGCTGATGCAGCTGCGCCAGGATTCGATCGGCCGAGCTAGCAAGGGTCGGGATATCTCGGTGGCGGCGCGGCTGGCTTCTCAGCTGCTGCATCGGATCGAGGCCGCCCGGATGCTGGATCTGTTCGATGGCATGAACGGAGACTTCTCCGAAGAGGGCTTCCCGGACTTCAGCTACGTGGTCGCCCTCGGTGATGGATCGAACTACGCCGAGGACACCAGCGTCGATTCCAACTCGCCGGAGTGGGCCTGGCGCGAGGCGCTGCGCAAGCGCGAGGACGACCGGATCGATGAAGAAGGCGATGACCAACGCCCGGAGAAGACCCGCGTCGTGATCCGTGTGACCTACACGGCCTTCGACGACGAGGTCGAAGAGTACCGCCTCGAGGCCATGATCGACTCCTGGGCGGTCTATCGCGATTTTGAGCTCTACCGCGATCTGTGGGGCTCCAACAACGAGGATCGGGATCAGATCCAATGATCGTGCGCGCATCTTCTCGCCTTCGTGCCGGCTTCACCCTGATGGAGGTGCTGGTCTCGATGTTCATCAGCGCGCTGATCATGACCGCGATCCTCAACTCGCTGGAAGCGACTCAGAAGGCGGTCGATGCGATCCACAACATCACCGAGACCGAGCGCGCCGGCCCCATGCTGGTGCGGATGTTCCGGCGCGATCTCGAGCGCCTCGCGGTCTACGATTCCGGCGAGTACACCCTGCTCAAGGGCGAGTCGAAGAACCTCAACGGCGTCGACGCCGACCGGATCAACATGATCGTGGTGGGTCGCTCGGTGATCCCGCACTACGACCTGGTGCTCGACCGGCGCACCTACGCGCCGATCAACGAGGTCGGCTACTGGGTGCGCAACCGCGATGGTTCAGCCGACTTTCTTGAGCTTTATCGGCGCGAGGATTTCCTGGTCGATGATGAGTTCGATCGAGATGGCAACTTCTCGATGCTGAACAATCGAATCATCAGCTTCAACCTGCAGTACTACGACGAGCCGGACTACGACCCGGTCCCCGAGGACAATTGGGATTCCACCCTCGAGGCCCAGCTCCCCTACTGCATCGAGCTGTTTCTCGAGCTCGAGATCCAGCCCCGCAAGTCGGCCGAGAGTCGGCAGATCCTGGGCGCCAACCGCGCGCGGCTCGAGTTCGGGGATCTCATGGTGATCCCGGAGTCCACCCGCTTCCTGTTCCGCAATCGCCTCCATCCGGTGGTGCCGGGCGTCACCATGGGCGGCGCTTCAGGGGCCGGCGTGGACAGCGCCGCCAACCCGACCGACAGCGAGCTGCAGGACATCGGCGACTCGTCGGGCGTCAACGTGAACACCAGCACGACGCGCGGCGGCTAGAAGCGGCCCGCGCCTAGCTTTCGCCCAGGTACTCGGCCCCGAAGCGGGCCTGCAGCACTTCCGGAACCCGGACCCGGCCGTCTTCCTGCTGGTGATTCTCGAGCAGCGCGATCAGGACGCGCGGCGAAGCGATCACCGTGTTGTTCAGCGTGTGACAGTGCACCGGCTTTGCCCCGTTCTCCGGGCGGTAGCGCAGCTGCAGTCGGCGCGACTGGAAGTCGTAGAAACGGGAGGCCGAGTGGGTCTCCCCGTAGTTCCCGCGGCTGGGCATCCAGGTCTCGATGTCGAACTTCTGGACCTGTCCCTGGCCGAGATCCCCGGTGCAGACGTTGACGACCCGATACGGGAGCTCGAGCGCGTCCATCAGATCGGTGGCGTGCGCGAGCATGCGCTGATGCTCTTCCGTGGACCAGGCTTCGTCGGCCGGGCCGATCACGACCTGTTCGACCTTCCAGAACTGGTGGACGCGGTAGAGCCCTTTGGTGTCCTTGCCGTAGGTGCCCGCCTCGCGGCGGTAGCAGGGGCTCATCGCGACGCGCCGAATCGGCAGCGCCTCCGCGTCGAGGACTTCACCGGAATGGATCGAGGTCAGCGGCACTTCGGAGGTGCCGACGAGCGCCAGCTGATCGCGCTCGGCCATGTACGCCTGCTCTTCGCCGCCCGGGAAGTAACCGGTGCCCTCCATGCAGGCATAGCTCACCAAGGTCGGGACCGAGACAGGCTCGAAGCCGCGCTCGATCATGTGATCCATGGCGTACTGCAGCACGACCTGCTCGAGTCGGGCCAGCTGCCCCAGCAGCAGGTAGTTGCGCGAACCGGCGATCTTGACGCCGCGCGGGATGTCGAGCACCCCGTGCATCTCGCCCAGCTCGATGTGGCTGCGCGGTTCAAAGCCGAAGTCCGGGACCTCGCCGACGCGCCGCAGCTCGACGTTGTCGGTGTCGTCCTTGCCGTCGGGCACCTCCGAGGACGGCGGCATCGGCAGCAGCAGCGCCAGCGCCTGGTGCTCGGCGCGCAGCGCTGACTCCTCGGCCTCACGCTCCTTGAGCACGGCCTTCATCTGCTTCTGCTCGCCCAGCGCCGCTTCGCGCTCTTCGGGGCTGAGCTTGCCGATCTTCTTCGAAGCGACCTTCAGCTCGGCGCGCATCGATTCGACGACCTGCTGCACCTCGCGCAGCTTCTCGTCGATGCCAAGGAAGGCATCCACGTCGACGGAAATCCGCTTGCGCTCCGCGGCATCGCGGACGGCAGCGGGGTTCTCACGGACCCACTTCAGGTCGAGCATCGGCTCTTTCGGGGGAGATTAGGGACGCAGCGGAGCGAAACGCGAGAGCCTTAGTCCTCGCCGATCCATTCGGATTGAAGCTTACCGAACCACGGGTGCTTTTTCACCGTGAGCCGGACGATGGCTTCGCCGCTCTTAGGCAGCTCGGCGCTCTCCGAGACCGGGAAGTAAGCCGCGTGCCAGTTGCCAGCGACGGCCTCGGGCTCGGCCTGAGTCATCAGGAACTTCTTGCCGCCCTTGACCTCGACCTCGATCTCGTCGAAGGGAGCATAGAGATGCTGCATGTAGGTCTCGCCCGCGACCCCGACGACACGGAAGCTCTCGGGATCGATCCGGACTTCATTCCCTTCGATCACCGGCTCCGCCACGATCGTAAAGGGCTTGCCGAACTCCAGCACGGCCGGATCGCCCTGGTCGACGATGACTGAGAAGGGAATATCCGACGGCGGCTGAATGATGCACTCCTCGCCGTCATCGCCGCGCAGCATGCCCTGCACCACGACGTAGCGGCCGATCGGCACCTCGAAGGGGCTCTTGCCCGAGACGTCGATGTAGAGCCCTTCGTTCTTCTTGGTCTCATGGCGCAAGATCAGGCTGACCAGATCCAGCCCCTTCGGCCCTTTGAACTTGACCTGGAGGGTGCCCAGATTGGGGCCTGCCTCGCGGATGCGCACCATCTCGGCTTTGCCCGGGTGCTCCGGCCATTCGATCTCGTACCAGGTCTTGCCGTCTGAGATCCAGCGCGAGAACGGCAGGGCCTGCTTCATCTTGCCCAGGGTCATCGCGTCGAAGCGGTTGTAGTAGACGTCGGTCGGCATCGCTGCCGAGCCCGCGACCCGAGCCGGGAACCGGCCGAACTGGCCATCCGAATCACAGTCGTAGAGCACCAGATCGCCAAAGGGCGTTTCGCCGGTGCGGATGGCCACCGAGCGATAGAAGATGACTCCGCCCAGCTCCGACATGCCGGTGTTGACCTGCAAGCCCTGGAACTGGTCCTGCTCGGCGCCGCCCGCGACCAGGATCGCGCGCGGCACCACGGCGCCGTCGGCCAGCTTTTGAGTGAACTCGACTAGGGTCGGCTTGCTCTTCAGGGTGAACTCTTCGCTGGGTTCATCCCCGGCATGGATCACGAACTTGTTGCCGCGCAGGCGCTCGACCTGGACGGGGCCGCCCGGGCCGGCGAACATCACGTCGTCGCCGCCATAGGCCGGAGTGATCGGGAAGCGCTCACCCTCGCCTCCGATCGCGATCGTGAGCCAGTGGCGCGAATCGAGATCGGCGATGTCCGACGGGAACTGCATGGAGCCCGGCTTCTTGATCGAGCCCGCTTCAAGCGGCACCTCAATCCACTCCGCGCCCTCGAGGGGTTGAATGGTGAAGGGCGACTCCTTGACCTCGCGCTCTTCCTTCTCGACCTCGATCCCCAGGCGCGCCTGCAGCTCGCCCAGCAGCTTTTCCATGTTCTGGAAGTCGGGGTCGTTGGTGAGATCGAGCTCCTTGCGCAGCTTGAGGTAGTTCTCCGTCGCCTTCAGCGCCTGGAAGTCGTCACCGCCGCCGTCGCGGTAGGCGGTGTTGTAGGCGTAGGCCAGGAACATCTGGCTGATGCCCTGGTAGTACTTGTCGCCAGCCTCCATCAGGTCGAGCAGAATCCCGCCCGCCTCGATGCCTTCGATCATCTTCTGCCAGTCCGCAGGGTCCCGCGAAGAGATGGCCTGGCGGTTGACGTCGTAGAGCTGCGACAGCCGGTAAATCGCGTCCGAGCGCTTGCTGGACAGCTCGGGGCTGAGATCCGTCAGGTACTTGGAGTAGATCTCCGGGAAGTCCGAGCGGAAGACGCGCTTCCACGAGGCAGCGAAGGCCTGGATCCACTCGTCGTCCCACTTGGCGCGCTCGGCCTTGGCCATGTACGCGTCAAAAGCGGCCCGGCGGTACTTCTGCACCGCCCGATCCTGGTTGACGCGGTCGGCCAGCTCGATGGCGCGGTCGAACTGCTTGAGAAAAGCGGCGTCGGCATCCTGTTGCGGTGCCGCGACGACAGCTGCGAAGGCGAGGAGAATCCCCGAAAGCATGCCCCAATTCTAACCGTTCGGAGCGCTTCCCGGGGCGTCCGGGCGGGCCTGCGTCAGCGCTTGCTGCGCTGCTCGAGGAACTTGCGCTCGGCGGGGCTCAGCGAGCCGATGCCCTCGCGGCTGATCTTGGCCAGAATGCGGTCCAGCTCCTGCTCGTCGCGAGCGGCGTTTTGCTGCTTCTGCTCGTCGCGACGCTGGGCGCGGCGCTGCCGCAGGCCGGCAATCAGCGGAAAGCGCTGCCAGCCCCCCGCCGCGGTCCAGCCCACCACCGCGCCGGCCAAATGGACCTCGCTCGAGACGCTGCCGGGCGCGCCGGCGAGGTCGGCGATCAGCCGGAGCAGATCGAAGCTGGTGAGAACCAGGAACAGCGGCAGCAGGCGGACCGAAATGACCAGCAGCGAGACCCGGAGGCCCGGATAGATCGCCGCCATGTACGCAAAGACGCAGGTCACCAGGCCGGAGCCGCCGTAGACCGGGCCAGGGAACTTGCCGCTGAGCAGGTGCAGCAGGCTCATGGCCGCCGCGCCCGCCAGGGCCGCGATCGCGAGCAACTTGACGAAGCGCCGGCCCGGGTTCATCCGCTCGACCTCGGGGGCCAGGTAGAAGAACAGCAGGCAGTTGAACAGCAGGTGCCAGGGCGGAATGCTCGGCTGGTGCAGGAAGGGATAGCTCACCAGCCCGACCAGCGAGAGCAGCTCGCCTCCGAACAGCAGGCTGGGCGAAAAGCCGAGCCAGACCATCGCCTGCACCTTGAGCACCGCCTCGAGCAGGAAGCCGAGTACCCAAAGCGCCGCCCAGCTGATCATCAGGGCGCGAACGATCGGAGTGAGGGTGGTCACCGTCTGAACTCGCTGGCATTCTAGGCGTCGGCGCCTCCCGTTTCTGCGCCCGAATGCATGCAGTCTTCCTCCGCCCAGATCCTCGACGGCAAAGCACTGGCAGCCCGCGTCCGCCAAGAGCTTCGCGACCAGATCGACGCTGGATTGGCCGCGGGCCGGGCCCGACCGGGGCTCGCGACGGTCATCGTCGGCGAGGATCCCGCCAGCCAGGTGTACGTGCGCAACAAGCGCCGAGCCTGCGAGGAGGTGGGCATGGCCAACTTCCACACCGAGCTTCCTGCAGAGGCCGGCCAGGCGGCACTGCTCGACGAAGTGGCACGCCTGAACGCGGACGGGGCCGTGCATGGCATCCTGGTGCAGCTCCCGCTGCCGCGCGGCTTCGACTACGACGAGAACGCGGTGCTCGAGGCCATCGACCCCGCCAAGGACGCCGACGGCTTCCATCCGCTCAATCAGGGCGCGCTGATGCAGGCGCGCCGCGCCCCGGTCCCCTGTACCCCGAAGGGCTGCATGCGGCTCCTCGCCGAGACCGGGGTCGAGACCAGCGGCAAGAAGGCCGTGGTCGTCGGGCGCAGCAACATCGTCGGCAAGCCGGTCGCTCTGCTCCTGCTGCAGCAGAACTGCACGGTCACGATCTGCCACTCACGGACCGCCGATCTCGAAGCCGAAGTCCGCGCGGCCGACATCGTCGTCGCAGCAGTGGGCGTCGCCGAGCTGGTCCGCGGCTCCTGGATCAAGCCGGGCGCAGTGGTCCTCGATGTCGGCATCAACCGCAATGAGGCCGGCAAGCTGGTCGGCGACGTCGAGTTTGCGGCCGCCGCCGAGCGCGCCGGCTGGATCACGCCGGTTCCGGGAGGAGTCGGGCCGATGACAATCGCGATGCTGCTGGCGAACACGCTGGAAGCCGCCTGGCCCGACGCCTGATCGCTTACTGCACGGGCGCTTCCGGCGGCGGAGCCATCATGCCCTCTGCGGGCACGACACTCATGTCGGTGTACCGGTGCAGGCTCGATTGCGAGGCCGGCAGGTAGCCGAACAGCTGGAAGGTGATGTAGATCGACAGCCCGCCAAAGGCCAGGATCCACATGCCCTTCTCGCCGCGCCATCCCGCGACGTAACGCAGGTGCAGGTAGATGACGTAGAAAAGCCAGGAGATCAGCGCGCTGACCTCTTTCGAGTCCCAGCCCCAATACAACGCCCAGGCTTCCTGCGCCCAGAGGCCGCCCTGGATCAGGCCGGCCGTTAGGAAGGGGAAACCGACCACGAAGATCAGCCAGGTGAAGCGATCGCTGCCCTGCTCCCAGCGGTCGAACCAGGCCAGATGAGATCCCACACGCTTGGAAAGCGCTGCGATCACCCCGGTCACGAGCAGCAGTCCGGGGCCGAGGCCCAGCCCCATGGGGCCGAATGGCGCGGAGATCAGCGCGAAGCTGGGCACGCCCCACTTAGTGAGCGAGCTCATCGGGTGGTTCTGGCCGTCAAGCACGCCGCGCCAGAACTTGAAGCAGAACAGAAGCCAGGCCGCCGCCGTCGCGATGAACAGCGTGAAGTAGCCGAACATGTACGCGGTGATGTGGGTGCTGAACCAGTACGACTGCAGCGCCGGCGGCAGGGCGCGGCCGGTCGGGTCGAGCTTCAGCACGCTGACCAGGGTCAGCCAGGCACCCAGGAAGATCACCGCCAGGAAGAGGTCGCTGAAGCCGCGGGCCGCGCCGCGGGTGCGCTGGAGGCCGAGCACGAAGTACAGCACCAGGCAGGACAGGAAGCCCGCCGTGGTCCCCAGCGGGATGACCTCGTACATGGTCTGCGCCGGCCAGTGCATGACCTCGAAGAAGCGCGCCGTCTGCGCCGTGAGGTTGAGCACGAAGCAGAGACCTGCCAGCCAGGGCAGCAGCCGCGAGAACAGCAGCAGCATGCCCGGTTCACGGGGTTCCCCTGCTGAGCTGACCGAAATCTGGGCGCCTTCCGGAGTGGTGGCGACACCGCTGTTGCGGCGCGCGAGGCGGGGCAGCAGGAACCAGCCCACCGAGGTGAGGAAAGCCACCAAGGTCGACGCCATTGCGGCGAACTTGGTCATTTCCAGGAGGCGGCGGTACTCGAAGAAGTTCTCCATGGACCGATCAGAGGGTACGGTGACGGCGGGTGATCAGCGGCTTGATCAGGAAGACCACGGCCGTCCCGAACATCACCAGATAGTACCCGGTGAGAACCCAGGGAATGCCCGGGTCGTAGACAACCCCGATCCCCGAATAGGTCGGGTCGCGCGGGTCGTGGTTGGTTTGGAAGAAGCGATAGCCCTTGTAGTGGAAGTAGTCGTTGACCCGAATGGTGCTGTCGGAGACGGGCGTCCAGTTTGCCCCGCTCGCGTCCTCTTCCAGAATCTGCAGACGCGACTGCCACTCGATCGGCAGGCCCTCGGTCTGCTCGCGGAACACCAAGACCAGGTCGCGGGTCACCCCATCCGCGCCGGTGTAGCTGATCGCGTGCTGGCGTCGCCCCTCTCGGGTGCGCAGCCAGACCTCGTCGGTCTCCGGACCTTCCGGGCCAGGAGTGGTGATCGCGAGATGCACCGCAGCCGGCGAGTTGTCGAAGAAGTCGACGCCCGCCTTGGGCAGGTACTCTGGCGCAACGCTCGCGTTCGGGAGCGCCTGCAGCAGTTCAATCTGCTCGGCCGGGCCGCCCGAGAAGCCCGTGCCGTCCTCGCCCAGGCGGAAGCGTTCTCCTTCCTTCGCCTCCTGGAGCGAGTCCGGGTCGCCGACGGTGCCCCACCACAGGCCGCCGCTCGCCGACATCATCAGCAGGTAGCGCGCGCGGGCCGGCGCACGCCACTCATCCCAGAGGAAGCCGTAGCGCAGCTGCTCGAACTTGACCGGCAGGCTGTTGCCGGTGTCGGCGGCGAGCACCCAACGATCCTCGACCTCCCCACTGGGCGCCGTGATGCGCAGGCGGACCGCCGGATTGCGCGGCTCCAGAAACTCGACCTCACGATCGAGCGGTGCCGGGACGATCTCGCTTGCGTTGACCTCCTGCACGCGCAGGAAGGGCTGCGCGTCGACGACCTCGACGGTGTAGACACCATCGGCGAGCTCTTCCTCGAAGATGACGCCGGGTACCACGTCGTGATACTTATGGGCGTTGTCAGCCGTGTCGCGCTGCAGGATGCCCCAGCGCTCGGACGGCATCTCGGCGAGCAGCGCCTGGGCCTGGGCCTCATCCTCGACGGCGGCGAGCAGCACCCGGCTGCCCGATTCACCGTGCACGAAAGGCACCTGCAGCGCCGCAGCCAAAGCCGCCTCGCGGATGGCGTGGCCATGCGAATCGATCAGCGCCAGCCGCGCCATCGGGTGGGCGGTATCGCCGGGCTCGGCAGGCCGCAGGCGCTGG
>MDTD01180606.1_pt1 | contig 19615 bp, 21 predicted proteins | sample 811221 | NCBI WGS metagenome assembly MDTD01 (sample SAMN05326646, study PRJNA326480) | marine metagenome | isolation source: seawater | place: Pacific Ocean: South West | collected 2011 | reverse complement strand
CGACGTAGAAGACGTAAAAAAGAATATGCCAATTGGTAAAGTAGGTGAACTCATGGTTAAAGGACCAATAACTATGATGGGATATTTTGGAGATGAAAAAAGAACACAAGAAACTTTGGAAAATGACGGTTGGCTTCATTCTGGCGATTTAGCAAAAATGGATGAAGACGGCTACTATTATATAGTAGACAGAAAAAAGGATATGATTCTAACTGCTGGTTATAATGTTTATCCTGCTGAAATAGAAAGAGTATTAGCTAAACATCCTAGTGTTTCTATTGCAGCTGTGGGCAAAGAGGAAGATAAATTAAAAGGTGAAATAGCTAAAGCTTATATAGTCTTAAAAGAAAATTTTAAAATAAATGAAGATGAATTAATTAATTTTTGTCGTAAACATTTAGCAGCCTACAAATGTCCCAGAAAAGTAGTATTTGTAGATGACGTTCCTAAAACAAGCTCTGGGAAAATCATGAGAAGAGAGCTAAACAAACTTGATAAGTGAAAAAAAATTATTTAATTTGCATTGCAAAATTATGAACTTTTTTCCAGTTTGTAAATTCAATAGATTTAGAAGTTTCAGTTGGTCCTTTTGTTAAATACATAATTAATCTAATGATATTTTTATTAAATAAATTATAATTTGGATAATCTAGTTTTCCAGCGAACACATCAATTATTTTTGGTTTCCATTTTGATAATTTATAAAACTTTTTTATATAGGGCTTATTAATTACAGTATTTTTCTCTTTTTTTCTTGCAACAATATTTACTGAAAAGAATGCTGTTTTTGTATTATTTAATTCTATACTATTCGAATTTATAAATTTAAGAAAATTTCTCCTATATGTTCCATATCTAATACTTGCCCCAATAAGAATAAAGTCATATTTAGATAAATTTGTTTCAGTTTTAACAAAATCATTTAAGTTAAAAATTTCAATATTATTTTGAGTACATATAATATTATAAATAAATTCACATATTTTTTTTGTATGACCATCTATTGAAGAATAGAGAATTAGTATATTCATTTTTAGTTTAGTAAAAAAATATAAATAAAAATTTGAAACCTCTAATTAAATTATCTTTTGTTTTTAATATTTTCTTCATCTTCTGATTGATAGATATATGTGTTAATAGGTTTATATCTAATTGCAAGACAAGCTAATGCAATTACAAAAATAGCACCTGCTTCATACAACAAAATAATTGGGTCCATGCCTTTACCTTGTAATATTATTAACCTTGCTATAGCAGTCATAGCAATAAACAAAGGTAATGTTATAGGTATTTTATTACTTACATAAAATATACCTATCATTCCAAGTACCTCGGTATATATAAATAATAGAAGCAAGTCTGCTAGTTTAACTTTACCATTAATGTATATTGAGTAAATTTCTTGAAAAACAGCGATTACTGTTAACACAGCTATTATACCTAGTAATATCTTCTCAATCGTTTTTATCAAAAAAGCAGGATTAATGTTTTTTGTTTGCATATTAAACTCTTTTACTGATCAGTTTGGTAATTTTGCTTATTAATATCTATATATGGCTTTAAAAAAATTTACAAATTAATTTTTACCACTTAAAAAAAAGGAAAATGAATTATTTTAATATTGATAATAACTATCATTCTCATATAATTATGTTATATATTTTTTAAATTTTTTCTCTTAATTATCTCAATAATTAATAAATTTCATAGAGGTTAACATGAATTCAGAAAATTACTACAAAATGGTCATCGACGGAGAATTAGTAGAATCAGACTCTAAAAAATATATATCAATTGAAGAGCCTAGTACAAAAAAACATTTTGCTTATGTACCTCGAGGCAACAGTGAGGATGTAAAAAAAGCTATTAATTCTTCATCAAAAGCCTTTAAAAATTGGTCAATTATTATACCTAGAGATAGAGGAAAATTATTAATTAAAATAGCTGATGAAATCGAAAAAAATGTTGAGGAATTATCTCTAATTATTGCAAAAGAAACAGGAAATGCAATTAGGACACAGGCTCGGCCAGAAGCTAATTTAGTTGTTGACATATTTCGATATTTTGGTGGTCTTGGAGGTGAATTAAAAGGTGAAACAATACCACTAGGTGAAAATAATTTATGTTATACAAGAAGAGAACCTATTGGTGTTGTTGGTGCAATCATTCCTTGGAATGCTCCAGTAATGTTAGGTGCTTTAAAAATTGCCCCAGCACTTTGTGCTGGAAATACTATAGTTTTAAAAGCTGCTGAGGATGCACCTTTAGGAATATTATTTATTTCAAAAATATGCCAACAATTTTTGCCTAAGGGTGTATTAAATTTACTTACAGGTACTGGTCCAGAATGTGGTTCACCAATTGCCCAAAATAAGAAAATTAATAAATTATCATTTACAGGTTCGACTGAGGTTGGAAAAATTATCATGAAAGCTGCATCTGAAAGAATAATACCAATATCACTCGAACTAGGTGGCAAGAGTCCATCTATTGTTTTTCCAGATGCTAACGAAGATTGGGTGGTCGAGGGTATTATAGCTGCTATGAGATTTACGCGACAAAGCCAGTCATGCACTGCTGGTTCTAGGCTTTTTATACATGAAGATATATTTGATGAATTTTTAGAAAAACTAAAAGTTAAACTATCACAACTCAAAATAGGAAACCCTTTAGATGAAGAGACAGATATAGGAACTATAATCAATAAAAAACAATATGATAAAGTTTGTTCTTACATAAAAGAAGGTCTAGAAAATCAAAATTCTACTTTAATTTGTGGAGGCCTTCCTCCTTTAGAAGGTGATTTAAGCAAAGGCTATTTTACGTTACCAACAATTTTTGCTAATACTTCAAACAATTGGCGTCTAGCCAAAGAAGAGATTTTTGGTCCAGTTCTAGTAGCTATTAAATGGAAAAACGAACAAGATGTAATAAATATGGCAAATGAAAGCCATTACGGTTTAGCTGCATATGTATGGACAAGAAATTTAACCAAAGGAATTAATATGGCTAATAAAATAGAATCTGGTTGGATACAAATTAATCAAGGCCTCGGTCAAGTTCCTGGGCATTCTTATGGTGGGTTTAAACAATCAGGATTAGGTAAAGAATTTTCTTTAGAAGGTATGTTAGATAGCTATACTCAGAAAAAAAATATTACAATTAATCTAAGATTGCCATAGTTAAATAAACTTATGTTAAGTAAAAATGTAAACTATTTCTATTTCATGTAACTTTCTTGAGCAATTATAGAAGAAATATACATATATATTTGCTTTTAATTATATTAAAAAAAAAATTACAATAGCTTTAAATATTTAATCAAATTTGTTAGATATCTATTTATAGATAAGATAATTTAAATTTATTTAACAACTAATTTAAAAATTTTTTACTATATTAAATATTAAATAGGTATAATGATGAAATTAAATTTAGGATGTGGTAGAAAAATATTTGAAGGTTATGTAAACGTCGATAAGTTTGACTTTGATAATGTTGATATTAAACATGATTTAGAAAAATTTCCTTATCCCTTTGATGACGACTCGGTAGAAGAAATAATACTTTCACATATACTTGAACACATAGGTCAAGATCCAGACACATTTATAAAAATTTTAAAAGAATTTTATAGAATTTGTAAAAATCAGGCCCTAATTAAAATAGCTGTTCCACATCCTCGTCATGATGATTTTATTTCAGATCCCACCCATGTTAGACCTATAACTATTTTAGGTTTATCGTTGTTTGACAAGGCTTTAAACCAAAAATGGGGAAAAAGTGGAGCAGCCAACACTCCATTGGCCTTAATTCATCAAGTAAATTTTAAGATTGAAAGTGTTAATTTTGCGATTGAGGACGATATTATGAAAAAACACAATTTAGGCGAGATAGATAAAACTAAATTAGATTATATGATCAAACATTATAATAATGTCGTTAAACAAATAGACATTAATTGGCGTGTTATTAAATAAAGTTAATCATTTTAATTAATTTTATTAATATTCTTCATATGATTTTTCTTCTATAATTTCTGACCCAAATATTTCATTTATATTTCTTTTAATACGAGAACGTTGATCGTTAGTTATATAAACTTTTCGAGCTAATTCTATAAATTCTTTATCGAATTTTCTCTTTCTTTCTTTGTCTCTTATCTTATCTTCTATATCCCAAAGTTTCTCATTAATTTTTTTTAAATCAGATAGAAGAATTTTAGCATTTGTATCTTTTAAAAAATTACCGTTATATATTATTAATAATTGATCATGTTCTAAGTTTACGTTCTTTAACGCATTTTTATCTTGAATATTTTTTAATTTTATCTGAAGTATTGTTAGCTTATCAAAAAACTCTCCCCAAGAAACTGGTATCAATGGTGCCTTCATCTAATGCTCTTTTAACTTTAAAAGTGATTGTAAGTCTTTTTTAATTCTCTCAAAAACCTTTTCCCAATTATCTAGTTCTTTTTGACGATATAATTTCATACTAGGATACCATGGACTATCATTTCGATCTAACATCCATCGCCAATCTGGAATTTTTTTTAATAAAACCCAAGTACTACAACCTAATGCTCCAGCAAGATGAGCTATTGCTGTATCAGAAGTAATAATTAAATCACAATTCAACATTACAGCAGCTGTGTCAATGAATGCATCTTCTCCATTGTCAAAATCATTTCCCAAGATAGTTAGATCAAAATCAATATTTTTAATTTGCTTTTCCCCTTCACCTTTGTGAAGACTTATCAATTCAACATTTTTTAATTTTGATATATTTTCAAACAAAGCAAGAGGAAAAGATCTTCCAAAGTCAATTTTGTTCTTGCTACCTTGCCAACATATCCCGACTTTAAAAGTAGCTTTTGAAAGACGTTTACTCCATGAAATAATTTTATTATGATCGACAGAAAGATAAGAAACCATTGAAGGTATTTTGTTTAAATTAGTATTCAGCAAATATGGAAGGCTTAAGAGTGGTGTCTCAAAATCAATAATATTATCATCTGGATCATCATTAACAAGAATGATGCTTTCATCTAAAGTTTTTATGAGAACATGCATCTTTTGTTTAACTTTAAAAATTACTTCGGCCCCCCTTTTTTTTAACAGAGGTAAATATCTAGAAAATTGAATGGTGTCACCTAATCCTTGTTCTTCATAAACAAGAAACTTTTTCCCTGAAATAGATTTTTTTCCATCCCAAATTAAATGATCTCTAGGGATTTTAGTTGGAAATTTCTTCTTTTTTAATCTCCACTCATAAAATTCGAGTCCCTTTTTAATTTCTCCTTTAAGATTGTAGGAAAAAGAAAGATTATAGTAGGCATCAGCATAATCAGGTTGAAGGGATATTGCCTTATTACAAGCTTCTATAGCTCCATCTATCTTGCCTTGTGCTCTAAGTATAGTAGCCAAATTGTTGTATGAATCTGCATAATCAGGCTTAAGGGATATTGCTTTATTACAAGCTTGAATGGCTTCATTAAGTTTACCCTGTTCTTTAAGTATAGCGCCTAGGTTGTTGTATGCCTCAGCATAATCAGGTTGAAGAGATATTGACTTATTACAAGCTTCAATCGCTTCATTAAGCTTATCCTGTCCTTTAAGGACAACGGCCATGTTAAAATATGCTTGAGTATAATTAGGATTAAGTAATACTGTTTTTTTGAAGTACTGAAGCGAACTATCTTGTTTATCTTGATACAGAAAAGTATTAGCCATGCCATAGTAAGCTTCAACATATTTTGAATTAAATGACAATGCTTTTTTAAAAGCTTCCAAAGATTCATCAAACTTACCTTGTTCTTGCAAAATAATACCTTTGTTAGTGTGGAATATATAAGATTCTGGGTTTAACATCAGTGCTTTTTTAAATAACTCAAGAGCTTCATCTAATTTACCTTGAGCTTGTTGTGCCAAAGCAAGATTGTTGAAACCATCAGGTAAATTTGGATTTAACTCTATAACCTTTTTAAAAGACTTTGAAGCTTCAATTAAATTGCCTAAACTCTTATTAGCAACTCCTAAAATATTCCAAATAATAAACGAATCTGGAAATTGTTGTGCAAGGACTTGAGCCTGATTTACAACAACTGAATATTCATTTTGATTAATGAGTTTTATTAGTCTTTTAATAACTTCTTCAGAAGGACACGTGGGATCAGTTTGTTTTGGCACATTTAATTCTGCTAGCTTTTTTTGTACCCTTAAATTTTTAGGGAAAACTCGCAATATATCTAAATATATATTTTTAGCTTCTGTGATTTCTCCTTTTTTTTCATGAACCTTTGCTTTATATAGTTCTTGTTCAACTGATATTTTTGTCAATTATTTTAATCACATTAATTTTATTTATAAGATTATCATTATTTGTATATAATTTAATTTTTATTATAGTCACATAGTTATTATAAAAAAAGATTTTTTAAATAATCATTTAATTCTTAAATAAATTAATTGGAAGTGTGATGTAAATATTTAAGTTAAATATAACTTCAAATAAAGTGGTGCCCAGGGGCGGATTCGAACCACCGACACGAGGATTTTCAGTCCTCTGCTCTACCTACTGAGCTACCTGGGCTCCATAATAATCTATACATATATCAAGTTAAATTGTCTACTATAGAAAAAAATTAATTTTCAAAATCTATGTCTTTAGATATTACATATCTATTATCTAACCATCTAAACAAATCTATCTTACTACATTTATCTGAACAAAAAGGAAAGTATTTATCATTTTTATAAATTGGCTTCTTACAAATAATACATTTACTAATCATTATAATACCCTATTGAATTTAATGACCCATAAACCTGATTTAACGGTAATCCAACAATGTTACTATATGAACCTGAAATAAACTGAATAAATTTTTCTGCAGACCCCTGAATACCATATGCCCCTGCCTTTCCTTTCCATTCATTTGACTCAATATAAGATTTGATTTCATTTTCAGTTAGTCTTTTCATTTTTACAATTGAAGTAACTACTCTTAAAGAGTCTATTTTATCTTTATAATATAAATGAAAAGCTGTGGAAACTCTGTGTCTTCTTCCAGATAAAAGTTCTAAAATTTTTATTGCTTTAGATTTTTCATATGTTTGGTCTATAATTCTTCTGCCAATATAAACTATGGTGTCAGCTGTTAAAATTAAATCATTTGGAAACTTTTCCTTTACAACTTCCATTTTTTCCTTAGCCATTCTTTTTACATAAATAATAGGAAGCTCTTTGTTTTGGGGATCTTCATTAATTTCAGGTTTAAAGATTTCATTTGGATAAAAATTAATTTGATTTAATAATTCTAATCTTCTTGGTGAAGATGATCCTAAAATAAATTTTAAATTTTTTGAGCCAGACAACATTATTATGTTGATTTATTTATACCTAAAAGTAATTCTACCTTTAGTTAAATCATAAGGAGTCATTTCAACAGTAACTTTATCACCCAATAATACTCTAATTCTATTCTTTCTCATTTTTCCACTCGTATGAGCCAGTACTTCATGATCATTGTCTAGTTTTACTCTAAACATAGCATTTGGAAGTAGCTCTTCCACAATTCCAGAAAATTCAATTACACCTTCTTTAGCCATAAAACAGTTATATATTCTAAATAATGAATTGTAAAATTAAAAAACATTAATATTTCAGACCTTATTCGGGCTTTCTTCGAAGATACATAGACATTCTGTGAGCTTCTAATCCTTCAGCATCAGCCAAAAGTTCCGCATGTTTACCAAGTTCATTTAAAGTAAATTCATTACATTGAACGAAAGTTGTTCTTCTTAGAAAATCACCAGTCCCTAAGCCGTTAGAAAACCTCGCTGTGCCTCCTGTTGGTAAAACATGATTTGGACCAGCTATATAATCTCCAATAGCTTCGGGTGTATAATTACCTAAAAATATTGATCCTGCATTTGTAATATTATCCACATAAATTTTTGGATTTTCTATGCAAAGTTCTAAATGTTCAGGTGCTATTTGATTAATTATATTTATACATTCATTTATTTGTTCAACTATTAATATTAATCCATTATTATACCAGGAACTTGAAGCTATTTTTTTTCTAGGCAAGGTTTCTAGTAATTTAATTACTTCATCCTCTACATTCTCTCCGAAACCCTTGTCATCAGTTATTAAAATAGATTGAGCATTTTCGTCGTGTTCGGCTTGAGACAAAAGATCCATTGCAATCCAATTTGGTTTGTTATTTTTATCAGCAACTATCAAAACTTCTGAAGGACCTGCAACTGAATCAATTCCAACTTTTCCAAATAACTGTCTTTTAGCCTCTGCAACATAAGTATTTCCAGGCCCAACAATTTTATCTACTTTTTTTAATGTTTCAGTACCATAAGCCAATGCAGCAATAGCTTGTGCTCCACCCATTCTATAAAATTCTGTAACTTCTGCTAAATAGGCAGCTGCTAACAATATTTCTGAATTTTTATTAAGAATTATAGGAGAAACCAAAACTCTTTCTTCAACCCCAGCAACTAGAGCAGGTATTGCATTCATTAAAACAGATGAAGGATAAAGTGCTTTACCACCTGGTGCGTAAAATCCAACTCTATTTAAGGGAGAATATTTTAATCCTAAATTAACTCCTATTTCGTCTTTATAATCAAACCCATCTATCTTTTGCTTTTCATGAAATGATTTAATTCTATTAGAAGCTAATCTCATAGCATTTTTAAGCTTAATAGGAAGTTGTTCAAATGCATTTTTAAGTAATTTATTATCTACTCTAATACTATTTAAATCAGAACAATTAATTTTATCAAATTTGTTGATCATTCTAATCAATGCTTTGTCACCATATACTCTTATTTGCTTAATAATATCTAAGACTTTTTTTTCTATTTCTGCATTATCAGAAAATCTCATTCCTAAAATTTGATTTAATTTTTCATCAAAATTATTTTCTTTAGAATATAGATATCTAACTTTATTATTTTTCATTTGCATGCTCTTCAAATTTTTTTAAAATTTTATTTATCTCTTTAAAGTTTGTTTTATAAGCATTTCTGTTAACTGCTAACCTTGTTGAAACTTTCATTATTTCTTCAATTTCAATTAAACCATTAGCTTTTAGTGTTTTGCCACTCTCAGAGAGGTCAACTATTCTTCTACACAACCCCATTGATGGAGCTAACTCCATCGCACCATTTAACTTAATGCAATCAGCATGTACACCCCTTTTTTTAAAATATTCACTTGTTAAATTAGGATACTTTGTTGCAACTCTAACATAACTCCAAGTCAAAGGATCTTCATCATTTAAAATTTCTTGAGTGGTTGCAACCACTAACCTACATAAACCAATATTTAAATCAATAGGTGAATAAATTTCTGAATGATTAAACTCCTCTAAAACGTCGCTTCCAATAATTGATATGTGTGCAGCTCCATAAATTAAAAATGTGGCAACATCAAAGGACCTTACAATAATTAAGTTAATATTAGGAACATTAGTCTCAAATTTTAGTTTTCTATCTTGTTCGTTAAAAAAAGATTTTTCTGGAATAATACCAATTTTATCTAAAATTGGTAAAACTTGTTTTAATATTCTACCTTTTGGAAGAGCTATGATTATATTGTTATCATTCATATCATAAAGATCTATTTATGCATTGGTTTTTTAGCAGTTGGCCATGGCATGTCAAGATCATCTAGAAAAATTTTTATTTTTTCAACTAAAAGCTTTATACTGAAATCTGATGAAAAATTTAATATAATTTCATTTTCATTGTAACTAACTGATAGTAAATTAATAAACTTTGAAGAATCTATTTTATCTTTATTCTGAAATTTTATATCTTTTACGTTGCAAATTCTTATTCCTGAAACAACTCTAAAAAAAATATTATTTATATTTTTTTTTTCTTCTATCTCCCAGCAGAAACGAGAAAACGTTGCAATTAATATTTTGCTATTTTTATTATATATTATCTCTTCAATAGAAAAAATGCCATCTTGACAAAGTGTAGAAAATATTTCTATTTCATTTTTTTCTAAAAATTTTAATTTTAATTTTTTAAAATCGTAATCTTTTGTATGATTAGGAATATCTTTATTTTTTTTATGATACATCATTACCTTATATTAGCTCCAATATTAAATAATTTTTCTTCAAAATTTTCATATCCTCTTTTTAAATGAGATAAATCGTTTACGATGCTCTCTCCTTTTGCATTTAAACTAGCTGCAATTAATGACATCGAAGCTCTAAGATCTGTTGCTTTGACGGAAGCGCCATGTAATTGTTTTAAACCATCAATTATAGCAATGCTCCCTTCAATTTTTATTGATGCCTTCATTTTACATAATTCAGGAACATGCATAAACCTGTTTTCAAAAATATTTTCTTTGATGATTGATTTTCCATTAGCTACACACATCAAACTCATAAATTGGGCTTGTAAATCTGTTGGAAAACCAGGATGTGGTTCTGTATGGATATTTACAGAATTTATTTTATTTACACCCTTTACTTTTACAGTATCATTATATATTTCAACATCAACATTTGTTTGTTTTAATTTTTCGAAAAAAGCATTTAAATCATTTGGATTTAAATTTAGTAAATTTATTTCACCTTTTGTAATTCCTGCGATTATTGCAAATGAACCTGCTTCAATTCTGTCTGGTATAACAGAATATGTTACAGGTTTTAACTTTGAAACCCCCTCTATTTCAATTGTATCTGTACCTAAACCTTTTATTTTTGCTCCAGCTAAGTTTAAACAATTTCCTAAATCAACAATTTCTGGTTCTTTGGCAGCATTATAAATCACCGTTTTACCTCTTGCTAAAGTAGCCGCCATGATAGCGCATTCTGTTGCACCAACAGATACTCTAGGAAATTTTATTTTATTTCCATGAAATTTTCCACTTGGTAAGTTAGCTCTAAGAAACCCATTTTGAAAAATTGTTTCAGCTCCAAGTTTTTGTAAAGCATCAATATGATAATTTATTGGACGCTCTCCTATTTCGCAACCTCCAGGCATTGGTATTAGTGCATTATGTCTTTTAGACAACAGGGGAGCTAAAACTAAAAAAGAGGCTCTCATTTTTGAAACCAGTTCTATTGGCGCTTCAATATTTTGAGGTTCACCATGAAAATCTATAACACCATTATAGAATTTTGTCATCACACCTAAAGCATTGATTAATTTTATCATTAACCTTGTATCTGCCAAATCAGGTACATTTTTTAGTGTAAAACTTTTATCAAATAATAAAGACATTGAAATAAGAGGCAGAACTGCATTTTTAGCTCCACTAATTTTAATATCACCAAAAAGTGGCTTGCCACCTTCTATAATCAATCTATCATTACTCATTATCTATTTGTTCATGAAGCAGACTGGAATATCCTATTTTTATCAGTCTTTTTCCTCTAATTTTTTTTTCATCACGGTTATTAATTTGTTTCTTTCTAAGTTTTAAATTTTCTTTTAGTGCTGAAGAAAGTTTTTCATTTTTATTAATAGTTTTTTTTGACATCTGTAATTATAATTTATTATATAATAATTTAGTTCTAGAGTTATGTCTAGATTAAGTCAAATAAGCCGCCATAGCTCCAGCGGTAGAGCGCGTCATTGGTAATGACGAGGTCACTGGTTCAAATCCAGTTGGCGGCACCAAAATCTCTTTTACTTTCATATAGATCTAATTTCAGCTCCAACCTTTATTGATACATGATCAATTATTTCTTTACTTAAATTTTCTAAATCATCATCTGTCAAAGAATTTTCATTCGGTTGAATTGTAATAGATAGTGAAACTGATTTTTTACCATTTGGTATATTATTCCCTTGGTAAATGTCAAAAACTGAAATTTTTTGGATTAATTTTTGATTGACTAATTTAATTTCATTTATTAATTGCTCAGTATTTATTTCATTATTTATCAGAAATGAGAAGTCTCTATTTATAGGTTGTAAATGATTTAGTTTTAGTAAAGATCTTGCAAATTTTTTCTTGTTTTGTAAAGGAATGTTATCCAAATATATTTCAAATGAAAAAAAATCTATTTTTTTATCTTTTGATTTTATGCAAAGAGGATTAACCTGACCAAAAGAAGAAATTATTTTATTGCCTAATTTAAATATAGCACTTCTCCCAGGATGATAATAATTAGGAGCTTCATTGTATAACTTAAGCCCTGATATTGGAAATTGAAGGACGGTTAGTACGGCTAATATGTCTGATTTAATATCATAAAAGTCAAACTTAATTTGGTTAGTTTTCCATGTTTTGTTTATTTTATTACCGTATCTTATACCAGTAACAACATTATATTGATCTTCATAATTATCACCTTTAAATATAGGCCCTACTTCAAATAATGATAAATTATTAATACCTCTATTTATGTTCTCATTACATACTTTTATTAGATTTGGGATAATAGATGGTCTTAAATCAGACAATTCTGAAGATATAGGATTAACTAAATTTAACTTATTTTCACCACCTCCATATATTTTAGCATTTTGCTTATCTAAAAATGAAAAAGTTATTACTTCATTAAACCCTCTTGTGGAGAGACATTTTCTTGAGTACAAACTTAATCTTTGTTTAAATCCTAGACTGGGTTTAGTGATATAATTTTTGATTGGCAAGACATTAGTTGGTATTTTTTCATATCCAAATATTCTTATTATTTCTTCAACTAAATCTTCACTTCTTTCAACATCATTTCTCCAAGTAGGAACAATAACTTCCCAAAATTTATTATCTTTTTTTATTTCAAAACCAAGTTTTTGCAAAATATCATTAATTTTATTTTCTTCAATATCAACGCCTGTAAGTTTTTTAACAATTTTATAATCGAATATTATTTTTTTATTAGGTTTCTTGTTTGCAATAGAAACAATATCACTACAAGATCCTCCACATATGTCATTGATTAATTTAGATGCATATATAATACCTTCTTCAGGAGAGTAAAAATCTAACCCTCTTTCAAATCTATACCTTGCATCAGAGTTTATATTTAGATATCTTCCTGTTTTTGCAATAGAAATTGGACAAAATATTGCGGCTTCTAGAAAAAATTCAGTAGTATTTTCATCTACACCTGTTCTTGAGCCACCCATAATTCCAGCAAGATCATCAACACCCTTTTTATCACAAATAACTATCATTGAGTCATCCAAATTATAAGTTTTTCCGTTAAGTGCATGGAATTTTTCATCTTTTTTTGAAATTCTAACGGTAAGTTTATTACCATTAATTTTTTTTACATCATAAGCATGTAAAGGACGACCTATGTCCATCATCACATAATTTGTTACATCAACGATAGCTGATATTGGTCTTAAACCTACTGCAAGCAACCTATTGACCATCCATTGTGGAGATTTTGTATTTTTTACATTTTGATACGATCTTCCATATATGGAAGGACATAAATAGTCTTTCATATTAGGCAGATTAATTTCCCAATTTATCAAAGAATTAAATTCATCTTTTAAATTATTTAGTTTTAAAGGAATCAACTCTCCAGCACCAAAAGCTGATAAATCTCTTGCTATTCCTCTAACACCTAAACAATCTCCTCTATTAGGAGTTATTTCGATTTCTATTACAGGATCATCAATTCCAAGATAATTAGATATATCATCATTAAAAGCTATGTTATCTGGAAGTTCAATTATACCCTCATGATTATCAGAGATCTCCAATTCTTTTTCTGAACACAACATCCCATCAGATTCAACATCTCTGATAATTGCTTTTTTTAGAGTTATATCAATACCTCCAATGTAAGTACCTGACGGTGCAAACACATATTTTTTATTTAAATTAACGTTTGGTGCCCCACATACAACTTGAGTTTGAGCATTATCTAACTGAATTGTACATACACTAAGTTTATCTGCGTTCGGATGTTTTTTTACATCTATAATCTTTGCAACTTTTAAATTATTAATATCCGTTTTATAAGTTTTTAAACTGCTAACCTCTAATCCTATTTTATTTAAATAATCAACTATCTCAGTAACGTTTGCAGATGTATCTAAGTGTTCTTTTAACCAAGAAAAGGTGAATTTCATGAAAACACACCATTTAATCCAGAATGTAAATTTGTTTCATTGATACCGAGGAAACCATAATGTTTTAACCATCTTAAATCACTGTCATAAAATGGTCTCAAATCAGGAATGTTATATTTCAACATTGTTAATCGTTCTAAGCCCATCCCAAAAGCAAATCCTTGATATTTGCTCGGATCAATCCCTACACCCTCTAGTACTTTTGGATGAACCATACCTGAACCTAATACTTCTAGCCAATCATCTCCTTGACCAATATCAAGTGTTCCATCAGAGAGTTTTTTGTATCCAATATCAACCTCCGCGGATGGTTCAGTAAAAGGAAAAAAACTAGGTCTAAATCTTACTGATAGGTTATTACTGTGAAAATATACTTTTAGAAATTCAATTAAGGTTCCTTTTAAGTGACTCATATTTATGTCTTTGCCAATCACTAGCCCTTCGCATTGGTGGAACATCGGAGAGTGCGTTGCATCATGATCAGATCTATAAGTCCTTCCAGGTACAATAACCCGGATTTCTTTTTCTATCTCAATATTAATTTTTTCTAATGTTCTGATTTGAACTGGACTAGTGTGAGTTCTTAATACTTTTCTAATCCCTTCTTTATTTGGCTGAAGATAAAATGTGTCATGTTCTTGTCTGGCCGGATGATCAAAAGGAATGTTTAAAGCAGTAAAGTTATAGTAATCGGTTTCAATATCAGGACCTTCTTCAACATGAAAGTCCATATTTGCAAAAATAGCACAAATTTCTTCAATAGTTCTAGATAGAGGATGTAATGTACCATATTGTTCGAAATCATTTTCTAATGTTACATCAATTTTTTCTTTGGAAAGTTTGTTTTTTATTAATTCATCATTTAAATACTTTTTTTTTTCTTCAATGTTATTAATCAGTTTATTTTTTAGTAAATTTAGTTTTTTCCCAGTTTCAATCTTTTCAGATTGTTCAAGGTTTCTCATTGTTTTTAGAAAGGATGTAATTAGCCCTTTTTTGCCTAAATAAAAGATCCTAAGTTCTTCTAGTTCGTTTATATTTTCTGATTTGTTAATCTTACCAAGAGATTCCTCAGAAATTTTATCAATTTTATCTTTTATGTCACCGCTCATCGAAAATATGATTAAACAAAGAATTTAACTTTTTACTTTATCTACCAATAATTTAAATGTATCTGGTTCATTTGCGGCTAGCTCGGAAAGTACTTTTCTGTCTAGTTCAATTCCTTTTTTCTTCAAACCATTAATAAAAGTAGAGTATTTCAGATCAAATTGTCTTACACCAGCATTAATTCTTTGTATCCATAAAGCTCTAAAATTTCTTTTATTAGCTCTTCTATCTCTATATGCATAAGCACTGGCTTTTTCTACGGCTTGAAGAGCCACGCCGAAAAGCTTTCTTCTAGCACCATAGTATCCCTTAGCAGCTTTTAAGACCTTCTGATGTCTTGCATGCTTGGTTACACCTCTTTTAACTCTTGACATTTAACGACTCCATTAAGAATATGGTAAAAATTGTTTAACTATTTTTGCATCTGCATCACTGAGTATCATTGTGCCTCTAGCTTGTCTCTTCATTTTTTGAGACCTTCTTCTTAAGTTATGACTCAAGAATGCAGCACCGGATTTAATTTTACCAGTAGAAGTTAATTTAAATCTTTTTTTTGCACCGCTTTTAGTTTTCAATTTAGACATATACAAAATCTCCAATTTGCTTATATACAATGGTTGTTAACTAATCAACAATAAATGTAGAAATTTTTATTTAGGAGCTAAAACCATTACCATCTGTCTGCCTTCTAACTTTGGTAATGCTTCAATTTTACTAAATTCCTCAGTTTCATCTTTAACTCTATTAAGGACATTGCTACCAAGCTCTTGATGAACCATTTCTCGACCTCTAAATCTAAGAGTAATTTTTACTTTATCACCATTTTCGAGAAATTTTTTTACTGATTTTATTTTTACATCAAAATCATGTGAGTCTATATTTGGGCGTAGTTTTATTTCTTTAACATCAATAGTTTTTTGCTTTTTTCTAGCTTCATTTTTTCTTTTTTGTGATTCATATTTATATTTACCATAATCTAAAATTTTACATACAGGTGGTGAAACATTTGGTTGAATTTCCACCAAGTCAAGTCCTATTGAACTGGCCGCTTGTAATGCATCATTAATTGATAATATACCTAATTGTTTGCCTTGAGAATCTATACATCGGACCTGTTGGGCTAATATTAACTGATTTATTCTTGGTCCATTTTTAGCTGAAAAGCTAGGTTTTGAGTCGTTTATATTAATTTCTCCTATAATTTCTGTTATAAAATATACTTTTTGAAAAAATTTTCAAACTAAATCTGGTGGTTTCGTTTCAACTTTAATTTCTTTAAGGAAATCTTGAAATAATTTAAAATCCTGATTTTTGAAACCTAGTCTTCGAATTGCTACCGTATTGTTATCAATTTCTTTTTCACCAACAATTAAAATTATTGGACAAGCATTTTCTGAATGTTCTCGTATTTTATATCCTATCTTTTCATTTCTAAGATCACTTTCACACCTAATATTATTATTTTCTAAATGTTTGACTAATCCTAACGCGTATTCATTTGCCTTATCAGTGATTGTGCATACAACAACTTGAATAGGTGATAACCATAGGGGAAATCTACCAGAATATTGTTCAATTAAAATACCTAACCATCTCTCCAAAGAACCTAATATAGCTCTATGTAACATTACAGGATGTTTTTTATTACCATTTTGATCAACATAGGTGGCTCCAAGTCTTTCTGGTAAAACAAAATCCATTTGTAATGTTCCACATTGCCACTCTCTACCAATTGCATCTATGAGAACAAACTCTAATTTTGGTCCATAAAATGCTCCTTCACCAGGATTTAATTCATATTCCAATCTAGCTTCATTAACAGCATCAAGTAGAGCTTTTTCTGCTTTATCCCAAACTTTATCATTCCCAGCCCTTAATTCTGGTCTGTCAGAAAATTTTACTTTTAAATTATCAAACCCAAAATCTTTATAAATATTTCTAAGTAAATCACAAAATCTTAGTGATTCTTCCGTTATTTGTTCATCTGTACAAAAAATATGTGCATCATCCTGAGTGAACTGCCTTACTCTCATAATACCGTGAAGTGCTCCAGAAGGTTCATTTCTATGACATGATCCAAACTCTGACATTCTAATAGGTAAATCTTTATATGATTTTATACCTTGTTTAAAAATTTGAACGTGCCCTGGGCAATTCATTGGTTTCAAAGCAAGAACACTATTACCTTCACCTTCAACCATAAACATATTTTCTTTAAATTTATCCCAATGACCGGATTTTTCCCACAATTTCCTATCAATAACTTGTGGAGTTTTAACTTCGTTATAATTATGAAATGCAAGCTTTCTTCTCATATATGCTTCTATTTCCAGATATATTGACCAACCTTTTGGATGCCAAAAAACTGATCCAGCTGCTTCTTCTTGAATATGAAACAAATGATGTTTTTTCCCTAATTTACGATGATCTCTTTTTTCTGCCTCTTCTAACATCAGAAGATGATTATCTAAATCACTTTTTGTAAAAAATGCAGTACCATAAATTCTTTGAAGTGTTTCTCTATCACTATCACCTCTCCAATAGGCACCAGCTAGTTTAGTTAGTTTAAATGCATGTCCTAAAATTTTTGTAGATTTAAAATGTGGTCCTCTACACAAATCTATAAAATTTCCTTGCCTATAAAATGATATTACTTCATTTTTTGGTATATCATTAATTAATTCAATTTTAAATTTTTCATTATTTTTTTTAAAAAAAATAATTGCTTCTTCACGTGTCCAAACTTCTCGAATAATTTTTTCATCTCGATCAACTATTTCGTGCATCCTTTGTTCAATTAAATCTAAATCTTTTGGCGTAAAATTTTCTTTTTTGTAAAAATCATAGTAAAAACCATTTTGAATAGCTGGGCCAATTGTAATTTGAGTATCAGGATATAATTCTAAAACTGCTTCTGCCATTACATGCGCGGCATCATGCCTAAGGATTTGAAGAGTATCATTGTCTTTTTTAGTAATTATTTCTAAATCACAATCAAAATCAATTAATCTATCCAAATCCCATAATTTATCATTAACTCTGGAGACTAGAGCATTTTTTTTTAGAGATAATGATATCTCTTCAGCTATTTCGAGAGGAGTAATTTTGTTTTTAAAAAACATAACATCACCACTCGGTAATTTAATTTTAATTTTTTCTTTTATCATCGTTTGTAATTATCTATGCAATTTTTATACAAATTTAAAGTGTCATTACACATTTTATGTAAACTGAATTTTTCTTTTAATATTCTCACTGCATTTTTGTTTATTTTGTTACGTTCTACTTTAGTCAATTTTAATGCAACTTCTATTTTTTTTCCTAAATCAATTTCATCTGAAGGTTTTGCTAAAAACCCTGTTTCATTATCAATTATACTTTCGGAAATTCCTCCATGATCAAAACCAATTACAATTTTTTTTAAAGCTTGAGCCTCAATTATTATTCTGCCAAATGGTTCCGGATCTATTGATGGCATTACCACAACATCTCCTAAAATGAAAGCTGATTGAATATCATTTGTTGATTTTGTTAATTTAACTTTATTTCCAAGATTTAAATGTGAAATTTTTTTGTATATATCCCTTTTAAACTTTTCATCACCATCTAGTGCACCTATTAAAAAACATTGAAAATCCATTTCCACTTTTGACAAAGCTTCTATAAGTATCAGATGTCCCTTCCAAGATTTAGGTCTTGAAGCCATTAGAATTACTGGCCTTCCATCTTGAACACCTAATAACTTTGATTGATTAACTATTCTAGTATTTGATATATTAAGTATGTTAAAACTTTCTAAATCAACTCCTCTATAGACAATTGAAACTTTATTTTGAACTTTAGGAAAAACTTTTACAATATTGTCCTTAATGTGTTTAGAGATGGCGATAATTATATCGCCTTTTATCAAAATACTATTATAGTAGTTTTTTAAAAAATTCTGGTTTCTTAATCTTCCATGAACAGATGTGACAAATGGAATTTTTAAATCTTCTGCTATAGGATAAGCAATCCATGCAGGAACTCTTGAACAAACATGTATTAAATCTACATTTTCTTTTTTAATAATCTCTTCTACTTTAATTCTCAACTTTTTCCATTTTAACGGGTTTTTTATATGTACGTCTAATTTGTATAATATACCTCCATGTCTTGAAATTATATGTTCATAAATTCCACCAGAAGAAATTATTACCGATTTGTTGTTGTTTTTTACAAGAAATTTAGATGTTTCGATTACTCCTCTTTCAACTCCACCATTGTTAAGAGCAGGAACTATTTGTAATATTACTTTGTTATTTAACATATTCTATGCAATCTATATACATGACAAAATTTTTAAAAACAAATTATAATCGAACTATCGCATACAATAAAATTGATGGAGAGAAATTAGGAATAGTTTTCTTATCAGGTTT
>MDTD01142092.1_pt1 | contig 19615 bp, 21 predicted proteins | sample 811221 | NCBI WGS metagenome assembly MDTD01 (sample SAMN05326646, study PRJNA326480) | marine metagenome | isolation source: seawater | place: Pacific Ocean: South West | collected 2011 | reverse complement strand
TTTCTCTTTGCGTTTCTATTCACCCACATTGCGACAAACTTTTCCTCTGTGCCTAATCCTAGTAAATTACTTCTGTGCATTCTTACCTCGGATTCTGCTAAAGGTCGGAAAGTGTGCTGGGGTAGTGCATGCGGAATGAAGTTTGTTCTTTCAGGAAATTTCTCTCTTACGATCTCATATGTCAAATACGAATGACAATTTATCAAATCTGTTGAAGCGTAGAAATCATTATTAAAATCTGGTGTGGGGTAGTTATCCCAAACATGCCAATATGCGATAGGGCATATCTGATGGATCTCATCTTCCATGGCCCAGAGCCACGTAAAAAATCTAGGGTCTGTAAATATCAGTAAAACATCAGGTTGCTCTGTTGCCAATGTAACCCTCAGCAGGTCCGGACTACCAAACCCATCAATAGGCTTGATTATTAAATCCGGGTCTGGTTGTGACACGTCATACCTCTCATGTTTCAGAGCGGCGCCGAGCTGTCTTATAGTCCAACAGCCCTTAGCAATCAAGCCCTCTGCAAGATATCTAGACTGACAACCGACGCCAGAGGTACTCAAAGCGTGATCTGACAGCATTAAGATCTTCATTTTCTTGTTGGTCATTTAATCTTTCCTATAACAGAATATTAGACTTCCTCTGTTGATAATCTTATAAAAGGGGAAAAAGAAGTATATTTATCAATAGAAATTACCCAGGACATGCCTGAGTGTTCTTAAACTCGCAGAAAAGACAAGAGTTTCTGTTTTTTAGAAATATCCCCCGTCGGACATTTCTCACCATGCTTCTCATTATACTTAGAGCGTTATCTTCAGCTTTCGGACCAACAGAAACTTTTACTAGCTCGCATGTTTGTGACGGCTTTGCGCCTCTTTTCAGCAAAACAAAGCCACACTTGACCTGTTTGGTGCCCAGGCTGTTTTTTCTCATCCAGAAAGATTTGTATAGAGCTATCTGAGCCCATGTCAAAATGTCCCTTCTTTTTGAAGCGTACCAACCCTTATCACCGGCGGTTTTCCAGTCAATCACGTAATAGTATTCTTTTCCCTTGATCTTAACCTTGAGAAGAGCATCAATAAATCCTTTGAAAAATATGTCATAACCTTCCACAAACTCATACAGCTCTTCTTCGGCTGACACGGTTTCCCACTCGTCAAACTCAGAATCTAAGAAGTTAGGTATATCATTTAGAGAGTTTTCGGCCCACTCGAGCCATTCAGAAAGATAGTTGTGCGGTTTCGGGCGCCATCCCTGGCTCGATCTATAATCAGCTTGCCCCTGGATCCATTCATCACTATCGAACCCATGCTTCGCCCACTCGCTCCGTATCTGGCTTAGCGCTATTTCAACATTCATTTCCTTTGTTTCTAAAAAATCTTCTAAAGCAGCATGTACCGCTGTACCGTATGACAGATACGGAGAAGGTTCATCAGTTGCAATTTTGTCTATGTATGTAAGCTTGTGTCGATATGGGCACTCTTTCCAGACACGAACCTCAGAATACGAAATATGCGGTTTCTTCGTCGGGAAAGACACGATTTTAATTCTTTCATCATCTTTGCTCATGTTACACCTCAATTAAATTATATCATAGTGTGTAAGCTAGTACAAAGGCGATCACGATGTGGAACGCTTGATTGTTTCATCCCAAAAGAAGGGCCAAAAGATGCCCCAGACATCTAGCTACTTAGCGCCTGTAGATCGTACTCATACATCATCTTTGCTAAGCCCTTAAAGTCTACTTTGGGATCCCACCCTAGATTCTGTTTGGCCTTGCTATAGTCACCTAACAAAAGAGGGACTTCATGCGGACGAAATAGACGTTGATCAATCTCTACATATTTGTCAACATCAAGCTCAGCAAGCGAAAAGACTTCGTGGAGCCATTCCCTAACAGTGTTGGTCTTACCAGTTGCAATCACATAATCTTCAGGTTGCTCCTGCTGAAGCATTCTCCACATCGCATCGACGTAGTCACCAGCAAAGCCCCAATCTCTCTTCGCGTCTAGATTTCCAAGATGTAGTTTTTCTTGTAGGCCCAGTTTAATTCTGGCAGCTGCAAGAGTTATCTTTCTGGTAACGAATGTTTCGCCGCGGCGAGGAGATTCATGATTAAACAATATCCCACTAGAGATGTGCATGTCGTAAGACTCTCTATAGTTTCTACATAACTGGTGCGCAAAAACCTTAGCGCAGGCATAAGGGCTAGCAGGGCAGAATGTGGTCTCTTCAGATTGTGGTGACTGTGGGTTATCACCATACATCTCAGATGAGCTAGCCTGGTACACTTTTATGTCTTTGTTAACAAACCTGATTGCTTCTAAGATCCTTAAAGTTCCCATCGCGATAGTATCAACAGTCTCAACAGGAACGTCAAAAGAAACTCTAACATGAGATTGAGCTGCTAGATTATAGAACTCCTGAGGTTGATACTTTTCTAAAAGTCTATAAAGCGTAGTAGGATCATGTAATGAATAGTACTCAAGACTAAACATGGGATTAGAGAAAACCCCATCTATCCTGTCAGTGGATATCAGACTTGTTCTTCTCTTAAGACCGACGACCCTGTAACCTTTTGATAATAGCAGTTCTGCTAGATATGAGCCGTCTTGTCCAGTGACTCCTGTTACCATTGCTGTCTTCATTTAATTTTTCTCCTCAAACTAATAATTCTAACATTACTTGATGGGTTTTTCATCTTTCGCGGAAACAGCTCTACCTAGCATGGTTTCCCAATCTCTATTTTTTCTAACAGACAAGTTTTTCTCTCTAACACATTTCAAGAAGTTAGCGTCTCCGCCTAAAGACTCAAAAAAGTGTATTATACCGCTTAGGTCTTTGGGAAAGCAATGTCCACCAAACCCTCTGTCACCATCATGCCCTGGCACTGCCAAGTGCGTTTTTCCAATCCTGTTATCATGAAGAGCGTACTCACACACTTTATCATAATCTATATTTGCGCCTTCACAGACTTCGTACATTTGGTTTGCAAAAATAACCTTTGTTGCCAAAAAGCAATTTGTAAAGTACTTAACCATCTCAGCAGTCTCTGACTTGGTCACAACGATAGGGATCTTTGGAAAGGGGCGCCGTAAAACCTGCTTTACTTTCTTTGCTCCATTACCACCAATTATAATTCGATTTTGATTCTTAAAGTCTTCAAACGAATTTGCTTCTGTTAAAAACTCTGGACTGAAGCACACTTGCATATCTGGAGACGCGTCAGGTCTACTCGTGTATTGATTCTCTATCCTTGCAGTTGTTCCGGGTGGGACAGTAGATTTTATAACCAGTATCGGGCGGTCGATCGGTCTTTTGTTACAACAAACTTCATCAATACCCCTAATCGCGTCTTCTAGAATTCTAGTGTCGCATTGTCCTGTCTTCATCATGGGGGTCGGCAAACACACAAAGACAATATCAGAAGTTTCGCAGACATGCTCAAGTGTACTGTTACATTTGTTTGGATCTATGTCATAGGTGCTGACTTCATAAAAGCTCTTTAGTCCTTCGTATATAGCGGATCCAACGAACCCTTGTCCTATTATCCCTAGCTTCATTCAGGCCTACCTACAATTTCAGATATATAAACAGGCAAGCTACGCTTTGGAACCCACCCTGTCAGCTCTGTGGTCTTTGATATGTCAGCTAGAGTTGTATCAGCCTCTCCTCTTCGGGAAGCGATGTATTCTATCTCACCGCCGAACATGTTCGCTAGCTCCTTAATCGAATAATTCTTTCCAGACCCTAAGTTAAAAATCTCACCAGACCACTCTCCTTCAGAGATTGCCAATAAGCCAGAGCATATATCATCGATGTGAGTAAAGTCTCTTCTTTGCTCGCCGTCGCCAACTATAGTCAAGGGATCACCTTTGGAGTATTGAGTCTCGAACTTTGCAACGACCGGAGTAAACTCGCCTATGAGAGGATTTCTAGGACCATACACGTTAAAAAACCGGACAATCGCGGTAGAAAGCGAGAATATAGAAGAGTACATCTTTAGCACTTCTTCGCCCTGCCATTTAGCAAAACCGTACGGCGTATTATAGACCCCAGCATAACAAGATGAAGATCCAGAATACACAATTTTGCAACCTTGATTTCTACAAAACTCAGCAACAACAGCAGTACCAAAAGCGTTGTTCTTATACGTGTAATGAGGTTCCTCAAAGGATGGTTGTATTCTTGCGCATGCAGCCAAGTGAAAAACGACATCAAATAGCATGTTTCGATCTTTTAGCTCTTGCTTACTGCTGGTGATAAATGGACTCAAGGCCTCCGTGAAATCGGAATATACATATTTCGCAGAAGAATTATTCCACTTTTTTGAGCCAGAAGATAGATCATCGATAACGGTCACATCGTAACCTGCTAACGCAAGCTTATCAACTAAATGAGAACCAACAAAGCCGCAACCTCCAGTGACTAATGCTTTCAATTTACACACCTCTGACATTGGGGTATCTCTCCAAGAACCAATCACACGTCTTTCTTAGCCCGTCTTGAAAACTTGTGTATAACTCAGCATCCCACCCAAGATCTAAGAACCTTTGGTTAGAGCTAGGTTTCCTGAATTGCCCAGAAGGCTTTGTTCTGTCCCACATAACTTCACCCTCATATCCTAGATAGCTGCACACAAGACTGACAACTTTCGATATGCTTATTTCATTGGACACACCTATGTTTATAGGGTCAGGACTGTCGTAATTTTCAATAAGATATATCAGCGCTGACGCGACATCTTCGGAGAATGTAAACTCTCGCAACGGACTTCCATCTCCCCAGAAGATAGGTACCTTTCCGTATGTCTTTGCTTCCCAAACCTTTCTGATTATTGCTGGTATAACATGTCCGCACTCTAAGTCAAAATTATCATGAGGCCCATACAGATTATTTGGTACGGCGCAGATATAGTTTCTACCATATTGCTGTCGAAGGGCCCTAGAGTGTACATCCAGCATCCTCTTAGCATAGGCATAACCAAAGTTACTAAAGTGTGGTTCCCCTTTATGTATCTGGTCTTCAGTCAGCGGATACTTTACATCATCTGGGTAAACGCATGTAGATAGAAGAGAAACAACTTTCTTAATGCCTTTATCATGACATGTGTCTAATACATTCACATTCATTCTTGCGTTTTGTGAGTAAAAATCTGCAACGTAATCAGAGTTTCCCTTTACTCCGCCTACTTTCGCCGCAAGGTGAATAACAGCATCAGGAGAGTGTTCATCTATAACTTTCTCAAAACTTTGCCTATCTAAAAGATCGGCATCTTCTCTGCCGGTTAGGACAAGATTGTGACTTGATTCTATAGAACGAAACGCGGAGCCAACCATCCCTCTTCCGCCAGTTACGAGTATCTTCATTACAACATCCTTTTTAAAGTTTGCGAATTTCTTTCGACGTTAAGAGACAAACAGGACGGGTACGGGTTTGTTGCTGAGAAGTCGTTTATAACGATACGTTGAGCATGCATTAAACCGAAGACTATCTTGTGATACCTCAACCCAATTTTGTTAAGCTGCTTTAGGGTCTTATCTCTATATTCTTCCGCTCTAGCAGTAGTTAGTATTATCTGACCTTTACCAGAATCAAAAAGATCGTTTATCGTTTTTACATTCTCTTCTAGCGGCCCAGACTCTCCCCAGGAAGGAGAAAAATATTTTGAGCTATTTTCCACCAGCACGCCATCAATATCAACAAAAAGAGTCTTGTATGATCTGGTGTACTTTTGCCAGTCTTCTATGGTGCCCCAATCCTTGTACTCTTTGGATTCTACATGAACTATTGATATATCGTCGAGCAACATAGAAAACATAATGTGGGATATGTAGAGGTTCTCTATATCGTTACACCTCTCGTAATATTTGACATAAGTGGTGGCATCTGCAAAGCCATAAGCGCCAGTACAAAAGTAAGGGCTAATCACTTTCTTTTCCACTATGTTTGTGATAAGGCCATGTTCGTTTATTTCTATGTAGCTTTTATTCGAAGCGTTAATGCTCTGGTTGTTTTCAAGACTGCTAAATGATATAAAGTTGAGCGGCTTTACATCTATCTTAAAGAAATTATCACAGTCTTTAACGCATATAGCTCCAGTAATATTTGCAAGCTTTATTGCTTGGTATACTGTTTCAGGCTGCGAACGGGTAGGCGATCCCAAAAGAATCAAGTTAAAGTCTATGTTCGGATATATCTCTTTAAAAGCCTTTGTAAGACCAGCACTGAATGAGTATTTGTCTTCGTGGTGCTGTAGGGCTACCGCATACACTGAATCGAAGTCTTCAACATTAAGGCCAGATATTGATTCTAAAAGCATGAGTTTTCCAGATGGGTGAGTCAACATCCATTTGGGTCTCATGTTGGGGAACCTAGACGATTCACCTGCAATGGGCAGTATTAAATTCATTTTGTAGTTCGTACTCCAGACATTTTATCAAGTAATTGTATGTGTTTTCATCTGCTGTGTACACAAGAATGCGAAGCAAGCTCATAAGCTGCACTAACTTATAAAAGTGAGAAATGACAGCATTGCTGTTTATGAACGATACAACTTTTTGATCTAGATAGCGTAAGGCTAGATCAACCTTTACGGTGTCGAATGTGCCTGTGCACTTTCTAAGCGTCCACTTATGTACTGTGTCTTGCCTTATCTTTACGACATCTTGTATAGGTGTGCTGCAAAAGCTGTCCAAAAAATCTATAAGATATATCTTTAAGAAATCCTTGCTGACCACCATGTTAGAAAACGTCAGGTCTCCATGACAAGGTCCGATCAAGATCTTTTTATCAGTTGAAAAATTATTGATATATGACAAAGCTTCGTCGATTGTCTTATCTCTTGTCTTGATTCCAGCGCTAACTGCTTTTGACTTGTCTACAAACTTTTCGCGAGGATACGGTAGCAACCTACTTTCAAGCATCTGCTTTAGAAGAAGAGACTTTAGGGAATTCCAGAAATGATCTAACTCTTTCGGGCCTGCTCTTTCAACAAAAGAGAAGAAATCATACCCGTGTATATAGTCCATCTCAAACCAATACTTCTCGCTCTGATAACCGGATGCTAGAATATTGGGAGAAATGATATGTGAAGTTGGCTCAAACATCGCCTGCTTAGCAGCTTGGTTTGCTAGCCGCGGTGAATACTCTTTCGAAAAGGAACTTTTTCTTAGAACAGGCTTGTTCTTTTTGTGTAGTATATCGAGTCTGCAGCCTGAATGTCCACTAATACTTATCATCTTTTAATTGTGCTTCAATCAAAAGATGCCACCCAAGTACCCTTTTGACTTTATCAAAGAGAAAGGTGGGCACCATGCTCCAGAACCAAGTTTTCTTATAGACGTGGTTTCTGTACTCTGGAATACTCCATGTGAATATATGATCCACCCACATTTCTCTGATTGTTAAACCGGCTTTGCTTAAAGATTTTCTGGCAGAATCCTTAGTATAGGTAAACGTGACTGGACAACCGAATTGAGCCTCGGAATGCTCGGCCACAACTTCATCAATTCTCCAAAACCTATTTTTACCATGAGACAAGAGTATTCTTAAGACCTTCCAGGAATAACGGTAATACAACATGAACCTACAGCGGCAGCCCGGGTTCATTAATTGACTTAATTGGTCAAAAACCTTTTGCGGGTTCGGTGTGTGGTGTATGACACCAAAAGAATATACGAAGTCAAACTTCTTTTTTTCCTCTATTAAAAGAGACATATCCTCAGCAGACATTTCTATAAACCTAATCTTGTCGCTAAGGCCATATACTTCAGCTCTTTTTTTTGCGACCTCTATAGACTTTTTTGAAACGTCAATTGCGACAACTCTTGCACCAGCCCTAGCAAAATTGATGGTATCGGTACCGATGCCGCAGCCGATTTCTAAAACGTCTTTGTCTTTCCATTGATCAAAGCAAGCAAATGCTGGATTGTGAGGTTCGACAAAATATCTCTTTGCTTCGACTTCATCGAAGTATTGCCGCGAGCCGAAGTCGCTGCTCGAGTGGCGGACGTTGCAGGGTCTTTCATCCCAGTACTTCTTGACTTCTGAATGTTTACTACTCATCATCCACCTTACAGACAGGAATCGGTAACATTTTGTGTTTATTAGAGCTATGAAAGTTGTTGTATATTTCTAAGACCTCGAGCTCTCTATCGCTAGCCGGAGTTAAGCCATCGTATTTCATAGCCCACTCAAGCTCCTCGTATGTGGCTCCAATCTGGTCTTCATCAGTACGACCGTCATCCCATAAACCATCAGTTGGTGCGGCAGAAGTTATTTCGTCCATCACACCTAAGCTAACAGCTAATTCTTTGACTTGTGTTTTATAAAGGTCTGCAATGGGTGATATGTCGACGGCGCCGTCTCCGTACTTCGTAAAAAAACCAATCCCAAAATCTTCGACCTTATTACCGGTGCCAACGACAATTCCATTAGAGGTAGAGGCCACCTGATATAGCATAGCCATGCGAAGTCTTGACCTGGTATTTGCAAGGCTCAACAACGACTTCTCATCGTCATGTAGCAGGTCCTGCATACTGTCAAACAACGAAGACATATCTTTCGACCTATAGACAACGTTATTATATCGACCCAGCAGCCACTCAGCATGTTTTTTTGACAAGTCGTCTTGAGATTCTTTCTGGTGAATCGGCATTCTTAAGACGATTGTCTTTAAACCGGTTTCTGCACATAGTGTTGACACCAGAGAGGAGTCAACACCGCCTGAGATGCCGACTACCAATGTATCTATTTTTGCAGACTCTGCGTAGTCTTTAATCCAAGAAGTTATGGCGTTGGAATCTACAGACAAATTACCCTCCAAGCCTCACAACTGTTACACCTTCTTGATCGGGAATGTAGCGGTGAGGATCAATCACAACTGAACCTGCAGGAAACTGAAAACTGGCAAAGACCTCATGCTTGCAACCTATCAGGAAGCAGCTTGCTTCAAGCTCTGGAATTTCATCACCTAGCTGTGGGTCATACATCGCAACGCTATGCCCACGTTCTACAAGTATATTCTTTAAAAGAACTGCTGGTGAGCCAACGACTAAGTTTGTTTCAGGCTTAAATGCTTTACCTAATATGACCTTCGGTAAATCATGCTCTTCCATGAGATCAGCTAGCCAATCTGTTTGTTTTTCGCGGCAAACCATTAAACTCTCATACCAATCGTAACTCAGGTCTAGCTTCTTAGCCAGCCATGAAAGAGCGATATTGTCCCTTGGGTGGCAGCCACCGCCGTCGCCCATACCGCCATAAAGATACTTTGTGCTAATCAGTCTTTCATTCGCTAAAAAGAGGCCTTCCATGACGTTATCACAATTAACATTTTCCGACTTATGCGCAACTTCCATGACAACATTCGCAAGACAAATTTTCATTGTGATGTAAGTGTTGTAAGACACCTTTATCATCTCTGCTTCTTCGATAGTGCACTTATAGACAGGGCGGTCGTGCAAGGTAGCGTAAAAATCCCTAGCTGTCTCATACGCTCCTTGGTCATCTACACCGAACAACACAAATTCTGGGTTGGTAAAATCAGATATGGTTGTTCCCATTGCGATAAAGAAGGGATTGTAGCAAAGCTTTATTTTCGGAGAAAGAATTGGCTTAATCTGGTTTCTTACTGTACCTGGTAAAACTGTAGAGATAATGATGACAATCTTTTCTTCACCGACCTTATCAATTTCAGCAGATAAATCTTTTAGTCCTGACTTAAGCCAAGTATAGTCAAAGTCAACCCTTTCATCAGGGATGCGAGTTGTTCCTTCGTACTTTGGATCATGCGGAGTCTGAATTGGCACGAATATTATGTCAGATCGCTTAACTACTTCAGCCATAGAGCAAAAGTCTATGTTGTGATCTTTCAGCAGCTCCGGGGCACCCACTTCTCTATAGGGTAAAATTCTAGACTCTAAAATTTCACCGACGCCCGAGTCTATATCATAGCCACATACGCTATGACCTGCTTTCTCTATAGCGAGAGCACACGGAAGACCAAGCTTCCCTAAACCTATAAAACCAACATTCATATTTCACCTTCCAGAAAAATCAAATATATAACTCTTTGTATTGATGTAACACTTCAATGTTACCCATTCTAACTCTTTTTTCGTAGTCCGGGTACCACGTTTCGCAAAACCCTGAATACTGTCCGATTGTTCCACCCGACTTTAAGCATAAATAGCTTAAGAAACAATCTGATGCCCACTTTTGTTTTTCAGCCAAAGAACAATATTTGTTTACTTCATTTTCAAGATTTTTCATATCATCTAAAAGCTCAACTACGAATTTTGTCCGGAATACACTTCCGCCACAAGCTCCATACCAAATATTATAACAATCTTTCAATTTTTCATTGTGTTCCCTAATTTCTTTAGAGACCAGCGGATCTAAGTACTCATTCTTGTTGCAGCCATTTATGTCATGACTTAAAGAACCAGTATCAATATTTTTCATAAGCAGCACATCATCTTCAAGAAGGATAAAGTACTCATTGCTAAATTTGTGACAATGCCTTCTCATTCTGGAAACGTACTTTAATAAGTGTTCTTCTTGAGAAAAAACAAGGTTTGAATTTTTGGTCGCGTTTTCTTCGTAAAAATACTCACAACCATACTTCTCGGACTCTTCAACAAAATCTTCTCCCCCATCATTGACCATAACAATCTTGGAGCTTTCAGGTGGATAGAACTTTCTAAATTGCTGAAGTGTATAGTCTAGAGCGCGTCTTTGCTTAAAGCATTGGTAATATGCATCAATCATCTTTTTCCCACGGCCAATAGTCTCCGATGCCATCCTTGTGCTTTATATGCGTTCCTACGTAACCCTCGAAAGACTTAGGGTACATCGCCCTGAACTGGTGAACTAGCGGGTGGTGGCTAGTTTGCCAGCTTGGATCCCTAAAACATTCAATGATGTCTGGATTAACTGCTTCATGATAGCCAACTACGCCAAACATCACTGCGAACATGACATCATAATATGCTAATCTATAATCAGCCATGCACAACTTAGAAAAGTCTTCTTCATTATTCTCTATCCAGTCACAAACTTTTAGAAATGAACTTGTTCTGAACACAGCGGGGGTCACTCCCCACGTATTTACGTCTATTGCACCCGGAATATTACTTAGTGCTGTCCTAAGCTCAGTGGATAAACCCTCATTCACCCTAGACCCTAGCAAGTGTTCACCTTCAGGAAAGTTTAGTTTTCCTCGTACCAAAACATCTGGCTCCATGACGAGCATCCACTCAGGGTTACCACAAAAGGCAATTGCTTTTTTTATTCTTTCAAGAAATATGTAAATGCTTTTCTTTATCTCATTTTGGTTTTCTTCTTTTCGAAAACTGTCTTGTGTCAGGTCGGGTATGTGACCTCTTGAATCTTCTCCTAAGCTGGTTTTAAGATGCTTAAATTTTTGCTCAAGATCAGAATAGTCTGACCCTCCGTCCGAAACCAAAAGAACAGGTACCTCGGGATATATCTTACGAAAAATCTTTAGAGAATACTCTACGGCTGTCTTTTCCGTGTAGCAAGTGTAGAAAACACCAAACTTGTTATTATGATTCATTGACTGCCTCTATTATCGATCGACACCTGTTAACGTAAGTGTGCTTTTCTTTAACCATTTTCATTTGTGAAAGAATGAAATCCATGTCATTCATTTTGGCTTGGCAATCATAAAATAGCTGATATGGGTCTTCGTTGAATACCACATTACCCTCAAAAAACTCATACACACCCTTTGAGTTTGTGGCACCTACCTGTCCATAACTAATATTCTTCATAACTCTACAGGGTATGTATCCCCACTTTAACATCCAGGGGTGTCGAAAATCTGGAGCGACCCAAGACTTTTGAGCTAGATCTTTTTGCTGCTCAAATGAGAGAGGGTTCTTCCATGGACAATTAGACTTAAACTCTATACCGGCATCTTCACAAGCTCTTTTAAACTCTCTAAGCATTGGACGATTATCACCGTGAGGAGGGCTCTCATTGCAGTCATCCAATCCTCCTTGACCACCACCTATATTACCAACCCACCAAACAACTTTCTCTCTTTTCACAAATCTATCGTCAAAATTGATTTCTGAAGGTAACAAATTTGTCGCCCAGCATGTGTAGATCTTATCATAGTTTTCGGAATTATCGGCTTTTTGAAATCTTGAGCCAGGACCGATCCAGGGCATTTTGTTATTATCTATCTCAAAAGAGTATATCGAGTCATCCCAACTATACATTGGACAACAGCGCCAATCAATGAACCTTCTAACTTTACCAATGTAGTTTTGCGGACCCCCATAATCCATGGGCCCACCCGGCTTATTACCTACATTATGCACCATGTATGTAGAGGAGGGATCTAAGAGTAATCTGTTCTGGATACTTCCGTGTACCTCACCAATGACTAGAGAGTCTGACAGATCACTTATAGAGGTTGGCTCATACGTCCATCCCTGTGTGGGGTCAATCCAGTGTACTTCAACGCCGAGCTCTTTAAACCCTCTGTACAGTCCGTGGAAAATGTAACTAAAAGTATCACCATAAAGGGGCCAGCCCCAGATCACTACTCTCTTATGACGAAATTTCATTTTGTTCTCATCCTTGTCTTATTAGTACTGTCAATACAATTATAATCGGCGATGCAAAAATTTATAAAGCTAAAGACTTCGCTTCTTCAAGATCATGATTAAACATGATTGTAGCAAGATCATTAAACCCGACCTTAGGTTCCCAACCCAGTTTTTTCCTTGCCTTAGTTGAGTCTCCCCAAGTTATATGAACGTCTTTCGGGCGAAAGAGGTTTTCATCAATAATAACATTTTCTTTGACACTTAATCCAGCAGCTGTAAAAACGCTGTTTAGCCAATCCTTAACTGAGTGTACTTCACCTGTTGATATAACATAATCGTCAGGTTGTTCCTGTTGGAGCATTCTCCACATCGCATCGACGTAGTCACCAGCAAAGCCCCAATCTCTTTTTGCATCTAGGTTTCCAAGGTATAGCTTTTCCTGTAGGCCTAATTTAATCTTAGCAGCAGCCATGGTTATTTTTCTAGTGACAAACATTTCACTCCTCTTAGGAGATTCATGATTAAAAAGAATACCCGCTGACGCGTGCATGTCGTATGACTCTCTATAATTTCTAACTAAATTGTGAGCTAAAGCTTTTGAGCAAGCGTAGGGAGAAGAGGGTATCATTTGAGTCTGCTCATTGAAAGGTAAGTTTAAGTTAGCTCCAAAAATTTCAGATGATGACGCTTGATATAGCCTTATTTCTCTATTGGTATGCCGAATCGCCTCAAGTATAGATATTGCGGCAAGAGCAACGGTTTCTGCTGTTTCAACAGGTATCTTAAATGAAGCGCCTACATGAGACTGACCAGCTAGATTGTAGAATTCCTGAGGTTCGTACTTGCGAATAAGATGATATAAGGTTGAAGGATCATGAAGAGAGTAATGCTCTATTACAAAGTCAGTATCACCATCAACAATCGAATCTATTGAAGCCACCCTTCTTGAAAGCCCCACAACACGATAGCCTTTTTGCAAAAGGAGCCTTGACAGATAATATCCATCCTGCCCGTTTATACCTGTTATCATAGCTGTTTTCATAGTTAAGCTCTAGCCCTTGTTAGGCTTATACTCTAAAGAAAAGTCTTGTATGCAAACACCGTTTGGGTCAATTAGCGCATAGTCATCGATAGGACCATCAAAGGTATAGCCATACGATTCCAGCTCGCGAGCGTGAAGTTCTTCCACCATTTTGACCATAGATGGTGTATACGCGCTCTTTATAGAATCGTTGGTGGTGTGTCTAGATGTGTTTGAGCGACCAGTTGCTTTAACATTTACACCTGCTGCCTCTAACAAGACGGACAGCCCTTCATTAAGGTACTCTGTTCTTATTAAGAAATCAGGGAAAATCTTGCCCTCATTATCCACAACACTCCAGTGCATCAGCGTCCTTTGTCTATGAAAGTCTCCCTGGCCCGGACCCACAACTCCAGGTGGAAGTAAGTGAGACCCTCTTTCCCCGAACCCGGTTGTGAACCACTTTTCTATGAATTGCTCAAAATTAATATCACCGAAAACTTTCATATCAGGGTAGGCTGGAAACGCCAAGCCAGGAGTGTTGTTATAGACGAACAAGCTGTGTAGCCATTCAAATGGACTTCTTATAAAACCAACTGTAACACCACGTTGGAGCTCTTCATCAGTTAGCACTCGCTGGGTTCTACCATTCCACTTTTCTAGTTGACATGAGAAAACATCTCTTTGCTGAGGCGAACCGTCAGACCTATCATCAAAATCTAAGTGAAGACCATAGTTATCTAACCACTTCTTAACATGGGTAGAACCCGTCTTCCCAGTACAAAATAAGATATACTTATTTGCATTTTTTCTAGACATGACGCCTTTAACATCATCGACAGTCGCTGATTTAAAAAGATTGGCGCTATGATTCATGTTACTTCCAGTCCTTGTACTCTATTCCTGGAATGGCGTTTATGACACTCATAAGCTGGCGCTTTAGGCCTTCGAACTGCTTAAATTCCCAAGCATGCCACTCTATCACTATTCCATTCATCCACGATAACGTACCGTCATTTACCATCTTCGGCAAAACAGCAAATTCGCTTCCTTCAATATCCATCTTCATAACAATATGATCTTCAGGAGAAAAGTTGTCTTTAACCCACTGTGAAAAATCAATACATTCCACGTCGATAGTCTCTGGGTGAAAGTCTAGCTTATCCCTTTGGGGAGCATCACTCCTGTCCATGTACTGGAATAAAGGAGCCAAAGTAGAACCACCAGAATCAGGTATGCCAAAGTCATGACGGCTTAAACACTTACCTTCTTCAAATTCTTTGTTCACCATATCAACCCACTCTTTAAATTCTTGGTTGTTATCGTAATACTCTTTTGAGCAGACTTCGCGGTGTAAGGGAAGAGTTGTATTTCCAGACCAAACTCCCTTATTGATGATTGTTATGTTCTTGTCTTTCAAGACATCGTACTTTCCAGAAGCTATGTTTTCTTGATACTGTTTAGCAGCGTCGGGGTTCACCTCGAAGGCAAACACTTCCCATGTTTCATCAACGTTAAAATTAGGCGCTAGCTCTGAAAACCCCTCACCCATTCTGCACCCTAAATCTAAAAACACCTTTCTTGGCATTAATCCTCTCCCTCTGCTAATCTAGCAAAATCAATCTTTTCAGCCCAGAAAGGCCATTCTTCTTTCCTGTTCTTTATCTCGCCTGTTTTTGAATCAAAGTCTTCCCAGTAGTTTGTGACTTCTCTAAACTCATGCGGATTTCCATCATTTTTTCTGTACATGTGAGCATAAAACTGTGCAGAGCTAAGGCTCGCATTTGCTTTTTCTGTTATTTTATGCACGTGTTCTTTAATGTGTATTACTCCGTTTTCGTAATGTTCAGGAACTGAATTATGCCATTGATAGGTGAGCCTGGACATTGTGTCAGGCAACGCTACACAAAACCAATCGCACGGAGAATTTGGAAACTCACCACCGTACTGTGGGCCGCCGTGCATGGAGTTTTGCCACAACACATCATCGGGGTTCTTCTTAAGGTGCGAAAGAACCTGAGTGTAGTCGACCTCTCCGCTAAACACGGTATCTGTTCTGGCTCGAATAACAAGGTCATATTCTTCTTTTGAGTTTTGTCTTAAAATGTCTGACTGCCATATAGAATATGACTGGCTCATCACGCAGAACAAAGCACCGGGAGTAAATATGTCTAGCTGCTTTTGAGGTAATGACGGGTCAAGCCAGTTCATGTTGTGCTGCTTGCAAAAAGAAAGGTCAAACTGTTTCTGCTTTTCAATCTTGTAAGACTTAGGGCGAAACATTTGCAGAAACTTTTTTCCAAGATCCTCTTTCTCAAACTTCGCAGTGGAATGCCACATGTACGTCTTTCCCTCATATTCCTTGTCCCACCATATGTGGGCAAAGACGTCAACCTGGATGTTCTTATTATTCAAAAAAACTTTCTCAAAATGAGGAAAGCACTGGTCTAGATTTCTTGGTTGTCCTGATATACATAAAGCAATCTTCATGATTACGCTCTCCTAAAAAGTTATCTCTGCTTTGCAGTTCCTAACAGGTATATCGAACAGTGACAGTTGCTCACGCAAAAACCCCTCGTTAGTTGTAATTTTATTTTGCTCTACCATTTTTTTCACATGGTGATTAAGCATGTAGTATGTCGACCCTGCAATGTTCATATTCGAGCTACTGGAAAACATGAACCAATCAGACAACTCATCACGAGGGCGCTCATCATGGGTATGAAAATACTGCATATCAAAACTTGATACATCAAGTGGGGAAGTAGGGGAAACGTCAAACCTCATAACAATGACGCAATCATACTCAAACCCATTCTCGTTGCTATATTCTTCTTTTAGTTGTATAGACTTGTGGATGCTGTACCACATACTTTGCCATGCAAATATCCTGTCGTTCTCAAACGTTTTTCTATCATAGCAGGTCGCCCAAGGCCAACAAGCTTGGAACGTTTCCTCAGAGATATGCCAGTCCTTGATCGTAAAGCTCTTCTGTTGCTCTATTATGTAAGCCTTCGGATCCAATGCAGTGATTAAAGAGCTTTCAAGACCAGGCTCAAATTGACGAGCTTCGTGCCCAGGAGTCATTTTATTCATCTGAAGGTTATTAGGGTCATACCATGAATGGAAGAATAAATCGCAATTGTTTGGATCAACTAAATTACTTTTTATGCTTTCCCACTTTTGTCCAATCGCTCTAGGTTGACCGTATAAGCACAGCGCCACCCTCATGTTTCACCTCCAAATTGTAAAGCGTACTCTACAGTCTTTTTAATTCCTTCTTGCATAGTCGTCTCACACTCCCACCCAAAAGTCTTCCTTGTTAGAGTGGGATCTCCCTCTGCATACTTATTAACTTCGTCTATAAGTCTTTGCGCACTCAGCTTTTGTTTTCCTTCATATAACGAAGGGTATTTTTCCCACAAAAGACTCGGGTTTCTGTACGTGGCTTTTACATTAGATGCCATATTGTACCGTATCTCTTCGAATATTTCTTCTACTGATACTGTTGTTCCAGAACAAACGTTAAAGGGCCCACGATCCTTACTATCACTCTCCATGACGACCCTCATTAACTTAACCAGGTCATCAACATACACATAATCTCTTCTTTGCTTCCCATCAGAGTGAAGTACGGGAGACCTACCTGCCATCAGCTCCTTTATGATGTAACCTATTAAGGGAGGAGACTTTCTTCGAAAGTCTTGGTGGGGACCATAAACGTTAAAAAACCTCATACAAGCAACGTTTAAGTTATACGTGCTCGAAAAGGAATTACACAACATCTCGCACTGTTTTTTAGTAACAGCGTATATCAGGTCTGGATTTGTTGCATCACTTTCTTTACTTGGGAATGACTTATTGTTTTCATAGACAGCACTAGTGCTGGCAAATATTAGCTTCCTAACGCCTGCCATCCGGCATGCATCTAGAATGTTGGCCGTTCCTGAAACATTGTTATCTACTGCTTCTCTAGGGTTTTCTTGATTAACTGGCAGTGCAGATATACCAGCAAAATGAAAGACATAGTCTGCGCCTGATATAACTTCGTACATCGATTCATCTCGAACATCTGCGCAAATAAAGTTGTCGAACCTCTTACCTTCATGGATGAGATTGTCTTCATGACCCGCAGACATATTATCCACTAACAAGACATCGTGATCAGAACTTAAGGCAAAACCTAGTTGTGAGCCTATAAACCCAGCGCCCCCGGTAATTACGACTCTGCTCATACCGCACTCTCCGGTTTCCCTAATACTACTCTTGCAACTGCTAAATTCATATGACCAATAAAAGCTCCATCAAGACTAAAATTGTGATCACCAATAATCTCTAACCCACCCGCTGTAAAAGCTGACAGTAGAGAGGTGGGGGTTATAAATTCTCCTGCTATCGAATCGTCTTCAGAGTTAACCACGTCAGAACAACACACAAAATAACCACCAGGCTTTAGTATTCTCATTGCCTCATGACCGAATCTATGACACCCATCGTTCTTAGCAAGCTGAGATGATGTGTCAAAATGTGTTATTGAACACCCATCGATAATAACATCTACAGTACCATCACCGATCCTCTTACATATCTCAAAAAAATCACCTTTGTAGCATGAGCTCTTTTCATAGTCAAGAAATTGCTGTCCTATGAAAAGCCTGTCAATACATATTAGAGAGCTATTCGTTCTTTTTGCTATCGTTAGAGGCGCGCCTGGATGCTTAGGGCTACCACAACCAGCATCTAAAATTAACATCTCGCTGTTCAGATCTAATTCTTCAACAGCCTCTAATATAGAAGAGTGCTTGATAAGAGCATCATCTTTTGGGGGTGTGCTCATGTTTTTCCTAATAAGATCTATGTAGCCTCCAGGCGCCGAGAGTCTTTCAAAATCTTCGATAGTCAAAATCTTATTTAGCATTTTCTATAAAGCCCTTATACATGCTTGTTATCTGGTGCTGGTTTCCCGGTGTTATCTCTACGATAGATGGCAACTTTTCATAAGCGCTAATAAACCTACTGAACATTTGTGTTAGCCCATCATAGTGCTCAAGATTCGATACAGAAGTCTTTCTTTTTTTCTCCTCTAAAAAAGCAAGGTCACCAGAAACACCCATAAATTCCATAATGCTTTCACTATTTTGAAACATCGTCTCACTTTTTACTAACAGCCTTGGAAAGTTAGTAGGTGTTAAGAACCAGTTTTCTACCATTTTCTCAAGAAGAAAAATGTCTTCGCCTCTGTAAACGTATGCTGTCATATCTGCCCGTATTGCACAGGGAACATGTTCTCCATTTTCCCCTTGGACTTCTGGAAATAAGCCCCACCTCTCTGGTATCCCCATGTTTTGCAAGTGCACTTTCACCAACGCTCTTTTGAAAAGGCTAGTCGTAACAACTCTGGGGTCAGAATAAAAGAACACAGCTCCAGCGATCTCATTGAATACCCGAAATGTATTTCTGTTTTTATGAAACGCGCCGTGTTCATCCGGTGGGCACCAATAAGCAGGGCTAGTACCAGGAACTCTTTGATGCTTCAGCAATCCAACATCTGTTCCTGGGGCGAACGAGTGAGTATTCATTGGCACATGCTTTTCAAAATGCTTCATAAAAGCAGTCGATGCTGTTCCACCTGTCGAAGAAACTTGTATGTACCCACGGCCCATTGTTACCTACCCAATATTTTTTCTACTGCAGGAATATACACGTCTCTTATTACTGTTTCCCACAGGAATTTGTTAGCATACTCTTTGATATCATCGCGGAGAAGCACTGATTTGTTAGCATTCTCAGAAAGCATTCTTTGAACATAGGGAATATTACTCATTTGTGATTCAGGAATGACATCAATAAATGGTTTCGACATGTCTAGATTAGCACACGCGAACTCAGACAACACCAGCCCAAGTCCTGCGCTTAAGGCCTCCATGCAAACAAGGGGATGGGCCTCGCCATCACTTAGCAAAGCTAAATTCGCATAGTTCGTGAGGTTATCATACAGGTGTTCCTT
>MDTD01000741.1_pt1 | contig 19617 bp, 19 predicted proteins | sample 811221 | NCBI WGS metagenome assembly MDTD01 (sample SAMN05326646, study PRJNA326480) | marine metagenome | isolation source: seawater | place: Pacific Ocean: South West | collected 2011 | reverse complement strand
GGTGATGATCCCGGCCAGCCGCGCGCCCTCCATCACCACCACGGAAGAGATGACATGCGCGCGCATCAGCCGCGCGACCTCGGTGATGGTCGTGTCGGGCGCGCAGGTGATCGGCGTCTTCGCCATCAGGTCCGAGACCTGGAGCGCCGTCAGTCCCGTGGCATAGGGCCCGTCATCGGTGGTGCGGGCGGGGCGCGCGCGGTCGAACCATTGTCCGACCGGCTCCACCTCCTCCATCAGGCGCAGGAACCAGCCCGGCGGCATGAGGATGAGGCGCGTCGGCTCGACCGCGCGGGCGGTGAGCTGGGCGGTGCCGTCGCGCAGAAGCCCGCGCTCGCCCATCATGTCGCCGGGGCCGCGCCGCGAGACCGGCTCGCGCCCGCCGGTCTCGATGTCCAGCGCCCCCGTCTCGACAAGGTAGAAGCCCGCGAGCGGGTCGCCGATGGCAAAGAGCACCTCGCCCGGCGCAAGCGAGACGCGGCGCAGAACGGGGCCGAGTTCGGCCCGCAACGCGGGCGGCAACGCATCGAAGGGCGCGTTGCGGCAGAGCAGCTCGATGGGGGTCGGCTCGGGCTTGGCCATCGTTGCTGGCTCCCTCGGCGGGTTGGAAAGGAACCCAAGAGCGCCCGGTCATGCCGGAATTCCCGGCGGGCGAAGGGGAGGACGGGGGCGGCATGGCCGCCCCCGCCCGCTGTCACTCAGTGATCCGTGGCCGCGCCCGCGCCGCGCGGGATGCGCACGCTTTCGACAAGGTCCTGGATCTCCTGCGGCGGTTCTGCCGTCATGTTCGACACGAGATAGGCCACGCCAAAGTTCAGCAGCGCGCCGATCGGGCCGAAATGGGTCGGCGGGATACCGAAGAGGTATTGATCCGCGGTCAGCATGTTCGTGCCGGGGATGAAGAACCAGCCCAGGTAGAGGAACAGGTAGAGCGTGGTCGAGATCAGCCCCGCGAGCATGCCTGCGGTCGCGCCCGCCGAGTTGATGCGCTTGGAGAAGATCCCCATCATCAGCGTCGGAAAGAGCGAGGCCGCCGCGAGACCGAAGGCCAGCGCCACCACCTGCGCGGCAAATCCCGGCGGGTTGAGGCCCAGATAGGTCGCCACCACGATCGCCACCGCCATCGAGATCCGGGCTGCCAGAAGCTCGCCCTTTTCCGAGATGCCGGGATTGATCGTCGATTTGATCAGGTCGTGGCTGACCGCCGAGGAAATCGCGAGCAGCAGGCCGGCGGCGGTCGAGAGAGCCGCGGCGATGCCGCCGGCGGCGATAAGCGCGATGACCCAGCCCGGGAGCCCGGCGATTTCGGGGTTGGCGAGCACGAGAATGTCCTGGTTGAAGGTCACCAGTTCATTGCCCTGCCAGCCACGCTCGGCAGCCAGCGCGGTCATCGCTTCGGACTTGTCGTTGTAATACTGGATCTTGCCGTCACCGTTCTTGTCCTCGACGCCGAGCAGGCCAGTCACGCGCCAGGTCTCGAACCAGTCGGGCAGATCCTCGACCGCAACGGCCTCGCCCTGCACGCCCTGAGGCCACATGGTGGTCATGATGTTCAGGCGTGCCATCGCCCCCACGGCCGGAGCGGTGAGGTAGAGCAGCGCGATGAACACCAGCGCCCAGCCCGCCGACCAGCGCGCATCAGACACGCGCGGAACGGTGAAGAAGCGGATGATGACATGCGGAAGACCCGCGGTGCCGATCATCAGCGAGAGCGTGAAGAGCGCCATCAGCCAGGGGCTCGAGCCGGTGGTATAGGCGGTGAAGCCCAGATCCTTGAGCAGCCCGTCGAGCGTGACGAGCAGATACTGGCCCGAGGCCGCATGTTCGGAGAAGAGCCCGATCTGCGGGAAGACATGGCCGGTCAGTTGCAGCGAGATGAACACCGCCGGGATCGTGTAGGCGACGATCAGCACGCAATACTGCGCCACCTGCGTGTAGGTGATGCCCTTCATCCCGCCAAGCACGGCGTAGACGAAGACCACGCCGGAGGCGATCAGCAGGCCCGTGGTGTTGTCCACCTCGAGAAAGCGCGAAAAGGCCACGCCCGCCCCCGCCATCTGGCCGATCACATAGGTCACCGACATGGTGATGAGCGCGATGACAGCGACCACGCGCGCCGTGTTGCTGTAGAAGCGGTCGCCCACGAATTCCGGCACGGTATACTTGCCGAACTTGCGCAGGTAGGGCGCAAGCAGCATGGCCATGAGCACATAGCCCCCGGTCCAGCCCATCAGGAAGGTCGAGTTGTTGTAGCCGACGAAGGCGATGAGACCCGCCATCGAGATGAACGAGGCCGCCGACATCCAGTCGGCCGCCGTTGCCATGCCGTTCACGACCGGGTTCACGCCGCGGCCCGCGGCGTAGAATTCCGAGGTCGAGCCGGCCTTGGCCCAGATCGCGATGCCGAAATAGAGCACGAAGCTCAGGCCCACGACGATGATGTTGAGGGTTGTCTGTTCCATGTCCCGCCCCTTACTGCTCGTCCACGCCGTGTTCGGCGTCGAGCCTGTTCATGCGCCAGGCGTAGTTGAAGATCAGCACCAGGAACACGATGATCGAGCCCTGTTGTGCGAACCAGAACCCCAGATCGGTGCCGCCGATGGCGATGCCCGAGACCAGCGGGCGCAGCAGGATGCCGAACCCGAACGATGCCAGTGCCCAGATGACCAGGCTCCAGGTGATGAGACGCAGATTGGCTTTCCAATATGCGTTGGCTGCTTCCTTGTCGGACAATTCCTGTCCTCCCTTCATGATGTTTCCTCCCGCCCGCACCGGCCTGCGCCGGAACGGGCGTCCATTCAAACGAACGCCTTGCGGACGATCGCGTTCAGTTCATGCGAAACGGCCCCGATATCGGCCATCGCATCGACACGGGCGAGCACGCCTTTCGCGTCGTAATAGTCGATCAGGGGAGCGGTCTGCGCGTGATAGGCGCGCAGACGTTGCTCCACCGTCTCGGCATTGTCGTCGGCGCGCCGCTTCATATCGGTGCCGCCGCACTTGTCGCAGACGCCCGCGACCGCGGGCATCTTGAAGCTGTCGTGATAGCCCTCGCCGCAGCCCGCACAGGTGTAGCGCCCGGAAATGCGCGTGACCATCGCGGCGTCATCCACCTCGAGGCTGATCGCGGCGGCGATGTGCTGCCTTGTCTCTGCCATGAGCGTGTCAAGCGCACGGGCCTGCACCGTGGTGCGCGGAAAGCCGTCGAGGATGACGCCCTTCGCGCAATCGGGCTCTGCCAGCCGGTCGCGCAGGATGGCGATCACGATCTCGTCGGACACCAGATCGCCCGCTTCCATCACCGCCTTCGCCTCGAGGCCCGCCTCGGTTCCCGCCGCGACGGCGGCGCGCAGCAGATCGCCGGTCGAAAGCTGCACGAGGCCGAATTCCTCTTCCAGCATCCGCGCCTGCGTGCCCTTGCCCGCGCCCGGAGGCCCGAGAAGCACAAGGTTGACGGTGCTGCCCCGCGGCGTATCGGTTCCATCCATGTCCATGGCCTCCGCTCAGGCATTCGCGCGATTGGCGATGAGATCGTCAACCACCGAGGGGTCGGCCAGTGTCGAGGTATCCCCGAGCGAGCCGTAATCGTTCTCGGCGATCTTGCGCAGGATGCGGCGCATGATCTTGCCCGAGCGGGTCTTGGGCAGGCCCGGTGCCCACTGGATCACGTCGGGCTTGGCGATCGGTCCGATCTCCTGGCGCACCCAGTTCTGCAATTCCGTGCGCAGCGCCTCCGTCGGCTCCACCCCGTCCATGAGGGTGACGTAGCAATAGATGCCCTGGCCCTTGATGTCATGCGGATAGCCCACCACCGCAGCCTCGCTGACGGCGGCATGGGCGACCAGCGCCGATTCCACCTCGGCGGTGCCCATGCGATGCCCGGAGACGTTGATCACGTCGTCCACGCGGCCGGTGATCCAGTAATCGCCATCCGCGTCGCGGCGGCAGCCGTCGCCGGTGAAGTAATAGCCCTTGAACATCTCGAAATAGGTGGAAACGAACCGCTTGTGATCGCCCCAGACGGTGCGCATCTGGCCGGGCCAGCTGTCCTTGAGCGCGAGCACCCCCTCGCAGGCACCGCTCAGCTCGTTGCCCTGGTCGTCGAGCACGCCGGGCTGGATTCCGAAGAAGGGTTTGGTCGCCGAGCCGGGCTTGGGCGTCTCGACCACGCCGGGCAGCGGCGTGATGAGGATGCCGCCGGTTTCGGTCTGCCACCAGGTATCCACGATGGGGCAGCGGCCCTTGCCCACGTTCTCGTGATACCAGTTCCAGGCCTCGGGGTTGATCGGCTCGCCCACCGAGCCGAGCAGGCGCAGGCTGGAAAGGTCAGAGCCCTCGACCGGGCCGGTGCCCTTGCCCATCAGCGCGCGGATGGCGGTGGGGGCGGTGTAGAACTGCGTGACCTTGTGCTTTTCGCAGACCTGCCAGAAGCGGCCGGCATCCGGGTAGGTCGGCACGCCCTCGAACATCAGCGTCGTCGCGCCGTTGGCCAGCGGGCCATAGATGATATAGCTGTGGCCGGTGACCCAGCCCACATCGGCTGTGCACCAGTAGATGTCGCCCTCATGATAGTCGAAGACGTACTCGTGCGTCATCGAGGCATAGACGAGATAACCGCCGGTGGTGTGCACCACGCCCTTGGGCATGCCGGTGGAGCCGGAGGTGTAGAGGATGAAGAGCGGGTCTTCGGCCCCCATTTCCTCGGGCGGGCATTCCGCGCTGACCTTCTCGGCCTCCTCGTGCCACCAGAAATCGAGCCCCGCGCGCCAGGCGACCTGATCGCCGGTGCGCCGCACGACAAGGCATTTCACCTCGTCCACGTCGTGCAGAAGCGCCTGGTTGACATTGTCCTTCAGCCTGGTCTTGCGTCCGCCGCGCGGCGCGTGATCGGCGGTGATCACCAGCTTGGCGTCGCAGCCGTTGATCCGCGCGCCGAGCGCGTCGGGCGAGAAACCGGCGAAGACCACCGAATGGATCGCGCCGATCCGCGCGCAGGCCAGCATGGCATAGGCGGCCTCGGGGATCATCGGCAGGTAGATCACCACCCGGTCACCCTTCTCGATGCCGAGATTCTTCAGCACGTTGGCCATCCGGCAGGTCTGGGCGTGCAGCTCGCGATAGGTGATGTGGAGCGCCTCGTCACCGGGTTCGTCCGGCTCCCAGATGATCGCCGTGTGATCTCCCCGCACCGCGAGATGCCGGTCGATGCAGTTGGCGGCAACGTTCAGCGTGCCGTCCTCGAACCATTTGATCGAGACGTTGTCATAGTCGAAAGATGTGTTCTTGACCCTGGTATAGGGCTTGATCCAGTCGATCCGCCTGCCCTGCTCGCGCCAGAACCCTTCGGGGTCGCGAATCGATTCGGCATACATGCGCGCATAGGTGTCGGCGTCGATGTGAAACCCCTTCGTGCCCGCACCTGCAACAGTATCGGCCATATCCGAAAATCCTCCATCCCTTGTGTGAGCGCGGCCAGCGCCGCCTCTCTGAACATCTCCCAAGAGCAACAATATTTCAAATTGAGAAAAAAATTAACAGTTTGCTTCCAGGTCAAGCAATTCCTGTGAAAATCAGGGACTGCGATCCCGCCGATACTGTAAAATAGTTTACAACTTCGGCGCGATGCGACTCACCCGCTGCGGCGGGGTCGGCGGCACTCGGGCGCGAACGGGCGCGCGGCGACGGTGGCCCGCAATCTCGCATCGCAGGCCCTCCTTTTCACGCGGCCGCGACCCACGTTGTCAGAGGTAATTTCGCATATGCAGAAATTTAATTCTGCAACGCAGCAAAGTCTGCTATGCTAAGTTGAAACCGTCTCAGCGAGGTCATCCCATGCCCCCTTTCGATCCCAGCCGCTTCCTGACGGTGGTCCATCGTGGCAGCGCCCTCATGCTCGATGCCCAGATGGTGGTGACGATGCGGCTTTTCGGAATGGTCGGACTCTGGCCCGTGCGGCCGGATGAAACCCGGCGCATGATCGCCGAGAAAGGCCCCGCCCTGATGCGCGCGGCCAGCCTGGCGCAGAGCGCCGCCCTTGCCGGAAAGCGCCCGGAAGACATCGTTCTGGCGGGCATGGCCCCGCTGACCCGCAAGGCGCGCAGCAACCGCAAGCGTCTGGCGCAGCGCCGCGGCTGAGCAGCGGGCGGGAATCGCCTTGCACCTGTCGCCGGACGCGCCATCTTGACGGTCAAGGAGGCCGTCATGCCCTATGCCCATTCCGACAAGACCGAAGCGGCGCCGAGCAATCCCGCGCCGGGCCTGCGCGCGCGCGAAAAGCTCGAGGGCGGCCGGCGATTCGTCATGCAGACCGAGTTCCAGCCCGCGGGCGATCAGCCCGAGGCCATCGCCGAGCTGAGCGCGGGCATCCTCGCGGGCGAGCGCAACCAGGTGCTGCTTGGGGCCACCGGCACCGGCAAGACCTTCACCATGGCCAAGGTGATCGAGGAGACGCAGCGCCCCGCGATCATCCTCGCCCCGAACAAGACGCTGGCGGCGCAGCTCTACGGCGAGTTCAAGGGCTTCTTTCCCGAGAACGCGGTGGAGTATTTCGTGAGCTACTACGACTACTACCAGCCCGAGGCCTATGTGCCGCGCTCGGACACCTATATCGAGAAGGAATCCCAGATCAACGAGCAGATCGACCGGATGCGCCATTCGGCCACGCGCGCGCTTCTGGAGCGCGACGACGTGATCATCGTGGCCTCGGTCTCCTGCATCTACGGCATCGGCTCGGTCGAGACCTATGGCGCGATGACCCAGGATCTGGAGGTGGGGCGCAGCTATGACCAGCGCACCATCATGGCCGATCTGGTGGCGCAGCAATACCGCCGCAACGACCAGGCGTTCCAGAGGGGCAGTTTCCGGGTGCGCGGCGACAGTCTGGAAATCTTTCCCGCCCATCTCGAGGATCGCGCCTGGCGGCTGTCGTTCTTCGGCGAGGAGCTGGAGAGCATCACCGAATTCGACCCGCTGACCGGCGAGAAGACCGACAGTTTCGACAAGATCCGCGTCTATGCCAATTCGCATTACGTCACGCCCAAGCCGACGATGCAGCAGGCGATCCAGGGCATCAGGAGAGAGCTGCGCCAGCGGCTCGACCAGCTGGTGAACGAGGGCAGGCTGCTGGAGGCGCAGCGGCTGGAGCAGCGCACCAGTTTCGACCTCGAGATGCTCGAGGCCACCGGCGTCTGCAACGGGATCGAGAACTATTCGCGCTACCTGACGGGGCGCGCGCCCGGAGAGCCGCCGCCCACGCTCTTCGAGTTCATCCCCGACAATGCCATCGTCTTTGCCGATGAAAGCCATGTGACGGTGCCGCAGATCGGCGGCATGTATCGCGGCGACTACCGGCGCAAGTTCACCCTGGCCGAGCATGGCTTTCGCCTGCCCTCCTGCATGGACAACCGTCCCCTGAAGTTCGAGGAATGGGACGCGATGCGCCCGCAATCGGTGTTTGTCTCCGCCACTCCCGCCGCCTGGGAGCTGGAGCAGACCGGCGGCGTCTTCGTGGAACAGGTGATCCGGCCCACGGGCCTTCTGGACCCGGCCATCGAGATCCGCCCCGTGGACACGCAGGTGGATGACCTTCTGGACGAGGTGCGCCGGGTCTCGGCGGCGGGCTATCGCACGCTCTGCACCACGCTCACCAAGCGCATGGCCGAGGATCTGACAGAATACCTGCACGAACAGGGCATCCGCGTGCGCTACATGCATTCCGACATCGACACGATCGAGCGGATCGAGATCCTGCGCGACCTGCGGCTGGGGGCCTTCGACGTGCTGGTGGGGATCAACCTGCTGCGCGAGGGGCTGGACATTCCCGAATGCGGGCTGGTGGCGATTCTCGACGCGGACAAGGAGGGCTTCCTGCGCTCGGAAACCTCGCTGATCCAGACCATCGGGCGCGCGGCGCGCAATGCCGAAGGGCGCGTCATCATGTATGCGGACCGGGTGACGGGCTCGATGCAGCGCGCCATCGACGAGACCGACCGGCGGCGCGCCAAGCAGATCGCCTATAACGAGGAACACGGCATCACCCCCGCCACGGTGCGCAAGAATGTCGAGGATATCCTCGCCGGGCTCTACAAGGGCGATGTGGACATGAACCGCGTCACCGCGAAGGTGGACAAGCCCCTGGTGGGCGCCAATCTCGCCGCGCATCTCGAAGCCCTGCGCACGGACATGCGCCGCGCCGCCGAGAACCTGGAATTCGAAGAGGCCGCGCGCCTGCGCGACGAGATCCGGCGGCTGGAGGCGGTGGATCTGGCGGTGGCGGACGATCCGCTGGCCCGGCAGCAGGCGGTGGAGAAGGCGGCAGAGGCCGCCGTGGCCGGGCGCTCCACGGCGGGGCGGCCGGGGCAGCGCGGGGGGAATGTGAAGCGGCGGAAAAAGGGCGCTTGATCGCGCTAAAAGTCCCCGTCATTGCCCGGCTTGACCGGGCAATCTCTCTTGGGAATGCTCCGGTCAGGCCGGAGCATGACGCCCGTTGAATCGAAATGATCGCACCCGCCCTCTGGCGACCCTTCACCTGACTTGCTATTGTTCAGCGATGGAGGACAGACTGCACACACTGATGGCGCGCGCCGACGCCAATCTCGATGCGCCCGCGCGCGCCGTTCTGGCCGATATCGTTGAGGGCTTCATCGCCACCCATGCCGGGGCACCGGATTTCACCGACGACGAACGCGCCCACCTGCGCCGGATCGACGGCGAGCCTTTTGTGGCAGCCGACCGCGAGGCCGTGGCCGCCCTTTTCGCCCGGCGTGGCTGATCCGCTCTGGTCCACTCGCGCGCTGGCCAGCCTGACAGCCCAGGACCACTATCTCCGCCCGCTGAATTCCACCGCCGCCGATGCCGTGCTGACCGAGATCGAACGCTTGGCGGCACTCATCGCCGAACTTCCACATATGGGACGCCGCATCGACGCTACCGGACCAAGCTACCACGTCACCGCAAGCGACAAGTATCGGATGAACTTCAGGGTGCGTGAGGAACGGGTGAAAATCGACGAGGTGTTGCATCTGAGGCGAGGGTGACACAAAATAGTTGGCTTGGGAAGTTGGCGCGGCACGTAGTAAAATGTCGAGCGGCAAAGGAGTTTAGACGATGTTTCTACCAAGTTTTGATGACGTGATGGAAATCCATGAAGAGTTGGTCGAAATCTTCAGGAACGATGAAGACCCAATTGAACCAGCTGGAGCCAGAGACATTAACTTAGTGCACTCTGCATGTATGCGTCCAACCACTGGCATCGGTGATCAAGACAAATATGTAAGCGAATATGATAAAGCCGCGGCATTGTTTCATTCTCTGACCCAAAATCATGCGTTTCATAACGGCAACAAAAGAACCGCACTAGTGACCTTGCTGGCGACGTTGTACCGAAACGGAAGAATCTTAGTTTATGGGATTTCAGATGATGAAATCTATGAGCTAACTGTAGCCACAGCGAATGGTCGCTTTTTGAATCAGGAAAAGCGTCTAGCCGCAGACGAAGCTGTGCAGCTAATCTCGAACTGGCTTCGCGCGAATACAGTTGCCAGAAATATCGCGCCATCAGACATGCGCGTTTCAGACTTTCTTCATCGGTGCGAATTAATTGGTTGTAGTATAAGGGAATACTCCGGGGGCCAATTGATCTCGTATGCACAAAGCAGTATTCGGATCGGTGGCGACACAAGACAATTGTCCGGCAAGGCCGCCAAGAGATATCTTGGAATACTTGGTTTAACTTATGACCAGACCGGCCAAACTTTTGCAGAGTTTCAGAATGTTGATGATCCGGAGGAAAGGCAAGAAATATACAAATTCATGGGAGTTTTGCGCCGTCTGGCTAAGATTTGAAATACATTCCAAAACCTATAGCGCGAGCTTCTCTTAGTCAGATTCTTATTCTACATTTACCACTATTCACCTCAGAGCCGACCCAACAAGGTCCCGTAATCTCGCGCCGCCCGCCTCGCCCCTGGTCCGCGGCGTCACCGCCATCCGTGTCAGATACCTCGCCCGGCTGTGATTTGCAGTCCGGCAAGGGGGCGGCTAGGGCTGTGGCATGACGGCAGCAATGAGGAACATCATGGACATGGGTACCCGCCTCACCCCGCAGGACCGGCTTGACGGTCTCGCGCTTCTGATCCTGCGGCTGGGCCTTGCGTGGTTCATCTTCCTCTGGGCCGCGCACAAGATCATCACGCCGGGGCAATACCAGACCCTTGCGCGGCATTTCGACGGGGTCGATGTGAGCCTGACGCAGGTCCATGTCATGGGCGGCGCGCAGATCGCGCTCTGTCTGCTGGTGGCGCTCGGGATATTCCGGTATTTCAGCTATAGCAGCCTGCTTTTGATGCATTTCTTCACCATCACCCGCCGCTGGGAAGGGTTCTTCGATCCCTTCGCCGTCAACGATCGCGGCTTTCCGGTGAACCGCAACCAGGTGATCGACCTCGCGGTTCTGGGGGCCTTCATCGCGCTGGTGCTGCTCGTCCGGCGCGATCATTTCAGCCTTGGCGGCTGGCTGGCGCGGCATGACCGGCCGCGCTGGTGGATGTAATCCACAACGGGGCTTGACCGCGCGCGCGCGGTTGCCGAGATGGGAGGCGCAACAGATGCGAGAGATCCCATGCCAGATCCGAACCCCGCCGCGCTCGATTTCCTGCTGACGCGCCGCTCGCGCCCGGCCAAGACGCTCGGGCTGCCGGTGCCGGACCGCGCGGCGCTCGGCCCGCTGCTGCGCGCGGCCCTGCGCGTGCCCGACCATGGCAAGCTCGAGCCGTGGCGGCTCATCGTGCTCGAGCGCGCGGCGCTTCTGCGGCTTGCCGCCCTGGTTCCCGAGACGGGCGCGCGGCTCGGGCGCGCGCCCGAGGACATCGCCAAGCAGCAGGCGCAATTCGCAGAGGCGCATCTGGCCGTGGCCGTGATCGCCGCGCCGCAGCCCTCCGGGAAGATCCCCCCGGTCGAACAGGGCCATTCGGCGGCCTGCGTGGCCTTCGCCCTGCTGAGCGCGGCGCTGGCGGCGGGCTGGGGGGCGAACTGGCTTTCGGGCTGGGCCAGCCATGACCGCAGCTTCCGTGAGGCGGCGCTCGGGCTCGGGGCGTCGGAATCGGTCGTGGGCTTCATCCATATCGGCACCGAGACGGCCGCGCCCCCCGAACGGCCGCGCCCCGATCCGGCGGCGAAGATCTCCTGGGTGTCGGCATGATCCTCTCGGCCTTTCTCAAGACGCTCGGCCAGACCGGCGACCCGCGCTTTCGCAAGGTGCTGCTGCTTGGCATCGGGCTCACGCTCGCGCTTCTGGTGGCGGTCTATGCGGGGGTGCTCTGGCTCATCCAGGCGACGGTGGGCGACACCACGGTGCTGCCGCTGATCGGCGAGGTGACATGGCTGGGCGATCTGCTGAGCGGCGCGTCGATCCTGCTGATGCTGGTGCTCTCGGCCTTTCTCATGGTGCCGGTGGCCTCGGCGATCACCTCGATGTTTCTCGACGAGGTGGCGCAGGCGGTGGAGGACCGCCACTATCCCGGTCTGCCGCCGGTGCCCGCGCTGCCCCTCGGCGAGGCGCTGAAGGACACGGTGAACTTTCTTGGCGTCATCGTCGGCGCGAACCTGCTGGCGCTCATCCTCTACGCGCTGTTCACGCCCTTCGCGCTCTTCATCTTCTGGGGGCTCAACGGCTATCTGCTGGGGATGGAGTATTTCCAGCTCGCCGCCATGCGCCGTGAGGGACGCGCCGCGGCAATGGCGCTGCGCCGCAAGCACCGCCTCACGATCTGGGCGGCTGGCGTGCTCATGGCGATGCCGCTCTCTGTGCCGCTGGTGAACCTCCTCATCCCGATCCTCGGGGCGGCGACCTTTACCCATATCTACCACGCTATCCGGCGGCGGGCGGGCCCATCCGGTTGAACATGTCGATATCGCGCACCGAGATCATGCCCGACAGGATCACGTAAGCGCAGATCGCCCACAGGATCGCGGCGATGCCGGTCGTGATCCACGCCTTCTTCTTCAGGTGATGATGCTCGGGCGCGCCCGCTTGCGTACCGGGCAGGATCTGCCCGAGATCGCCCTGCGTCTGGATGCGCAGCGGCAAGACCACGAAGAAGGTCAGGAACCAGATCACCACATAGAGCACGATGGCCGAGGTGACGCCCATCAGACCTGCTCCAGTTCCACGAGGCAGCCGTTGAAATCCTTGGGATGCAGGAAGAGGACCGGCTTGCCATGGGCGCCAATCTTCGGCTCGCCGCTCCCCAGCACCCGCGCGCCCGACGCCTTCAGATGGTCGCGCGCGGCAAGGATGTCCTCCACCTCGTAGCAGACATGGTGGATGCCGCCCGCGGGGTTCTTTTCGAGGAACCCCTTGATCGGGCTCTCGTCACCAAGCGGATAGAGCAGCTCGATCTTGGTGTTGGGCAGTTCGATGAAGACCACGGTCACGCCGTGCTCGGGTTCGTCCTGCGGCGCGCCGACCGTTGCGCCGAGCGCATCGCGATACTGGGCGCTCGCCGCCTCGAGATCCGGCACGGCGATGGCGACATGGTTGAGACGTCCGATCATGGGGGCGCTCCCTTCTGGGTGGTTTGCCGGGTTATGACGTGCGCGCCGCCCGGTTTCAAGCGGCAGGGCGACGCAGCCGCGCGTTAACCGCGCGTTCATCATCGCGCGGCAAGCTGTCCGGGTCATGCAAGCAAGGAGCCGCGCGATGACCGAACCGCACATGCTCGACCGGCCGCGTTCCCCCCTCACCACCCGCCCGCTTCTGGGTCTGACCGTGCTGGCGGTGGAGGACAGCCGTTTCGCCTCGGAGGCGTTGCGCCTGATGTGCCTGCGCTCCGGCGCACGCCTGCGCCGCGCCGACAGCCTGCGCGCGGCAGACCGGCACCTGCGGGTCTATCGCCCCTCGGTGATGATCGTCGATCCGGGCCTGCCGGACGGCTCGGGCCTCGACCTGATCGCGCGGCTTGCCGTCGTGCGGCCGCGCATCCCGGTGATCCTCGGGATGAGCGGCGATCCGGGGCGCGCGGCGGCCGCGCGCCAGGCGGGGGCCGACGGGTTCCTGGTCAAGCCGCTGGTGCGGCTTGCGGAGTTCCAGCAGGCGCTGCTGCGCCACCTGCCGCCCGATCGGTGTCCGTCCGGCCCCTACCCACTCTCGCAGGAGCGGATCACGCCCGATCCTCTCGCCTATCGTGACGATCTCGACCATGTCCGCGCGGTGCTTGCCGCGCGGCCCGGCGGCGCGGCGCTGGCCTATGCGGCGCAGTTCCTTGCCGGGGTGGCGCAGGCGGCGGGCGATCCGGGGCTCGCGCAGGCCGCGGGTGGCCTTGCCGGGCACGGGGCCGAGGCGGGGCTTGCCCATGTGCTCGGCCTGATCGAGGCGCGGCTAGCCGAACGCGCGGCGATCTGAGCGCAACCGCGCCTGCGGGCGGGGCGGGCTTGCATACCGCTCGCGGGACCGCTATCGTTCCTTATTTGTTCACCATGACAATCTCGGGGAAGTCCGTCAACATGTCGTCGATGGAGCACGCAGCCACACAAGACCTTCGACGGTTCCTTGGGGAGGACCGGTTCGGCTGCGTGCTGGCCGATCCGCCCTGGCGATTTGCCAACCGCACCGGCAAGGTCGCGCCGGAGCACAAGCGCCTGTCGCGCTATCCGACGATGATGCTCGACGAGATCTGCGCCCTGCCGGTGTCCGACTATCTGACCGAGGCGGCGCATTGCTACCTGTGGGTGCCCAATGCCCTTCTGCCGGAGGGGCTGGAGGTGCTGCGCGCCTGGGGGTTCGACTACAAGTCCAACATCGTCTGGCACAAGATCCGCAAGGACGGCGGCAGCGACGGGCGCGGCGTGGGCTTCTATTTCCGCAACGTGACGGAGCTCCTGCTTTTCGGCACACGCGGCCGGAACGCGCGCACCCTGCCCCCCGGGCGGCGGCAGGTGAACATGCTCCAGACCCGCAAGCGCGAGCATTCGCGCAAGCCCGACGAGCAATACGAGATCATCGAGGGCTGTTCCTGGGGGCCGTATCTCGAGTTGTTCGGGCGCGGCCTGCGCGAGGGCTGGACGGTCTGGGGAAACCAGGCGGATGCCGATTACAAGCCGGGGTGGAAGACCTACGCCTACAATTCGGGCGTCGCGGCGGAATAGCATGACGCGACGCGTCGAGGATGCCGTGTTCGACGACCCAGCAAAGGTTTGGGGGCAGATCGGCAGCGCTCTCGATGGGCGCTATTCTGTTGCGAGCTATCGAAGCGCGGCGGCGGTACTTGCACAGCGGGCATCGGAGGAACTTGCCGCGATCCTGCGTGTGCTCGACCGCTTCACAATCAGTCGGACGGAGATCCGCTCTCCGGGAGGCAACCGGATGTCGGCCACCGCGCGCTTTGCCGAACTGGCCTCGGCGGAGGGCTTTCATCAGGAAGTGCGGATCGAGGCAGACCTGCTGGTGCGCCTGCGCGCGGGCAAGGGCGACGCCGCGCCGGAAATCGACCGCATCCTGCGCGAGGATTACATCCACAACCACCTCGTGGATTTCTGGCGCGGGCGTGTCGCCTTCGACTATGAATGGAACAGCAAGGACCAGACCTACGACCGCGATCTCTATGCCTTTCGGAGCTTCTTCGAGGCGGGGGTGATCGACGTGGGCGTGATCGTCACGCGCGAGTTGTCGCAGGAATTCTTTCAGTCGCTGGGCTATTGCCTCGACCGGGAGGGCCGCGAGACGTCGAGCACGGTGGCCGCGAAATTCGGGGCCAGCACCACCGGCACGCACAAGCTCATCAGCAGGATCGCCGCGGGCCGGAGCGGCGGCTGTCCGGTGCTGGTGTTCGGGATCCTGCCGGGCAACATCACGCCCGGCTGACGCTCACTCCCGCGGGATCACCCGCAGCCCCAGTTCCATCAACTGATCCGGGCTGGGCTCCGACGGGGCGTTCATCATCAGATCCTCGGCGCGCTGGTTCATCGGGAACATGATCACCTCGCGGATGTTGGACGTGCCCGCGAGCAGCATCACCATCCGGTCGATCCCCGCCGCGCAGCCCCCGTGGGGCGGCGCGCCATACTGGAAGGCGCTGACCATGCCGCCGAACCGCTTGCGCACCTCCGCCTCGTCATAACCGGCCAGCTCGAAGGCCTTGAACATGATCTCCGGGCGGTGGTTGCGGACCGCGCCCGAGACCAGCTCGTAGCCGTTGCAGGCCAGGTCATACTGGTAGCCCAGAACGCCCAGCGGGTCGCCGGTCAGCGCCTCCATCCCGCCCTGCGGCATGGAGAACGGGTTGTGGCTGAAATCGACGCGGCCGGTCTCCTCGTCCTTCTCGTACATCGGGAAATCGACGATCCAGGCGAAGGCGAACCGGTCCTGCTCGGTCAACCCCAGCTCCTCGCCGATCACCACCCGCGCCTTCGCCGCCACCCGCTCGAAGGCCTGCGGCTTGCCGCCGAGGAAGAAGGCGGCATCGCCCACGCCCAGGCCGAGCTGCTGGCGGATCGCCTCGGTCCGCTCGGGGCCGATGTTCTTGGCCAGCGGACCTGCGGCCTCCATCGCGCCCTCGGCCTCACGCCAGAAGATATACCCCATCCCCGGCAGCCCCTCCTTTTGGGCAAAGGCGTTCATCCGGTCGCAGAACTTGCGGCTGCCCCCCTTGGGCGCGGGGATGGCGCGCACTTCGGTGCCCTCCTGCTCCAGCAGCTTGGCGAAGATGGCAAAGCCGGAACCGCGGAAATGCTCGGACACATCGGCCATTTCGATCGGGTTGCGCAGGTCGGGCTTGTCGGTGCCGTATTTCAGCATCGCCTCGGCATAGGGGATCTGCGGCCAGGTCTCGGGCGCATCGACGCGGGCACCCTGCCCGAATTCCTCGAACACGCCCGCGATCACCGGGGCGACGGTATCGAACACGTCCTGCTGGGTGACGAAGCTCATCTCCATGTCGAGCTGGTAGAAATCCGTGGGCGAGCGGTCGGCGCGCGGATCCTCGTCGCGGAAGCAGGGTGCTACCTGGAAATACTTGTCGAACCCAGAAACCATGATGAGCTGCTTGAACTGCTGCGGCGCCTGCGGCAGCGCATAGAACTTGCCCGGATGGAGCCGCGAGGGAACGAGGAAATCGCGCGCGCCCTCGGGGGAGGAGGCGGTGATGATCGGCGTCTGGAACTCGCGGAATCCGCGCTCCCACATGCGCCGCCGGATCGAGGCCACCACGTCCGAGCGCAGCACCATGTTGCGCTGCATCGCCTCGCGGCGCAGGTCGAGGTATCGGTAGCGCAGCCGCGTCTCCTCGGGATATTCCTGATCGCCGAAGACCTGGAGCGGCAATTCGGCCGCGCTGCCCAGAACCTCCATGTCGCGGATATAGACCTCGATCTCGCCGGTGGGGATCTTGGGGTTCACGAGGCCCGCGTCGCGCGCCTTGACCACGCCGTCGATGCGGATGCAGTATTCCGCGCGCAGGCCCTCGACCGCGTCGAAAACCGGGCTGTCGGGATCGCACAGCACCTGCGTCACGCCATAGTGATCGCGCAGGTCGATGAAGAGCACGCCACCGTGATCGCGGATGCGATGGACCCATCCGGCAAGGCGGACGGTTTCTCCGACATGGGTTTTCCTCAGATCGGCGCAGGAATGGCTGCGATATGCGTGCATTTTCGGTCTCCGGGGCCGGGAAGGGCGCGGTTCGGGTTTGTCTCGGGTCCGGGCCGATACACATGGGCGGCGCGGCAAAGTCAAGCCGCGACCGGGACGCGCGTGGTGGCTGAAGGGTGAAAGCGTTTACAGTCAAGGGGAATTTGGTAATATAAAGCGCCGGATAAAGGATCAGACCGCCAATGAAGGCACCGGAACAGGAGGTGTGCCATGTGGACCTCGGCATTCGACCGGATGTTGCGCCATCTCTTCCGTGAGGGGCGGCTTCACGTCACCTTTCCCGACGGGGCGCGGCGCAGCTACGGCCCCGGCGGCGGTCCCGAGATCGCCGTGGCGCTACGCGACCCGAGCCTGCCGCGCCGCATCGTCCTTTCGCCCGATCTCGGCGTGGGCGAAGGCTACATGGATGGCACGCTCACCATCGGGGACGATGACCTCTACGGCTTTCTCAGCCTTGCCATCGCCAATATCGCGCGGCAGGGACAGCCGGCCTTTCGCCGCCCGCTCGAGGCGCTGCGCTGGCTGAAGCGGCGGTGGGATCAGTTCAACCCGGTGCCGCGCGCGCGCGCCAACGTGGCGCATCACTACGACCTGTCGGGCGAGCTTTACGATCTCTTCCTCGATGCGGACCGCAATTATTCCTGCGCCTATTTCGCGCGCCCGGACATGACGCTGGAAGAGGCGCAGGAGGCCAAGAAACGCCATATCGCGAAAAAGCTGCTGATCGAGCCGGGCATGACGGTGCTTGACATCGGCTCGGGCTGGGGCGGCCTGGGGCTGACGCTGGCGCGCGATTTCGGGGCCGAGGTGACGGGCGTGACCCTTTCGCGCGAGCAGCATGCCATGGCCAACACGCGCGCCCGGGAGGCGGGACTTTCGGACAAGGTGCGATTCGAGCTGATGGATTACCGCGACGTGACGGGCACCTTCGACCGCATCGTGTCAGTCGGCATGTTCGAACATGTGGGCGTGCCGCATTACGACACCTATTTCGCCACGGTCGAGCGGCTGCTCAAGCCCGACGGAATCGCGCTCATTCATTTCATCGGGCGGGCCGGGCCGCCGGGGGCCACAAGCCCGTGGATCACCAAGTATATCTTCCCCGGCGGCTATTGCCCCGCCATGTCCGAGGCGGTCGCGGCGATCGAGCGGCACAGGCTTGTCACCACGGATGTGGAGGTCTGGCGGCTGCATTACGCCGAGACGCTGCGCGAGTGGCGCAGGCGGTTCGAGGCCAATATCGAGCGGGCCCGCGCGCTCTATGATGACCGTTTCTGCCGGATGTGGCGCTATTACCTGATTGCCAGCGAGCTGACCTTCCGCCTCAGTGACCAGGTGGTGTTCCAGTTCCAGATGAGCCCGAAACAGGACGCGGTGCCGCTCACGCGCGATTATCTCTACCGCGACGAGGCGGATGCGCTGCATCGCGCGGCGGAGTAGGGCTCAGGCTGGCGGTCCAAGCCGGGCAAAGCGCCCCTTCCACAGCGCCTCCTCATACTCGCCCGCAGCCGTGCTGTCATGCACCACGCCGCCGCCCAGATCGAGCCGCGCCTCCCCGCCTTCGAGCATCAGCGTGCGGATCGCCACGTTGAACTCGGCCCGCCCGTCCGGCGCGGCCCAGCCGATGGTCCCACAATAGATCTCTCGCGCGCGCCGCTCGGTCGCGGCAAGGATCTCCATCGCGCGTATCTTGGGCGCGCCGGTGATCGAGCCGCAGGGAAAGAGCGCCGCAAGGATGGCCGCGAGCCCCGTGCCGGGGCGCAGCCGCGCGGTGATGCGCGAGGTCATCTGATGCACGGTCTCGTAGCTCTCGACGGTGAAGAGCGCGGGCACGCGGACCGAGCCGGGCAGGCTCACCCGGCTGATGTCGTTGCGCAGCAGATCCACGATCATCAGGTTCTCCGCCCGGTTCTTTGCATCCGACTGAAGGAAGAAGCGGCGGCGCGCGTCCTCGGCCGCATCCCGGCTCCTTGGCTGCGTTCCCTTCATGGGCCGCGTCTCGATCATGCCCCCGGCATCGGTGCGAAAGAACAGCTCCGGCGAGCGTGACAGGATCGCGGGCAGGCCCTCCGCCTCGATCAGCGCGCCAAAGCGCACCGGCTGCACGGTGCCAAGCGCCGCATGGAGCGCCTGCACGCTGCCCGTGGCGGCCAGAGTGCAGGCAAAGGTGAGGTTCGCCTGATAGATGTCGCCCGAACCGATGAGCGCGTGAACGGAATCGAAGGCGCGCGCATAGCGTGCCGCGTCCCAGCCCGGCACGAGCGGGCCGAGCGTGGCCGGGCCTGCCGCAAGCGCGGGTGTCGCCTCGGGCGCGTCATAGACACCGAACTGCAGAAGCGGCAACCGGCGGCGCGCGGGCATCAGCGGCAAAAGCCGCGGCTCCAGCGCGAAGCCCATCTCGTAGCTGGCAAAACCCGCGAGCCACGCCCCTTCGGCCCGCGCCGCGTCGAGCGCGGCCAGCGCGGAGGCGACCTCTGCCGCCTCGCGCGCCGCGATCAGCCGCGCCGCGCCGCGAAATCGCGCCGCGCCCCCGTCCGGCCCGTGATCGAAACGAATCTGCACCCTGGCTCCTGTTGCCCGATCTGCGCTTGTCTAAAGCGCGCGCCGCACCCGCGCATCCCGAAAAACGCCGCTTCGCCGGGGATTTGCGATCACCCTTGCGCCCCGGCGGACGATAGCTATAACCCCGGAGAATTTGGGCGCGCAGCCCCTCCGGCCCGCGCGTGCCGTCAGCCGTCAGGGGACCGACATGCCGAAGAGAACCGATATCAACTCCATCATGATCATCGGCGCAGGTCCCATCATCATCGGACAGGCCTGCGAATTCGACTATTCCGGCGCGCAGGCGTGCAAGGCCCTTCGCGAAGAAGGCTACCGGGTCATCCTGGTCAACTCCAACCCGGCGACTATCATGACCGATCCGGGCCTGGCGGACGCGACCTATATCGAGCCGATCACGCCCGAGGTGGTCGCCC
>MDTD01025965.1_pt1 | contig 19619 bp, 17 predicted proteins | sample 811221 | NCBI WGS metagenome assembly MDTD01 (sample SAMN05326646, study PRJNA326480) | marine metagenome | isolation source: seawater | place: Pacific Ocean: South West | collected 2011 | reverse complement strand
TAAATCAGCAAAACTGCTTAGTGATGTCAATACAAAGCTGTTGAATACGGATGTTCCATGCCCCAAGAAGGTGCTCTATACGATTGAACCCGGCGATATCCTGCAGAAGATAGCCCGTAAACATAACACGACGATGGAACAGGTGCTACTGAGCAACAAGATGCCTCAGGATAAATATCGTCTATGGGCAGGAAACACTTTGAAGATATATCATGGTGACTGGAAACTAAAGATAAATAAAAAACTCCATCGACTTTACCTTTATGATGGCGACGAACTGTTTAAAGTTTTCAATATCGGAATCGGCAAACAGGATCGTACCCCTGTCGGAACCTTCAAGGTGGCCGCCAGAATTAAAGAACCGGACTGGTATGCGCCAAATGGCCAGGTCTATGCTTTCGGAGCCAAGGAAAACGTGCTCGGAACCCGCTGGCTGGCTCTGAAGCCGACCGGCGAAACCAACTCCCATCTCAAGGGATACGGGATCCATGGCACATGGGACCGTGACAGCATCGGTAAGGACCGAAGTAACGGCTGCATCAGGATGCTGAACGAGCAGGTAGAGGAAGTTTTCAGAATAGTTCCTCTCGGTACTCCGGTTGAAATTGTTGAAAAATAATATATATTCAAAATAACTTACAACAGCTTACAGGAAACACAAAATGGCCGATATCGCTCTTGAATTCGAAAAACCTATCATCGAACTGGAAAAGAAGCTGCAGGAATGGGAAAAACTTAGCGCGTCCAGTGATATCGATGTGACGGATGAACTTGAATCTCTGCGAAAAAAGTTGAACGATACCATGCGTAAAACTTATGGCGCATTGACTCCGTGGCAGCGGGTCCAGCTTGCCCGTCATCCGAAACGTCCGTACACCCTTGATTACATCAATGAAATCTTCACGGATTTCCTCGAGTTCCACGGCGACAGGCGTTATGCCGATGATGCCGCGATTGTCGGCGGCTTTGCCAAGCTCGATGGTGAGCCGGTTATGATTATCGGTACGCAGAAAGGCCGTGACACAAAAGAGAATGTCTTCCGTAATTTTGGCTGTCCGCATCCGGAAGGTTACCGCAAGGCCTTGAGGCTGATGAAAATGGCTGAACTTGCCGGTGCTCCGATTATAACCTTGATCGACACTCCCGGAGCTTTCCCCGGAGTTGCTTCTGAAGAACGTCATATCGGCGAAGCTATCGCGGTTAACCTGCGTGAAATGTTCGATCTGAAAGTTCCCGTGCTGGCTATTGTCATCGGCGAAGGCGGCAGCGGCGGCGCTCTCGGTATCGGCGTCGGCAACCATGTCCTGATCATGGAGAATGCCTACTACTCTGTTATTACTCCAGAAGGTTGCGCTTCAATTCTCTGGAAGGATCGTTCTTTTGCGGATAAAGCCGCTGAAGCCTTGAAGATCTCTGCAAAGGACCTGCTGAAACTTGAAGTGGTTGACGGGGTAATTGAAGAGCCGCTTGGCGGAGCTCACCGCAACTGGAGCGGAGCTGCTGAACTGGTGAAAAAGACTATTAAAAAAGAGCTGGCGGAACTGTCCGCGATGTCTCCCGAAGAGTTGACGGAACAGCGTTACCAGCGTTTCCGTAAGCTCGGTGTCTTTGAAGAGCCTTCAGCATAACTAAATAACGGACAGCTAAATGACACAACACATCAACGTTCGTCCGGCATTCGCGTCGGACGTTACGGCTATCTGCGAACTGCTTTCCACTTACGCGAAAGACGGTATTGTCCTGCCGCGTTCCGAGGCTGATGTCCTTGATCACCTGGGCAACTTTGTCGTAGCCGAACACGTTGATAAACTGGTCGGCTGTGCCGCGGTCAGGGATTTCGGGAATAATCTTTTCGAAGTGCGTTCCCTGGCTCTCAAAGAACAGTATATAGGCCTCGGGCTTGGTCGCGAGATGATGGAAGAGATTATCAAACGGCTGCGCCGCGAAAAGGCCCCCTGCCGCTTGTTTGCCTTGACTTACCGGGCTCCGTTTTTCCGCAAACTCGGATTTCATGATGTTGATAAAAATATATTCCCCGAAAAAATCTGGAGCGACTGCGTCAAATGTCCCAAGAAGGACCATTGCGACGAGGATGCTCTGCTGATAGAACTGGAACCATCTTCTGCAAGTGAATGATCTCTCAGAACGAATTGTCAGGACTGCTGTCGGGCCGGAGGCCGACGGTAAGCGGATCGATGTCTATCTGAGCGAACGTTTCGATTACCTTTCCCGGCACAAATGGCAAGAGCTGATCAAAGGCGGCAAGATCAGCTTGAACGGAACTAAAACCCGGTGCTCGCGCCGTCTGCAAGCAGGCGAGGAAATTACTTTCATTGCCGAAGGCGAAGAGCCGGAAGTTGATTTTTCCTACAATATTCTCTACGAAGATGACTATTTTTTTGTGATCGACAAAAGCGGTAATCTGCCGTGTCATCCGGCCGGTCCATACTTCAAAAACACTCTTTGGCATCATCTGTCGGAACGTCATGGCAAGGTTTATATTGTCAACCGTTTGGATCGTGAGACTTCCGGCATTCTGCTTGCTGCAAAAACTCCTGAAATCTGCTCGGATATGATCGAAATAATGAGCCGCGAGGAGAGTCGGAAGGTTTATATTGCCGCGGTATACGGGCGTTTCGATCAAGATATCGATGCTGATGGCTGGCTGATTCCTGACCTGAAATCAGAGGTGCGGAAAAAACGCAGTTTTATTATGGGAGAAGGAGTACCCGGCAATTTGCCCGATGATGCGAAAGTCGAATCCAGCAGGACTTTTTTGCGTCCCCGGGAGACCGGGGATGAGTACTCGTTGGTTGAGGCGGAGCTGAAGACCGGACGTATGCATCAGATCAGGGCTACGCTTTGTTCACTGGGATTTCCGCTTTTAGGGGATAAGCTGTATGGTCCGGACGATACAATCTTTCTGCGTTTTATCAGCGATGAAATGACTGAAGACGATTGGGAACAGCTGGTTTTTACCCGCCAGGCCCTGCATGCCTGGCGGCTTGAGTTTACTCATCCGGTAACGGGTGAAAAAATGCAGTTTGAGGCGCCGTGGCCTGAATCGTTGAACATCTCTTAATTATTTTTCAACTGCCATTCATATATTGACGGGACTTGGGGTTTCGGCCGTGCGGCGTTTGGATTGTACTTATATGCTTTATTGCCGGAAACGACCGCAGGTTTGCCCATGCCCTTGAAAAACTTGCCATCACCACCATACAGTTTGTTGTCGATAATCTCGACGCCGGAACAGTCAGGTGTTTTAAGGTAGACCATCGGGGACTTTTTCCCTTTGATAATAATGGTATTCCCTTTTATGATATGGTCGAAACTGTGGGTTTTGACGAATATTCCAGGCTGATCTTTTGCAATTTTAAAGCGGTTATACATAATCAGCCAGTTTTCGTTCATGCCGCCGATCCAGAGTCCGGTTTTGGGCGATGTTACGTCGCAGTTGTAGATGACATTTCGGGGGCCGTTAGGTCCGTGTGCGCCGTCTTCCGGCGGTGAGGCCCACATGCCGAAACCATAGCCGCCGTTGCCTTTGACCGACTTTACAACGCATTGCTCAAACAGGTTTTCATTGGTCCAGCCTGAATGCCATTGCGCGTCGCTGTCGATAAACAGACTTTTGCGGATGACATTTCCTGATGCGGACCACTGGAAGAGTGGAGCGTGGCGCATTTTCATGGTGGTGACGTTTTCCATCAGGCAGTCATAACTTCTTTCCCAACCGACATAAGCGGTGCCGCCGCCGCCTTTGAACCAGGCATCGTCAAAGACGCAATCCCTGATCTCACAGAACTTACCATAATTTGTGTAAATGGCATGACGACCGCATTTTTTAACGACGATATCTTTGGCGCTGCAGTTTACTGCGTATTTGAACAGGACTGAGGTCATCCAGTAGTTAGTTTGCTGTTCAAAGCTGAAACCCTCGACTGAACAGTTATTGACTGTCTCGATCTTCTGAACATACGAATCGTCTATGGCCGGAAACTCCAATCTTAACGGCTGGTCGAGTATTACCTTTTTCCCTTTCACGGCTTTTACATTGACCTGGTAAACCCGGTAATTGCCCCAGTTGCAGGCGTTTTCGGTTAGTTTCTTCCAACGTTTTGTGGCCGGAGCGTAAACCCTGACGTGGTCACCGGCTTTGAGTTTTGGTGTTTTTTTCAGGATAACTTCCGAGGATCCGCGTTTTGCGGTTTCAGCCATGAGATATTGTTCGCCGGTGAAGCCGCCGCCGAGGAAGTAGATGACTCCATGTGCGCCCGGCGTTTGTGATTTGTCCCTGAAAGACGGATCGTAATTGATCTTTAGGCTGTATTTGTTCGTCTTACCATCTTTGTATCCTGCCTCGGCGAATAAAGTGTGCTGACCTTTGGGTATTTTAGTTTTCAGGTCCCGCAGTATCCTATGGGTCTGAAAGGTGTTGCCCGAGTGTCGGCTTGGCTTCCAGTCTTTAAAACGATACTTGCCATCAAGATTAACCGATATCCGGTTCAGGTTTTCAGGATTGGCGCTAACCCAGATCATTGTGTCAGGGCCGATTGTCTGGTTTGATTTCAGATTGAAGAACTCAACCCCGTTTTTGCCGGTATTGTAGCGTGATATAAAAAGAGTGGATTTTGAGCCTTGCCCTTTGATCTTAATATTACTATGTTGAATAAATACCGGACGGTCGAGATGGTAGGTCCCGGCTTTGAGCATAACAGTGCCGCCGCCTTTCAATCCCACATAATTACAGGCTTTCAGTAAGGCTTCGCTGTCATCTTTATCGTCATTGATCTTCGCCCCGAATTTCTCGATGGCGACCGTAATACCCGGTTTCTTAGGCATTAACGATTTCTGTAGTCCAACCTTTTTCCAGTTTGGATAAACAACGCCGTCAGGTCCAATGACATCGGCCGGGGTAAGTCTGCTTTTTTCTGACGGTTTGATCTTATATTCAGGGTTCCAGCGCGGCTTGCCGTATTTGAGCTTTAATCTTTCCAGTTTCAGGTCATCAATCAGGAAAGTTACTATGGCTTTGGACCATGCATGGACCTGGATTTTTGAAAAACTTGTTGACTTATCCGGACTGAATACAACCTTTTCGAAAGAATTCCATGCCGGGATTTTTGGTTTACTGGAGAAGTTTACGCCGGAATGGCTGAGATATTTTTTATTCTTATCATAGAAATATACACTGACGCTGCAGCCGGTGTCTTCGAGTAGTTTGATTTTTCCGCTCAACTTATATGCGCCCATTTCAGCCGGAAAAAAATTAGAAGAGATTCCGGCTCCAAGTTTTTCGCTGTTATCAGTGATTTTAAGGACTTTGCCGGATTCCGCGATTTCCACTACCTCGACGCATTCAGCATTACGGATTGGCTGCCAGTTCTTATTATTATCTTCAAAGTTGACGCTGATTAAATTATCTCCTGCAAAAATGCATAGCGGGAGCGTAAATACGGACAGAAGAGTCGGTTTGAACATTCAATGTATCCTTGTTGAAAGTGAGAGATGTTATATTTAGCTGAAGTATTAAAGGTCTATCAGCCAGAGTTCACGGTTTTTATCGATCTCGATAAACCGTTTCCACTGGGTATGGCCATCGAAGAAGCAGATATTAGCGCCGCTGTCGTGGCGATAGGCGGTTGACGCACTGTTGGTTGAGCCCAGTAGCTGTTCGCCGTATGTAAAATAGAACCTGGCGGCTTCCGATCTTGTCCTCACTGTGTTGCGGTCAGTGGCATCAGCGAACTGCAGTTTGCGACTCGGATTCTTGATCATAGTTGAACGAAAGCCGCGGTGATCAGAGTTGTAAGCCTGATACCATTCGCTGATTCCGGATGACTCAAGTTCAGCCGGGCGAGTGATATTGAGCCCATAGCTCAAATTGATAAGGAAATAGCCGTTTTTACTCTTTTTAAAGCTGCTGGTTGCCATTGGGCAGATCAATCCTTTGGGCCAGTAGAACTCAGCATATGTACCATTGTAGGTGCGCGCGGTTTTTTCGGGTACTACATTCAAATATTGACAGATAGCCGGGTTTTCCGGCCAATCCCATCTGGCGGCAATGTCGTTCGGCCCGGTAAAATCAGGCCACAGCCAACCGGTGTAATCGTTGGAATATAAAGCATTGCCCATGCCGTATTGACGCAGGGAGCCGGCACATGATATCTTCTTTGCCTGGCTTCTGGCTTTTTGCAACGCTGGAAGCAACATGCTGGCGAGGATCGCGATGATCGCTATCACTACAAGGAGTTCGATGAGGGTGAAATCTTTCCTGTTTTTCATTATTGCACCTTTCTTAACCTGTTATTTATATTTTATTTAACTTGATAATATTATAATCCGGTATTATAATGCTTTATATGGAAAAAGAGTTTAAATATATGGAAAAATCGTTCAGGTACTACTTTGATGCCGAACGGCAGTTCAATTCGATATTGAAAGTGGTATTTGCCGGTATTTTGACTGAAAAGAATTATCATGTACACCATTATCCCAAGTATCCCGGTTTTTCATTTATTTACCGCGGGCAGGGCAGATGCAAGTCCGGTGGTAAGGATTATATAATCAAGGCTCCGTGCGTGCTGTACGAGCCGCATGGGGCTTACGTCGAATATGGACCGGATCCCGGGACAACCTGGGATGAAATCTTTTTCTGTTTCCATAAAAGCACTATAGGCTATTTGAAATGGAAGAGTTACGTTAGCACTTTAAATGAATTCGCCATTTGGAAGTTCGAAGATTATGACTCCGTTCTTCATTTGATAAATAACTTCCGGGGAATGCTGAAACGTGATCAGAAGTACTTCAATATAGACAGGTTCGATCAACTCTGTGAGCAACTTCTAACGGAAAGTCTGATTAAGGTGGAAAATGCTGATGTTTCGTTCGGAGAAAATGTAATATCAAAAGTTTGTGACGAGATCACTAAAAACTATGGCAGTTCACAGAGCTTGGATAATTATGCAGAGCAATTCGGCATATCAAATTCAACCTTGCGAAGATACTGGCACCGTTACGTTGGCGAGTCATTCAGGGATTACTGTTCAAAAGTGTTTTATTACAATGCATGTTATATGCTGAATAACAGTAATATGTCCATTAAAGACATTGCGCAAAAACTCCACATCAGGGACCAGTTATATTTTTCAAAGAAATTTAAGAAAATGACTGGTCTTTCTCCCGGACAGTATCGCCGGCAGGGCAAAAAATAGGTTTACTCGCGAAAAAACTGCTTTATTCAAGTGAAATGTGCTTGAAAATAGCACTTTACATTATATATTATATGCTCATTTTCGCTCATTGAGGGCGATTCTGAGGTTATTTCGTATAATAATTTAACATGAAGAAGTCTTCCTGTTTAAAGATGCGTCGCAGGCAATAACGCATTAAACAAACAAAATGCGGCGCTGAAACTTTCAACAGGCAAAGGTTTCGCAACAGCACAGGAGCAAAGCAATGGCTAAGATCACAGTAAAAGATCTGCTGGAAGCGGGCGTCCATTTCGGACACCAGACCAAACGTTGGAACCCGAAAATGAAGCACTATGTTTATGGTGCGAAAAACGGTATCTCAATCATCGACATCACTAAAACCATGCACCAGCTGGCCGGAGCATGCAACTTTCTCCAGAGAGTTGTCGCCGATGGCAAAGATGTGCTGTTTGTCGGAACCAAACGTCAGGCTCAGCAGATAATCAAGGAAGCCGCTGACAAAACCGGCATGTACCACATTTCCGAGCGTTGGCTCGGTGGTACCCTTACTAACAATGTTACTATCCGCAAAAGCATCAGCAAGATGTATGACATCGACAAGACCCTTGAGTCCGAAGAGGCTAATGGTCTGAAAAAGAAAGAGCTTTCCGCTCTGACCCGTAATTCAAAGAAACTGCATCGCGACCTCGACGGTATCGCCGATATGAGAAAACTCCCCGGCGTAATTGTTATTGTTGACGTTTGCCATGATAACATCGCGGTTCGTGAAGCTAACAAGCTGAATATTCCGATCGTTGCTGTCGTTGATACCAACGGTGACCCGGAACCGATCGACTTCCCGATCGCAGCTAATGACGACGCTGTAAAATCAATCAAACTGATCATCGACCTTCTGAGTGATGCGGTTCTGGTTGCTAAAGAAATCCATGACAAACGCGTTTTGGAAGAAAAAGCTGCCGCTGAAGCTGAAAAAGCCAAGAAGGAAAAGGCTGCTGCCGAGAAGGCTGAAGAAGAAGCCAAGGAAGCAAAAGAGAAGAAAGCTGCCAGGAAACCGGCCGCCAAGAAGCCGGCTGCAAAAAAGGCCGCTCCCAAGAAAGAAGTTAAAGAAGAGACCAAAGAAGCTCCTGCGGAAGAGCCCAAAGCTGAGGCAGTAAAAGAAGCCCCGGCTGAAAAAGCCGAAGCAGAAGCCGCTGAATAAGTTTTATCTGAAATTTGAATAAAAACTGGAGACCTGAACAATGGCAAATATTAGTGCCTCAATGGTAAAAGAGCTGCGCGACAAAACCGGCGCCGGCATGATGGATTGTAAGAAAGCGTTGGTTAAGACCGACGGAGATATGGAAGCCGCGATTGACGAACTTCGTAAATCCGGTATTGCCAAGGCTGAAAAGAAAGCCGGGCGTGCTGTAAAAGAAGGTAAGATCGTTACCGTTATCGATGGCGGTAAAGGCGTTATGGTCGAAGCCCTGTGTGAAACAGACTTCGTTGCCACAAATGAAAAATTCATCACCTTCGTTACCGGTGTTGCCGAACGCGCTATGGATATTGATGTAGACGGTTGCGTTACCGAGCAGGTTCAGGCCAATGAAAACGAAGTTCTGACCTCTATGATTGCCACTATCGGTGAAAACATGCAGCTGCGTCGCGCGGTTCGCTGGACCACCGAGGGCACTCTGGCCAGCTATCTGCACATGGGCGGACGTATTGGTGTTCTGGTTGATGTCGAAGGCGAAGCTGACGACGCCTTCCTGAACGAACTGTGCATGCACATTGCCGCTTTCAATCCGGCTTACATCTGCCCGGATTGCATCCCGGCTGATGTTGTCGAACGTGAAAAAGAAGTAGCAGCCGGAACTGTTGCCGGTAAACCTGCCGAAATGATCGAAAAGATCGTTATGGGCAAGATCAACAAGTGGTACAAAGAAGTTACCCTGGTCAACCAGCCTTGGATCAAGGATGATAAATCCTGTCTTTCAAAGCTGAAACCCAACCTGAAAGTTAAACGCTTCCTGCGTTGGGAAATGGGCGCTGAGATTTAAGCGAACCCGTTTAGCTTATTTATTAAACCCGCTTACCGGCGGGTTTTTTTTTGTCTTTATTCATAAGTTTTTTGAAAGTACAGGAGATATTGCCGGGGAAAATATTAAAAAAAACTTGTAACGTTATGCTTTTAAGTTATTATTAAAAGTAAGGTAAATTAAACGATATGGAGGGCTATATTTCATGGACTATCAGCAGAATCAAGATAATTTCCAACAGCCGGGTTATCAGAATCTCCAGAATCAAAACAGCAGTTCCGGTTTGAAGCCGATATACTATGTCCTTATCGGGTGCGGCTCATTGATTGCTTTGTGTTTTATCGGTTTTATTGGCCTGGTAATATGGTTTGCTTCAGGCCCTGAGGGTGGAGTACGGCTTTCCAATCAGATTGAACCATACGCAAAAAAATACCTCAAAGAGCATAAGGTAATTGATGGATCAGAAGAAATCGTCGCGTATTATGACGAGACGGTTTCCCTGGATGGTTCAAGAGCTGCGATATTGACTTCAAAGCGAATTATTTCTCATATTGATGGTACAAATACCTCGATAGACCTGAAAGATATTGATGATATCCAGCATACTGAAGAGGCGCTGATTGGAGACATATATGTCATTACAAGTAAAAAAGGCAAAAGCATCAAACTTGAAATAGCGCCTTTAAATCAGGCGGATGCTTTTACCAAAGTACTTATGAAAGCGTGGAATGACGCTAAAAAGAGGAAGTGATCCTGTAAATAAACTGCCTCGGGGCAGAGCCCGCGAGGTATTAAGACGCTTATTACAAAAGCTTGGCAAAACTATTATTTTATCGGGAGCGCCCCAGAGGGTCGGGGAATTAAACCCGGCGTGTTCCACTTCCGCAGCGCGGAGCGTGAAGTGGTATACCGCCATCCGTCGTACGGATTAAACCCGGCGTGTTTTATGTTTTCTCCACTTCCGCAGCGCGGAGCTTGAAGTGGTATACCGCCATCCGTCGTACGGATTAAATGTCAAGGATCTTTCCGGTTTCGGCGGCCTGTTGGGCAATGATTGCTGTCCGGTTTAATTCAAATGCCGCCCGGGTCATTTCCCTGCAGTATTCCACTTTTTGATTGAGTACCATAGCCTGCGGCAGTAATGAGAACCATGCATCCGTGGTCGGCAGTTGCAGTGAATATGTTTCACTCTCATTGTCGGTGAATCTCAAAGTCTTGCGGGACATATTAGCCTCGGCGATGCCTTTGGTTCCAACTACCCTTATCCAGTCGTCGCCGTAGACCGGACGACCGTTCGGGCGGCAGTAATCGACGCTGATAGAGGCGTGTCCTCCGCCGGTAAGTTCGAACATCATAACGGTGTTGTCGGGGCATTGAGAAAAACTATCCGACCTGATATTGCTTTCCATAGCTCCCACCTTGCTGAATAATTTACCGGTGGCGGCATAGATGAATTCCAGCGCGTGGATGCCCACCCAGCCTATTGTGCCGCCAAGTGAGATCGGGAACTGTTCGACTCGTTCCTCGTTCCAAGGGTATGATTTTCTGGCATTGATCACCGCGATTTGCCCTAATTGGCCGCTTTCATAGAGTTCTCTGATCGCGCAGAGTTGCGGAGATGACGGGTTGCACATGGTGAAAAGCAGGTATGAATTATTTTGTTCCACTGCCTGACGAATTTCGTCAAGCTGTTCGAATGTGGCTGCTACCGGTTTTTCCGCGTAAATGGCGCATCCAGCCCTGGCTGCGGCCAACGTCGCTTCAGAAAGATTTTTAAGCGCGGTACTGACAACGGCTATATCAGGTTTTACTTCGTCAAGCATCTTACGATAGTCGGAATATACCTGGCATGACCTTAGAAATTCAAAATTGCTGCGGTAATTATCAAATTTCTCGTCCGGAGATACTTCAGCCAACGCGACGACTTCCGCGAATTCCGGTTTGCTTTTTTCCAGGTAACTTAACATTCCAGAGCCATGGCCCCAGGCTCCTATCATTGCTATTCTTGCTTTTTTCATATCCGCCTTCAAGTATTTATATTATAAGTGATCTTGTAATCTATATTGGTATCCTTGGTAATGCCAGTCGTGTGGTCTGTTTTATGCTTAAAAAACTGTTTTTTTTATGTCGGGATGAAGTTTTACAGAGTAATCAGCTTGACAAGGTCAATAAGTTAAACTTATATTAATGCAAAAGTTAAAGCGCAATAAAGGATATTCATTAATGAAAGGTCTCGACGTCAAGTGCCATCAATGCGGTGTTACCGTAAAAGTGAGCATTGAAAAAGCCGGTTACGCGGCAAACTGTAGTAACTGCGGGGCAAGTATTGATGTTCCGCTGCCAGGCGTTGCGGAAGGGCAGGACTATGGAGACTTTCTGCTTAAGCGGCGGCTCGGAAGAGGTGGAATGGGCGAAGTTTGGCTGGCAGAACAGAAGGCCATGGCGCGGCTTGCGGCCTTGAAGATCCTTCCGCCGGCTATGGCTCTGGATGATGACTATCGTGAACGTTTTCTTCGTGAAGCAAGAATCGCCGGCAAATTGCATCATCCGAATATTGCTACCGCATTCTCCGCGGGGATGGTGAATGGCTTGTACTTTTTGGCCTCCAGATATATTGAAGGAGTAAATTTAGCCGATCTCCAGAAAACCGGACAGGAGTTTGAGGAGCGTGACGTTCTTGCCAAAGCGATCCAGATTGCGGATGCGCTCGATTATGCCTGGAATGAATATAATATAATTCATCGCGACATAAAACCTGAAAATATTATGCTGGGCGATTCCGGCAAGCCGGTGTTGCTGGACCTCGGTATTGCCAAGCAGATAGGTGGTGATTCTCCCGGTTTGACTCAGGTTGGAATTATTATCGGAACGCCGGATTATATCAGCCCGGAACAGGCAAACGGCGAGTCTGATATTGATTTTCGCACTGATATCTATTCTCTGGGAGCGACCATATACCATTTGTTGACCGGAGAACCTCCGTTCGGGACCGGAATGGCTCAGGTAATCCTTGGCAGAGTCCTCACCAATCCGCTAAAAGCTCCTGATCTCGTCAACCCGGCGATATCCCCGGCAACATCAGCTCTGATTAGAAAGATGATGATCAAGGACCGCGATGCCAGGCAGCAGTCATGGAAGGAAGTTGTTGATGACGTTCAGAAAGCAATCAATGGAGTGTCACCTGCCTTTAATACTAAAATGGTCATGCCTAGCGCGGATGATTATGACAAACTCGATGATATTGACATAAACATCCTTCGTAAAATAGGGGATAAGAAGACCGAATCCGATAAAGATGACAGGCCGGAATTTGATTTTGACAATGATCAAACCATAGAAATGGATTTCCCGGAAGAGGAGGAAAAGGTTGTCCTTCGCTTGAAAGAACCGGGCAGTATTGTTTCCGGTAACACTGAATTTGACGGGCCGGTTGTTCCTCCCGAGATTATGGCTGGTTCCAAATTTGCGTTTCTTGGAAACCGTGTCACTTTGATTTTTATTGTTATTGCCGTGATATGTATACTGGTCGGACTGGCTGTCATTGTCGTTGCTCTTACCCGTTAATTTTATTGCATAAAAAAAGCCCCGCCTATTAGAGCAGGGCTTTGTTATAGTGCATTTGAAACTTATTTATTGAATCTCGCCAATCAGGAATATTGCTCCGGCATACCAGTCTTTCTTCTCATATTTCTTCGGGTTTTTCTCGAGGTCCTTGAGATTCTTTGGGAACAGGATTTTGCTTTTGTCGATAGCATCAGGCAGAACTTTGATTTCGACATTGTGTTCGCCATCCGGCCCGTTCCAAAGCAGATTCATGGTTGAGAGTCGGTAATAAGTGCAGTAGGGGTCAATCGCTTTTGTTTTCCTCTTCTTCCCGTCTACAGTGATTTCGAGGTAACCGCAACCAGGGCCGATCAGCTGGTATATCGCTGATTTTACTCCTTTAAACTTGAATTTCAAGGTCGCTCCAGGCTCGGCTCTCCATAACTCCGGAAGACGTTTCTGGAAGACCCTTGCCAGTTTATTGCTCTTCGGGTCCAGTTTGGTCCACGGTCCACTCATTTTTGCTTTGGTAAGCGGAAGTATGGTTGCGCCTTCCCAGTTATCAGGAGTTTGCGCTTTGCCAAGTTTATGAGGACCGACCTTTCCGGCTTTCTCGATCTTATCCATTGAACGGATGATCGCTTTCATATAAAGAACATGACCGGTGTTGGTATAGGGGTGAACTCCATCCCTTGAGAAACAGATACGGCCTTTTTCATCAGTGGCCAATTTTGTCGCGACGTTGAGTTCATCGCCGGAAACCCGATCCATCTTTGCCATTTTGGCCTTCATGACCAGTTTGCCTTCTTTTTCCAGCTTGGCCGCTTCGATACCCATGTGAATACTGGGAATATTATAGTAATCAGCGACTTCATCCATAGTCGAGGCGGAACGCTTCATTTTACCTTTTTGCAGACCTTTGATATCTCTGGCGGTAATAGTGTAAACGAAGCAGATATCACAGTCCGGCAGGGCTTTCCAGGTTTTACGGACAATGCCTTCCATGGATCTTCTGATCTGAATTGGTGACGCGCGCCCGTCGTTGACGGCAAATTCAACAAACAACAGATCCGGTTTTTTTACCAGTACGTCACGTTCGACCCGGAACACGCCCAGATTTGACCCGGTGCCGCCGATTGCTGCATGAATTCCCTCAACTTTTGCCTTAGGGAACTGTTTCTGAAACCATTCGCGACTCAGGACGCGGTATCCTCCCTGTGCAGTGATACTGCCGCCAAGGTATGCAATTTTAACCTCTTTTCCGGCTTTCAATTTGGCAAAGAAATTTGGCAGACCGCCTCTGGCGGTACACTCAACGGCATCGCGGGATGGTGAGTCTTTGTCAGTCTTGGCGGTCGCTGATACAGCAATGGACAGAATTGCCGCTGCTGCGAAAAGTTTGCCGATACGGCTTCTTGAGATAACCATTTGGTATTCCTCTTATTGGTTAATTGTAGTTGCTAATTAACAAAAACGAGCTTGAAAGAAAATCTACACTGCTATATAATATATTGCAATTGACAATAATTAATATTCACAAAAAATGTAAACAATGGGGCCTGCGTCGCGATGATTTCCGTCGAAAATGATATGGAACTGTATTATACAGGTTTCTTTCACGCTCATAGAAGGGGAATCACTCCAAAGCAGATGCCGGACTCGATTATTTGTTTTGAAATATTAACCGGCGGCGGAGTTTATCTTACGGTTAAAGGCGAACGCAGACTATATAAGCGCGGCACCGTCTTCACTCACGGACCGGGAGATTTTACCGTCAATGACATATGGGAGGAGGATCCTTACCAGTGTATGGTGATGCGCTTTCACAAAAAAGACGGTTTTAAGACCAAATATCCGAGGATCCGTTTCTGGAACGACCTGGACTATCTTGACCATTTTGTCAATGAAGGGTTGAAGTCATACCACGACGACGCCTGTGACCGTGACCAATTGGGGCTCTGGTTATGGAGTACCGTGCAATGGCAGAGTTCAATTCCATATCGGCACGAACCTGAATATCCGGCTCCGGTTGCCAGGGCGCTCAGGCGGATAGACCGGGATCCCGGGCGTGTTTTGAGCGTTCAGCAACTGGCGGATAAATGCGGAGTAAGTGTGCCGTATTTCCAGAATCTTTTCCGTTCGCACCTGGGCATAACCCCGCACCAGTACTTGCTTAACGAAAAAATGAAAAAAGCCCGGATGCTGCTGGCAGGTTCGGATGAACCGATAAAAAATATCTCCGCTGATTGCGGTTTTATCAACATCGAAACTTTCTACCGGGCCTTCAGTCGAAATGCGGGTATGACTCCCGGTGATTTCAGGCGCAGAAATTCCCCGTTCTACCGTTTAGAACCTAAAGAGTGAGCCGATCTTCTTACCCAGCAATGTTGTTGCCGCGGCCAGCGTGAAGGCCAGGAACAGCATAGTCCATACTCCGAAGGCGCAGGCGATATAGCTGCCTTGTCCAAGCATTTGCGATAGTTCAAAAATGGCTTTGGTCACCGGATAATATTGTGGCTTCTGCGCCAGCAGCAGGGAGTCGGAAACCTCGAGCATTGAGAAACTGAAAGCAAAAAGCGCACCGACCACAAGATTGGCACTGATCAGCGGAACCGTAATTTTCAGTAATCGACGTAATGGTCCGGCACCAAAGTTGGCGGCGGCTTCCTCCAGATCCTCCGGTGTCTGCTCCAGGCCGGAGCTGATTGCGCGCACTGTATACGGCAGACGCCGCATTGCGTAAGCTGCCGCAAGCAGGATGGTGGGGTTATTGATCGGATCAAGAAAATAGCGCAGAAAATCCCATTTTGCCGTCATACTGAGATAGCCGAAGGCCAGAACCAGACCCGGAACGGCCAAAGGCAGCATTGCCATTGTATCGAGAAGTTTACCTCCTTTGATCTTCATGCGGACAGTCAACAGTGCAATAATTACTCCAATAAACAGGCTGAAGATCATGGCTATGGTCGAATAACTTAAACTGTTTAATATGCTCGGTACCACCAGCTGGCTGGACAGTGCGGTTTTATAGTGCAGCAAGGTCCATGATTCAGGAATCAGAGTGCCGTACCACTTGCGGGCGAATGACATCATCAACAATGCCAGGTGGGGCAGGATGGAAAGAATCATCAGCACGGTAAAGAATAAGGTCGGCAGTAACTTTTTCCAGCCATACAGCTCAGTTGACCGGCTGGATGTAATGCCTTTGCCGGTCGCCGCAGTTCCGCTGCTGCCAAGCGCGAGTCTGCTCAAGGCATAAAGTCCGGCCGACATGATAAGCAGTACCGCTACCAGCGCAAATGGCTGGGGATTGCTTTCAAGCTCGGTGATGCCGTTAAATATTTGTACCGTGATGACCCGGTCGTATCCGAGCATCAAAGGCGTTCCAAGTTCGGTAAAGCTCCAGATCAGAATAATACTTCCGCCTGCGAATAATCCGGGCTTGAGCAAGGGCAGAGTGACCTGACGAAACCGGCGCCACGGGGTGGCTCCGAAGCCTCTTGCCGCTTCTTCCATTGCCGGGTCAATATTACCCAGTGCGGTAATCAGGTTGAGGAACAAAATAGGATATAGATGCAATGCTTCGACAATGCAGACCGACCAGAAGCGGCCACCTCCGCCCAGCCAATCGACCGGGGCAAAACCTATTCCGCTAAGGATGGTATTGATCACCCCGTAATTGCCAAGGATTTGCTGAAAACCCAGGGCCCCGACAAATGGCGGCAGGATCATTGGCAGCAGAATCATCAGGTTGACCTTACTTTTGCCGATAAATTCGAAACGATCATAGATCAGCGCGGCTGGAATGGTGAAAGCACAGACCATAGCGGTGGTGACCATGGAGATAAGCAAGGCGTTTAACAGGCCCTCGCGGTAGATCTGGTTCCGGAACGTTTCCAGCATAATGGATGGATCGAAGCCTTTTCCGGCGACGGTGACTATGGGCATGATCATAAAGATTGCAAAAAATACAATCGCGATAACTATGCCGCTCCAAATGGCTATTTTGCGTGAGGGAGTGCTCATTATTTGACTCCCTTCTGTTTAGCCAGCTGTTCTGCCTTGATATATTGCTGTCGGAAAAAATCGCTCCATCTACGGCGGAGCTCGAGAGTTTTCATCATGGTATTGCCTTTTGCCGCAGGGTTTAGCGCGAGGTTTGCCTGGTTTATGTCTGCATATGAGAACGGCAGAGCGTTGAATTCCTGCATTGCCTCCGGAACTGCTTCCGGCCCGCCGGCATCCAATATAGCTTTCCATGCCAGTCTTAGTTCATCCCTTGGGTCGATTACCGCACATTTGATCAGAATCCTGATCAGTCCGAAATAGGGGCCGGTCCAGCGTCCGCGATAATCAAGCGCTTCTTTGGGGCTGAACGGATTGATCTCTGAATCGGACATATATTTGCGGTATTCCGGGCCATACATGTCGCGTCTGATGGGAAGTCTTCTCAATGCGTATTTTTCCGGCCCGCCGGGAGTTCCCGGTCGAAAGTTCCATAGCACCTGTCCTTCTTTTGACAGGACGAATTCAATAAATGCCACGGCGGTATCGCGATTGGGGGCTCCGCGCAGGAGCTGCAGAGGATCGGCGGTTATCGATGTTCCGCCAACCGGCGCGACAAATTTCATGCGCTCACTGCCGCCTGATTCATAACCTGAATACTCGGCTTCAGAGCGTCCGTAAAAATCAATACACATACCGGCTGCGGCATCTCCTCTTGATACGTCCCGCGGGACCTTACTGGCTGAATCGGTCATATAACGGGAGTTGGCTCCGATTCGCTTTATCAAATTTATGCCGTTGGCCCATCCGTTTACCTTGCCGTTTTTCATGCCTTCTTTTTTGACGGCATTTCCCATTTGCTGCTGAATAAGCATTTCAAAACATTTATTAATGGAGCCTGACTTGGTCGGATCGGCTACCGCAATCTTATTGAAGAAACGGCCTTCCCCCAGATCGTTCCAGCGGGTTGGAGGTGTAGGGTTTTTCATCTCTTTCAGCCGGTCCAGATTGTAACAGAGGCCGAATTCGGTTAGACACGCACCGTAATAGCGGCCATGCTTGTCATAAAAAGTCTCACCGTGCCAGTTTTGCGGGATGACTTTATTGGTGAACCATTCCGGATGAAGTTTCTGAATTCCCGCGTCAACCGCGTGTCCCATTGCGGCCTGCTTGCCCTGATCGTAATTTCCGCCGCCGAAAAATATATCTATTCCGATGCCGACATTTGAATTCAAAAAGAGTTTTCTGGCCCGATTGACTTCCGGATCCAGCCCAGGACTGTCTGGTTTGATGCGACGGTTGTCAAAGTTCAGTGCAATCTTATTTGTCCATGGACCATTTTCCGGGTCACTGAGCCAGAAACGGCGGAATTCCGCTTCAAAACGGTCGTTTATCAGACGGACTATATCTGAAGTCCCGCCGGGATTGCGCCAGTCAAAGGTGACTTTACGTCCGGTCTTTTTATGATACCAGCGCTTGAATTTATTTTCGAACTCGTTCCTGATTGTCTGGGTGTGCGGAGTGACTATCACCAGGTGGTCGCGTCTACTGGAATCGCTTTCCAGAATCTCTTTTGCCGGCTGTTTGCGCAGGAGCAGCGGCAGAGTAATCAGAATCGCTAAAGGAAGAAATGCTTTTATTATCTGTTTTATCATGGCAGTGGCAGAATTATCAGGTCATCGCTTTTAATTGAACATTTCACCGTGCCGGTTTCGCGGGGCAGGGGGGCCGGTTCACAGGCGGTAAGCTTGGCTCCGCCTGATTCGAGATACCACTCTCCTGATTCTCCGAGGAACGCTCCGCCGGTCAGTTCAGCTTCGAACAGGTTTTCGCCCGAGTCATCAAAGTTGATATGTTCTGGACGGATTATGACTGAAACTTTGCCGGGCTTTACCCCGCCGCCGCATCTGCCTTTTATAGTACCCAAAGGAGTTGCGACAGTATTGTCCTCCCGAAGTTCGCCTTCGATACGGTTGGCTTCACCGATAAACTCGGCGGTGAATACATTCTCAGGGGAGTTATAGACTTCACGCGGAGTTCCGACTTGACTGATCCTGCCATTGTTAAGAACCGCTAAACGGTCTCCCATACTCAACGCTTCCTTGCGGTCATGCGTTACATAGATGCCGGTTAATTCAGCTTCTTTGCAAATGCGGCGAATTTCCACCCGCATAGCCGAACGCAGTGCGGCATCAAGGTTAGAGAGGGGTTCGTCGAGCAGCAGCAAACGAGGTCTGACTACGACGGCACGGGCCAGGGCGACACGCTGTTGTTGTCCGCCTGAAAGGGAAGGGGGTTTACGATCAACAAGGTCGGTTAGTCCAACCATGTCCAGGGCTTCCATAACCGCTTTTCTGATATCATTTTTCGGCACTTTGTTGCATTGCAGGCCAAACGCAACATTGTCAAAAACAGTCATATGCGGCCATAAGGCGTAATTCTGGAAGACCATGGCGCAGTTTTTCTTTTCCGGCGGCAGCCTGGTTACGTCCTGGTCCCCGAAAATGATCTTTCCGGAATCAGGCTGAATGAACCCGGCAATCAAACGTAAAAGTGTTGATTTTCCGCAGCCGCTGGGGCCAAGCAGAAAAAACAGTTCGCCGGGATTAACTGTCAGGCTGATATCGCTTAGGACAGGTTTTCCGGGACTGTATGACTTGGTAATATGTTCCAAATTCAATTTTATCATCATTGTTTCCCATAGTCATTTGCGTTAAAACAAATAATAATCTATAGGTCACACTGTTTTTTTCAATTTAATTTGGACTTTTGTTAAGTTTTTTTAACGCCTGCGGAATACAACTTGAGGTGCTTCAGCTGACGGGATGTCTTTGGT